>Ga0310124_10002845_pt1 | contig 11790 bp, 6 predicted proteins | sample CB11b_AW_Bot5_MG_FD_203507 | JGI IMG/M metagenome (GOLD analysis project Ga0310124, IMG submission 203507) | Marine microbial communities from Western Arctic Ocean, Canada - CB11b_AW_Bot5 | ecosystem: Environmental > Aquatic > Marine > Oceanic | place: Canada: Western Arctic Ocean | collected...
CCGAAGAGGTGACATGGCTGCGTAACGCCGCGGCCGACAGCGTCACCATCGACAGCGTTGCCGGTGGCACGGCGAGCACGGACGCCGCCTTCGGTTGGCTGCGGGTGGAATCGTCGACGGTGCGCACATGGAGTCTGCAGGACGGCATGCGCCTGCACGTGGGTGACGCTGATCTCATTGTATCGACTGATACGGTGGATGTCCTGCTGACGGCAGCCGCCGACAGTGTCGGTGGGTTCGTCCGCGGCCCGGACACCGGCTACGACATCATTCTCGGCGGGATCGATTCGGTGACAGCCGCGCAGTTCGACGGCCTGTCTACCACGGTGACGCGCCTGGCGCCGGCGAGTTGGCAGCTGTCGCTGGCCGGAGCCGGGCACCTGCTGCTGACGACGGTTGCACTATATACGACAACACCAACCGACACGGCGGTGGTCGATCCCGGTGACACGGCGGTGACGGATCCCGGTGACACGGTCGTCGTCACGCCTGAGGAAAAGTCGGACTTCTCCGGCGATGGCGTCGTCGATTTCTCTGACTTCTTTCAGTTCGCCGATGTCTTCGGTCTGCAGGTTGAAGGGGAGGATGCGCGCTTTGATCTCAATGGAGACGGTGCCGTGGACTTCTCCGATTTCTTTATTTTTGCGGATGCCTTTGGGGGGTGATCCCACGTCCGGGCGCTGCCGTCCGGACGTGGGAACATGGGTCGAACTGCCCCCGGTGGGGTTCAGTCTCGTTGGTCGAGGGTTCTGCGGTGTCGCCCACCGGCCGCGGCACGCGACTGCATCGCGCTCGACGGTGGGGACCGCCCAACAACATCCTGGCTGTGACCAACTATGCCGTGGTCACGTAGCGCAGGACTTCGACGACCTGTTCAGGCGTCTGTGCGACGGCGCTGGCGGCGGCATCGACTTCTTTGAGCGCGTGGGTGAGGTCGGCGTCGTGCAGGGTGATCAATGGTTTGCCGAGGGCGCTGGCCAGGCCGGCATCGAAGGCGGCATTCCATTGGCGGTACTTGTCACCGAAGCGGACGACGACGACATCGGCGTTGCGCAGCAGGCTGCGAGTCCGGATCGCATTGACGCCTGCCCCTTTGTGGTCCTTCCAGAATCCTTTGTCTTCGGCACCAAGGATGGAGACGCCGCAATCGTCACTGGCACCATGATCGGTGACGGGTGAGCTGAAGTCGATGGGCAAGTCGGCATCGACGCTGCCTTTCACAATGCGGTCACGCCAGTCGCTGTGGATTTCACCTGAGAGATAGACGGTCCATCGTTTCATTTCTGTTCCTTTCATTTTCTCATATGAATGCCCTTGAAGTCAGGGGCAGGTGTCACTAGCTTGTTTCGGTCACGAAGTCAGCAACAGCAATGAGGCAAAGGGTAGGCATGAAATCAGCTCTCGAACTCGCACTCGAAAAGACCGACGACCTCGTCGACAAGAATACGAAGTTGTCGCCGGAGCAGATCGAGGCCATCGACCAGGCTCGCAAAGAGTACGAGGCGAAGTGGGCGGAACAGGAGATTGTGCTCAAGGGCAGAATCGCCAAACTGCAGTCCGAAACCGACGCAGAAACATTCGCCGAGCACAGTCGTCAGTTCCAGGATGAGATGAAGCAGGTGCGTGACAAGATCTACACCGAACGTGACGAAAAGATCGAGAAGATTCGTCAAGAGGCGGGCTGAGCGCCACTTGACGATTCCCGCTACCGAGGCGGGGGAATGGGGACGGCCGCTACGGCAGCCGTCCCCGTTCTTGTTCCTGTCCCAGTACTGCTAGGGCGCCACGACGAGGACGCCCCGTTTCCGGTCTACTTCATCCTCGCTGCGCGCCCTGATGACGAACAGGTAGGATCCTGCCGCCAGGGTGCCACCACCCTGGTCTCGACCATCCCAGGACAACGACACGAAACCAGCCTCGGCGAAGGCCGGTTGCAGGCGTCTGACGCGGCGGCCACTGAGGCTGTAGATGTCAACGGAGATCTCGGCGGGTCGTGAAATATAACCGGTGAATTCAGCGCCCTCGGCGCCCACCGGATTTGGCACAACAAGGGCGTTGCTGACCGTCAAGCGGTCGACGACGTGCAGGGTGATGGCCGAACCGGTTTCGACATTCTCCGCTGACAGCAGACGCACATCCACATCATGTTTGCCGGGCTGCAGTCGCAACACACCTCGGGTGCCCGTTGCCTCCAACCAGGTCGTGTCCAGTGGTGACGCCACGTGGTCGACCTGCACAGACAGTCTGCCGCTACCCACGGCTTCTACCAGGATCGCCTGACCAGCCACTACTGCGTCGCCATGGCTGAGGGGTTGGCGTTGTGGCCAGGTGTGGAAGAGGAAGTGTTCGTTCGATGGAATGCCGAAGGGCACATCGGCTCGGTCATTGGCCGCATCGCCGTCGCCCGCGCCGGGACGGATCCAGACTCGCATCCGTTCCGCAGGTCCCCGGAGAGGATCGTCAAAGCGCACGATGGTGATCTCGCCCGGCGCTAACTGCTCGACGGAGCGGGTCGCCAGGAGCCGACCCGATCTGGTCAACAGATCCACCGCCGCCGCCGGCGCCGGCATCAATCCACGGTTGCGTATCGCGGCACGCACGAGGTCGGGGTGAAAGTCGATGTCCCCCACCTCAAGGTCGCTGGCGGCGACAAAGTCGACCGTCCAGCCATGCAGACCCGCACCCTCAGCCGTGTCGATCTGTGCTACGAGACGAAAACGCGCGTACTGGTTGGCATCGACGCCGGTCAGATCGATGACGCCGCCGACTGGCAAGGGTTCGGTCACCAAAGAGATCCAGTCCCCCTCCCGTTCACCCTCGACCGTCAACTCCACACCCGTACCTTCGACGTGGACCGAAGTCCATGCCGAAGCGGGTCCGACGACGGGACTGACGAGTCTGCCTGCAGGGGGTCCGTCCGAGCGACGGTAACGGAACAGGCCTGAGCCTTCGAGATCGCCGAGCCAGACGCGGTCGTTTGTCGGATCGTACTGGCCGCCGATGACACGTGTGATGTCCTGATCGGAGGTCCATTCGTCGACGAAGGAGCCGTCCATGGCGCTGACGGCACGAATACGACGCTGGCCAGCAAACTCGATCAGATACAGCCGCTCGCCATCGGCGAAGATGCCATCCGTCCACTGGTAGGTGAAACCAGTCTCGGTAGGCGGCACGATGAATTCCCGGTCCAGGTGCCAACCGTCGGCATCAACGTCGAAGACCCGCACCCCCCAGCCAACGCGGGTGCCGAGGGCGGAGCTCATGGAGACATTGTAGATCTGTTCGCCATCAGAGGTGATCATGGCGTGCAGAATCTGTCCGAAACGCCGTTCGCGATCGCTCACGACCTGACCCGTCGTCCAATCCAACAGACCATCGGCTATCGCCACGGTGTCGAGATGGCCCGTCTCCGGATCGATGCGCTCGAGTTCGAACAGGTGGCCGGAGTCGGAGTAGAGGTATCCGTCGTGGAAGGTGGCTGAGATCCCGGGTGTCGTCGAGTCGGCGAGGACACCGTAGTAGCGGCCGCGAAATGTGCCGCCAAAGCCGGTGCCGATGCGGGCGAAGTAATCGGTTCCTCCATAGAGTTTTGAGGCGTCGTTGAACCACCGTTTGGCGTAGAGGTAACGACCGTCCGTGGCCAGCACACCGGCACCGGGAAGGTCGAGTACGGTGAATCCGTCGTCCCGAGTTGGTTCAGCAGGACGGAAGGCGGGTGGTTCATGATCGACGACGAGGGCGTCCCCATGCAGACGCAGGGACTCGCTCTGACCGAGCAGCAGTGCACCCGCCTGCTGTCGCCAACTCTGCAGGCTGTCTGCTGTCGCCGACAAGCGCAACGAGCGGGGTGCAGACCACGGGCTCGTGACCCCGTCCACCGTGACGCGGACACGCCAGAACAGGGGATCACCGGCGCCTGCCCCCACGGGCAATTGGTCAAAGGAATGGGCAGCGAGGCCAGCCATGCCGGCGACGAGGGGGGAGTGCCGGGTCAGACTGTCGGCGAAGGCGGCATGAGTGGAGAGAGCGAATTGGGCGCGTTCCCCGTGATCCTGATCATCGACATAGACGGGCATCAACGCCGTAAGACGGACAGCGGTGACGTCCGCGCCTTGCTCGGGCATCAAGGGTGCGGCGACGGGGGCCTCGACGATGCTCAGTGTCGCATCAACGCGGTTGTTGCTCTCATCGGACTCGGCGATGTCGTCATCGGCGTCGAGGACGAGGGACAGATCGTACTCCCCCCTTGCGGTGACGGGCCAGTTGATGAGGACGGTGTCGGTGCCGGCGAAGGGTGGACGAAGCTGACGCAACAACGTGTCGACGACGCCATCCTGTGAGCGTCCCACGAGGGTGACGACCGGGCCATCCGGGCCGAGGCGGGTATTGTTGCGCACCACCGCCGTAACCCGGGTGGTCCGCCCCACCACCGGTGTGCCATCCGTTTCGAGACTGACGGCGGCGTAGTCGGGGCCAGGGGACAAAGCCAGGTGTTGCGCGGGGTCACCCATCAGCTGCATGCCCTGTGGGTCGTCGACCCAACCAGGATGGGCTGCGAGGAGTCGGATTTTTGCCACATCGAGAGCCGGTCCGAATCGTGTCTGACCGTCGACGAACAGCTGTGTGTACAAACCCTCCTGCAGCAGGTTGTTCTGCGAGGTGAAGGAGATCGCCGTGGTCGAGATGTAGGCGATGGCGCCGCCATCGGGCAACTCGGTGAAGTGTTCGCTCAGGCTTTCGGTGCGAGGATCGACGAACATGCCATTGAGACAGGACAGGGCCAGCATCAGGGGCAGACGACCACCATTCTGGATCTGCGACAGGTAGTCCCACTCGGAGAATTGTGTGGAAAACAGATACTGCATGGTGCCGGCGGCGCCATGGCCGGAAAAGTTGGCGATGAGGGCACCCTCATTGAAGTCGTCGAGGAAACCCTTGCCGATGGCATTCGGCAGGGGCGACTCGTCTGGTGCGTAGTGGCGCAGTGACTGCAGGCCGAGGGGTTCGGTGAAACGAGCCGCCGCCAGATCGAGTGGTCCGGAGAACTCGTCGATGGCGTGCCAGTTGGCGGCGTAGATGGCACGGCTGCGCCAGGGCCCTGATGGGAGTGCCGTGTCGTAACGAATGATCTTGTCCACCGTGGTTAGAGCTTCGGCAGGTGAATCCACGGCGAGACGACCGATGGACAGATCCGGGAGCAAGTCATCGCCATCGACGAGAGACAGGTGAAAATCGGAGGGGGAATAACCGCGGCGTCGTGCCAGATAGTACAGCGTTGGCACCAGGGTCTGATGCCGTCGACCGGTGTAGATACCGCGGTAGTCCCAGGTCTCGTCCCCAAGGATCAGCAGATACGCCGGCCGGGGCTGCCAATCGTGGTAGATGTGGTCGGCGAAGGCGGCGATGGCGTCACGAGCGAAGCGGCCGTAAGAAAATTCGTCGTAGACATCCTGGGAACTGACGACGGCGACGCTGAGTCCGTCGGCGCGTCGGTGTTTGGCGAGTTTTTCCGCGGCGTCGAGCAGATCGGGGTGGGAGAGGATGACGTAGTCGAAGCCATGGGCACCGGAGCGCCAATCGGAAGGACTGTCTATGACGCCGGTGGGTGTGAGCAGAGAAAGGCGATCAACCGCTACATACCGTGCCGCCGACTCAGGGGCGTCTTCAAAAGTGATGTCGAAGAGACTCTCGGAAAAGCTGTCGACGACACCGCCCGTAAGCTGGAGGCCACGATCGACGTCGAAGAGCAGGATGTCCTCGTCTGCAAATCCCTCGACGGTGATGCGGTGTCCTTCTGGCGCAGGGGGAACCGCAGCATCGAGAAAACCAGGGGCGGCATGGAAACGTCGGCGGAACTCGAGTCTAAACCAGTTAAACCAAATGAGGTCCACTCTGATACGATCAGCCTTGCCCTGCAGCAGGACGCGGTTTCTGTCGGGTCGCAGAACGGAGGAAGGCACGACGGTGTCGATGACGTGAGAGATCTGCCCTGCCCAGTAGGACTCCTCCAGGGTCTCACCATTGAGCTTGACGAGCGTGTGGTGTTCGCCGAACCCTTCGCCTGTGATACCTTGCAAGGCAACCGTCACCCGGGCATCGTAGTCCTCGTCGTCCCAGAAACCGGTGATGTCTCCGTTAAAGCCGCTCTGGCTTGCGAAACGGTCGGGGTAGGGGGCCTCCAGCGGTCGTTCCTGCTGCCAGAACCAGCGATCCGCCAGGCTGTCGGGAGCAAGACCCAACTGGTCGAAGGTGCGGTCGATTTCGAAGTGAGCGGTGTGCAGGTACCAGTCGCGCGTTGAAAAGCTCTGCACCGGCGCTACATCCTGCGCAACGAATCTCAACCCAGGTTCAGCACCCCACGTCAACCAGTACGTGTCGGTGGGACCGTGTTCACTCTCGTGGTCGCGTTGGTCGCCATCAGGTGCGGTAGCGCGGCGGTAGCGGCCGTGGAATAACAATTCGTCGGCGCCATCAAAGAGGCCATCCTCCGCACCGGTGACGGTGATGTGGATCGGTTCGTCGACGTGGGTCATGGCCAGCGAGTTGGGATCGATTTCTTCCACATCCACCCCCACCGAAACCAGCCACTGCGGCGTGATGCGATACACCCCATCCTCGCTGACAGAGACCTTCACCCAGGGCCGGGAGGGGTCGTAGGAGCGTGTCGCCGCCGCACGTCGTGCCGGCAGGGGCGCTCTCCATCCGCCGTGTGATGGCGGGTTGAGGAATGCGGATCGCAATGCCTGGCCGGCAACATCGGTGGTGGAATGGGGCCGTGCTGAGGAGGCGCCATCGAAGCGGACATCTACCAGCAGGCGTGTATGTACCCGCAGCGACCGTGTGGTGGGGTCAAATTGCCATGGGTAGATGTGCAGGGCGTGGCCTGGAATGCCACGCAGGATGCCGAGGAGCTGCGCGTCGGCGAGCCGACGGAGTCCGTCCTCGGGCAGTATCGTGGACAACGAATCGGCTGGTGGCAGATTGATGTCCGAGAATGTCGTGTCAGACTCGCTGGACACGATCAGGGACAATCGGACACCGGGTGGGGTAGCGATCAACTCGGCGACAAAGGGCAGATCGACCCCACCCGGTCCGGCCCCCCTCGGCAAGCCGGCGGCGGCGATCGGCCCGCTACCCGTATGGACGCCCGGATCCACCTCAACCAGCAGTCTCAGGCCTTGTGCGTCACTATGGATGATCTGGATATCCGCCGTGGACGCAGAGGCATGCAGGAGTGTGGCGCAAAGAAGCGTGGCGCTACGAAGCGCGGCGCAGAGAGAGGCTGCGAGACTGAAAGAGTGACGTAGGGATGGCATCAAGATGGCTGGAGCGCGACGGGAGACCTGCTTAAGTTGCCGCACATGGACAGAAGAAAGGTACAATCCCCATCAATGACGGGCCAGACAGGCTGTTGCTCCAGGGCTACCATCCTGGAGCAGACGCCCCAAGGGAGGGGTGGGGTTCCCTTTGAACAGCATTAGAAGGGGGCTCGTCCGCGGTGGCAAACCGGAGATTGTGCGTACGCCCTCGTCCGCCCCGTGGCGTACCCGGTGCCCTCGTCGTGGGGCTCAGTGCGGCTTGGTTCGCCCTGCGTCGTTCGGCTGCACCGAAGAGTCGCTGGGTGCCGGTGGCCTTGCTGACGATCACGGCGATCACACCATTGCTGGGTTGGCAGGCGCGCAATGCGGTGCTCGCCGACTATGGCGGGTTGTCGGCGATCGTCGATGTAAATGGCCGCGCAATCCAGAGCAGCGCACGTGGACGGCAGCGCAACGGTTCGACTTCATGGGACGCGAGGGACTGGCACGGATCATCAGACTACCCTTGGGTCTATGGCGCCATCCATCTGCGTGGCATGGCGCGGGTTGCGGTCGATCGGGAGGTGTGGAGTATCTGCGCCTTTTCGGTGCATATCCGACCCACAGCGGTCTGCTCGGGCGTGTCGTCGACGAAGGTATTTGGGCGACGTTCAAATACATGCTACAACAGCGTCCGGGTCTGGTGTTTGTAATGTTAGGTGCGTTTCTGGTGATGGTGTATCTATTCGTTGTCCGTGGGGGTGTGATTGGTGAAATCACGGTCACGTCGTGCCACGCAGATGGATGGCGTTGGCTGGTTATCTGTGGTTCGCCTCAGGGGGACCGCAAAGTTTGAGTCGCTTCAGACACCCGATCATGCCGCTGTTGTGCGCTCTCGCCGGTGCCGGACTCGCGGCACGAAAGGACGAAACATGACGGTCGCCACGTGGATTGTGCTGCTGCTGCTGTCCGGCCCCCTCGCCACGTTCGCTCAGCAGTGGCGCCGAATCGAAACCGGCGGTCCATCGGCGCGGCGTAACGCCGCCGCCATCTACGATCGGATAGCTGACCGGATCGTGCTCTTTGGCGGGCGGGGTTCGTCCGGGGATCTGGCAGATGTGTGGACCTTTGATGTGGCGACCGAGAGCTGGCAGTCGCTGCCGGTCGAGGGGGCTGGCCCGACAGCACGGTTTTCGCACAACGCGGTTCATGACGCGCATGGCGGACAACTGCTCATCTGGTCCGGACGCATGCTCGACGCATCCGGCTCGACATTGCTCAACGATGTCTGGGCATTTGATCTGATAACCAACAGCTGGACGAATCTGGCGACGACAACAACAGTCCCCGTGGCTCGTTATGGCACGGCTGCCGTATTCGACCCGGACACGGGTACGCTGGTCACATTCGCCGGCTTTACGACACTGGGGCGGTTCGACGATACGTGGCGCTTCGATCCGTTGCAGCGTCTCTGGCAGGACGTGACGGCGACGTCACCTCAACCTGGTGAACGCTGTCTGCACGCCGCTGCCTACGATAGCCAACGTCGGCGGATGATCATGTTCGGGGGCCAACGTGGCAATGCGGCTCTCGACGATGCCTGGGTACTGGATCTGTCCACCGATCTATGGACGGCGCTGCCACCGGCACCGGAGACGGGAGGCCGCAAGTTTCCCGCTGTCGCCTACGACCCGAAGGGCGATCGGTTCCTTGTTTTTGGTGGGGAGCGGACGGACGGTACCCGTGGTGGGGATCTGTGGGCGTTGGATCTGCAGAGAGAGGTCTGGTCGACGCTGACGACGGCGGGGCCACCGGCACGAGACGGCGCCGTCCTCGTATACGTGCCCTCCAGGGGCGGGCTCATGCCCCAGATCATCCTGACGGGCGGCACCACCGCCGAGGGCAATGCCGACGACACCTGGAGTTTGCAACTCGAAGATCCGGTGACGGCGGTCGCCGCCAGCGAATCGACGCTGCCGATGGCTCCATCGCTGGCGGCCTATCCGAACCCGTTTAATGCCAATGTCGTGCTCGAGTCGCAACTGGCCACGAGGGGAAGCCTGACGATCTACGATACGATTGGACACCGTGTGAGAAACCTTGGCAGGCTGTCGCCGGGTCCTCTCCGACGTCTCTGGGACGGACGGGATGACGCCGGTCGGATCGTGGCTTCGGGGGTGTATCTGGCGGTACTGGAGACGCCGACGTCGCGGCACCTACGTCGGTTGGCTCTGCTGCGATGACAGAAGGCACGGCGCGGCGGTGGCTGGTCAATCTGCTCGTCGCCATGGTGGCGACGATGGTGAGTTTTGGTGCGGCGGAACTGGTGCTGCGGGCGACGTGGACGATTGAACGGGTCACCATCGAGCACGATCCGCTGCTCGGTTTTCGCGGTCGAGCCCATGCCTCCACGGTGTGGACCCGGGAGATGGCATCCGCCCCGCGTACCGTGCAACTGAACGCCGAGGGGTATCACGACCACGAACGCACACGGGACGTGCCCGCCGCCACACGTCGCTTGCTCTTCGTCGGGGATTCTTTTCTCGAGGCATACCAAGTCGAGATCGACGCTGGTTTTGCCCAGGGCCTGGCCCGACGACTGACGAATCGAGCGAGGGCGGAGGGTTATGCGGTGGAGACCGTCAACCAGGGTGTGCATGGCTACGGACTAGGGGTCTACGCCCTGCACATACGGGAGCGGTTACCAGCCTGGAACCCGCAGGGCGTGGTGTTGTGTCTGTTTCTCGGCAATGATCTGCACGACAACTTCACCGCTGTGGCGTCGCCGGCGGTGCCCCGGTTTCATCTGTCGGCGGGTGACGTCGTCTACCTGCCGGTGCCGGAGGCGGGAGCCCGGATCTGGCTGCGTGACAATGTGCTGGCTCGGTCGGTGCTCGTCCGTTTTCTGTGGATGCGCCTGATCAAGACCAGCGGTGGCGCCATGCAACTGGCTCGTGCCGCCGGCATGGTGAGTACACCTGATCTGCAGAGCGATGCCGGTGGTCGTTCAGCGGAGATGATCGTTGTGGCAACGCACCTGTTGGAGCGAATCGCCTCCGACCTGCACCAACTGGACGTGCCATTGTTCGTCTTCGTCATCCCGGATCCGTTTTATGTCCAGGACCTCGTCGATGCCGCCCGCGCCGCCCGCGATGGCACACCCGCACTGAAACTCCGCGCCGAACGGCAGGCGACGGAGTCCGGTGTGCTGCAGGCTCTGACGCAGCTCGGTATCCCACATCTCTACCCACGCCACGCCTTCGTCCAGGCCCGTCTCGATGGCGACGGGTACTATCGCAATGGTTTCGGTCACTTCACCGACGAGGCTCATCGAGTTGTTGCCGAGCAGCTGGAAGTGCCCCTGTGGGAGATGCTGGAAGCTGACTCCGCAGCGCCTTGATCTTGCTTCAAGCTCTGTCTTCAAGACCACCCCTCGATGGTGTGCGGTCCTTCGAACAGCAATCGCAGCACGGCTCGGTTGCGCGTATCGTGATCTCTGGAATTGGCCTGACACTGCTTGTTCCCGCCTTAATCTTCGGCTCACTGATGGCAGGGCAGTACTGATTTTCGATGATCCCTCCCTTCGCGCTACACGAGCCGGACCAGGGAAATGGGCTCCTGGCCTAATGCAACGCGTGCGGTATTGGTCGCCGCGTGTCGGTTGGAGGTAGGCCCTGATTCCGGGGACATCGTCGCCAGATGCGGCGTGAGGACGACCCTGGGCAACCGCAACAACTCGTTGTCGGGCGCTATGGGTTCAACTTCGAACACGTCCAATCCAGCGCCACCGAGGCGCCCTTCTCGCAGGGCGGCGATGAGCGCAGCTTCGTCTATGACGGGACCCCGGCACGTGTTGATGAGCATCGCCTCTTTCGCCATCAGACCCAGTTCCCGTGAGCCCACCATGTGCCGCGTCGTACGGTCCAGGGGGACGTGCAGGGTAACGATGTCGCTGGTTGCCAACAGCTCTTCGAATGGAAGAGGGCGGGGGCTACCGCAGGTTTGCAGGTATTGATCGTCGAAGGATCGAATGTCAGAAAAGACCCGCTCGCACTCCCAGGCTGCCAGTCGCCTGGCCACACGCGAACCGATCCGCCCCAAGCCGACGATGCCCACTCGTTTGCCAGCCAGGGTGTGGAACGCATCTGACCGCTGGCGATAGTCGCCATGCCAGTCGCCATTGCGGAGGCTGGCCGACAACGCGTCGAGGTGACGACACAGACTCAGCATAAGAGCGATGGCATGCTCGGCAACAGGTACCGCGTTGGCGCCATTGTTGTCGGCAACCCGCACGCCCAACGCGGCCAGGCCCGCAACATCGAGCCAGTCTGATCCGGCGGAAAAAACCTGCACCAGTTTCAGTTGGGGTAGAAGCGCCGCCAATGGCACGATCTGTGCCGCTGCGGAGCCCAGCAGAATCGCTCGGGTGTCACCACAAGCGGCGACGATCTGCTCGAGAGGCAGGCCATCGTCGACGTGGCTGAAATGGACC
>Ga0310124_10002846_pt1 | contig 11790 bp, 10 predicted proteins | sample CB11b_AW_Bot5_MG_FD_203507 | JGI IMG/M metagenome (GOLD analysis project Ga0310124, IMG submission 203507) | Marine microbial communities from Western Arctic Ocean, Canada - CB11b_AW_Bot5 | ecosystem: Environmental > Aquatic > Marine > Oceanic | place: Canada: Western Arctic Ocean | collected...
ACGGTTGCACCGTGATCGTTCCGGTCTGTCCATGCAGACCTTCGTCGGTATCGACGTTGGCCTCGGTCACGTAGGTGTAGTCGCCCGGATCATCGCCGGCAAACCGCACCTTCCACACGTTGTCACCGGCCCAGAACGCTGGCACGCGGAGTTGCTGGCCGTCACCGGCCGAGACGAGCATGTCGAGCTCGACGTCGTTGTACGGATCGCCATACGCCACGGCCGAAGCCAGGACGATCTCGATAACCTGGTTTTGCTGGATTTCATGTGCCATTATTCACTTCATCAAGAAGATCCTTCCCCACAGATGGGGACGGCTTTGCCATTCACAGGGCATCTTTATTGTCTATTCAATCGTGCAGGGTGAACGGATGCCCATCGATTTGCGAGAGCGGAACCGTGTCTTTCAACATCCTGTATCTCATGGCTGTCGAACCGGGAATACCGGCACTGTACCGCTTATCTATCCTGTACGCCACCGTTTTCGGCAGCACCGCCGCCACCGACCAGTGGAAGAAACCGGCCGGGTCGGTGTGGCTGTGCCAGTTGTTGAGCACGACACACGCCCCGGCAATCGGTTTCCCTTCGACATCTTCAACGCGCTTGGAGACCTTTCGGCCGGCTTTCATGCTGAAGTCTTGCGCTTTGGCCTCTGGCCCGACCTTGATATGCCGATACTGCGGGGCGTAATTCACAAGGTGATTCCCGTTGCCCGAAGTCGATAATATCTCATCTTAAAATCGCTTTTAAGGCCGCTTGAGTAAATAAAGGGGACATGTCTGCCAAGCGGTGACAAGCATGATGATTGATACAATGCCTTAAAATCCAGTCCATAATAAGCTATATCCTACTGGTTCCACACTTGTTGCATCACAATTGATCAAGCCGATTGGCAAGCCAGACAGTTATGCCTATGCAGTCAAACGCGGCAAATAGAATCGCGAACTCACGACGATCAGTGACGACGTGATCGTGACCCAATTTCTGACGCTGGCAGGTTATCGTGCCGCGTCCCTGCTGGACGTCCGGGTTAAGGAGCAAAAAGGAAAATATTTTCCTCTTGCAATTGCCTGCAAAATTCCTTATACCAACCATAGTTAATTGGCGGATATGTCGTAGTATTCGTTGTGAATACGCAGATTTGTCTGAAAATTTACGTTTCAACAAACAGGAGTTCTCATGGCACGCATTTTCTTCAGCCTTACAATCGCGATTTGCGTAGTGGCATTGTGCATACCGGCTTCCGGCGCAGAAGTGTGCCCGGGCACACTGTCCCAGGGTGGACTGAATAAGAGCGGCTCTACCTACACCGTGCACGACAGCGTCGGCGGGATCGGCAGCGCCACGGTGACCAGCGCTTCCCATCAGGCCGCCGGCGGCTACATCCCGCAGTTGATATCCGGTTGCAACTGCCTTCCCTGCGACCAGTTCCTGGCGGTGGCCTGCACCGAGGTGACAACGGTCATGCCGACGTCCTACGGCGAGATGCTGACCCTGTTGGGACAGATTCTCGGCAGCTCCGATTTGTCCAGCGTCGACGTCTGTGCCGACGGCACGTCGAGCGGCGGTTCTCCCGAAGGCTGTTCAGCCTATATCACCCAGACTTTCCAGGATGCCATTTCGACACCGTGAATGAAACAACAGTAAGAGAAATGACCATGAAGACGATATCCTTTTCATGGTGTAAATATTCATTGACCAATACGCTGCTTTGATCAGCCATTTCGGGTAGTCCGCACGTTCGTGGATCCACCCCTTCGCGCACCACGGCACGGCGATCGCCCACTTGCGATAGATTCTGGATGTGTCCCGCTGTGACTCCGGGGACAACGGCTTGATCCCTTGACGACGGGAAACGCGACGGAGACTAATCCTGACGGTTTATCTTCGTCAATAGTTGCCTCGATACGACCGCGAAGCAGCGCCTCGCCAGCGCCCGGTCGCAGCACCACGTCGACAGCAACGTGTTCGGGCCATTCGAAAAGTAATTGCCCGCCAGCCGCGTCGGTGTTGAACGTCACCATGCAAGGCTGTGCGTTGTTGGCGAAGGAAGCCCCGCCCACCTCCGTCTTGGCAGTGGCCTCCCACAAGGTCGCGTGCACGGGGCAACGCTCAGTAGCTCACGTGAGCCTGCGCGGTCATAAATGCTCATCAGCCCGGCGCCGAGTTCCGGCCCGGAACTCATGGATCCATTGATCAACTATTCCATCAATTGGATCTGGCTGGAGGGACTCTGTACGGTCACAGGCTGCGTCACCGGCTACATCGCCAGCCTGTTATTCGCAGCACCGCCTGAAGAGCAGTTGAAGAGACTGACGGTCTACGAGAAATCCACACCACGCCCCGACACAGTCTGAACAGCGAACACGGAACAGCCGCAGCCGATTCCGAAAGCAGAACGGTCACGGAAATCCGTTCATTCGGCGAATTGAATGGGCCCCGTCAACAGGTACATTTTCTTCTCCAACCAATCACTTCGATCCACGGCGCCGGATATGCCCCAAGTTCAAAACGTCAACACGACCAGCATCCCCGCCGCTATCGAGCTCGGCTGCCGGACGATGCAGAGCGTCTTCAACGCCGATGACGATAACGTTCCGTTTTTCGGCTCGCAAGTGCGGCCGCAAACGGTTTTGGACACCTCCTCCTGTCACAGCGAGGCGCATGTGCCAGGGCGCCACCTCAATGCCTTGCTGAACGCCGAGGATGCCCTGGGCATCAACATCGACGAGAGCGCCATCGATAACCACCGGCGCGCTGCGTTCCTGTCATTCAATGGCAAACTGCCGCTGCCGCTCAACCGCCAGACGCTCAATACGGAACCGCTCAGTTTCGCCCCGCACAACCTGCGCGAAGGCATACACGCCCTCGGCGCGCTGGTGACTTTCCGCGACGACAACGATGCCCGCGCACTCGCCGAACGCTGCATCGACACGGTTAACCACTACTGGACCGCAGAGGACGGCTGGGATGTGACGCGGCTGGAAAAGCTCGGGCTCGACATGCAGGGAACCCAGGACTTCATCTCCGGTGAGGGACGCATGATCGGGCCACTGGTCAAGTACTACCGAGCCACCGGTTACGGCCCGGCACTCGAACTGGCGTTGGTCATGAAGGAAATAGCCGTCACCCGATTCTTCACTGCGGACGGCAGCTTCGATCCCGACCGTTTCGTTACGAATCACATCCACTCGATCACCTGCGTGCTTTCGTCGCTGGCACAACTGGCGGACCTGCTCGGAGACGCCGCCCTGATGTCGATCGTCAAGGCGTTCTATGACAACGGCCTGTTACAGATGCGCGACGAGATCGGCTGGTCCCCGGAAATTGTCGGCCAGGAAGATTCGGATCACGGCGAAGCCAATAACAGCGGTGACATCCTCGAGACCGCGCTCATTTTGGGCCGCTGGGGCTATGCCAAGTGCTATCACGACGCCGAGCGTATCCTGCGCTGTCACCTGCTGCCGTGCCAGGTGCGCGATACGTCGTGGATCGTCGACCCACCGAACCCGGAGGGAATCGACGGCCTGCGCGACGTCGCCGACCGCCACCTCGGTGCTTTCGGCTTCCCGGCGCCGTACGGCCATTCCTCCGTTGGCGCGGGCAAGGACAACGGCCGTATTTCGTTCAACATGGACATCGTCGGCGGCGTTGTCGGTTCGCTGTGTGAGGTATGGCGCGAAGCCGCCCGGCGCGGACCTGCCGGCATTTCTGTGAATCTGCTGTTCGACGTCGACAACGACGCTGCCCGTCTTGAATCGCCATACACCAATGACTGCCTGGCGATCACACCGAAACGCTCCGGACCACTGTCGGTGCGGGTGCCGCCATGGCTGCGGCCGGACGACATCACGATCGTCGACAGCAAACCGCCGCCGCTGCGGACGAGGGACTATCTGTTTTTCAGCGACGTCGCCGCCGGCGAGACGGTCCGTCTGCGGATGCCGTTGAAGGGCAGCGAGCTCACCCTCTCGGGTGAGCTGCACATCCAGCCGATCCGCGTCGACCTGCGCGGTGACAGCGTTGTAACGATGGAAAACTTCGGGGCGGACCTGACTTATTTCGATGCATTATAATCGCTTGTTCATCCTGCTCGCAGCCCTCATGGTCACAAGTTCCAGTGCCGGCGATACGCCGCCGCGCGTGGTGCTGGATAACAACCTCAAATGCGTCGACCTGTCGGACCTCGATGGTGACCTGCCACTCGAACTGGTCGAGACACACCGGATTTTGCGACAGTCCGAGGACTGGGAACATTCGACCTGGAAAAATCCGAATTGGCCGGCCGGCGGCGGCGCCAGCCTCGGATATCCGACCGTCGTGCGCAACGACCATGGACCACAGCCCGACGGCAAATATTATCTCTACTATGCCCACCACGATCCGCGTTCCGGTATCGGCGTGGCGGTCGCTGACCAAATCACCGGACCGTATTCGAAAGATGTTACAGTGCCCGGCCGCAGTGACAATCAAGCGGTCCCCAGCTTCCACGCCGACAACCCTAACCCGGACGACCCCTCACACAACTCCAGTCCATGGGTGGTGTGGAACGAGGCCGCGCAGCTCTGGTTCATGTACTTCCATTACTTCAATCACGCCCACACCAAAACCAACTACCAGACCACGGCCCTGGCAACGACTGCAGATCTCGCCTCCCACCAGTGGACAGTCGAGCACGCCGACGGCACGATGCCGCCGTGGCGGCCGGTGCTGCCAGTGACCGACGCCGCATGGATGAACGAGGCGTCGTCATACCATGCCGTCCAATGCCTGCCGGACGGCCGCTGGCTGGCTTTCCTGCGCGGCACCTCGACCGACGGCACACCACCGGCCCTCGGATTCGGCACCTCAGCCGACGGCCGCACCTGGGAATACTTCACCGAGAATCCCGTCATCCACCAGAACGACGGCGGTGATGGCCGCGACGGGGTCTATCGGCCGGCATTTGTCGGTTATCTCGGCACGACCGCCGCGGGGCATCCCGAATATCTGCTGGCTTGGCAGGAAAGCGTCCGGTTTGACGGCGACAACCGGCTCATTTTCGGCAGGACATCCGACTTCAAAACCGTCACCCGAGACCCGCGCGGCTATTCACGCTGGTCGCCTGCCGACGGCTGTATCTCCCCGTGGCGTATCGGTGCGAGGTTGTATCTGTTTTCCGGAATGTATGTGCATGTCATGGAGCTGCCGGTTGCCAATGACGATCATTAGCAACTGGCCCCGGTCTGCCCGGGCAGACCTTGCATTCCGAAGCAAAACTCTCTATTTTCCTTTTCCGATATTGCGTAAATTCGGCAAATGCACGGAGACACATTCATGAACATTGGAACCACCTGTTTTTCTGTCCTTTTCATCGTATCCGTAGCCGCTCTGCCGGCAGCTGCCGAGCGGGAAAGCGACGCCAGGGCCGTCATCGTGCCGGTCGTCAAGGCTGCCTACCTGAACCCGGACGACAAAAACGCTGTGAGCTCTCTGTATCGTACCATGCTCAAGCGCAAGGACGGCAAAATCAACACCGACGTCCTCATCGCGCTGGCGCTCGGCTGTACGCTGCACGGCGAGGACAAGGCGTCGGAAAAGGTCGGTAAATTCCTCGACAAGCTGTTGCCCGGGGTCAGCTACGAAACGCTCATCAACCAGATGAACATTCACGACACCTGTTCGAAATGCACCGGCACCGGCAAAAGCACGCGCCGCTGTGAAAAGTGCACCTCGTACAAGAACGGCAGGCCCGTCGCCGATGGCAAATGCATCAGAAAATCGTGCAAGAACGGCCAGGTTGCGACCACGACCGATGGACTGGAGGCGACAACGCGCAACTGTTCCAAGTGCCAAGGTAGCGGCAGCTGCCAGGCATGCGGCGGTTCCGGCAAACAACCCGGCAAGTGCCGCCGCTGCGCCGGTTCCGGCAGCGCACCGGCCAAGGAAAAAATCCGCGTCGCTTACCAGGGCGCCCTGGAGGCTGCGTTGACCCGCCTCACCGAAGGCACCGACATGGTCTTCGCGGACGGTCGCGAATACTCGCGTGCACAGCTGGCCGCGGCCAATGAGGCACAGCGCCGAGCGGCGCAGAACGAAACTGCACGCATTGCCACCGCTGCGAAAGCCGATGCTGCACGGGCCGATGCTGCACAGGCCGCGGCCGATTTCACCAATCACCGCAACGCCAATGCCGAATCCCTGGGCAACTGGGTCTGGGCCCAGCTTGGCAAGAAACACCCGATCAAAGGCGCCAACCTCAAGCGCCGTGCCGATGTCACCGGAGCTCAGAAGAGTTCTTTCTCCACCGACGGCCCAGCCTACGTCGTAGCCACCGGGCAGGGTGTCGGCAAGGGTAATCGTAATTACCAACGGGTTGAACGGCTGACCTATGGCGTCCTGCACGTCGACGAGATGCATGGTGAAATCGAAGACAATGGCCGCGTCTACGTTGGGTTCAATCGGAACTCGACAACGGCAACCCTGCTGGCAGTCGACGCGCCGGGAGTCGATGCGCTCAACAGCATGCTCAACCCCGACGCCGCCGTACCGGTCAAGGCTGCACCCGCCGAAGCGCCGTCACGCATCAAACCGAAAATGCCGGTAGTCAAAGATGGCGACCCGCACATCTGGAACTAATCTGTGAAGACGGAGAATTGTAGACATGGAACGCCAGGCAGTCACTGACAGGTTCGACGGGAAAGTCGCGATCGTCACCGGCGGGTCCTTCGGGATCGGTCGCGCGATAACCGAAGAACTCTGTCGCGAAGGTGCCGCCGTGGTCTTCTCCGGGATCGAGCCGGAAGGCGCCGAGACAGAGACCGAGATGAAGGCGGCTGGATACAACGTCCGGTTCTGTCTGGGCGATCATATGCAGGAAAACTTTTGCCGCACAGTCGTCGACACGGCCGTCGAGACGTTCGGTACCGTCAATTATCTGGTCAACAACGCATTCTCCTTCAATGCCGCCGGCCTCGACGCCACTGTCGAAGACTGGGAGCGCAGCCTGTTCGTCGGCCCCGTCGGCTATGCGCGTATGGCCCAATTCGCCGCGACACCAATGAAAACCGCCGGTGGTGGCGCAATTCTCAACATCTCAAGCATCTCCGCCAATATCGCCCAGAGCGGCCGCTGGACCTACAACGCTTCCAAAGGGGCCGTGTCGCAATTGACCCGCTGCCAGGCGCTCGACCTGTCACCGTTCAATATCCGTGTGAACAGCATCAGCCCGGGCTGGACCTGGACACGTGAGGTGATAAAAGCCGCAGAGACCGCCGGTGGTGGAATCGAGAAATGGGATCCGGTGTGGGGTAAATTCGCTATGTTGCGGCGCTGCGCCGACCCGATCGAGATGACTGGCCCGGCACTGTTCCTGCTCAGTGACGACGCCTCGTTCATCACCGGCGCCGACCTGCCTGTGGACGGCGGCTACAGCGCCATGGGGCCGGAAGGTCTGGGCGAATCCTCGAGTTTCGCCGGCAGCGACTGAACCCCGGCAGCGCAAACCCCGGGAACGCCGGCACGTGTCGCCATACAGCCACCCGGGCGAAGCCGCGGCCTGCCTGCTTTTCGGGTCTCGAAATGAAGGCGAAATGGGCCGGCGGCGGGCACTGACCGAAAGGCTATTTTTTTCTTGCAATTGGTCGCCGAGTTTCTTATACTTTTAGTATTATTCCGCGGGAAAAGCCGCGTTATTAATCAACTTGTGTGAGGAATAGGACAATGAAAAAGCTTCTTGGATTCGTTATTGCAGCATACCTTTTTGCACCTGGCGGTGTATTGGGTGACAATGAAACCATTTGCCCAGAGGCAATCACCGGCGGCGGCGGTGCCTCAAGCAACGGCAGTTATTCCATCTACGGCAGCATCGCCAGCACCGGCGGTGTCAGCACTGTTGCCGACGGCAATACGATCGAATCCACGTTCATCCCGCAAACGCTCTATGGTTGCGCCTGCCAGCCCTGCAACGTGCTGGTTGACAGCGTCTTCACCGACCTGTGCTCACAACTCGCCAGCGCGTCAAACCTGGCTGCCGCTCAGGTGCTGATTGGAAGCCTGATCGATAGCAGCGTCAACACCGTCGACGTCTGCGATGACAGCGCCGTCCCCAGCGTTGCCGATTCGGCAGCGTGCGGTGCCTACATCCAGCAGGTTATCAACGATCATATCTCCAGCGTACTTACCCCGTAAGATCGGCAGTTAAAAGACTTCGCAAAAAGGCTTTCAGGAATTCCTGAAAGCCTTTTTTGTGCCCACGACCAAAACACGCTTGGCAATCAAAAAGGTCATCAATTGCCTATGGCGAACTTGAGTCCGGCAACCCAGTCCCACAATCCTTTGCATCACAAGCGATGTGCGATTATACTAAATTTTTCCCTGATTTACCTGTGCCCCTCCCCCCCGTGACTATTGAGGTTTTTCCATGACTGCCAAGGAACTCAGACGCAGTTACATCGAATTTTTCAAAAGCAAAGGCCATAGCGAAATCAAGAGTGCTTCGCTGGTGCCGGAGAACGACCCGACGGTTCTCTTCACGACAGCCGGCATGCATCCGCTGGTGCCGTACCTGATGGGACAACCGCATCCTTCCGGAATCCGCCTGGTGAACTACCAGAAGTGCATCCGCACCGGCGACATCGAGGAAGTCGGCGACGACGTGCATCTGACCTTCTTCGAAATGCTCGGCAACTGGTCGCTCGGCGACTATTTCAAACAGGAAGCGATCGAGTTCAGCTTCGAGTACCTGACCTCCAGCGACTACCTTAACTTGCCTGTCGACCGTCTCGCTTTCAGCGTGTTCGCCGGTGACGACGATGCGCCACTCGATCAGGAGTCCCTCGACAAATGGCAGTCGCTCGGCGTCGCCGAAACCCGTATCGCCAAACTGCCAAAGAAGGACAACTGGTGGGGGCCGGCCGGCCATACCGGACCGTGCGGACCAGACACCGAGATGTTTTACTGGACCGGCGACGGGGCGGCGCCCGAAACCTTCGATTCCGAAAACAAGCAGTGGGTCGAGATCTGGAATGACGTCTTCATGCAGTACAACAAGACAGCCGACGGTACCTTCGAACCGCTCACGCAGATGAATGTCGATACCGGCATGGGCGTCGAGCGGGTTACTGCCATCCTGCAAGGCTGCGCCAGTTGCTACGACACCGAGCTGTTCACGCCGCTGTTCGATAGACTCAAGGAGTTATCCGGCCATGCCGATCCGCGCCAGGACCGCAGCGGCCGCGTCGTTGCCGAGCACCTGCGGTCGGCGACCTTTATTCTGGCAACAGACATCACGCCGTCCAACCTCGGCCAGGGTTATATCCTGCGGCGCCTCATCCGGCGGGCAGTGCGTGAAGGTCGCCGGCTCGGTATCGCTACGGGCAGCCCGTTCTGCACCCAGATCGGTGAGGTCGTAATCAAAGAGTACTGCGATATCTATCCGGAACTCGCACAACGCAACGATGTCATCCTCAAGGAACTCGAGCTTGAAGAGGAACAGTTCGCCGCCGCACTCGAACGCGGTGAGCGCGAATTCAACAAAATGGTCGATAAATTTCCACCACACGTCGAAAAGAAAATCATCAGCGGTCGCAAAGCCTTCGACCTCTACCAGACCTATGGCTTCCCCCTGGAACTGACCGTCGAGATGGCCGGTGAGCGCGATTTCACGGTCGACGAAACGGGCTATAACAAGGCCTTCGAAAAACATCAGGCCGCTTCACGCCTGGGTGCCGAAGACAAATTCAAAGGCGGCCTGCAGGACCATTCCGAGCACACCACCCGCCTGCATACAGCCACCCACCTGCTGCACCAGGCGTTGCGCGACGTGCTCGGAGATCATGTGGCGCAGAAAGGCTCGAACATCACGGCAGACCGGTTGCGCTTTGATTTTTCGCATCCGGAAAAGGTGACGAAGGAGCAGCTAACAGAAGTTGAAGCGATCGTCAACAAGCATATCGAGGCGGGCCACCCAGTGAGCCGCGACGAGATGACTGTGGACGAAGCAAAAACAGGCGGCGCCATCGGGCTGTTCGAGGAACGTTATGGCGAACGCATCAGTGTCTACACGATCGGCGACTACAGCAAAGAAATATGCGGCGGCCCGCACGTGGAAAACACGAACAAGCTCGGCAGTTTCAAGGTCAAGAAGGAAGAGAGCTCGAGCCGCGGTGTACGCCGAATAAAGGCCGTACTGAGCTGATTGCCATCAGCCCGCTCTATTGGGCGCCGTATTGGTCGCGGTAGGCAGCGATTTTGCCGCGCATCTCGTCGTCGATCAGGACGCGGCCGGCAATTTCGCGGCCGTCCAGAAACTCAATGATTTCATCCAGAGTAACGATCGCACAGGTCTGGATACCCAGTTCGTCCTGCAGCTCGTCCAGTGCCGAGCGCTCGCCCTGCCCACGCTCCTGGCGATCCACCGAGACAATCACACCGACAATCTCGACGTCGGCGATCGCCTTGAGCAACGTCAGCGACTCGCGTACCGATGTACCCGCAGTAACGACATCCTCAATGATCAGGACCTTCTCGCCGCCAACATAGCGATGCCCGACGAGTGCGCCTTTTTCGCCGTGGGCCTTTTCCTCTTTACGGTTGAACGTGTAGGTGACGCGATGCTGGAACAAGTTCCACAACGCCGCAGCCGTCGTCACCGCCAGCGGAATACCCTTGTAAGCCGGGCCGTACAGATTGTCGCAGCCGCTGCCAATCCGGTCGTTGATGGCTCGCGCGTACCACTCCCCGAGCTGCGAAATGCGCGGGCCGTCCGCGAAATTGCCGCTGTTGATGAAGTACGGCGTCTGCCGGCCGCTCTTGGTTACGAACTCTCCGAACGTCAGGGCGTCGGAAGCCACCATGAACTCGATGAACTGCTGCTTGTACGTTTCCATTCATTCCCCTGCATGGGTTAAACTATAGCATCCTTTAGATTTCCTGTTACATCGTTGTTACCGTCGCCGATAGTCCAAAGCGTATTGGCGCATTATGGTGTAGCGCTGTGTTCTGCCTGGTTTTAAAACGAATTCGAAAACGAAAATCTGCAAATCCTCTATGTGCGGTATCGCCGGCATTTTCAATCCTGAACGTCCGCCCGACATCGAGCTGCTCGCGGCAATGGCTGTACCGCTGGTCAAGCGCGGGCCGGACGATGGCGGTACCGCTGTTCATGATGCCGTCGGCCTGGTGCATCGGCGGTTGTCGGTCATCGACCTTGCTGGCGGCCGGCAGCCGTTGTACAACGAAGATCGGACCCTGGCACTGGTCTTCAACGGTGAAATTTACGACTACGCGGCACTGCGACAGCGGCTCATACGCAACGGCCACGCCCTGAAAACCGAGACCGACTCCGAAGTTCTGCTGCACCTGTACGAGGAACGCGGCCCGGCGATGCTGGACGAGCTCAACGGCATGTTCGCGTTCGCCATTGTGCATGTCGATTCCGGCCACATCTTTCTCGCCCGCGACCGCCTCGGGCAGAAGCCGCTGTTTTATGCACGGGAAGGCTGCCGCTTCGCCTTCGCCAGCGGTCCGGCATCGCTGCGCGTCGTGGACTGGATCGATACCCGCGTTGACTGCGCCGCTATCCATGACTATCTCGAATATCAGTACATCCCGTCACCGCGCACGATTTATTGCGGAGTCCACAAACTTCCGGCGGCGCACTATGCCCTCTGGGATGGCGCCTCACTGACCATGACCCGCTACTGGGAACCATCGGTCACCAGCGATTTCGGAGGGGACTACGGCGACGCCTGTGAAGCCGTGCGCGAACGGCTGCAGACTGCCGTAAAACGGCGACTGGTGGCAGATGTG
>Ga0310124_10002847_pt1 | contig 11788 bp, 12 predicted proteins | sample CB11b_AW_Bot5_MG_FD_203507 | JGI IMG/M metagenome (GOLD analysis project Ga0310124, IMG submission 203507) | Marine microbial communities from Western Arctic Ocean, Canada - CB11b_AW_Bot5 | ecosystem: Environmental > Aquatic > Marine > Oceanic | place: Canada: Western Arctic Ocean | collected...
TCAGCAGTCGTTGATTCGCTGCTAAGAGAACTTCCAGGTCAAGTTGATGGTATCTACTTGTATGGAAGCGTGCCTAGAGGAACAGCCATTGTTGGTCGCTCTGATTTGGATGTTTCGATCGTACTCGCTACGCCTATTGGTCAGAGAGAAAAGGAAGTATTTAACCTACTTTCCGACACCATACCCCAAACCTATCCTCAAGTGACTAAGCTTGATATTGATCCAGGGTCTGTCTCAGAGGTTCTGCAGCCCAACGAAGAATTCCATTGGCAGTTTTGGCTTAAGCATTGTTGCTGTTGTATTTGGGGGAATGATTTATCTACAAAGTTTCCACGATATAAGCCCAGTAATGAAATAGCCCAAGCTCTTAATGGCGATTTATCGACTTTTCTTAAGCAAATGACCCCGAATTTCAAAACAATGACTGATGCGGATGTCGTTAAGGTAATTGGCAAAAAGTTAGTGCGAGCGACGTATTACTTTGTGGCTGAGCAAGACGGCAGTTGGTACACCAATCTGAGCCAGTGCGCTGCAGTCGCCAAGCGTTACTACTCCAATCAAAGCGACGATATTGAGCTAGCTCATCAATATGCTCTTGGAAACTTGATATCTAAAACAGAAGCTTTTGAATTGTATGAAAGGCTGAGCAAAAAGCTGATTCGAGAGTAGGTGAATCGGCTAGTCAATTTGGGGGAATGATGGTATATGCATACCACTTCGCATTTGTTTTATAAATTATAGTCAGTTTAATGTTTTAAAAACTGATGTGTTGTAGTTTCTCTCTTTCGTTATCGATAAGTGCTTGAGGAACAAGAATGTACGCCAATAAGTATTCAAATTTTTGGAGACGCTTCTTTGCTATCTGGATAGATTCAATCGTATTTTTGCCATTGGAATGGATAGATGATTACGTGCTTTCTGGAGTGATTAGTTCAGGTGGTGTTTTTGCTTGGGGAATTGTGAATTCACTAATAGGGATTACTTACTACGTTGGTATGCATGCCAAATATGGACAAACGATTGGTAAGATGGTCACGAGAGTAAAAGTGGTCGATGTATCTGAAAGCAGAAACCTAACCCTCAAACAGTCTTGTATGAGAGATATTGTCCCAATCATGCTTATACCTTTTAGTCTCTATGCTTATGCACAACTGTCGTTCTACGGACAAACCTGGGAAAGCTTAGAGCAAGGCCGAGTCTTTATTTTTGTTGGTTACGCAATGATAGGTTGGGTTCTTTTAGAGTTCATCTCTATGTTGTTTAATCACAAACGCAGAGCGATTCACGACTTCATTGCGGGTTCTGTTGTCGTAAAGAAAGTCTAAATATATAAACTATGGCCTAAGGAAACCCCCAATGGATGTACACGAGTGTGTTTCTTTTATCTTGCTCAACGAATCACAAGTATTGCTGGAGAAGCGAAGCGAGTCTAAGGAGACCGATCCTGGCCTAATCACCATACCTGGTGGTCATATTGAGCACGGTGAGAATCAGGTTCAGGCGCTGTTTCGTGAACTTGATGAAGAGCTTGATGTAGTTCCTATTCATTACAAATACTTGTGCTCGCTTTACCATCCAACAACAGAGCTCCAGTTGATTCACTACTTTGTTGTGACCCAGTGGAAAGGAGATATCACAGCTCAAGAGGCTGATGATGTTGCGTGGTATTCACTAGGTTCAGCTCATGTTGGTATAGCAGCTGATGGTATTGCTTTAAAAGAAGTAGAGCGAATAGGGATGTATCTTTAGGTATGTGGTGTTAAGAGACTTTACGACGTTTTTGAGAGCTCAAAAACTGTGAAACCCCGATGTTGGTAGTAATCTTAGCTGTATGATATTGATTTATATGAATTTCATGTATTTAGAGCTGGTGGTTAAGCTCTAATTGGCCTAAAAAACGGTCAAAAAGGCCAATGAAATAGTTAAATAAAATCAATGGATTAGCAACTTAGCACTACTGTATTAGTCCACCCTAAAGTGGGCTTGAAATCGATTCGTTGAATCATTTTACGCTTCGGGAATCCTTTTCGTTAATTGCTGCGCAAATAGAATGTCACTGAAAGAATCGTGCATAGTTTTTCTACCAGTAGATGAAAAATCTTAATTTTCATGTAGTGAGAAAGGTAAGGAGAACGACATGGCGACACGTAAAATCAGACCTAGACAATTTATTGATGAGTTTTACCCTGATTCAGGGATATGCAATACCACCATCATAAACTGGATTAAACACGGCAAACTTGAGGGCACTATAACGCCTACGGGCCGATATTTAGTCTGTGTTGACGACGAGATAGGGAACCCTGCAGACAGGGTCAGTGAACTTCTAAGATTCTTGGAGTCATAAATGGTTGGTAGAGCTAGAAGCAAAGAAACGGCTCATTACCCTCCATTCTTGGTGAAAATGAGCCATAGGGGTCAATCTCGATTTCGGTTTACTACCGTAGATGGTGTGAAGAAGCTATTTCCTATCGGGACTGTAGAGCAAGAAGCGATACAAGCTGCGCATGTTTACAACTTGCAATATCGTCCTGAGTTAGGAAGCGCGTTTTCCCTTTCAGAGATGACCCCATTTCGCAAAGCTGTCTCTAAAGGTCGCAAGGATAAATTCAATCGGCCTTTAAAAGAGTGGCTTCCATTAGTGTTGTCTCGTGTGAAGAAAGAAGAACGTCTTTCCAAAGACGTTTATCGAAATTTGGAGAGGGACTGTTACCGCCTTGATGAGTTCATGGGGCGGTTGCCAACCAAATCGATCAAGTTACAGCACATCAATGAGTTCCTTTCGAAATACTATTCAGAGTTGAGTAATCGTCAGCTCAACAATAAGATCAGTAATCTTAAAAAGGTATTTTCCTACCTTGCTGATGAGAGTGCTATTGAGAGTAATTTTGTACTCAATAAAAAACAGCGTCGATTGACCAGAGAAGATTACACAAAAGCTCGCCACGACCTAGATATCGAAAACTACCAAAAGGTCTACGATGCAGCGCCACTGTTTCTTAAGGTCGCAATGAGCCTAACTCTTGAGACGACTCATGCTGTGAGGGAGATCTATAGGCTTCGTTATCGTATATACAAACCACGTGAAGGTGTTTGTGGGATTCTTTGGAACCCTGACAAAGAGGTGGAGTATGTGGATGGGCATGCAGTGTATGGAATGCTTTATGTTCATCGAGAAAAGGTGAAAAAGTCCGATGCTTCCACTGTGGCCATTCCTGTCACCCAGACGATTAAAGACATTGTCGACCTCTCTAAAACATCGAGATTGATTTGTCCTTATATCGTTCACCGTAAACCCAAACAGCAGCAACGTGGCATTTCAAAAGAGACCGACCATCTTTACCAAGTACATCACCACAATATAAGTAAAGAGTTCAGTAAGGTTCGAGACTCATTAGGGCTTTATAGTCACCTAAAGAAATCGCTAAGGCCGACCTATCATGAAATTCGAGGACTAGCTGCTCGAATGATTGAACAGCAAGGGCAGAGTGCTACCGAGCGAATGGCACATGCGAACGCTAAAACGACAAAAATCTACACAGGCACAAGTGACATTATTTGGCACCAAGTACCACCTGTTGAGGTTATGCCGAAAAGTGGCCAGAAGTGATTTGTGTTAGTTGTTTGGTTTTGGAGGAATTCGGAATCCGAATTTGAATCCGTATCGCTTTAAATTGCGTTGTAATTCGGATTCCGAATAATTGGGTTATGGAAATACGACTTGAGTTCCTTCACCACAAGAGCATGCAATTGAGTACGTGTTCTTTTTCTTACTGACTTTAGCTGAATTAGATTGGCAAGAATGGCAACTAATACGCATTGCAGTGTTCACCTTACATTGTGGGCAGTAGACGTAATACCCATACTTTCCATACCTCGGCTCGGTCTGAGGGCTTTGACACTTCTTACAATTAAAACCATGCCTTATTTGTGGAACTTTGGCCTCTTCAATTGTTTCTTTAGCTGGAATCAAGTCTACCTTTTCAGTTTCGCTCAATTCTGCGATATGTACTTTGGGAGCCGGAGAAGACGTAGGCACATGTTGTTCGTTTAGAAAGTGAACTAGGCGGTACAGTTCATCACGATTAAACGTAGGATTCGGATTTAGTATTGAACCTACGCGGTGTTTTTTGATGAGACTCTTAACGCAGCTACCAATAGATTCGGCTTTAATGAGCTTCTTCGATATATCTTTAGGGATAGAAGTTCGATCGATTAGAGCGTCATTGGATGCGGCACAGAGTTGATCCCAACAGCGACCACCAAAGTACGCTTGTACAAACGCAATTCGGTCTAGCAACGACTTAGCGTTGTCATTTAACAGTGCTTTCAATAGTTTGGTTTGCAACTTAGCTTGCTCGATAGGCGAGGGCATACCTGTCCAATTCCCTCTTACGGTTCGACTCCATTCGAGTTGATTGTTGACCTTAACCTCACCACGAATCGATTTCGACTCAATAATGATAAATCCTTTGTTATAAAGGACTAAGTGATCGATCTGAGCTGTTTCATTTTTAAATTGTATGCGTAGGTCATTAATAATGAAAACGTCATTTGCATCTCCAAACTCTCTGCGTAAGTAAAACGCGACATCTTGCTCTACTTTTGCGCCAGCTTTCTGTTGAAGGCTGTTGTCGATTTTTGAATCTCTATCCTTAGTAATCATTCTTTATTCCTGCTTTTTTATAAAAGCAGTTTGCCATGCAGTCTTGTTCATATTGATGGTGTGTATGTTTTTGAGACATATGTTCTTTTTCGAACACTGTTATTGATGAAAATTGTGAAATATCTCTTTTCGAAAGCTCGAAGTAGAGAGTAGGAAACCTGCAACCCGCTGTTTAATAATGTGTTTGTTAGGCATCCTGTTATTGTGCGTGTTAGGGCGTTGTGAGCGTCATGAAAGTTGTAAATAGGTAATGGTGGCGCAACAATAAGAGGTGATACGCAGCCATTGCTGCAGAGAAAAACATACATAAATTGTTATTGAGTTTTGGAGTGACTAGAGGCCTCAGCCCTAAGAGCAGGTGATAGTGCCCTGTTTCGTGATTATGAGGTCATTTCAGAATTCGGAATCCGAATTTCATTTATCGTTATTTTACGAATATTCTTGATAGTGGGCTAACAACGCCATTGGCGCCTCTATCAATGATGTGAGTATAGATTTGCGTTGTCTTCAAATCGGTGTGACCAAGTTGTTCTTGAACGGTTCTGATATCCGCTCCGCTTTGAAGAAGGTGCGTAGCGAATGAGTGCCTTAAAGTATGACACGAGATGTTTTTCTCAATGTTGGCTTTTTGGCCTGCTACCTTAATGTGTTTTTGAAGCGCTGTTGGGTGAATATGGTGTCTACGTAGCTCGCCTGTTTGTAAATCTGGCGACAAACGACTAGAGGGAAAGAGGAATTGCCAATTTAGGCACCTTCCTGCGCTCGGGTATTTTCTAGCGAGAGCTTCAGGTATGTATACACCAGAGAAAACTGTGTCATTCATGTCTTGATGATAGTAACTCGCGGATCTCTGTTGCTGTTGTTTGATAGCGGGGAAAAGCTCTGGAGCTATTGTCACTATGCGGTTTTTACCTCCTTTCCCTTGCCATACACGTACAGATTTATATGCATAATCGATATCTTGTACACGTAAGCGTAGACACTCCATTAAACGCAACCCTGATCCATACATTAATTGATAAGGTCATTTGTAGTTAGGTGAACAGTGATTGAATAGCCTTCCAATCTCTTCTGGAGTCATGACTGTTGGCAATTTTCTTGATTTATCTGAGCGCCGAAACTGCATATTAAGTTCTATGGGTTCTTGAATAATTTCTTTGTATAAAAAGACTAATGCATTGAGAGCCAGACTTTGCGTTTTCCTCGCTGACTTTTTGTTAACAACCAGGTGCGTTAGGAAATCTTCTACATGCCTGGAAGTTAAGCTCTTTGGGTGCTTTTTATCATGATAAAGAATGTATTGGTGAATCCAATAAATGTACGCCTCCGTTGTACGAAGGGCATAGTGCCGTCCAAGCATGTATTCTTGTATATACGATAGAAATGGTGATTTTTTCATTAAACTTTAACTGGTTATGCATACATGAGTTTCAGTTTGGCACATCAATTCATGCTATATAGAAAAATTCTGTATTTTGGGATGTAGGCAGAGAGCTGTAGTGCTTAAGTTACTGTTAGTTTTCATAAAAACGGGGTATCGTTTACGTCATTGAGATACTAGACAGAATAATTCTGTATTTAAGTGCAGAATTTTTCTGTCTAATATAGCTGTTGGGTTACAAGGAGATGTAATTGAGAATTAGTGATGAACAAGCTCAAGCGGCATATACGATAGCTAGAGCTGTATATAGTAATGAACTGCCAAAAGCAAAAGGTGCAGAGTTCTTGGCTGAAAAGCATGGGTTAAATAAAAATAGCGCAAATGATTTTATTAATAACTATCAATGCTTTCGACAAGGTGTCGTGTTCAAGCGCAATCTGAAGACCTCATTTATTGATTACTTTTTATCTTCAATTTTTAAGGATAACGGGTTAGAAGCTCTTGATAATGCCATATTAGCGCTTGAATTACATATTGATTACTGGGAGCAATTAACAGGCACCAACGCGATATCAAAAAGGGAATTAGCAAAACGTTTCAAATCACAGTTAGATGTTCCAAGAACTTTAGAGGAATATCAGGATAAGTTTCAAGCTGAAGTTCAGTACGCAATGAGCCTAACGCGAGATGAGCGTCAGCGAAACATGGCTAATGCTAGAACGGTTCCCTTATCGTCGGAGGTAAAGACTAAAGTCTTTATTCGTAATCAATATGTTGTAGCGGAAAGACTTGAGCGCGCAAAGGGTGTCTGTGAAGGTTGTAACAGTGAAGCCCCCTTTAGAAGGGCATCTGATGGAAGCCCTTATCTTGAGGTTCACCATATTGTTCCCTTAGCAAAAGGTGGGGAAGATACAATTCAAAATACTATTGCTCTATGTCCTAATTGTCACAGGGAGCGCCACTTCGGTGAGATTGTAACCTAACAAACAAATTAAGAGTGATTCAACACGCTCGGCAATTTTGGTTTGGGTCGGGTTTAGTGTTTACGGTGTTCCAATTGAGTGTAGTGGTTGCGTGCTTCACACCTTAATTGGGCTACATGGACTCCCTCTTTTGTCAACAATAGCTCCCGCTGACAACAGTGGATCGGACAGCAGCTCTACATTCGGTGTTTAATCGGAATCGTTCCGTCACCTTGATGATATTCGCTTGATGCCAGCCTCATTCGTTAAACAGTATTTATTACTTCCCAATTAAACAGGTTTAGGCATCTCGGTCTGGTCGTATTGTCATCATTTGCTATTGCTTTGGCTCGGTGAGTGTTAACCGTTTACATAGTTAATCTTGTACTCTTTTCCTGTTGTTAATAATGCCCATATTATACGAGCGTTCTTTGCTGCTAGTGCGACAGTTGCTCGTTTATAACCTCGTCGTTCAACGAGTTGATTTAACCAAATACTGTTGCGATCGGTTTTCTCTTTACATCGTGCAATAACGGCTCTTGCGCCATGAATAAGTAGAGTGCGAATGTGTTTTTCGCCTCTTTTGCTGATGCGACCAAGATGAACATGACCACCTGTTGAGTATTGTCTTGGAACCAACCCTATCCAAGCGGAAAATTGGCGGCTAGAGCCAAATTGTTTGGCGTCATTGACGGTCGCGATAATGGCACTTGCACTGTGTTCACCGACACCTGGAATATCCATGAGGGCTTTGGCTGAAGCCATCTCATGAACTAAAGCAGAGACTCTGCGATCATAGTGCAATACTTCTAGGTTAAGGTTTTGAATCTTGTTCGATAGATCTTGAAGTAGCTCTCGAGCGAGTATAGGCAAACCATTTTCTGCATCTTCAAGGACACTACCAATAGTGTTTTGAGCCGAGTAGCGCCCCTGAGGCATCACAATACCAAATTCGGAAAGCAAACCTCTGAGCTGGTTAATAGTCGCCGTTCTTGTTTTAATTAGCCCCTGTCGAATACGGTGCAGGCAAAGCACAGCTTGTTGCTCTTCACTTTTTATAGAGACAAATCGTGTTTTGGGTCTAGATACCGCTTCACAGATGGCCTCTGCGTCATTGGCATCGTTCTTCTCATTTTGTCGATATGGAATAACGAATTTGGACGCCATAATTTTCGGGTTATGACCTAGTTTCAGTAGCTCTCTCGCCCAGTGGTGTGCACCAGAGCACGCCTCCATACCGATGAGGCAGGGAGGTAACTTCGCGAATGTGTCTAAGAGTTTGTTTCTTTTGACAGTTTTGCGTAGGACGCACTTGCCATATGCATCAACGCCGTGAATACTGAACACATTCTTGGCGAGGTCAACGCCAATAGTTTTAATGGTGGACATAGTAACCTCCAGTTCTTCAGCGTGTACTAAGTAAGTATGGCACGCAGAGTGTCAGGTAGAGGGAGTCCATATCATTCGTTATGTGACAACGTGGTTGCATATCTAACTGGGTTTGCATACAGTATCTTGGCTGGGTGTTGATAATGGAGTTGTTTATGTCTGCGGAACCACTTAAAGCGTTGTATGAAAAATCAAATGTTTTTGAATTTCTTACAAGGATGTCACTCCTCATTCTAAACCCTAAGATTGCTATTGATGAAGATTTAACTATTGCTCCATTGCGAAGTAAGAAAGGTGTCTTACGCTTTGGTCTTTGGGACCTGTATCTTAGCTCATCTCTAATGCTGGTTTTTACTGTATTGATTGATATCTTATTTGGTACATCATATGTGTCATTTTTGGAAACTTTAAAGCAAGAAATCCTTATTCCATTAGAGTTTGGTTATTATGGTTTTTGGTATACATTTATATTTTTAATTATATCAATAGTTGTTTGTTCCTTTTTGAAAGTTGTCCGAAAGCAACCACATATAAATATTGTAAAACAGTCGTGCATTCTCATGTCACAATATGCAAGAGTATATGGTCTTATTATGTTTTTATTTTACTTTATAGTAATGAAAATGTTGCATACAATGGTGACGGAGCTAGCAAGGTTTGATAACTTATTTCAAAATGACTTGTTATTATCATCTTTGATAACTGGGATTTTTATATTTATATATTTTCGCTGCTTAGTTAACCCAATTAGGCATTATCTAAACATAGTTAAGTATCGAATTGTAGTGTTTCCTATCGTTATATTTATGACTATTCTTCCTATGCTTTTTTCAGATGTTATACCAACTCCTTTTAAACGCGCAGCGGAAAATGCCCCTATAGAAAAAGTTCTTCAAAAGAGCTACGAAGAAAAATATTGCAAGTGACATAAAAATAAATTTAAGAGTGATTCACAACGCTTGGCGTCCTCACTTCAAGTAAGTTTAGTGTTTATGGCACAATGCTTTAGGTAAGGTGTTAGCGTTGTTCACACCTTAATTTGGCGTTATGTAACTAAATTAATTTAAGTGCTTGAATTTTAATCAAACAACCCCATCTAGCAATTAAGTACTAGCTGTATGAGGGATTATATGTTTTTCAGTAATATACAGGCATTTGAACAACGAATGTGTCAGCAGGGTGTAGAGGTTGCTTTCTTCACCATCCAATATCACAACTGTGCAATTGAGGTTGCGTACTCTAAGGCGAAGAAGAAGTTTTTGTTAGCGTTTGTGGACCATAATTTGGGTTTTACTTGCTCACTAAAAGGTTCATACGCAAATGGTTACATCAACCACTATGAAGCAGTTGAACAGTTAGCTGCATGTCGTAATCATGGAAGTTTTGATCCCATTCATTTTTATGAGTTCCTTAACGCACAGTTGCCACATATTGCTTTTGGGGGGCTAACTACTAGAGAATACGTTGGTGTAGTTGGTAAAGCGGTTTCTAATTTCGAAGATCTTATTTACTTCAATCATTGGCGTAGGGCTCCTATTTCGGATAAGCAGGAGAAAAAAGCTCTTGAATTAATGGGGTATGAAGTAGTTAAGTTCTGTAAAGAGAACGGGCTTACACCAGTATTCTACCCATATCCTACAGAACGAACTCTTGAAGCATTTGGTGACTTCGGTAGAGACTTTGAAGCTCATGGATTAAGTAAGCAATAACCGTTACATAACAATCTGTTTAAGAGTGATTCGCAATGCTTGGCATTTTTGCTATGCGTTGCGTTTAGTGTTTAAGGTGGTATGCGGGGGCTTCGGAATTGCGTTGCTCATACCTTAACAGGGCGTTATGTATCAATGGAAAATCTGCAATGAGGCAACTTGATGGCAAAGATCGATTATTCAGAGTTTGATATTGAATTGGAGAGAGAAGTTGATGATAGGGAGGACTTTGATCCTAGAAGTACTCCATATAGCATTGAAAAACGCATTCAAGAGTCAGCAGATGACATTATCAGGGGGTGTCCAGATGTAGATTGGAACGAAAACCTGATAAGTTACAAAATCATTGAAAATATTAGGCGTATTTTGGCAACCTATAAAGTTCCAGGACTCATGGAAGAATTCTCTGATAGTGCATTCGACTTTGAAGCGTACAAACTTACAGGTAATGCGGAAAAGTTTCATGGTGATATAGCTTTTGTTATCACGAGAAGGTTTTCAAGTAATTCTGAGCCAATATCTGGAGTAGCGTTTTACGAAGCGAAAGCTTCAAGCAATGATCGATATAGTATAAGAAAGTTCCCATCATTTTGTACTCACCAACTGAGAAGGTTGGTAACCCATACACCAAAGTTAAATTATTTAATCTATAGCAAGGAAGGTTGTTCGGTTGGACGCGATGAGTGGCCTTTTTGGGATGGAAATACATTCGGTCCGTTTAGAGAAAATGTTCATGCGGTGGTGATTGATGCCAACTTCTTGAAGAAGAACAGAAATATACAGTTTTCATTGAATACCGTTGGATTGCCGTTTGGTAGTCACTTTGTTGAGCGAGTATTGTCAGGAAGGGAATTGGACTACTCACGTTCTGTCGATAAAACTATACGCCGTTGGCTAAAGTACACAAGGAAGTCTTCGCCAATTATTATCTCAGTATCCATTATTGGTAATTCAGGTGAAAGCTTTCGTACTCAGCTTGAGCTCCCAGGATTTGAAAAAATAAGGCTTGAGAATCATATTCGTGCTTTGGAATATGATATATAACAAACGGCTATGGCGCCATGTTCTACCCTAAGAAGTAACAATTTATGGAGAGCGGTATGAATATCAAAGAGTCTGATTGGAAAATCTTTTGTGAAATAAAGAGTGAAGCTGCGCAACGGTTTTGTACTCGACAGCTAGATGAAGCAATCAAAACGATTACTGATGAATCAGAACCTGTAGGGGAAAGGTTCAATTTTATGTGCCAGCACTCCAAAGAATCTCAAAAGCAAATGAAGTTGATTTTTGATGGCCATTCTCGAAGCAATGCATTTATCCAGCTCATGCAGATGTGTGCGGAAGGCTTGGTTGCACCAGAACAATTCGAACGCCTTTCAGAGGAACTCAAAAAAGACATTACGAGTATTCTAGAAAGAAGACCCTAAGGAAAGTTGGCTAATCAGGCCGCTTCTTTTTCATAGCTGCAACCATCTCAATATTCCTCCTTTTTATTCGCGAATTCGGATATCCGCTACAATTTTGCCTCGGCAACCTCACTTTTACGAGTTTTATTATACGAGTTGTATTGAAAACCTGAGAGTTACTCGTTTTTTTCTCCTTCAAAACGCCGTTGATTTTTAAGCATTAGCACTAGAATCTGGATTGAGATTTTTTCCAAAAAAGTGTCAACGTTACTTTG
>Ga0310124_10002850_pt1 | contig 11784 bp, 9 predicted proteins | sample CB11b_AW_Bot5_MG_FD_203507 | JGI IMG/M metagenome (GOLD analysis project Ga0310124, IMG submission 203507) | Marine microbial communities from Western Arctic Ocean, Canada - CB11b_AW_Bot5 | ecosystem: Environmental > Aquatic > Marine > Oceanic | place: Canada: Western Arctic Ocean | collected...
AGTTGCCCATCATCTCGAAGAAGGTGAGGTGGCGGCTGGTGCGCCCCACCTCGTCGAGGTCGTTGTGCTTGCCGCCTGCACGGACGCACTTCTGGATGGTGACGGCCCGGTCCCAGGGCGGCCGCTGTTCGCCGACGAAGTAGGGCTTGAAGGGCACCATTCCCGCCACGGTGAAGAGCAGCGTCGGGTCGTGCGGGATCAGGCTGGCCGAGGCCTCGTGGTGGTGCCCGTGGCCGGCGAAGAAGTCGACGAACGCCTGACGGACGCCGCGTGCGGTTGCAGATTGCTCTGGCATGGTCGGGCCAGCCTACCGGTGGGCCCTTCCGGGCTCGGGTCAGGAATCGGGCCAGCGCCGACGGAACCCTGCGAGGAGGCCAGCCACGCGGAGGAACGGCGACGAGGTGAGAGTGGCGGCGGTCTCGATGGTGGCGCCGATCCGGCCCGCCGACTCGCGGAGGTCGTCGGCGGTGTCGAGCAGGTCCTCGACCCGGTCCAGGTCGCCTGCGGCCCGCTCGACCATCCGGTGCATGTCGGCGATCAGCGGGACCGCCTCCCGGTGCAGGGCATCGACCGCTGCATGCAGGTTCCGGAGCATGCGACCCACCCGAACGGCGGCCACCGCCAGGAATCCGAGGCACGCCGCTGACACGACCAGGGCGACCCAGGCAACGCTCACGGGGACTCCTCCGGGTCGGAGAGTTCGGCGATGCGCCGGGCCACCTCGGCCTCGAACCCGTGTGGCGACGGTTCGTAGTACACGTGTCCCTCGACCTCCTCGGGCCGGTGAGCCTGTTCGACCCATCCCCTCGGGTCGTCGTGCGGGTAGTCGTAGCCCTCCCCGTGGCCGAGTCCCGCTGCACCCTTGTAGTGGGCGTCGCGCAGGTGCGGTGGTACCAGGCCGGTGCCGGGCGCCCGGGCATCGGCCGCAGCTGCGGCGAGGGCACGGTAGACCCGGTTCGACTTGGGGGCGGTCGCCAGGTGGACGACCGCCTGGGCCAGGTTGAGGCGGGCCTCGGGCAGGCCGACGAACTCGACGGCACGCGCCGCTGCGTCGGCCACGACCAGCGCCATGGGGTCGGCCATGCCGATGTCCTCGCTGGCCAGGATGACGAGGCGGCGGACGATGAAGCGGGCGTCCTCCCCCGCTTCGAGCATGCGGGCCAGCCAGTAGAGGCCGGCGTCCGGATCGGAGCCCCGGATGCTCTTGATGAAGGCGCTGACGACGTCGTAGTGCTCGTCGCGGCCGTAGCGGACCGCCTTGGTGCCGAGTGCGGCCTCGGCATCGTCGAAGGTGACCGTGGCGTCGTCCCGGCCGGCGGCGAGGGCGACGGCGACCTCGAGGCTGGTCAGGGCGAGGCGGCCGTCGCCGGCGGCACGGTCGGCCAACAGGTCGAGCGCCTCGTCGGTGGCGGTCGCCTGCTCGGCCTCCAGTCCCCTGCGCAACAGCAGGTGCGTGGCCTCGCCGTCCAGGGGCTCGAGGCGGAACAGCGTGGAACGCGACAGGAGTGGTGGGTTGACCTCGAAGTACGGGTTCTCCGTCGTGGCTCCGATGAGGACCAGCAGCCCGGACTCCACGGACGGCAACAGGGCGTCCTGCTGGGCCTTGTTGAAGCGGTGGACCTCGTCGAGGAACAGGATCGTGCCGACGTCGCGTTCGCCAAGTCGGGCCAGGGCGGACGCCATCACCTCTCGGACGTCCTTGACGCTGGCGTTCACGGCCGAGAGTTCCACGAACTCCTTGGCGGTGACCCGGGCGATCAGCCGGGCCAGCGAGGTCTTGCCGGTGCCCGGTGGCCCCCAGAGCACCACCGACGAGAGCCGGTCCTCCTCGATGAGCCGCCGCAGTGGCTTTTCGGCCCCGACGAGGTGCTCCTGGCCGACGATGTCGTCGAGTCGGACAGGACGCAGGCGGTCGGCGAGCGGTGCACGGCGGGCCAGGCGCTGCCCGACCGCAGAGGCGAACAGGTCGTCGGTCACGACATCGAACCTAGTGGCCACTGTCGGGAGGGCCGGGGCGCCGACCAGACGGCCACGCCGAACGGCAGGCGTCGGCGACGGAGCCGGCGAAGGTCGACGGGCCCGCCGCCAGGAGACCAGCGTTGAACACCTCGGGACACAGCAGCGGCGTCGCACCGATCCCCTCGAGGGCGGACGCCAGGGCGATGAAGTCGACCACGCCCTCCCCCGGCAGGGGACGCGACGCCATGGCCTCGCCCATCGGGTCGACGCCCGGTTCGGCCGACGCGTCGCAGAGTTGGACCACCTGGATGGCCCCGGCCGGGAGGCCCTCCAGGACCTCGGGGCACGGACCCCCGGGCTGGCGCTGCCAATGCCAGGTGTCGAGCAGGATTCCGCCGTTGGGGCGCCCTGCCGCGGCGGTGAGGGCGCTCGCCGAGGCCAGGTCGGGCACGGCGCTCCACGGCAGGAACTCGAGTGCCACCCGGATGTGGCGCTCGGCAGCACGGTCACACAGGTCGGCGAAGCCGGCGACCGCCCTTCCACCGTCGGCGAATGCGGCCTCCAGCGTCACGGCCACGATCTGGTGTGCGCCCAGATCCCCGGCCATGTCGAGGGTGAAGTCGCCGTCGCGGTCGATCCCGTCCGCTGCCGCCCAACCGGTCGCCGCCTCCACCACCCGGACCTCGAGCCCTCGGTCCCGGACCGCCCGGTTGAACACCCGCGGGTCGGGATCGAGGTTCATGACGTGCAGGCTCCAGGCCGACACGCCGCCGAAGCCATGCCGGGCCGCGGCGTCGAGTGTGGACAGGATCGCCGCGGCATCGGCGTTGAACGGGTCCGGGAGGAGTGTCGCCAGGCAGATCCCGAGGTCGGCCGGGTCCGTCACTGCTTCGGGGGCAACACCCGCAGGCCGAGTTCCTCGAGGTGGCGGTCGTCGATCATCGTCGGCGCTCCGGTCAGCGGATCGGCACCCGACTGCGTCTTCGGAAAGGCGATCACCTCGCGGATGTTCTCCTCGCCGGCGAGGATGGCGACGAGGCGGTCCATGCCGAAGGCGAAGCCGGCATGGGGGGGCGCCCCGAAGCGGAAGGCGTCGAGCAGGAACCCGAACTTCGACTGTGCCTCGTCGGCGCCGATGCCGAGCGTCGCGAAGATCATCTCCTGGACCTCCCGACGGTGGATCCGGACACTGCCCGAGCCCAGCTCCCATCCGTTCACCACGAGGTCGTAGGCCTGCGACCGCACCTCGAGCAGTTCGCCGGCCTCGAGGAGTCCGAGGTCCTCCTCGTGCGGCATCGTGAAGGGATGGTGGGCCGGGATCGGGTTGCCGGCCTCGTCGAATCCCTCGAACAGCGGGAAGTCGATGACCCACAGGAAGTTCAGCCCCCCCTCGGTGACCGGGGGTCGGCCCAGTTCGAGGCGCAGCAGGCCGAGGACGTGGCGGGCCCTGCGGCGTTCGTCAGCCACGAGGAACAGCAGGTCACCGTCCTCGGCGCCCATGGCGGTCCGCAGTGCGTCCATCTCGTCGTCGGCGAGGAACTTGGCGACCGGTGAGTTGAGACCTTCGGCCTCGACGCGCATCCAGACCAGGCCCTTGGCACCCCACATCTTGCACTGCTCGGTCAGGTCGTCGAGCCTGTTACGGGACACGTCGGCGCCGCCGGGCACCCGGATGCCCTTCACGCAGGGTGCCTGGAACGCCCGGAACTCCGTTGCGGCGAACACCTCGGTCAACTCGACCAGTTCGAGCCCGAATCGGGTGTCGGGCTTGTCGGAGCCGAAGCGCTCCTGGGCCTCGAGCCACGTCATCCGCGGGAACTCGCCGGGGAGTTCCCCGGTCACTGCCTCGGCGGCCGCACCCACCGCATGCGAGATGAACCCGAGGACGTCGTCCTGGTCCACGAAGCTGGCCTCGGCGTCGAGTTGCATGAACTCGAACTGGCGGTCGGCCCGCAGGTCCTCGTCCCGCAGGCAGCGGGCGATCTGGTAGTAGCGGTCGACGCCGCCCACCATGCAGAGCTGCTTGAAGATCTGCGGGCTCTGCGGCAGGGCGTAGAACGAGCCCGGCTCCTTGCGGGACGGCACCACGAAGTCGCGGGCCCCCTCGGGCGTGCTGGCGATGAGCATGGGCGTCTCGACCTCGATGAAGCCCTGTTCCTCCATGGCGCCCCGAACGGCAGAGTTGACCGTGGCCCGGACCTCGAGGTTGCGCTGGAGCCGGGAACGGCGCAGGTCGACGTACCGGTGGCGCAGGCGCAGCACCTCGTCGACGTCGGTCCGGTCGTCGATCGGGAACGGCGGTGGCTCGGACCGGGCGAGGATCGTGACCTCGGCTGCCGCCACCTCGACCATGCCGGTGGCCAGGGACTCGTTGGCGGTGTCCTCGGGGCGGGCGCGCACGGTGCCGGTCACCTGGAGGACGAACTCGGACCGCAGCTCGTGGCCGCCGTCCACGACGACCTGGACGACGCCGCTGCGGTCCCGGAGGTCGACGAATGCCAGGTGCTCGCCGTGCTCGCGCACGCTGTCGACCCAGCCGCACAGGGTGGCCTCGGTGCCGATGTCGTCGGCGCGCAGGTCGCCGCATCGGATGGACCGCATCGAGGTCGTGTAGTCGGGGGTCGGGCGGTCGGTCACGGAAGCCTCGTTCGCAGGGTCTCGATCAGGTCGGTTCGGGCCACGCTCGCCTGACCGGCGTCGCCGCGCAGGTCCCGGACGGTGGCGGTGCCGCCGGAGCGCTCGTCCTCGCCGATGATCACGGCGAGGGCGGCACCACTGCGGTCGGCAGCCTTCATCTGGGCCTTCATGGAGCGGTTGTCCCAGGCCCGGTCGACCCGCAGCCCCGCCCGACGCACCTCGTCGGTGACGAGGACCGCCTCGTCGCCACCGCAGGTGTCGACGACGAAGACGTCGACGGTCGATGCTGGGGCCTCGAACGCCGCCTCGGCGTCACAAGCCAGAAGGGTGCGGTCGACCCCGAGGGCGAAGCCGACTCCCGGAGTCGGCGGTGCGCCCATCGCCTCGGCCAGGCCGTCGTAGCGCCCACCGCCACCGATCGCGTCCTGGGCTGCGTCGAGGGCCTCGGCGATGAACTCGAAGGTGGTGCGCAGGTAGTAGTCGAGTCCACGAACCAGGCGGGGCGAGACCGTGTACGGGATGTCGAGGGCGTCGAGGGCGCCGCACACCCGATCGAAGTGGCGGGCGGCGTCATCGGACAGGTGGTCGGACATCTGCGGTGCTGCGGCGACGAGGTCGGCGTCCTCGGGGCGGCGGGAGTCGAGCAGGCGCAGCGGGTTGGTGGCGAGCGTCTTGCGGGACTCCGCGGAGAGGGCGTCGGCGTCGGCCGAGAAGTGGGCGGTGAGGGCGTCGACGTAGCGGGCCCGATCCTCGGGGTTGCCGAGCGAGTTGACGAGCAGGGTCACCCGTCGCAGGCCGAGTCGCTCGTAGAAGCGCCAGGCCAGGGCGATGACCTCAGCGTCGAGGTGCGGGTCGTCGGGACCGAGGGCCTCGACGCCCACCTGGTCGAACTGCCGGAACCGGCCCTTCTGCGCCCGCTCATAGCGGAAGTTGGGACCGGCGTACCAGACCTTCCAGGGCACGACCGGGCGGTGCTCGGCGAATGCCCGCACGACCGAGGCGGTCTGCTCGGGCCGCAACGCGATGCTGCGTCCTCCCTTGTCGAGGAACTCGTACATCTCCTTCGAGACCACGTCGGTGGCATCGCCGAGGCGGCGGAACACCTCGACGTGCTCGAACATGGGTGGCACCACCTGGGTGTAGCCGGCAGCGCCGACGACGTCGGCGAACACCTCCACCAGCCTCCGCCAACGGGCAGAGTCCGGCCAGAGGATGTCGCGCGTGCCCTTCGGGGCCCGATAGGTCGAGTCGTCCACGAGAGCAGAGGCTATCGGTGGCCCCTGCCCCGACTCCGGATTCGATCAGGCTCTGTGACCGGGAACCACCCGGTAGACGTCGTAGACCGAGTCGATCTCGCGGATCTGGTGCAGCACGCGCTCCAGGTGGGAGGCGTCGCCCATCTCGAACTCGAAGCGCATCCGGGCTACCCGGTCGGTGCCGCTCGTCACGGTCGAGGTGCTGAGCACGTTGACCTGGTGGTCGGCAAGCACCGCCACCACGTCGCGCAGCAGCAGCGGCCGGTCCAGGGCCTTGACCTCGAAGGACGCCACGAAGTGTGCATTGGTCTGCTCGTCCCAGTCGACGTCGATGAGGCGGTCGGGTTGGCCCCCCGACAACGACACGGCATTGGCACAGTCGGTCCGGTGGACGGACACGCCCCGGCCCCGGGTGACGAAGCCCATGATCCCGTCGGGCGGGACCGGTGTGCAGCAGCGCGAGAGCCGGACCATGACGTCGTCCAGGCCCTCGACGTGGACGCCCACAGAGCCCCGGTCGCGTCGAAGGGGCCGTTGGGTGAGGGCGGTGACGGAGAGGTGCTCGATGACCTCGGGGGCGTGCTCGCTCAACTGGCGCTCGACCCGGCCGACCACGCTCTGAGCCGAGACATGGTGCTCGCCGATCGCAGCGAATAGGGCGTCGAGGTCCATGTAGTTCATCGATTCACCGATCTCGGCCAGCACCTCCCCGTCCAGGGTCTCCTTGACCGGGAGGCCGGCCCGACGGAGTTCCCGGACGAGGTCGTCGTGCCCGCTGTCGATGGCCTCGGAGCGGCGCTCCCTGGTGTGCCAGTGGCGGATCTTGTTGGCTGCACGGTGGCTGGCAACGAACTTCAACCAGTCCTTGCTGGGAGCGGCACCGGGCTGCTTCGAGGTGATGACCTCAACGGTCTCGCCGGACTCGAGTCGGGTGTCGAGCGGCACCAGGCGGCCTTCGACCCGGGCACCGATGCAGGCGTCCCCAACCTCGGTGTGGATGGCGTAGGCGAAGTCGACGGGCGTGGCACCGATGGGCAGGGCGACGACCTGTCCCTGCGGCGTGAAGACGTAGACCTCGTCCTGTTCCAGGTCGGTCTTGAGGTTGTCCATGAACGTGCCGTGGTCGGGCGTGTCGTCCTGCCATTCGACGATTCGTCCCAGCCATGCCATCTCGTCGGACGGAAGCGTGCCCTTGTAGTCCCAGTGGGCGGCTACTCCCGTCTCGGCCCGACGGTGCATCTCGACGGTCCGAATCTGGAACTCGACCTGCTTGCCCTGGGGGCCGATCACCGTGGTGTGGAGCGACTGGTAGAGGTTGAACTTGGGCATCGCCACGTAGTCCTTGAAGCGTCCCTGCACCGGCGTCCAGACGGCGTGGACCACGCCGAGGGCGGCGTAGCAGTCGCGGACGGTCGCGACCACGACCCGGATGCCGACCAGGTCGTGGATCTCCTCGAACGGGCGCCCCCGGACGATCATCTTCTCGTAGATACTCCAGAGGTGCTTCGGTCGCCCGTCGATGTCCGCCTCTATGCCGAATCCCCGGAGCCGCTGGTCCACCTCGCTGGTCAGCTGCTCGAGGTAGAGGTCGCGTTCGGGCGCCCGGTCCTGGACCATCTGGTCGATCTGGCTGTAGCGCTTCGGATGCAGTGTGGCGAGGGCAAGGTCCTCGAGTTGCATCTTGACCTCCTGCATGCCGAGCCGATGGGCCAGGGGGGCGTAGATGTCGAGCGTCTCGCGCGCCACGCGCTGTTGCTTGGACTCGGGGAGCGCCGCCACGGTCCGCATGTTGTGCAGGCGATCGGCCAACTTGATGATGAGGACCCGCAGGTCCTTGGCCAGGGCCACGAGCATCTTGCGCATGCTGGCGGCCTGCTGCTCCTCCCTGCTCTCGAAGGTGAGCCGGTCGAGCTTGGTGACCCCGTCGACGATCAGTGCGACTTCGACTCCGAAGTCGCGTTCGAGGTCGTCGAGGTCGACGAAGGTGTCCTCGACGGCATCGTGGAGCAGCGCCGCTGCAACCGTGATCTCGTCGAACCCCTGGCGGGCGACAATCGTCGCGACCGAGAGCGGGTGGTTGATGTAGGGCTCGCCGGACTTGCGGGTCTGGCCCTCGTGGGCTCCCAGTGCGACCTTGTAGGCGCGCTCGATCAGGTCGAAGGCGCTGTCAGGGTGGTGTTCGAGGAAGGCCGTGAGTAGCAGCGAAGTCTCCTCGACCGCACGTTGCGGCCGGCGACGCCACGGCAGCACCCGGCTGACAGCAGCCACGTCAGTACCGTCCGGGTCGGTCGACCTGGTCCGACGGGTTCCTCATCCCTCCACGGTAGCGGTCGTCGACAACCGGCCGGATTCCGAGGGGGGTGTCAGTTCCGCCGCTTCTTGCGGGGACGGGGCGGTGTCCCACTCCCCGAGCCTCCTGGCCGGGCCGCGGGAGCGGGCCGCCGGCGGGCCGGGCCCTTGGACCGGCCGGGCGATTCGCTGGACCGGGAATCGGGTGCCGAGGCCTCGTCGCGCCTGATGGTCCGTGTCGGCCCGTCGAGCAGGCCGCGACCGGCAAGCTTGCTCCGGATCTGCACCCAGCGCTGCTCACCCTCCTTGAGGCGGGCCACCATGGCAGCGGCGAGGAACAGCGACGAGTACGAGCCGACGATGATGCCCACGAGCAGGGCGAGGGCGAACTCGCGCAGGGCGGTGGCGCCAAGCGCCACCGAGCCGACCATGAGCAGCGACAGCACGGGCAGCGCAGAGGTCACGCTGGTGTTGATCGAGCGCATGGCCACCCGGTTGAGGGCCAGGTTCATCAACTCGGTATAGGTGTAGCGCTCGGTCGCACCGAGGCGGCCCGTCATCTCCCGGACCTTGTCGTAGACGACGATCGTGTCGTAGAGCGAGTAGCCCATGATCGTCAGGAAGGCGATCACGGTCGCCGGCGTCACCTCGACGCCGAGCAGCGAGTAGACGCCGACGCTGACGACGATGTCGTGGGCGACCGCCGCCAATGCCCCGGCTGCCATCTTCCACTCCAGCCGGGCGCTGATGTACAGGGCCACGACGAGGAAGAACACGACGAGTGCACGCACCGCCTTGTCAGTGACCTCGTCGCCCCAGGTGGGGCCCACCTGCTCGAAGGTCTCGACCGGTCCCAGTTCGGTGGAGAGGGCGTCGCGGATCTCAGCAGCCCGGGCGGGGTCGTCGATGTCGGATCGGATCCGGATCATGTCCCCGTCGACGACCTGGATCCTGGCGCCGTCGGCGCCGAACCGGCTGAGGAGGCTGCGGGCATCGGACACCGACGCATCCGGGGCCGCCACCTCGTAGGAGGTGCCCCCGGCGAAGTCGATGCCGAGCTCGAGGCCGCGCAGTCCGAACGACCCAAGGCTCAGGAGGAGTGCGATACCCGAGGCCAGGGCGGCGACGCGCCACCACCGGGGGAAGTCGATCACCGTCTCGCCGGCGTACAGGCCCCGGAGCACGGCGATCACGGGGTGCTCGCCTTCAGCTCAGGTCGGACCACGGCGCCGGATGCAGGAAGGCCGAAGAGGCTCGGCCGCTGGGCGAACCAGGAGGTCCTCGCCAGCACCCGGACCATCGGCCCCATGAAGAAGTAGGTCGCCACCAGGTCCAGGATCGTGGCCAGGCCGAGGTAGAAGGCGAAGCCGCGGACGGCACCGACGGTGAGCCACCAGAGAAGGGCCGCTCCGATGAGCGACGCCGTGTCAGCCTTGACGATCGTGGCGAAGGCGATCGGGAAGGCACGGTCCACCGCCGACCGGGCGGTTCGGCCGTCGCGGATGTCCTCCTTGAGATGCTCGAAGTACACGACGTTGGAGTCGACGGACACGCCTACGGCGACGATGATCCCGGTGATGCCGGCGAGCGTCAGCGCCAGGCCCGACTGGGTGCCGAGGTGGGCCACGATCGACCACAGCATCGAGCCGGACACCGCCAGGCTGGCCATGGCGACGAGGCCGAGCAGCCGGTAGTACCCGACGATGAAGAGGGCGACCAGCAGCAGGCCGACGAGGCCCGCCACGATGCCTGCATCGAGGGAGTCCTGACCGATGGTCGCGGAGACGACGCGGGTGTTCTCGGCGACCAACTCGACCGGGAGGGCGCCGTAGCGAAGCGCCAGGGCCACGTCCTCGGCCTCCTGCTTCTCGAACGAGCCAGAGATGACGATGCGGTCGCGCTCGAAGCCCGACGCCCGGATCTGCGGCGCCGTGATGACCTCGCCGTCGAGGACGATGGCGATCAGCCCGTTGGTGTACCCCGGCAGCTGAGGGCACGACTCGTCGCCCCGGAAGCACCTGGCGGAGGCGTCGTTGAAGACGTCGATGCCGGCGGCGCCCTTCTCCAGGGTCACGCCGACCTGCCAACGGAAGTCGATGAAGTCGGCGTCTGCGTCCTCGAGGGCGTCACCAGTGAGGACCGTTGGGGCCAGCACGTACCGGTAGCCCCCGGTGCTCCCCGTGCCGGATCCGCCGAGGATCACGAAGTCCTCGGCGATGTCGGCCTCGGGGGGCGTCAGGCCGTCGTCTCCTGTGGCGGGGCGAATTGTGCCGCCGCGCACCAGGTTGCACGAGGCGAACGGTTCGGCGGCCATGTTGCCGCTGCCCTCCGATCCACGCGTGCCGGCGATGGCCACCGGCAGGACCTCGCAGACCGGACGGAACCGGAGCTCTGCCGTCGTGCCCACCAACTCGAGCGCCCGCTCCTGGTCGTCGACGCCGGGAAGCGAGACCATGACGCCGTCGACGGTGCGGGAGATCTCCGGTTCGGCCACGCCGAGGGCGTCGACGCGGTTCCGGATGATCTCGACAGACTGGTCGAGCATCTCCTCGGTGGCCGGCTCACTGGCGGTGAGTCGCACAGACACGCCGCCCTGGAGGTCGAGGCCGAGCAGGGGCTCGTTGTGCCAGAGGAGTGTCAGGGCCGAGGCGGCCGCGGACACCACGAGGATGCCGACGAGCAGTACGACCTGACGGCGGAACATGGAGGCGGTCGGAGAGGGGGAGGCGTCGGGTGTCGGGCCGGGACCGGCGGTTCAGTCCTCGATCGGGTTCTCGGGCTCGTCGGAAGCGTCTTGGCCGAGTCGGCGGTCGACGGTCGACTTCAACACCTTCAGTTCGAGATCCTTGGCAACCTCGAGCCAGACGACGTCACCTTCAACCTCGGAGACAACGCCGAAGATGCCGGCGGTGGTCACGACCTCATCGCCAGCGGCGATCGACCCCACGAGGTCGCGATGCTCGCGGGCCCTCTTCTGCTGGGGCCGGATCATGACCATGTACAGAACCCCGAACATGAGGATGATGGGAAGAAATGACATGGCAAGCGCAATCCCTGTTGAAACGACCGGCGGACCGGGAAAGCCTACGCGGCGGGGCGTGTTCTGAGGCAGATGAGCGTGCCGGACCTCATCCCCAGACGGCGTGCGTCTCCGTCCGGAACGCCTCGAAGCGGCCCTCCACGATCGAGGTCCGCAGCCGTTCCACGAAGTCGAACAGCCAGGCCAGGTTGTGCAGCGTCAGCAGGCGCCGGCCTGTCGGTTCGTCGGTGAGCAGCAGGTGGCGCAGGTAGGCACGGCTCCAGGGCGCTGCCGGACTCGACGGGAAGTCCGGGTCGAGCGGGGACTCGTCGGTGGCGAAGCGAGCGTTGCGCAGGTTGAGGCGACCGGCCGAGGTGAGGATCGCTCCGTGGCGGGCGTGGCGGGTGGGGAGCACGCAGTCGAACATGTCGATGCCCCGGGCGACGACCTCGACGAGGCCGGCCGGGTCGCCCAGTCCCATGAAGTAGCGGGGCTGGTCTGCGGGCAGGAGGTCAACGGCCGCCGAGAGCGGTTCGAGCATCTCATCGCGCGTCTCCCCCACGCTCAGCCCACCCACTGCGTAACCGTCGAACCCGACCCCCACCGTGCGTTCGGCGCTCTCGG
>Ga0310124_10002851_pt1 | contig 11783 bp, 8 predicted proteins | sample CB11b_AW_Bot5_MG_FD_203507 | JGI IMG/M metagenome (GOLD analysis project Ga0310124, IMG submission 203507) | Marine microbial communities from Western Arctic Ocean, Canada - CB11b_AW_Bot5 | ecosystem: Environmental > Aquatic > Marine > Oceanic | place: Canada: Western Arctic Ocean | collected...
TGCACATTAACATCCTCACCTGGCGACATGATTGACATCTTGAAGTTGACTTCGGTGGCTTCCGGGATCGGTGCGGTCGCATTCCGCCACATCAGACCGAGTTCCTCACTTGTGTAGGAGCGCGTCTCCGCAGGTGCCAGTTCAATGGTTACTTCACCAAGATTTGATGCCGATGCGTTCCGGATCGGGCCCATTGGGCCACCGCCACGTGAACTCATCGGTTGGTCTCCGACAGACGCCGAGACGTGGCGAAAGTAGTCCATGCCAGTTTCTTGAATTAGTTGCTCTCTGAGCGTGGCGGCTCCTGCCTCGAGTTTTGCGACCGCGTCCCCCGTAGTTTCAACGGGAGCGCCCAGCGGCATGGTGATCGAGGCTGCCATAAAGTCTGCTTCAATGGACGGAAAGAAACGGAAGCTCGTCCATCCACCCAGCACCATTCCGACCGTCAGCACGAGTGTCGAGACACCAACGGCGGCCGTAACGTATCGCCACTCGATCGCTCGTGCGAGCAGTGGTTCGTAGACTGTCCGTATGAAGGTTTTGAGTCCATTTGAGAAGAGACTTTGAAATCGGCGCCACAATCCAGGTTTGCGTGGAGTGGGTGTATGCGACAGGTGGGCTGGCAAAATTCCTAGTGATTCGACTAGTGAAAAGATCAGGCATGGGATAACGATCAGTGGAATGACGCGAAAAATCTTTCCCATCATGCCCGGAACAAACATTAACGGCAGAAATGCCGCGACCGTTGTCAGGACGGCAAAGATGACGGGCTTAGCGATTTCTTGTGCGCCTTCGATTGCCCCGCGCATGTTCGATGTGTGCCCGTGTTCTTCTTGGTGTCGGTAAATGTTTTCACCGACGATGATCGCGTCGTCAACCACAATGCCCAGCACTAAAATAAACGCAAAGAGCGACATGACATTGATAGAGACGTCACCAGCTGGCATAAAGGCCATCGCGCCGAGAAAGGAGATGGGAATGCCAAGACTGACCCAGAATGCCAACCGCAATTCGAGAAACAGAGCTAGGACGACAAACACCAGAATAAAGCCGGTGGCGCCGTTTCTGAGCATGAGTGACAGGCGGTCGTCTAAGACTTCAGCTTGGTCTTGCCAGATGGTTAATGACACACCTTGCGGCATACGTGCTTGAGCGGTGTCGATGTAGTTACGGGTCGCTTCAGCAATGTCTAATGCGCTTTGGTCACCTGTGCGAAATACGGAAACCATCACGGTCGGCTCGACATCGAAGCGGGCGTATTGGTCCGTTTCAGCAAACCCATCGACCACGGTTGCGACGTCTCCGAGTTGCAAGCGGCTACCATCAGCTCGTGTCCACAGTACGAGCTCTTCGTACTCCTCGCCTCGGTATGCTTGACCGATCGTTCGCAGCAGGATTTCACCACTATCGGTTTTAACTGAACCTCCGGGGAGGTCGAGTGAGGAACGACGCACGGCGTCCGCGACTTGGTCGAACGTCATGCCGTGCCGGCGTAGTGCGACCTCAGAGACCTCAATGGAAATTTCATAGGGTGGTGCACTGACAATGTCGACCTGCGTGATTTCCGGAAGGACAGAGAGCTCGTCACGAACCTGTTCGGCGACTGTCTTTAAGGTGAAAATATCCACCTGGCCGGAAATGGAAATGTCGGTGACCTGGTTTCTTGCCGTTAGTTCCGTAATGATCGGTTTTTCGGTTTCGATGGGAAATGTAGTAATCGCGTCGACATTACTCTTGACGTCGTCGATAACTTTTCTTGAGTCAGCCCCAAGTTCGAGTTCAATCATCACGGACGCCGATCCTTCGGATGCCGTCGACTGAATTTCTTTGATGCCATCGATTCCTTGAATTGCTTCTTCAATGCGGATTACAACGGCTGCCTCGACTTCTTCGGGCGCCGCGCCGAGGTATGGAACAGAGATCCTGATACGGTCGAGTTCTATCTCAGGGAACACTTCTTCAGTTACGGTCGTGATCGCGATAAAACCACTCACGCCGATGAAAATCATGAGGAGATTGGCCGCGACGCTGTTACGCGCCATCCATTCAATAATTGACTTCATAGTCGATCTCCTGCGAGTCGAAAGAGTGGATGCGTGTTACGAGCAGTACTGTCTATATTGGTCAGTTTGTCAGAGCTCAAAGTCTCCGCAAGGGCAGACACAACGTGCTCTGTGAGACTAACTAAGTCATCTGCGGTCCCATCCACTTTGAATGCATGCACCACGGCGCTGGTGTTTTTATTGATGACGCGAACGGTTACGCGAACGAGGTTACCTAGGTGCTGAATGCTTCCTCCCACGGTCCACAATGGAGACTCGTTCGTCGAAACCAGTTTTATCGATTCCATTATCGAGACTTGGCTGGCTATTTCCTCTGTCATTGTGTCACCAAGGTTTTGGGCAGAGGACTCCTCATTTTCTGCGCCCGCGTTCAAGTGATCAAACGGCAACACCGCGAGCGTTGTGAGGTTTGCTGTCTCGTCACGGTCAGCAATGTTGCGAACCGACCCAAGTTGCCCGAGGATAGCTTTTGCGATTGTCGATTCAAGATTTGAGGATTCACTCGTAGTGCCATCGATCTTGATAGCTCCAAGAACCACATCATTCGCTGTGTCGACGATTTGGGCGGTGACGCGTGCCATCGGCCCAACGTGTTGGATGGCTCCATTAATGACATAACGGGCATCGTTTTGTTGAGCTGTTGTTGTTAAGCCGTCTGTATTGCGAAGGTGCGTTTCAATGGCGCGATGGATTGATGTTCCCAAGCTACTTTCACCTTCTAGGTTTAAGTTTGCAAACGGTAGGACAGCGATCGCATTTGACGGTGCGGTTGTTGCAACCGTTTCAGATGCTGGCGGAATGGCGCGACTGTTCTCAGCGACCGTTTCTTCAGCCTTTTCAGGTCGAGCGGCTGCATTAATAAGCACTTGTTCTTCTACTGGTTCTGGATCTGGTGGAGCCGTTACCGGCGGGTCAGACAGAGTTGGGTTGTCCACGCTCGTACCCAGTTGGGAATCTGTCGCTCGTGACACTTCGGTTGTTTCCGGTGTAGGCACATCTATTTCGTTGTCGGTTACAAGGGCGTCGTTTGATACCAATTCGTCAAGCCACGCCGGACGAACGGCGGTTTCTGTGACCGCTGATATGTTTTCGGGCAATGAATTTCTGTCGTCTGGCTCGTTCAGGCGATCTTGCGTGTCGGGGGCTGTTGTTTGCGTCCCGCCGGTAAGTCTACCGCTGTTGTTTTCGTCGGTCCTTGCCAAAGTGTCGACGTCCGCATTGGCAATTTGGATTCGCATCCCGTCCGTCGGTGTGTCTAGTGGTGAGATGACGACAAGTTCTCCATCCGACAGTCCACTTCGTACATAGACGACATCCATTGTTGATCGAAAAATATCTACGTTCCGAAATGACAAACGCTCGTCTTCCGATACCACGAGTACTTGGTCTCGTCCCCGCAGTGCGGCACGCGGGACTGCGGCCATGTTTTGAATCACCCGTCCTTCAATTTCTGCCTCAACGTACATACCCACGGCGAGGGGCGGTTGGTTGGGATTTTCACTCGGCGCATAAGGATCCGAGACTGCCGCAATGACATGCACCATCCGACTAACAGGATCGATTTCGCTTTCGGTGCGGACGATACTTCCTAGCCATTCGTGTATTTCGCCAGCAAAGGTCGCGCGTAACGTGACAGGAGGTTGGACTTGTTGTCGTTCACCGCGATACGACAATGGAAGGTCAAGATAGGCAAGTTGATCATCAGGCAGTGCTAGGCGGATTTCGGCGAAGTCTACTGCGTAGACGGTCGCAATCATGTCACCGACGCGAACGAACTGGCCGATATCAACATTCTTTTGCCGAACGCGACCAGCGTATGGTGCAACAATATCGGCTCGTTCAAGGTCACGTTCGGCTCTGATCACGCCGGCTTCCGCTGCGTCGATCGCGGCTTCCGCTTCATCAAGTTGCGGTTTTCGAAGTGTCAGTTCACGAGGGTCGCCGCGACCCAGGTCGTTCCATTCCCGTTCGGCTATTTCGGCTTCAGCCTGCTCTTGCGCTAAGCGTAATCGTGCTTGAGCGAGCTGTGACCGCGTGCCAATCAAGGCTTGTTCATAGTCGAAGGGGTCTATCTTCACGAGAACATCACCCTCTTCGAAAAATCCGCCCTCGGCAAACGATGATGAAACCCAGGTAATTCTTCCCGCAATCTCAGGGACGAGTTGACTTTCGGTTCGTGGCTGGACAGTGCCCTGACTGGTGACCGTCATCGCTACTTCAGTTAGATCAACCTGGTGCACTTGTACGCCGGGCGGCGAAAAGACAGGTGGTTGAGTTTCCACCGGGGGTCTACTTCGAATCATCATGATCGCAGCAAAACCCGCAATCCCGATTACAACGAGAGGCAAAAAAATCTGGAGTATTCGAATCAAAAAACGCATTGTAAAAATCTTCCGTTGTTATGTGCTGTTATCTAGTTCGTCGTGGTCAGTTCAAGTAATGAGTCGAGTTGTTCAAAACCGCCGCCAAGTGCGAGATATAAATCCACGCGATTGTCGAGTCGAAGACGACGGGCCGCGATTAAATCGGCTTCGGCTTGGAACGCAGATCTCTGAGAATCAAGCACAGTGATGTACGCATCTAAGCCGGTGCTGTAGCGTTCGTCAGCAAGGCGTTCCGCCGCTCGGGCTTGTTCGACGGATATCACTAAATGTTGTTCGCGGTCAGAGAGAAAGGCTTCTGCGGCAAGGGTAGTTTCGACTTCCGCGTACGCGACGAGCGCGGTGTTCACATAGGTTGCGAGAATTTCAGCGGTCTGCGCCTCCGCGCGATCGATTTGCGCACGTAATCGTCCTCCCTGCCAAAGCGGTGCAACGACGTTACTAACGAGACCCCACACACTGAAGTCACCACTGAGAAGAGAACGTAATGCATTGGTGGACGTTCCCGTATTGGCAGTCAGACTGATAGAGGGCAATAGTTCTTTGCGTGCGACCTGGAGTCTCGCTTCTGAGGCTGCGACAGAGCGTTCAGCGGCAACGAGGTCAGGGCGTCGAGCGATGAGGTCCGCTGGAAGGCCGGCGGGTATAGCCACCGGTGTTTCAGGGAGGTTGTCGGGTGCTGTTACCTGACCGTCTGCATACCGGCCAAGCAGTACGTCGAGTTGCCGTTTTGCCGCGTCGAGTTGTTGATAGCGTTGCGCAAGCTGAGCTTCCGCGTTCGACAAATTAAGGAGCGACTGTCGAAGGTCAAGAGCCGGACGTACCCCCGATTCAAATCGGTCACGTACTCGTTCTGCCGATTGACGGAAATTGTTAACGGTAGCTTCGGAAAGCTCAACCTGTTGCTGGGCCTCGGCGATAGCGAACCACGTTTTAGCTGTTTGTCCAGCAATAGATAATTGAGCGCCACGGAGGTCGGCGGCCGAGCGCTGAAGGTCGGCAAGCGACGCCTGTTCGCCAGCACGTAGTTTGCGCCACAGATCGATTTCCCATGAGACATCAATGGATGATGAGTGATTAGTGAATACCGTACTGAGGACACGGTCTTCGGCGCCTGGAATTGGGAACCCGATAAAATTCTGTTTCCGACGAATACTGTTGTACGACGCTTGGAGCGACGGCATAAGTGCGCCGCCGGCGACGCGTGCATCTGCTGCGGCGAGTTCCAATCGTGCGGCGGCGGCTTGCAGGTCGTAGTTTTGCTCGACCGCAGTTTCGATCGTTGCAGAAAGTGCGTCGTCGCCGAAGTCAGTCCACCAATCAGGAGACACGACTCCCGACGCGAGAGCGCCACCGGTCCATTCGTCCGGAACGGTCATGGTTAATTCGGGAGTTTCAATGGGTGGTGCTGAGGCACAACCGACCAGCCCGGCGAGGAGCACGGAGGCGGCACCTAGTCGCGTGAGGTTCACTGGGTCTCCTGTAGTTGTGGTGGTTTTGAAACATCCGTATGACGGATTGGTGCGGCAAGACCTGCACACGTAAACGCGATGAGTTCTTCGAGAACTTCAGACGAGGTTTTGATTTCGGTTTCTTCGCGTTTCATCATCGATTGTCCCCATGACATCGTGAACGCCATGGAACCAACCATGAACAGCATGCGCCATGGGAGATTTGAACTTGTAAGATGTGGCAAGGACCGCTGCAACGCTACCGCGAATCGTTGGAAGACCAGTTCATATTCAGACATAAAAGCTTGTCTGAAGTCGTCATTTGTTTCTGAGTGAAGGCGACCGAGCAAGCGGAGAAAAGTTTCGTCCAACCGCTGTTGCTGATCAAATGGCGGCGAGAGAAACGCTCGGACAATCTTGTGGTGTCGGGGTTCGGTGTCAGTGGTTTCTAGTTCGATTTCATCCAGAAGTTTCAGACGCATTTCGTTGATTGGTTGCAAGCGTCGTTCAAGAACGGCAGCAAGAAGAGCTTCCTTCGAACCGAAGTGATAGTTGACGGAAGCGAGATTTACTTTTGCGGCTGCTGTAATGTCGCGCATCGATGTTGAGGTGAAGCCCTTATCACCCATCAACGATTCAGCGGCGTCTAGAATTCGTCGTTTTGTGTCGCTAGCCATAAGAAATACCCTTCTCATTCGAACGTTCGTTTTAATTATACGTATGTATAGGACGGTGTGTCTAGGCTGTCAAAGCCACATTTTTCTTATATTCGATTTTTATTACGTAAATTTGATTTTTAGTTACAACGACTATGCTTCCGGCGCTAATTAATGGATAGCCAGGAGTCGACTTGCGTCTGTGTCTGAAATTGCTGAGTGGGACCGTATGTCAGCGCGGCGGCTTACTTGGTTGCGGTAGCGCTCAAAGAAGCTTGGGATATGGCCCCTTTGACGGAAGGCATACATGATGTCCTCACGAGCCTCGGTATGGGTTAGCCCGAGAGCGTGACCAATTTCATGGAGGCACGTGAGATACACGAGGACATCGTGCAACAGTGGGTCCCGCTTACTCCGAACAGTAAATTCTGAGCCGAGGGCAGTAATATCGGGATGAACGGCGATAGTGGCAGCGCGATGCCCGTTAACAGAAGGTTGACCGCATTTCCCCGTAACGCCCCGGCACGGAACTACGATCCCAAGACATTTCTATTGATGCAAGGTGTCGGTCCTCTGTACTGTCAAATCGAATGCGGCCTTCAGATGCTTGTGCCCAGTGAGCAAATGCCCAGGTGGCCAATTCTTCGTCGGTTTCGAGGTGGTCGGGGTCATGTATGTAATAGAGGATTGGACCGTCAGTCATGGTGACTGGCTACCGGATTCGTCGGCTTGCATCAGCAATCGTGATGACGACGGCAAAAATCACCAGTGCCGCGGAAGCAAGAACACCTCGTTCATATCGAGTGCCAAATCGCCGCGATGAGATGAGCGCCATTGCGATGGTCATCATTGCATCTTTCTCCTAACAACGTTGGGGTATACAATCCGCCTCGCTTAAGATTATTGATGTGCGAGGCGACCCGTGACGTGGCGTTCTGCTAAGAGATGTCGCGTGAGTTTGAACTTTCATCTTGTGAAGGATTGTTCGCTATTGGATCTATTGATGACAGTCCCCTCTTTCTGTTTTCGACTTTTAAGGCGTCATTCTTTTTGGCACTGGGCAGCAATTGTCGTTGGTGGATTTGCGGTCGTAATACCCACGCTTGTTGCTGCGGCAAGCGATTCTCTTTCTCTTGCTGGCAAAGCTCAGCTATTTGAGGTGGACCTGGCCGAAAGATTCTTGGACGACGGTCAGGTGCGAGTACGTCGTCGGTTACCGTCTGTCGAGCATCCCTTCATTACATACAACATGTCGGATACGGCCTACATGACGGGGATTTATTGCGCGATGCAAACGTGGCGGTTTCTCGCGACAGGCGAAGAGCAAGCGAGTGAGCGGGCCGACGATGCGGCGTTAGCGCTGGCGCACTTGGTGGAGGTTACTGGGCAGCCAGGCTTACTCGCTCGGGCCTCTGTGCCGACAGACGTAAGGTGGTTTGATGACGGAGTGTGGCGGGAAACGTCAGATGCTCGTTACCGGTGGAGGGGTAACGTCAGTTCGGATCAAGTTGATGCGTTTGTGTTTGGGCTCTATGTGTACAGCGAGCATCTTGCCGATGCAGAAGAACGGCTGCGAGCCGGGCGCGCCGTAGGTGCGGTTGTGGATGCGATTGTGGGTAATGGGTACAGGATTATTGGGTTCGATGGCCAACCAACCACGTGGGGGCACTATGAGCACGATTACGTTGTGAATAGAGAGCCAATGAACGCGCTGTTACTGCTCCAAATGTTGAAGGTGGCTCATGCGTTGACCGGCATTGCGCGCTATGACGAAGAGTATCAACGATTGATCGACCAGGGGTACGCTCGTATCGGCGAGCAGGCTCGAGAGGACGAACCGCCACGTGAGGTGAATCACTCTGACGATGTGCTGATCGCGTTAGCGCTGTATCCCCTGCTTGAGCTTGAGCAGGATGCTGAGATTCGAGCTCATTATCTGGAGGCTGCTCGTCGGTGGTTTCATGGGGACGCGTACCCCGGGATCGATATTGAGGCGAATCCATTTGCAACGTTTTTATATCGCCACTGGACGGGCGAGTCTGACGCCCTTGATGATGCAGTGGGCTCTCTCCGGGAACTTCCTCTCGATATGAAATGGAACAGTGACACCATCGATGCCTATACCGATCGATTCGGGTTTATGTTTGAGTCTGAGTCAGCCGTTTCCATCGGCGAGGGCCGAGTTCGGCCTATTGAGCAAAGAGGGCGGACATGGAGTTTTCTTGTACATAATCCTTATCGGATTGGGGGGAATCGGCACGAAGACTCGCCTTTCGAAACAAATGGGTTGGATTACTTGGTCAGTTACTGGTTTGGCAGGGCGCATGGATTCATTACTGAGGAACGATAAAGTCAGTGTCCGCTGCGGTCGAAAACGGTCTGGGTGACTGAGGCCTTGTTGCAAGGAATACTCCTGTGCAGGCGGCGGCGATTCATGCTTGCGTGAACGGTCGATCAATAATGAGATCGATCTCATTATTGAGGATTCCTGGTTCCCGTTCGTAACTTATTCCGATAGAATGAATTAGAAGTTTATTTACGAAGAAATTACTTGTCATTTTTTTGGGGTTGGCTTCGAAGAATTCAGGTGCTACACTTCTGGCTTCGAAGAGAGCTTTTTAGCCCTCAATAAAGATTGAACCGGTTCCGGCGCTCGGACCGCGCAACGAGGAGGTCGTCTCATGGGAGACGTGCAGGGCACACAGTTGCAGACTGAAGAACAGGGAGTTTCACGGCGTAGCTTTATTAAAGGAGTGGTCGCCAGTGGCGCTGCGGTGTCAGCGTCGAATTACGTCCTTCGCAATGGGCATGGTGTTGCGTTGGCGCAGGCTCCTGGGGCAGTCGAACGGCTCGTAACGTTGACCGTAAATGGTCAGCAGCGCCGTGTTGATGTAATTCCTCAAGAGACGTTGGCGATGACGCTCCGGTACAAGCTTGGTCTTACCGGAACAAAGATTGGGTGTGACCGCGCCGAGTGCGGTGCGTGCACAGTCCTTATTGATGGCGTGGCCCATTATTCCTGCTCAACCTTGACTCATCAGGTTCGTGGGCGCGAGGTGATGACGATCGAAGGGCTGGAGAGTGCTGATGGCACGCTTCATCCGGTCCAGCAGGCCGTTGTTGACCTACAGGGTTTCCAATGTGCATTTTGTATGTCTGGGTTCGTCATGAACATGGTCGAGTTGGCCAATGACAACCCGGACGCTACCCGCAAGGAAGCGGCGGAACATCTCGCCGGCAATATTTGCCGGTGTGCTGATTACAACCGGATCCTCAATGTTGCTGAGCGGGCGATGGAATACACGCGTAACGGGGTGAGGAGCTGACCATGGCTGAATACAAGATTGGTGCAGACGATCGTTTTAAGCTGGTTGGTAAGGACTACACAACACCCGACATGATCGCGAAGGTTACCGGCCGTTCCAAATATGCCGAGGACTTCCGTGCTGAGGGCATGTTATTTGCGAAACTGCTTGTAAGTCCTATGCCGCACGCGCGAGTGCGCCGTATGGACACGAGTGCAGCGATGGCGATGCCTGGTGTTGAGGCAATCCTGACGGCTGATGACCTTCCGGAAGCCGAGGCTCCGCAAATGGCCGGGTTAACGAATGAGCCGCTTTATGAAGGCGACCCGATTCTGGCCATCGCAGCTGTTGATGAAGAAACAGCCGCGGAGGCAATCGAGGCGGTTCAGATCGATTTCGAGCCACTGCCGTTCACACTCGATCCGATGGATAGTCTTCGTCCAGGTGGTCCCAATGCTCGTTTGGATGGGAACACGATGGCCGGGCGAGACCTTCAGACGATTAAGTGGGACAACGTCGACTGGAACGAATTTGAGAATGGTGTTATGCCGCTCGGGGGCGAAGTAACCGATGAGTGGCAGGTCGGTGATGTCGAGGCCGGTTTTGCTGACGCGGATTTGGTGTTGGATGAGTCGGTCTTTTCGGCGTCCCTTTCGCACCAGCCGCTTGAAACGCGAACCGCGATGGCTTACTGGCAAAACGGAAAATGCTACATGCACTGTTCCACGCAAAGTACAGCGCGGACTGAAGGTGGCATGGCGCGTTGGGTTGGTGTGGATCCTGAAGACCTTGTGATTATTGCTGAGTATTGTGGTGGTGGGTTTGGTAGCAAGATCTCTGCTTCGATCCAGGCTCGCATTCCGGCGCTGCTTTCTAAGAAAGCCGGCAAGCCAGTCCAGCTTCGTGTGACGCGGCAGGAAGAAAACTACTTCGGTGGGGCGCGTCCAGGTATTCAGGCGCGCGCGAAGTTCGGGTTCAAGAGCGACGGAACCATTGTGGCGATCGATTTGCTGCACGTCCAAGACGGTGGTCCGTATGCCCGGTCGGGCGACTTTATGTCGGCTGCCGACCAAGCTTCACTCATGTATCAACCCGACCATATGCGGATGCGCGGCTTGACGGTCTATACCAATACGCCGCCCCGTGCAGCGCAGCGTGCGCCTGGTGGTGTGCAGGCCGTAGCAATGTTTGCGCCTATCGTTGATAAGGCGGCTAAGCAGCTTGGCGTTGATCGGCTTGAGATCATTCGCATGAATGCTCCTGAGGGGCAGGCATTGTTTGGTCGTCCACGTCAGGGTCAGCAAGGCAACGTGTCCAGTGCGTTTCCGAAAGAAGCAATCACGAAGGCGCGTGAGGACTTTGACTGGGCTGGAATGCAAGCCCGCAGCAAGCAGCGGAACGGGACAAAGGTCACCGGCGTTGGTGTTGCGCTTAGTTCCTACTCAGCTGGCACGTCTGGTATCGATGGGTTGCTCGTCATTCGTCCGGATGGAAAGGTTGCCATTCATACGGGTGTTGGTAATCTCGGGACGGAGTCCTTCTCGGATACATCGCGGACCGCGATGGAAGCCTTGGATACACCGTGGGAGCAGGCCGAGGTTATCTGGGGTGATACGAGTAAGCATCTTCCATGGAGTGCGATTCAGGGTGGCAGTATGACTACCCATGCGCATACCCGTTCGAACTGGGCTGCGGGTCTTGAAGCAAAGAAACGACTTCAGGAAATTGCAGCGGACCGGTTCGGTGGTTCCGCGGGAAGTTTCCAGGTTGCAAACGGCCGCGTTTACAGAGGCGGGCAGGGTATGACGTTTGCGCAGGCAGCTGAACGAGCCATTGAGATGGGTGGTGTCTATGACGGTAGCGAGTTACCGGAAGACATTAATGAAATGACCACTCGGTCAGCAACTGGTCTACAGGGTAGCGGCCT
>Ga0310124_10002854_pt1 | contig 11776 bp, 12 predicted proteins | sample CB11b_AW_Bot5_MG_FD_203507 | JGI IMG/M metagenome (GOLD analysis project Ga0310124, IMG submission 203507) | Marine microbial communities from Western Arctic Ocean, Canada - CB11b_AW_Bot5 | ecosystem: Environmental > Aquatic > Marine > Oceanic | place: Canada: Western Arctic Ocean | collected...
TTCAGAGACTCTGCGGGACGATATCATCGCAGAGATGATAGGTCATGATGAAAACCTCCCTCTAAACAAGAGTAGGTATGCTGAACATATTCAAGAATTAGTTGAGATGGAAGAAGCCGAGCACAAGGCTCTCAGTCACCCTTTTGACAGAAGTATTGCACTAGTTTTACAGATGTTTCAGGACGCAACACTTGACCCCTGGAATGTTGACCTAAATCGTTTCATTAAGTTGTTCAAAGAACGGCTTGAAGATGCTGAAAACGTCGATTTACCAACATGTGGCAGGCTCATTCGGATGGCTTGGCAAATCTTGCATGGCCAAGCGGCAAATCTGTTAGAGAGGGCTGAGAATGCCGACCAAGATATTGATGACGACTGGGATTACATTCCGAGTTGGCAGACAGAATACGATGATGACGACTTCCACTTCACTACTACAGTTCTGGCTGGTGAAGCAAGCGACGAATTACCAGGATTGTTTGATGGTCGTATCAAGCGCGATGCCGGCCGCCCAGTAACTCTCGCAGAACTACTTTCATGCTTATCAGAAGCACATGATGATGCGGAAGAGCGCCGCTTGAGAGAGAGTGCTAGAATAGAGCATGCATTTGATGTAAAGAATGCAATTGCCAATGTTAAGGGCCGAGTACACCAAGAGAACTTGGAAGAAGAAATACGTGCTACGTGGGCATCAATTAGAGAGTTATCACCTGAAGGCGAACCAGTTACAGTGAAATCAGTCACTGAGATACTGAAAGCCAAAGGAATTGACGCTGGTTGGGAGCCTGAAGATGCGGAAGCAGAAGGTGGAATAGTTGGATTTGTCTCAGCACTTTTCCTCACTCACAGAGGTTATACAGACATTTGGCAAACAGAATATCCAAATGGCGAGATATTCCTTCAGGATAAATGGCCTGAATTTGGAACATTTGATGCAATTACTGAACATCTCGCACCGGAAGTGGCGGCATGAGTGATGATTTAGAACTCACAACTCTCCTTGAAGCGACTTTGTTTGGCGCAGGGCGTTCAATACCTCAAGCAGAATTAGCAGAACAATTCAAAATCACCGAATCAACCATCAGAATGGCGCTTTTAGACTTGCAACAATTGATCACAAATAGAGAACAATCAGCGATTCAACTAACTGAAATTAATCGCTATTGGGTACTAGAAGTGAAACCCCGACTAGCCAATCATATCCCTAAGATTGCTAGGACAGAGATTCCAAAGAGGTTGCTGAAAACCGCAGCGCTGATAGCCTATCACCAACCAATGGCTCAGAATAAATTGGTTGAAATGGTTGGCCAGGTGACATACGAGCATGTTTCAGATTTGAGGGAATTAGGTCTAATTGACAAACGCAGAGATGGAAACACACGTCGATTAAGCACCACTAGGAGGTTTTCAGAATACTTTGGTTGCCCGCATACATCGACAGCAGCGGTAGCAGAATGGTTCAAAGAACAGGCTGCGGGCTTGGGTTTGACAGGTTCACAACTAGCTGATGCACTTTCTGGGGAAGAAGAAACGGATGGTGAAGATGTTGATTTTGGTCCTCCTGACGGGGAAATACCGCCTGAAGTTCACGAAAATGGCTCGTTGGCGCAAAGTTCCGAAGAAGAGTGATTTTCTGTTCCGTGAAGTGTTTTTTTATGGTAATCATAGGCCATTATTGGGTATTCAATAGGGTGCATTCAAGTAGTATGGGTTGGGCGAGGTGGAATTATGGCCGAAGGTCAAGTAAAGTGGTTTAATCAGAGCAAAGGATTCGGATTTATCGAACGAGATGAGGGAGATGACCTCTTCGTTCATATTTCCCAAGTTGAGGGTCGCATCGAAGATGGCGACAGTGTGGAGTTTGAGATTGGTGAGGGTCCGAAGGGTCCAAACGCAATCAATGTCCGCAAAGTCGATTGAGTTCAATACTCCTAATATGGTGCTTCGGCACTAGAAATTCACCTATTGCGGACTTGTTCAAGTGCCGTTTCAATTGCAGTAGCAGTAATCCTGCCAGATGCGCGAGCAATTTCAACAACTTTGTCAACCTCGTCATCATTAGCACCAGCAGTAACTGCCATATTTCTAGCGTGTAACTTCATGTGTCCGGCTTGAATCCCGACTGTAGCAAGCGCTCGAAGAGCACCTAAATTTTGCGCAATTCCAGCCGCAGCCATCACTTTGGCTAACTCATCAGCGCTTCTTGCACCCATTATTGCAACATTTGCCTTTGCAGTAGGGTGTACTCTAACTGCTCCACCGACTAAACCCACAGCCATTGGAAGTTCAATAGATCCGACTAGATTGCCATCAGCATCCTTCTCCCAATGTGTCAGGGAGCCGTAAACACGCTCGTGAGAGGCGTAGGAGTGGGCTCCGGACTCAATTGCCCGCCAATCCTGGCCACAGGCCACAGCGATGGCGGAAATAGCGTTCATGATGCCTTTATTGTGGGTTGTAGCCCTAAATGGGTCTGCAGCAGCAAAATGGTAGGCTTGTAGTATGCCTTCAATGACTTTGGCACCTTCTTCCTCTGTTTCCCCTGTATTGGCAATTTCTGACGGCGTGAAAGTTGCACTTACTTTTGCTAGACGATGAACCGCTAAGTTTGAAATAATCCTTAGTATTACGGTACCACCAGTCATCCTTTCCACTGTGGGGGCAATAGTTTCAGCCATTGTATTGACCGCATTTGCTCCCATCGCATCGCGGCAATCAACCAATAAGTGGACGATGACCATAGGTCCTGATTCTGTGTCAATAACTCGTGCTTCTATGTCTTTGCAACCACCGCCAAATTTGACTAAAATTGGGTCAACTTCGTTGCAGGCAGAGATCAATTCAGCAGCCCCAGAAAGGACTGCTTCTTTGGCAGTAAATGGGTCTTCACAACCGACTACTTGGATTTGTCCTATCATGATTGGTTCGGTGTTATTGGAGACAAATCCGCCGCTCGCATGGCAGCGTTTTGCCATATTGCTAGCGGCTGCTACAACAGAGGGTTCTTCCAACGCAAATGGGACTAGATAATGCTCACCATCAACGATGAAATTTGTTGCCACACCAACGGGTAAAGCGAGGGTCCCAACAACGTTCTCAATAATACGGTCTGCAGCAGACTCAGATAGCTCCCCCATTGCTGCTAATGCATCCACTGCTTCTTGGTCTAATCCAGCTAGTTCAGCAATCATATCTCGGCGCTCTTTTACACTCAATTTGTAGAATCCTTTCAAGCGGCTATTATCAACAGGCATTGACTTCCCTCAACACTGATGCCCGAGCCGGACTCCCTAAAGCATTCCGAGCATTATCAAAACATCCAGATTACTAGTATGTGTGTTGTTGATGATACCATTCCCTACAACAATTGCCTATTGATTCCCTCGAGGAAAATGCGTTAACAAAGCGTTAATTCAAGGCGGATAACGGGTTAACGCTTATTCCGATGCGTTATTAACGCGTTAAAGCGGTAACTCAATTCCACTATCAAGCGAGATTTTGACAATAAAATGCCTCTCCGTTACTTGTTCAACGCTTCTGAACGCATCATTTTCATAACATAAAATGCGTAAATATGTTAAGTGGACTTCAAGTTCGCTCCTATTATGCAATCAGCAGCACTAGAGATGTTGAATCTCCCTGCCCTAAGGTCCAATCCTTTTGACACTAGACCCCTAAGTCGAGAACAGTTGGAGTTGATGGTTGGCAGAGATGAAGTGTTTACCGCTTTAGCTAACAATATCCGGCTCGCTTCCCCACGTGTTGTGGCAGTAGTTGGTGAGAAGGGTTCTGGGCGTTCATCATTGGTTCAATGTGTGGCTTCAACAGCCGACCAAATTCATACCGTATTTTGGCCATCTGGCGACCTAGTTACTACTATCCTACATCAGTTGTATTGTGACTTGATGAAGGACTTTGAAACACCTCCTGTGCACAGCCTGATGATTGACCGTTTGGAGGAAGAATTAGCAGGTCGAACAGGCCTTCTCCCAGTGATCATTTTTGACCATTCTTTACTCTCTGGCCCGGTACTTGCTGAGGTGCTTTCTCAACTGATGCCAGTATTGACAAAAATACGTGCTTTAACCATCATCACACTCACTCCAGGACAGAAATCTGGATTCCCCGAGGAACTACTCTCTGAGATGGATGTCACACCCCCTCTAGAATCACTCACCAGAGCCGAAATGGCGCGCTTGATTGCCAAGCGAGTTCACAAGGCGAGCCGTTCATCTTGGACGGCTCCTGAGGTGCTTCTTGATATGGCGATGAAAGAAAGTGGTGGCCATGTGGGTAGGGCGATGAGATTTTTACGCGACGTCGTAGATCACACGCGTGGCATGCCGCTGATTGATGGGCGCAAATTAGATTTGAAAGTTGAAGTTTCACCCCAGCCTACAACTGTTGTAAAAGATTCTACATTTCAGCGGGTTGCTGCTGCCACCCCGCCATTAAACGAAGTAAATGTCAAAGTTTCAGAAACTACTGAAATTGACTCACAACCTGCTGAAATACCGTTTTCTAATGAAATAAGAGAAGATAGCCCTACGGGCTTAGAATCAGCAACTACAATCGAATCAACAGAAGATAGCCCTACGGGCTTAGAATCAGCAACTACAATCGAATCAGCAGAAGAGATACCTGAATTCGATGAAAGCCAGACCTTATTCCCATCATTATCAGATGCTGCAGATATGTGGAAGAATGTTGAAGGAGACAACGGTCCACAATTGGATTTGCAAGAAGATACGGGTGTTGAAAGTTCAATCCAAGACAAGGAAGAGTCAGCAATTCCTTCAAAATCAGATAATGAATCTGATTCTGTTGAATCTAGTTCAGGAATTGAGAATGAGAAACAATGGGAGAGCGAATTCAGCGATGAAATGGGAGGTGCCGAGATTCTAGAAATGGCGGACGGCACCGCGCCCTCATTTTCAGGTGGCCGTTTCGGTGGGCTTCGCTCACGCAATAAAAAGGCAAATATTGGCGCCCAAGCCGAAAATAAAGGTGCACCGAGAAAGACTCAAGGCCCTAGGGAAGCGAAGCCAAACGATGGGCAAACTGACCCTAACCAATTGCGTCAAATCAAAACCAATGACCAAAGCACAGAACTTTGGATTCAACCGGGCATGGATTCCCCCCTTGAAAATTCTCAAAACATAGAACCTCAGCAGATGCAACCGAGTGTGAATGCGCCAGCAAATACGCCAGATTCTGAAGCAATACCAAAGCCTACTGCACCATTTGAGGAGACAAAAGAGTGGCAAAATGAACCTCCAGTCGCAGAAGGTGAATCATGGGATGAACGACCAGAGGCAACCCCCGAAGAGGTTCTGACAGCGCTCAGTTCAATCAGCCGAGTTGCACCACCTCGGAAACCAGATGTTGTGCTTGATATCAACGCGCTAACCAACCTCAATGATGCTGAAACATTGATTCTGACTGAAGCAGTTGAGCGTGAAGTTTCTCCATCTGACAATTTACTTCAGGGTGAATTAGGAGTCGGCCGCCCTCGGCTTTCACAAATATTCAACGGATTACTGAAATCAGGTATTCTTACTGTGCGTAAACAAGGACGTAGTCGTATGTATAGGATAAGTTCACCAGCCAAAGACCACCTAATCAACCTAGGTGCTGGAGGCGAATTCTGATGGCTGGTGATTGGCGAGTTTCTTGGAGCCATCAACTTGAAGGCAAAGTTGGCGCAATTGCATCTCTCGACGATGGGGTCATTATTGCAACTGGTGGAATTGTAAGATTAGTCAATGATTTGGGTGATTTCATTTGGAAGCGAACTTTTCAGTTTGATGTTTACAGGTTAGTATCAGACGGTTCTAGTATTGCAGTTCTTTCGGGCACTGGCTTTCACCTTTTAGATATCAGAACCGGCAATCCTCTTGGGGAAGGTCGCTCTGTTTCGGGGGGATTTAGAGATTGCTTGCCCCGTCCAGGGGGTGGTTGGCTGTTGGCTGACCGAGGTGACCACATCCACATGTTCAATCGAGAAGGCAGGGGAATTCGTCGCCTTCGACCAGGGCGTATTAGAAAATTGATTGGCTGGCTGGACAGAGAACATCTAATTGCCATAAATGATGATGGGCATCTCACTTGCTTACGTCTATTTGGTGAAAATTCTCAGAGAATTATTGAAGATAGGCGCTGGTCTTGGGCTAGCCGCCTATCAAATGGTAAATTACTGGTACAATCGGTTGACGGCGCTATTCACGAAGGGGTTCCAAACCCATTTGGTTGGGATTCACTTGAACAGTTGATTGAAACTGGTGTGGACCCACTTGAAGCCGCAATGACTGGAGATGGTTGGTGGATGCTATCAATGGATGGTACTCTTGACAGAATACCTCCTGCAGAAGATGAATCTTGGCCAGCAGGCGTTCATATTTCCAGCAACGAGTCTGATATAATTACAACAGCAACAAGAGATGGATTAATCCGCTGGTGGGAATCACCTAAACTCATCTCAAAACGTGATTTATTTCTCAGAAAATTGGTTACAGAAGAGCGTCAAAGAATTGACTGGGAGCAGCGCCAAGTCATCTTTGAGGCGGCTAGAGACGCTGAAGAAAATGGTATGCTGACTCGGGCAATTGAGTTGTACAATACTCTAGGTAGGCAAGAGGACGTGCGGCGAATTTTGGCCATTAAGGAGGCGGGTTGATGGGATCACAAGTAACCCAAGAATTGGTTGAGAAGTACCTTGATTTGACGTCACGTGCTAAAGGAAAGGCAACACCAATACACAGTGATGATACTCCTGAGGCTACGCAATTGAGCGATATGATGGGGATGTGTGATGATTATGCATCAGATGCGCGACATTTCATGGAAACTGGTGATTTAGTCAGGGCTTTTGGGGCGATAAATTATGCCCACGCATGGCTTGATGCTGCTGTGAGAATTGGACTACTAGATGGACATGGAGATGACCAGTTGTTCACCTTGCCTAAGTGAAGGTAATCCCATTCAAAAGAGAATGTTGATTTTAGTTAGTTAATGACCAAAATTGCTAAGAACGTTGGGAGTTGGATGCAAACGGTTCACTAACCGGGTTGTAGGTTGGATGGTCAGCGAGACATTGGGAGGCAAGCGTGTGGCGGGATATTTAGACAGAATTGGAGCGGGCAAGATTCTCATCAATGCCGAGCCCCTGTCATACGATTATGTGCCAGAAGAATTAGTTGGTAGGGATGAGCAGTTACAACAGATGGCTGGTATTTTTCAACAAATTAATGACCACCAAATTTCTTGTCGCGTAGCAATCACCGGAAATGTAGGATGTGGTAAGACAGTCCTTTCACACGTTTTTTCAAGGGATTTACAGAGGCATCTTGGTGAGGAAAGGGCACTCAAGTTGGTTCATGTCAATTGCCGAAATTTCCCCTCCAAATCACAGGTTTTACAGCGTATTGTCACAAATCTTGACTCTAGGCATCCGGAGCGAGGTTTTGGTAGCGGCGAGGTTTTGCAATCAATACGCAAGCAATTGCATGGACGAAATGAACACTTGCTATTGATTTTAGATGAAGTTGACCATTTACTGAGAGCTGACAAGGGCGACCTTCTCTATCAACTTCTGCGGATTGACGAAGGCCGTGAGATTAAAGGCACGATTTCACTAATAATCATCAGTCAAGAGCAAGTTCTTGACCAGTTAGAAGGGGCTGTGTTGTCGCGTTTTGGTCAAAGCAATCACATCAGGTTTGAAGCCTATAAAGAAACGGCATTAACTGCCATCGCTACACAGCGGGCTGAATTATCATGCCATGATGGCTCTATTTCTGATGGTGTATTGCGTACGATAGGACAACGTTCTGCTGAAACCGGAGATGCCCGAGTTGCCATTGAATTGTTAGAGGATTCAATCAAGAAGGCTGAGCAAGCAGGTCGAGATGAAGTAATCGCCAATGATGTGCGATTTTTGGCGAGAGAAATCGGTCGTACAGTGGAACCGAGCATTGTTGTTAATCTAAACAAACACGCTCAGATGATTTTACTAGCACTTTGCCGGAGACTTCGCAAGGAGTCTGAAGTGACAACTGGTGACGCAGAAAAGTTGTATCGTGTAGTCTGCGAAGAATATGAGGAAGAACCACGTAGCCATACTACTTTCTGGAAGCATCTCAAGCGTCTCGAAGACTTAGAATTGATTGAGTCGCATGTATCTAGCCGTTCTGAAGGACGCGGCCGCACCCAACATATCTCAATGCCGGCGGCCCTACCAGGGGCTGTTGAGAAACGGCTTGAGAGTGCCCTAAAGGGCAAATGAGGCGAAATGCCGTAGCCCTTACAGGGCGCAATTGCCTTATACGGGTCTCTTGTCGGCGGGACGCTGATTACCATGGCAGTTACAGGAGACACCTCATTTATGGCGGCGGTGAACGACACCGACCCTGCAAGTAAGGGCAAGTCATATTCGGTTGAGATTAAGGGTTCAAATTACAATCACTTTCTTGGAAAGAAGATTGGTGATGTAGTTGATGGGCAGTTCGTAGGTGATGGTGACCAGTCACTTCTTGGATACAAATTGCAAATCACTGGTGGCTCTGATAAAACAGGAACACCAATGCGTAGCGACATCGCTGGTGGAAACCGCCAAGCAGTTTTAGTTACCAAAGGTATTGGATACAAGGCTCAAAAACTCGTAAAGAAGAAGGGCGATACTTACCGTTACACCTACGATGGAATCCGCAAGCGTAGATATTTCCGTGGCAACACAATCAATCAAGACACCCGTCAGTTGAACCTGAAGGTTGTTGATAGCGGCAAGAAGTCTCTCGCTGACCTTCTAGGTGACAGCGGCGGCGATTCAGACGAGTCGTGATAGAGATGTATAAGGAGAGGATTTCAACTGGTGAGCAAGTTACCTCGTCAGCCTGAAGTCAATATTGGATTAGTAGGTCACGTTGACCACGGTAAAACAACTCTCACACAAGCATTGTCTGGGACTTGGACAGATACTCATTCTGAAGAGCGCAAGCGCGGAATTTCAATCAAGTTAGGATATGCAGATACTGCTTTTTACAAGACCAAGAAGGGTGAGTACTACACCACTGGCAAAAGACCAGACGGAAAAAAGGACGATGAAAAAGAACTCAGCCGAGTGATTTCATTTGTTGATGCGCCTGGCCACGAGACACTGATGGCTGTGATGATTAGCGGCGCTTCCATTATGGATGGCGCCTTGCTGTTAATTGCAGCTAACGAAAATTGTCCCCAAGCCCAAACTCTTGAACACTTGATGGCGCTGGAAATCGCTGGCATCAATAACATCGTAGTCGTACAAAACAAAATTGACATCGTTTCCCGTGAACAAGCACTAAAATCATATAATGAAATTAAGGACTTTTTGAAGGGGTCAATCGCTGAAAACGCACCAATTATCCCGGTCTCAGCCCATCACGATGTTAACCTTGACATTCTAATCTCAGCAATTGAGGAATTTATTCCAACACCTGATAGAGACCCGAAAGCAGCAAGTATTCTCCATGTTGCACGTTCTTTTGACATCAACAGACCCGGCTCAAGACCACCCCAACTCAAGGGTGGAGTGATTGGTGGAAGTATTGTAAGTGGGAAGTTCGATGTCGGCGACAAAGTTGTAGTCGCGCCAGGTCGCAAGGTAGTGCAAGGAAAAAAGGTAACTTGGGAGCCTATCAAAACCCGTATCATCAGTCTAAAGGGTGGAGGCAACGACTTAGAATCAATGCACGCAGGTGGGCTTTGTGGAATGGCCACTCCTCTTGACCCAAGTATCACCAAGGCTGACGAACTCTCTGGACAAGTCGTTGCGCGTGACGGTGAATTACCACCGATTTGGAATGAGGTAGACTTAGAACTTACACTCTTGAAGGAAATGGTTACCGGAGGCGGTGGTTCAGCAGACCCAGTTCGGCCTTTGCAGCCAAATGAAATGCTGATGGTCAATGCGTCAACAGCAACTTCAGTAGGTGTAGTATCTTTTGTTAAGGGCAAAAAGGCAACACTTTCACTTAGGCTACCAATCTGTGCTTCGAAAGGTGGGCGAATTACTCTCTCTAGACGTATTGGCGCTAGATGGCGTCTAATTGGCTACGCTACTATCAGTTAATGTGGGGTTGAAGGCAGGGATTTCACCCATCCCCAACTTAGGACTGATTGGAGGCGACTGAATGACTCAAGTGCTGATTGATGCTTGTGGCTGGGTTGCAATAATTGAAGGCGGCTTGAATGTTGATTTGGCTATGGCTGATGTAGTTGGAACTTTTGAGCCGGTTTTATTGAACCACGTGTTGAAAGAATTGGAGATGGTTCAGGAGAAAACCACTTCTCCTCTCCTACTTGATTTCTTGACATCTAGATCTGTACTTATTGAGGGCCCAGAAGAAGCAAATCATCCAGATGACCAGTTAGTAATAGTCGCTTCACAGGAAAACTGGCCAGTATTGACAGTGGACAGTAGATTGAAGCAAAGATTAGTTGAGATGAATTGCTCCTACATTGAAGTGATGAGTGGTCAAAATCTCCGACTAGTCTCACTATAGACATGGTGTATTGGCTAAATTTTTTTGACTAGATATATTTACTCTAAGAGTAAATTTGACTTCTATCCGGCATAGAGATTATATTCTTGACAAGTTCGTTGGGTGCCATGCCGCAGATAACAGTAACCTCAAAAGCATCCTCATCCGAACCAGTAAATCTAATTGTTGACATGCTGGAGAATATCGGTGTTTCAATAAATGTTGCATATGTGTTAGTCGCTCTTCATGAAGGTGGGGATTTGAGCAGTAAGGAGTTACAATCGTCCTGTGGGCTTAGACAACCAGAAATCAGTGTGGCTATGAAAGAACTTCTCACTGACGATATGGTTAGATGTGTGGCACAAAACGAAGGCGGTCGAGGTCGACCATCTCACCGCTACAGTCTAAATGGTAATCTTTTTTCAGTGATTAAGCCATTCATCAACGATGCAGAGTCTCGATTGAATCAGTTGACCGTGGACCTTGCACGATTGGACAAAGTCTCCAAATCACTGGCTAGAGCCGCAGCATCTTGAGTTGTGAGCGCAACTCTTGAGTTGTGAGCGCAATTCTCGAGTTTTTTTATAGCAAAGTTTTTCTTTTTGAAATCATGGGATTTCATCAAATTGATAGCCTTCTTCCCATTGCTTTTCGCCTAGAATTACTTCTAACTCAAATGGGGTCAAAAGTGGCTTCGCATATTTGACAGAATCATCAATTGCAATTCGTGGACAAGCGGTATTGACAAATGCATCTACTGGATAGAAGTCAATTAATTCCGGCCCAACATGTTCAAGCGCTAACAAATATCCTTTTCTGCCATGTTTCTCAATCAGGCGCTTCAATCTCAATGCCATGCTGCGGCGCATTTGTCCTGGCTTTTCGCCAATTAATATGCCGAAAGAAGTTGCGTTATCAGCGGCCATAATTAAGCCGAAACGCTGCCTCAAAATTCGCTCAATCTGTTCTAATGACATTTCCCTAGCTTCACTTGTGTAAGGGTCGAGAATAGACAGAGGTTTTCCGGTGTGGAGAACTAGCCCAATTGGGTGGAAGTCACCAGAACCCAGGAATAAGTAGTGACCGATTGAGGGGTCATCACCTGAGTAGTTACAGCCCAAAACCTGACCTGGGAAAGTGAGTCGGTCACCACCGGTTGGAATAATGACATCAAATCCTTCATTTTCTAACATCACTTTGTATTCTTCAAGCAGATGGAGGTGTTGAATTGAACCCACTAGCCCTAATTTCACATCAGT
>Ga0310124_10002855_pt1 | contig 11775 bp, 7 predicted proteins | sample CB11b_AW_Bot5_MG_FD_203507 | JGI IMG/M metagenome (GOLD analysis project Ga0310124, IMG submission 203507) | Marine microbial communities from Western Arctic Ocean, Canada - CB11b_AW_Bot5 | ecosystem: Environmental > Aquatic > Marine > Oceanic | place: Canada: Western Arctic Ocean | collected...
GGTGGTGCTGTGGGAGTGCCGCTGGGGTGCCGCACGGAAGATTTTCTCGCGAAGAGCCACATGGGTACAAAGAAATCAGGCAAGGGTCGCCGCAAGATCGGTCGCAAGAAGCGACGGAATCGCAGCAAGATCCGACACCGCAAGAAGTAGTCCGACCTCTCTCGGACCGGCCCCGAACTCTCTCGCCGCGGCCAGCTGACTCCTTCATTCACGCTACCGTTGTGCACCGTGAGGCTCCCTCTTGACTTTGCCCCCCGCTGCGCGGATGCTGGAGCAACCCACCCAGACCGTCCCACCCTCAGAACCATCCAACTTTTCCCACCTCGCCGAGATTCCCATCGGGGATCCGGTTGCGAAACTCTGGAACACGACAAAGACTGTGGCGACCGGTCCGCCAAGACCAGGCAGACTCCGGCCCATTGACCCAAAGGGAATGACATGCGCGACACACAGCACCTCACCCGCATCCCCGCGATCCTCTTGAGCTTCGGCCTGGCCTTGGCCATTCTGCTCGGCCCGGCTCTCTCGCTGGTCGCCCAGGACAAGCCGTCACCGGCCGACGCACTCAAGGCTGCCGTCGCCAAGGCGAAGGTGCTCGAGACCAAGCTCGCCAAGCTCAAGGCCGACGCCGCCAAGGCCCAGAAGGCTGCCGCCGAGGTCGAGACCGCGTTGAAGGCTCAGCAGGCTGCCACCGCCAAGATCGCCGCCTTGCAGGCAGCCGATCTGAAGAAGAAAGCCGATGCCGCGGCCGCGCTGAAGAAGACCGCCGAAGCCGCCGCCAAGGTCGCTCGCACCAAGACCCAGGGCATGAAGGACGAAGTGGCCAAGCTCAAGGCTGGTGTCGCCAAGGCCACCAACGATCAGAAGGCCGCCGAGAAGAACGTCAAGCCGCAGACCGATGCGGCCAAGAAGGCCACCGACGCCAAGACCACCGCCGACAAGGAAGCCGCCACAGCCGCCAAGGCTCTCGTCGATGCACAGAAACGGGCCAAGGCCGCCATGGACAAGGCCACCAAGGCCACCGCCACGGCCAAGACCGCCACCGACACACTCAAGAAAACCAACGACACGATCGTGGCCTCCAAGAAAACCGTCACAGATTCCAACGCCAAGGTGAAGACCACCGAGGCGGCCATCACCAAGCTCGCCCCCAACCTGGCCAAGGTCGAAGCGACCCTCGAAACCCAGACACTCGCCTCGATCTCTGCCGCCAAGCAGTTTGAAAGCGTGCTGATCGCCACCGACAAGATGGTCTCGTTCTCCGACTCGATCGCACCGATCTTCGCCAGCCGCTGCACCGCCTGCCACAACGCCCGCACCGCCAAGGGTCGACTCAACCTCGACTCCTTCGCCGCCACACTCAAGGGCGGCGAAAGCGGCCTGTCGTTTGCCGCCGGTAAGGCTGATGAGAGTACTCTGGTGTCGATGATCTCCGACGGCTCGATGCCCAAGGACGCCGATCCGCTGACCGCCGGCCAGATCGCGCTGATCAAGAAGTGGATCAACACCGGCGCCGGGCTCAACGCCGGAGTCGGCGTCAACGACCCGCTGATCGCCATCGTTCCCAAGCTGCCCCAGCCGATGCCCCCCAAGGCCTACCGCGTGCCGGTCCCCGTGACCGCCGTCGCCTTCAGCCCCGATGGCAAACAACTGGCCAGCTCGGGTTACCACGAGGTGATTCTCTGGAACTCCGCCGACGGCAAGATCGTACGCCGGATCACCAACGTCGCCGAACGAGTCTACGACATCGCCTTCTCGGCCGATGGCAAGCAGTTGGCCGTTGCCGCCGGGACACCCGGTCAGATCGGTGAGATCAAGCTGTTCTCCACAGCCGACGGGAAACTCCAGGCCGACCTGGTCCGCACCGGCGATTCGGTGTTCTCGGTCGCCTACAGTCCCGACGGCAAGAAACTGGCCGCCGCCGGAGCCGACCGAGCTATCCGCGTCTACGACCTCGCCAGCGGCAAGCAGATACTGGCGATCGAGGACCATGCCGACTGGGTGATGGACGTCGCCTGGGCTCCCGATGGCAACAAGCTGGCGAGCGCCAGCCGCGACAAGACCTCGAAGGTCTTCGACGCCAAGACCGGCGACTCGCTGGTCACCTTCAACAGCCACGGCCAGCCGGTCTTCGGTGTCGGTTTCAGCGCCGACGGCAAGCTGGTCATCACCAGCGGACGCGACAAGAACATTCGTGTCTGGAACACCAAGGACGCCAAGCAGGTCCGAGCGATCGGAGGTTTCGGCGACGAGGTCTTTCGGGTGGTGGTGGCCAAGGACGGCAAGGTCTACAGCTCAAGCGCCGACAAGACCGCCCGGGTGCACACCGTTGCCGACGGCAAGCAGATCCGCAGCCTCGCCGGCCACAAGGACTGGGTCTACTCGGTCGCCGTCACCGCCGACAGCAAGCTGATCGCCACGGGAAGCTACGACGGAGAGATCCGCATCTGGAACGCCGCCGACGGCAAGGGCACCGTGACCTTCGTCGCCGCACCCGGCTACAAGGCCCCCCAAACGGCCGCCGCCGCCAAGTAGACCTGCCCCCGACGGCCGGCCTGATCCCCTTCGGGCGACGCCTCCACAGGAGGCGTCGCCCGCTTTCTTGCGCCGTGTCGATAGCCGTCGGCCGGTGCGATAGTCAACCGCAGAGTCGAGGCCGTCGGCTTACCGACATCGCAGATCCGCACACGAGGCTGTTGTGGGATAGAAGATCGACCTTACCCCTCCCAATCACCCAGGCGACCACGATCGGAGACGCTCACCGCAGCAACCTGCAGAACGATCATCTCTTGCCAGGAGAGTGTAAGATGCTGGTGGACCCAAGTTGAACGACGACTCTCGAGGGATGTTATCCAGTACCTTATGCAACAGTCGTGAGTGAAGGACTCTGCGTGCCAGGTGGGCCGGGCCATGGACTTCGAAGGCGTGTGACTTCACATCGGACACGCAACGTCACGAATCCGCGGTGAGATCCTTCACTCCGCTCGGGATGACATGATGCCACGGGTCCAGCAGTGCACTCCAGCATTTCGAAGAAGCCTGGCACTGCTCTTCTTGAATCTCCATGGCGAACTCAAACCGACCGCGGGGTTATGACAGAAAGCCGAGGCGACGAGCGATCGGGCGGGTTGACGTTCTCTAGCAGGGTCACTCGTCGCTGACCTCGGCCCAGATCGAGATCTGTACCGCGGCATCCAACGGCATCTCGCTGATGCCCAGAGCCGTTCGAGTGTGACGGCCGCGATCGCCAAAGACCTCCAGTAACAGGTCCGAGGCTCCGTTGAGGACCTGCGGCTGGCCACGATGGCCCGGGGCCGAATGCGTGTTGCCCTCCATCCGCACGATCTGTACCACGCGGTCCAGGTCACCAACCGCCTCCTTCAATTGAGCCAACGCGTTGATCAACGCGTTCCGCGCAGCCTGGTAGCCCTCCTCGTCGGTCAACTCGGCGCCGATCCGGCCCGTGTGAGACAACTCGCCGTCGACCCAGGGCAACTGGCCGCTGGTCACCACCAATGAACCGGTCCGCACCCAGGGCACATAGGCAGCCACAGCCGGAGGTGCCTCGGGCAACGTGATCCCCAACTCCCTCAGCCTCGTCTCCGTTGCACTCATCCTCGACCGCTCCTGCTGCTGAATCGAAGTCGCCGGGAAACCCGACACGGTCCCCGCTCAAGCGTCTCATCCTGCAACCGGGTCACCTCGATTGCAACCAATCCCGCTGGCTGGCATCTCGATCACCCCCTCGAGTACCCTCGGACATCTCGCACTGACTCCAGGCCCCGCCCACCATGCTGCCACCGGCCGAATCCTCGACGCCAGACGCGACCTCGGTGATCCCCGCAGGGGGCCTGAGCACCGCGGACCTGGTCGTGATCGTGCTCTACCTGGCAGCCATGATGGGGATGGGATTGGCGATCGCCCGCAAGCAGAAGTCGACCGACGACTTCTTCCTCGGAGGCCGCTCGCTGCCGGCCTGGGCCGTCGGGATCAGCATCTTCGCCTCGCTGCTTTCCACGATCACCTACCTGGGGATGCCCGGGGAAATGTTCCGCACCGGTGTCGCATTCCTGACCCGGCAACTGCCGATCCCGCTGGTGCTGGTGGTGGTCTGGGGACTGTGGATCCCGTTCTTCATGCGGCTGGACCTGACCAGCGCCTACGAATACCTCGATCGCCGCTTCAACTACACGGTCCGAGCACTCGCGGCCGTCTTCTGCCTGCTGCTGCTCTTCGGCTGGATCTCGGTCGTCGTGCTGACCGCCGCCGGGGCACTGGTCGATATCGCCCACCTGGACATCGGCTGGTTCCTGGGCACCAACGACCCCTCGACCGGATACCGCGACGCCGACATGCACTTGGTGATCGCCGCCGTGGGGATGTTCTCGATCCTCTACACCACCCTGGGCGGCATCCGCGCGGTGGTCTGGACCGACGTGATCCAGTTCCTGGTGCTGATGGTCGGTGCCCTGTTCACCATGGGCTACATCGCCTACGACACCGGTAGCGGACTGGGCGATTGGGTCAGCCACTCGATGACGACCAAGCACGAGGAGGTCGAGTGGTTCAGCCTGGATGTCGGGAACCGCTCGACCGTGTTCACGATCTCCATCGGGATGTTCTTCTGGTTCGTCTGCACCCACGGAGCCAACCAGGTGGCGCTGCAGAGGTACTTCACGGTCAAGACTGTCCGCGAAGCCCGGATCAGCTACCTGGTCAGCGCTCTGGCCAGTTTTGGGATCGGGATCATCCTGGCCGGTGTCGGAGTCTCCCTGGCCTACTACATCCAGGACCATCCTCTCGACGCCAGCATCGCCCGAAACCAGTCCACCGCATCACTCAAACAACTCGACGACACCCTCGAAGCCGCTCGCAAGAACGACGGCCAGCAGGCCGCCGAGACGATCGCAGCCGACCAGTCCGCACAGCGACGAGAACTCAGGAAGACACTCAACAAGGCCCAGGACAGCATCTTCCCCCAGTTCATTCGCCACTACATGCCTCCGATCCTCCGCGGACTGGTGGTGGCGGCGCTGTTCGCCGCGGCGATGTCGACGATCGACTCGGGAGCCAACTCGACCAGCACCATCCTGACCGTTGACTTCTTCCGACCACTCTCCAAGACGCAGGCGACCGAGGCGGGTGAATTGGCACGAGCCCGCTACCTGACCGCGGCGATGGGGTTCGTCGTCGTGCTCTACACCCTGGGTCTCTACCACCTCTCCAAGGGCACCAACATCATCGATCTCTGCCAGCGAGGCTTCAACTGCTTCCTGGGCCCGCTGGGTGCCACCTTCATGCTCGGGATGTTCTCCCGCAGAGTCGCCTCGACTCACATGGCCCTCGCCTTCATTCTCGGCGAAGTCGTCGGCGTCAGTGCCAGCTACAGCATGGAGTTCTTCGGAGCCCCCTTCTCGACTCACCTGATCGTCCCCGCCGCCTGGGCCGCTACCATGATCACCGCCCTGGGACTCTCGCTGGTGATCCCCCAACGACCCTCACCCCAACAACTCCGCTGGACCCGCCGTGCGGTCCTGGCCGACGAACACCTCGAGGCCCAGCCGTCAGAGGGTCCCTCGGAGCCGGCGGCCAATTAGCACCAGGACGACGACGGCTGCCGAGACGACCGCGGCCACGATCCCCACGTGCACGAACTCAAGCACCAGCGGCATCATCAGCGTCAACAGGCCGCCGCCGATCAACGGAGCCGACAGCGGAGCCGCCAGCGCGTAGTCCTCGGCAGCACCCGACTCGAGATCCGTGTCGACCATCCGCAACAGCAACAGACCGGTCGCCGTGGTGCCCGTCGACATGCCGTAGTTGATCAGTCCCAGCTCCATCCAGCGATCACCCGGCAACACGCTGCGACCGATCCACAGCAGGCACAACGCCGTCCAGCCCGCCGCCAGCACGATCAATAACGCCAGCGGACCGGCCAACGACAGCACGGCATCCAGCTTCAACGACGCGATCGCCGCCACGACCAGGAACTCCATCGCCCCGGCCGTCACGCGGCGGATCGAGTCTCCATCGACCAAGTGCCCCCAGCCACACAGGTCGAGTCCACGACGGACCGCCAGGCCGCCCAGCAGCGTGAACAGGAACAGAGGCAGGTTGCCGACCGAGCGTTGCAACTTGGCCAGCGTCTCATCGGTTATCGTTCCCTGGAACGACCCGATAAGGTCCAGCCCCAGGTTCCTGATCGCCCACGACAACGCGACTCCGACCAGGAACGCCATCGCCAGGAACAGGATCTGGAAGACGAGTGGATCGAGCACATCCGAGCGAATCACTCCGCGGCCGATCGCCGGCCTGGTCTCGGTCGGTTCGAACGTCCCATCCCCGCCGCTGGCCAGGGACTCGATCGAGACCCTCGTCCATCCTCGACGCACCGCCAGGTTGGTCCAGGCGATTCCGCTGACCACGCTCCAGCCCAGCCCCACCGTCGCCATGAACATCCCCAGGTCGGCACCCTGGTCCCAGCCCACCGTGTCGCGAAACACTCCCCCCATCGCCGCCGCGGTGCCGTGTCCACCGGCCCAGCCGGTTTCGATCAACAGCCCGAAGCTGGCAGGGATCTCGGGGAACAGCGGCCGGATGACCAGCCAGGTCGCCAGGAGACCCAGGGCCACCTGGCCCAGCACGATCACCCACACCATCGACCCCTCGGCCAACACGCGACGCAGACCGCCGCGGTCGAGCCGGGCCGGCCGATCGAGCAACAGCCCGGCAAAGACCACCGAGATCAGCCAACCCGGCCAACTCGACAACTCGCCAGGACACTCCACCGCCAGCCACTGGATCACGCCCGCACCACGAGTCATCAACTCGGGCGAAACCACCGGGTCATCTACGACCCGGGCCAGTTGTACAACGATCAGCCCGACCAGGCCGCCGGCGACCGACGCGGGGATCAGTGCCTTCCGCAGCAGGGCGATCCGAGCCCGCAACAGCACGCCGATCAGCAACAGACCACAGGCGGCCAGTGCGGCAGATTGCATGACGCTGAGACCCCGAATCGTCCGGACGCCCCCCCTCGACACGTTGCGGTTGTCGCCTCCGGACGGGTGCGTCATAGTCTACGCAGTTGCCCACCCCCCCGCATCGCCATCCGGCCGCGGCTGACCTGCCGACCCTCCAAAATCCTGCCCCACAGCCTGTTTTCACCGGGACCTGCCGATGACCCTTCGACGCACTGCCACCGCCGTCCTCGCTATCGGAACCCTGTTGAGTCTGGCTGCCGGACCGATCGAAGCCGCCGATTTCTCGGGCTTCCGTGGTCCCAAGCGTGACAACATTTCGACCGAAACCGGACTGCTGAAGCAGTGGCCCGTGGGCGGCCCCAAGCTGCTGTGGACTGCCAAGGGCCTCGGCGAAGGCTACTCGACGGTCAGCATCGTCGGAGGTCGAGCTTACACGATGGGTGCGACTCGGGCCGGGGGCGAGAGCGTACATGCGATCGACCTGGCTGGTGGCAACATCGTCTGGTCGACCAAGATCAGTTCCCAGTACGGTGCCAGCGCCGGCAACGGTCCTCGTGCCACGCCGACCATCGACGGCAGCCGTCTCTACGCCCAGGGACTCAGCGGCGACGTCGCCTGCCTGGACCTCGAAAGCGGCCGCATCATCTGGCAGAAAAACGTGCTCAAGACCTTCGGAGGTGGACGGCCGGGCTGGGCGATCTGCGAGAGCGTGATGATCGACGGGCAGAAGATGATCTGCACTCCCGGTGGCCGCGATGCCACCATGGTCGCTCTCGACAAGGTCACCGGCGATGAACTGTGGCGATCGGCCGTGCCGGGCAACCCCGGAGCCGCCTACTCGTCCCCGATCGTGACCACCGCCGGTGGCGTCAAGCAGTACGTCAACTTCACACGCAACGCGGTGATCGGAGTCCGAGCCTCCGACGGAACCTTCCTCTGGAAACAGTCCGGCTCGGTCAACGGCACGGCGAACTGCTCGAGCCCCGTGGCCGCCGCGAATCTTGTCTTCAGCGCATCGGGCTACGGCAAGGGAGGCGCCCTGGTCGAATTGACCTCCTCGGGTGGCAAGACCTCCGCCAGGCAGATCTATCACACCCGCAACATGAAGAACCACCACGGCGGGATGCTCCTGCTCAAGGGGTTCCTGTACGGATTCAATGACGGCGGCGGACTGACCTGCCTGGAGTTGAAGACCGGCAAGGTGGCCTGGCGGAACCGATCCGTCGGCAAGGGCGCTGTCACCTACGCCGACGGCCATGTGTATCTCCGCAGCGAGGGCGGACGGGTGGCGTTGGTCGAGGCGAGCACCTCCGCCTACAAGCAGACCGGAGTCTTCGCTCAGCCACAACGCAGCCGACGACCCGCCTGGCCGCACCCGGTCGTCGCCGATGGCAAGCTGTTCCTCCGCGATCAGAACATCCTGCTCGCCTTCGACATCAAGGGCCGCTAACAGCCCCCCTCAGCCGGCCAGCCGGGTCCCCACCACGTTGACGCCACTGCCGGGGATCAGGTTGGACCGCCAGGCCCAGCGGTAGATCGCTCCGGTCTTCTCCGGAGGTAACTCCCGCAACTCACCAAACCCCGCCGACTCGAACCACTCGCACAACTCATCCACCGTGTGATGGTGCTGGTAGGTCGGAGCGTACCAGTCGTAGGTGTCGCACATCCGCAATTCTGGGTCGGGGTGATTGCTGAAGTTGATCAGCTTGTTGAACAGCTTGTTGAACAGCGGCACCCCGCCCCACCACGACAGCCGCCGACACCAACGCTCGAGCCGCTCAGCCGACATCCCCGCCGCTCGCCTCCGCATCCGCTCATTGAGCCACTCCTGCCACCAGCTGTTGCGGCGATACAGCCACACCGCCAGCCGACCGCCGGGACGTACCATCCGTGCCACCTGGTCGAAGACCTCGCGAGTGTCCTGGTCGTGATGCATCACGCCGATCGAAAACACCAGGTCAAACGAACCCGGCTCCAAGGGCAATCGCTTCAGATCCGCCTGCAGGAAGCCCACGCCCGGCAGATCCCGACACACCTCCGCCGCCTTGTCCACCGCCGTACTGTGATCGGCCCCGATCACTTCGGCACCCGCCAATGCCGCCAACCGGCTGTAGCGACCGCCCCCACACCCCGCATCCAGCACCCGCAACCCCGCCAATTCCTCGAGCCTCACACCCGTCTTCACCTCCAGAACCCGACGATCCTCCTCGTCACGCACCACCTCGAACCGGTTCCACTGCGTCCCGAAACTCTCGAGATGAGCCTGCTCGACAAACCTCGCAATCCCACCCTCCTGCACCCCCAGTCGACCGCATCGATCGCACGACCACCCGCCCGACTCGAACCGCAACCCTCCATGGCCCTCGGGACAGACCAGCAAGTCGCCGGGAAGATGTTCGGCCGGATCCGGCATCGACTGAGACTCGTCAGGCAGGAGATCGGGAGCTACGTCTACTATCGTCTACGCAGGCACCCCCTCGACGGTGGGAATGGGATTGGCAGCACCCTCGACTGACCGCTCCCCCACATCGAATCAGTCGCCCAGCTGACGCTCGCGGATCCAGTCGGTGTGGAACGCCCCCTCCTGGTCCAGCCTGCCGTAGGTGTGGGCTCCGAAGTAGTCTCGCTGAGCCTGCAGCAGGTTGGCAGGCAAGCGGCCGCGACGGTACCCGTCGAAGTAGGCCAAGGCGGCCGAAAAACCGGGGACCGGCAGTCCCAGCTCCACCGCGGTCGAGACCACACGCCGCCAGCTGGGTTGAGCCGACTCGATCGCGTCGCGGAAGAAATCATCGAGCATCAGGTTCTCGAGATCCGCGTCACGATCGAATGCCGCCTTGATGTTCTCGAGGAACGTCGCACGGATGATGCAGCCACCACGCCACAACAACGCGATCTGCCCGTTGTCCAGGTCCCAGCCAAACTCCTCGGCCGCCGCGTCCAACTGCACATAGCCCTGGGCATAGCTGGTGATCTTCGACGCGTACAGAGCCTGCCGGACGTCCTCGATGAACAGCTCCCGGTCACCCTCGTACCTGCCACCGGGCCCCGACAACACCGCTTCGGCCCGCACGCGGGCGTCCTTCTGAGCCGACAGGCAGCGGGCAAACACCGCCTCGGTGATCAGCGTCGTCGGCACGCCCAGGTCTAGGGCGTGCTGGCTCATCCACTTGCCGGTCCCCTTCTGACCGGCCGTGTCCAGGATCTGGTCGACCAGGTGGCCGCCGGATGCCTCGTCAGTCACCGAGAAGATATCTCGAGTGATCTCGATCAGGTAACTCTCCAGGTCCCCCTCGTTCCAATCGCTGAAGACCTCGAAGAGTTCCTCGTTGCTGAGATCCAGGGCGTGCTTGAGTATGAAGTAGGCCTCGCAGATCAGCTGCATGTCGCCGTATTCGATGCCGTTGTGCACCATCTTGACGTAGTGCCCCGCCCCGGCCGGTCCCACCCACTCGCAACAGGGAATGTCCGACTCGGGCCCCACCTTGGCACTGATCTCCTGCAGCAGCTCCCTGACAAACGGCCACGCATCCGGTGACCCGCCCGGCATGATGCTCGGACCCAGCAACGCACCCTCCTCGCCCCCGGACACCCCGGTGCCGATGAACAGCAGCCCCGAAGCTTCGACCTCGGCCGTGCGGCGATTGGTGTCGTCGAACTGGGTGTTGCCTCCGTCGATGATGATGTCGCCGGGGTCAAGCAGAGGCGTCAGCTGCTCGATCAACGCGTCGACGGCCCCGCCCGCCTTGACCATCAGCATCACCCGACGCGGACTCTTCAGGTTGGCCACCAGTTCCTCGACCGAGTGGTACCCGGTGATGGTCTTGCCGGCGGCCGTGCCGGCGATGAAGCCGTCGGTTGTGGCCGTGGTCCGGTTGAAGACGCCGACGGAGTACCCTCGGCTGGCCATGTTCAGTACTAGATTCTGGCCCATCACGGCCAGGCCGATCAATCCGATGTCGTGCACGGACATTCTCTTCTCTGGGTTGAGTGTGACACTCGCAGACCGCACGCCGGCGGTCTGCGACCTTGACTACCTCTGAATCCTCGCCGAACCGCCCTCGGCAAACGCCTCGACCTGCTCCCGTGTCGCCATCGTGGTGTCGCCGGGGAACGTGGTCAGCAGGGCTCCGTGAGCCCAGCCCAGCCGTAATGCGGCCTCGGGATCGAGTCCACCCAGCAGGCCGTAGAACAGCCCCGAGGCGAACCCGTCGCCGCCGCCGACCCGGTCGACGACGTCCAACTCACACGTCGGAGCCCGATACGTCTCGCCCTCGACCCAACACACCGCGCTCCAGAGGTGCCGGTTCGTCGAGACGACCTCCCGCAGCGTGGTCGCGACCACCTTGACCGACGGCAGCGTCGAGGTCACCTGCTCCATCATCGCCAGGAAGGCACTCGGATCGAGCTTCCCGCTCGACTCGACATCCGGACCCTCCAGTCCCAGCCCCATCTGCAGGTCCTCTTCGTTGCCGACCAGCACATCCACGTGCTCGACGATCCGCCGCATCGTCTGCTGAGCAGTCTCCAGGCCCCCGGCGATTTCCCAGAGCTTGGCTCGGAAGTTGAGGTCGAATGAGACGACCGCCCCGGCCGCCTTGGCCGCCTGCATGCCCTCGATGATCACTTCCGGAGTGTTCCCCGAGAGTGCCGCGAAGATGCCGCCGCTGTGGAACCAGCGGACGCCGCCTGAGGTGATCGACGACCAGTCGAAGTCGCCCGGCTCCAGCAACGCAGCCGCCTCGTTGGCGCGGTTGTAGAACACCACCGGAGCCCGCACGCCGGCGCCCTGGTC
>Ga0310124_10002856_pt1 | contig 11773 bp, 10 predicted proteins | sample CB11b_AW_Bot5_MG_FD_203507 | JGI IMG/M metagenome (GOLD analysis project Ga0310124, IMG submission 203507) | Marine microbial communities from Western Arctic Ocean, Canada - CB11b_AW_Bot5 | ecosystem: Environmental > Aquatic > Marine > Oceanic | place: Canada: Western Arctic Ocean | collected...
CTAATTCACGAACCACAGCCTTTGCAATAGTTGTCTTTCCAGTTCCCGGCCCACCGCTCAATAGTAGATTAGGTAAATCATTCTTTTTAACAAATGCGTGAAATGAATCCTTTATATTCTTAGGTAAGATTGTATCACTAATAGTTTGTGGTCTATATGCTTCACACCACAAAGAGTTCACTATATTCATTGTGTATATTATACTCTATTCTTTACTGCTTGTCAAGTTCCAATAAATCTTTATTCAAAATCCTAAGTATCTCTTTATTACTCAATGAATTATGTTCCATCAAATTTTCAGCAATCTCAATTAAATAACTCTTGTGCTTCCTCAATATATCCTCAGTTTGGTTATGCAACTCCTGCCACACATCATCTTCACTCCTTCTTCCCTTTCTAGTAGATGTTGGTAATTGACTCTTAGTTGGTGGCCCAAAAAATCCTTCATGATATAGATGATGAATCATTATCCTGACATTCTCGTAATCAGATCCAGTACCACCACCTGCACCAGTCCATGATTCTCCATGAATAACACGAACCGCAGCTTGGCCTGCCATGGCAACCATAATACGTCGAACAATACGACTCAATGGCTCTCCATATATTTCAATCTCTTCCATACCAAGAACGAAACCCATAGCACCACCACGTCTAACAATAGACACGTGTGCAATACGACGATCCGGCATCAGAAAATGAGTTGCAACTGCGTGTCCTGCTTCATGAATTGCAATCGTCCACCGTTGTCCCTCATCCATCTCCTCAACTGGATTCTCAATACCCATGTATTGCTGAAGAAATGCACTATCAATATCATCCTGAGAAACTGCATCACGATGAGCAAACAATGCAATACGAACTGCATCTTTGGTAATTGCAGACATAATCTGTGCTGGTGTTGCATTCTTGTTGTTTATGACAATAGACTCGACATCTACTGAATCGTCATGCACGATTTTCTCTAGATATCCACCAACAACTTCACGACGTCCGGCTTTATCTGGCTTGTCAATCTGAATAAGTTGATCAAATCTGCCTGGTCGTTTGAGAGCTGGATCTAAGACATCTGGCCTATTAGTAGAACCCATGAAGAGAACGTGCCAATCACGCTCTGGTGGTTTCTTTCCTACTAATTTATAGAAACGACCACTAATTTTTTCCTTAAGGGTTTTTGATTCAATACCATCCATCTCATAGAGTAGCCTGGTTAACGCACCAGTTCCACCACCACCCATCATGCCACCGCCGCCTCCACCGCCGCTGTCACCCATGACACCACCACGAGATTGGCCGATAGCATCAATTTCGTCAATGAATGCAATTGCAGCTCCATATCGTCTTGCAAGTTTTCTTGCCTTACTAACGAACCACATCATCTTCATAACATCGACACCAACAAACATGGCACGAAATCCCGAACCTTCTATGGAAATAAATGCAACACCTGCCTCACCTGCCATAGCCTTTGCAAGCATGGTCTTACCAGTTCCAGGCGCTCCATACAATAGCAATCCATTGATATATCGACCACCCATTGATACGAACTTCTTACGATCTGTAAGTAATCCCAACCACTGGCGAACAAGCCTCTTAAGTCGAGGTTGTCCCCAATAGTCATCGAATGTGATAAGTTTAGGATCTTCAGGCCTTATTCGTTCAATCTTTGATCTGGACATAAACCAGAACAAAGCACCAAACTGAACAATCATAAATAAAACAGCAAATAACAGCTGTCCTACAAACCTAAGTAGGTTCATAAAGAGCTCTAATGCGGCACCGTTATTCCAAAGAAATATTCCCATACCTAAAACAAGAATAATTGGAATAAACTTTTTTAATTTAATACGAAGTTTTTTCCAAAATTTACTTTGTGTCTTGATAACGTCAATTCTTTGCTTAACAATATCAGGAACTCTCAAAGCTTCCCAAAAATCACTCTTATTCTTTTTTACCGGCCCTTTCATGACGCCTTCCTCACTAATTATATTTAGGTTGAATTATCACTATTAGCATTTACTGCGACATAATATTTAATATCTACCGTTGTGTTAATAAATCTTGAAATACCAGTATTAAGAAAGGAAATATTATAATCACCATGCATAAGCTTAATAAGATTTTCCAATGCAATAACAAACTCAAAGTTGTTATCTGCATTCTGTTCCAGTTCATGATTAAATGAACCCATAGCAGAATTACTTGTATCAAGACCAGATACACGAATTGGTTCACCTTCTGTTCCAACAATAGATACTTCTGGCAAAGTCATAATGGAACAACCCTTAATAATGTTTTGCAAATCAGCAGATGAAAGATTAAATGTTGTTATAATTTCATCCTCTGGAAATGAAATCGATTTGCCTGTTGGTGGTGTAACAATAACAGATGCGTCCGAATAGTAGAATTTGGTATACTGCTTCCGATTCTTATTATTAAATATTGTTACATACTCAGTTGAGAAATCAAAATCACGCTCCCCATATAATCTAAGAACACCAAGAAGCTTTGACAAGTCGTAGATACCAACATTTCGTCCAAAGTTTTCCTCCATAGTTGTCTCTGCAAGTAGATTTTTACTAGCTGCAATCGTCGTGAGCTCACTTCCCTCACGGATCAAAATAGATTGGTTAATACTTGCAAAATTGCTTAGTACATCCAAAGTACGGTCTGAAATATTCATCGTTTACTCCTCAAAATATTATTCATAATCAATATAACTGAAATCACCAACTTTGTCAACCCTTATGACTCTGTCGAATGATGCCACATTTTCCAGTTTGTGCGATATGATGTAAATGTTGTTTTTCTGAGACACTCCTTTCAGAATTTGCAGATAATCTTCCATTCCATCTACGTCTAATGATGAGTCAAATACCTCATCTAAAAGGAGCAGATTGGTTGACATAGAATTTTTCATCTCAGCAACACTACGCCACGTTTGCAACAAAGCAATATCTATCCTTTGTTTCTCCCCCTCTGAGAAACTATCATATGTAAAACTATCTCTATACCTCGACTTTATATCCTCATTAAAATTTTCATCCAATGTGAATGAAACACCAAAGTTCATCTTTTCCAAATATCTATTAATCAATTTATTGATAACTGGAATATATTGTGATATAATCAATGACTTTATACCATCGTCTCTTAGAAGCCTTGAAGCTACATCATAGAGATCATCTTTCTGATCAAATAAATATTTATGTTCCTCATATAGACCAACCTTTTCTTTAAGGGAATCGAGCTTCTTCCTTTCCTCTGTTAGATTATCTTGAACTACATTAGACTTCTTATCTAATAAAGATTGAACCACTGCCTTTATCATAATATAATTTGATTCCAAAGAATCCATCTTATTACAAGCATCATTATACTTCTCAATTTGCTTGTCTGCACCATTCATATCATCGATGACTTTTGAATGAATTTTCTTCACATCTTCTGTTAGAGTATTATGTTTATCGATATCATTCTTATAACCCTCTATTGATTCATTACGAAAATCTTCTTCAATGAGTTGACTACATGTTGGGCAATTTGTATTATCTGTCATGAACTTGATGTTCTTCTCAATACGCTTCAATGATGCCTTTATATCACTCAATGTAGTCTGACCCTTATCAAACTTATTACTAAGAACTTCTCTCCTTTCATTGATAGGCTGATAATCAGTATCAACAATCGACTTTAATTCTCTTAATTTCTCATTAATTCCTTCTATCTCATCTTCATACTTCTGAATATCTACATCAATGTTTCTAATCTCACTCTGATTCCTTGTCTCTAACTTATCCACCATATCATTCTGAACATCAATAACCTCTTCTGTTCTCTTAATATCACTATCGTTCTTGGTTTTCAATGTCCTCAGAACTGAAATACGCTCTTTAAGTAATCGATTCATTACAGAAAAGATATCAATATCCAATAATGATTCTACAAACTCACGCCTTGCTGATGGGGTCAAATGCATAAATGGAATATAGTTAGACGAACCAAGTATGACAATCTGAGTAAATGTACGATAATTAGTTTTTATGATGTTCTCTTCAAAGAACATCTGCTGATCACGTATATTATCTTTCTCATCAATCTTCTTACCATTCTGAAATATCTCAAATATGGCTGGTTTAATACCACGACGAACCATGATGGTCTTATCGCCAGTGGTAAACCCAATTTCGACCAATAAATCTTTTTCATTGATTGAATTTACGAGATTTGGTTTGTTTATCTTACGATACGGCTTCCCAAACAATCCAAAAACTATTGCATCAACAAGTGCAGATTTACCCTGGCCATTCTTTGCAACAAGTATATTTAAATTGGCTGCATCAAGATCTATATCAGTCCAGTAATTCCCGTATGATAAGAAGTTCCTAAACTTAAGTTTCTTAAGTACTATCAACGTTTCTCACTCAATCTCCAACGATAAACTTTCAGAATATAATTCTGAAAATAGAGTTTTCAATTCCTGTGTTGAAACATCCACTGTCATATTATCGATTGTATTGTTTATAATCTCCATCGTAGATTTTGTTTCAGTATTTATCTGATCTTCTGATAATATAAATGTTTCGTCGCTTTCAACCACAGATACATCATGAGGATTGAAAGAATATATATCATTCAGAAATGCATCAAATTTTCTTTTGTTCTCTTTCTTCTTGACTATAACCTTAACAAACTTATCGGTATATAGCTTGAAAAATGATTTTGTCTTCTTTAATTGAAAATCATCATCATCATCATAGAATACCTTATAAAACATTCTCGCTTGAGTGGAGATTTTATCGAAGGACTTATTTTTTGTGTCATATATAATATACCCCTTATCTTGTCCATAATCATTCCATGTGAATTCATATGGACTGCCTGGATATAGAATGTTAAGCATACTGCTAGGAATATGATAATGCCCAGACACAATTTGGTTATAGTCAATAAATGTATTTGGGTTCAACCCCTTCTCAACGTTCTTCACGCCAGGAGTAAACTCAAAATTCATAATATCAAAGTGTCCACATAGCAGATCAACCGATGAATTGCTTCCAATAAAATCAATTGTCTCCTCTTCATTCTCTTCATTCATCCAAGGAACTAAAGCTATTCTCACACCATTGTATGCAAACACAGATGGCTTACTAACTACTTCAATATTCGAATATTCTTTAAGTAACAAATCCAAAGAATTTAAAGTATTTGTGTTTTTATAAGAAACATCATGATTTCCATATATGATTCTAAATGATATCCCTTCACTCTTCATCACATCTAAGAAACATTCCTTAGTTAATTGAAGAGTGTTGAAGTTGATATACTTCCTTCTATCAAATAGATCACCGGTATGGATGATATTAGTTATATTCTCTTCTTTTATTTTAGGAAAGAATTCATCTGTAAAGAACCGCCTCATATTATTCTGAAACGGTCTTTTATCACCCCTTGCACCAGCGTGAGTGTCGCCTATTATGGCTATCTTCAACTATTCATCCTCAAACATTAATGGCGAATACCGTGACTGAACACGATTCGTTTTCCTATCTTCTTTTTCCTTCTTGATATTATACTGCTTGTTCTTGTTTTTCAATTCTTCCATAGTACCTTCAAAACCATCAATGAACTCTTGCATATTATCATACATAGGATTAGTCATTGAAATATCATGTCCTTCGGTAGTATGATCAACATTTTGAACACTGTCTACATTATCTTCCAAAAAGAACTTCTGCATTGATTTAAATCTTATATAAGTATGCTTCTTCTCATCTCTTATTTTCCTAAGAAATGAGAAGTAGGCAATCTGTGTAAAATATGAAAATGGATTAGACGATATCTCTGGATCAAAATTGTCAATATACAATAATATATTTTCAACAGCTCCAGAGATCATATCATCCTTATATGTATATCCCGAAAAGTTCTTTCTACTTGCAAACTTACGAACAATCTTCAGTATACAACGTGCTATATAATCATTTATTCGTGCGTTCGGATCTTTTTCTTTGTTTTCTTTATAATCCTTCATATGCTTAAGAAGTTCAATGTTGTCTACATAGTAATTATCCTTTTTCTTCAAAACATATACCTATAAACTATAAAACAATAACTTAGGAAGCGATTCCAGATCTTCAATATGATTTGAGCACACCTTAAATTCCCTATTTCTCATTGTTACTATATATTCCCAAACGTTTCCACACGTAAAGCATATTGGCCAATGTACTTTACCGGTGGCACATTGTCTATATAATCCTTTATCATTATTATCTCCTTTCTTTATCTGGACGTGAGTGCCATTACTAAGTATAAAATAATCATTATTCTTTTGCAAAAGTAGGTGTCCTTTGTTCATGAAATTATATATTAAAGATTGTTCGAAAGAAATCCATTATATGCTTCTGAACCATGTTCACCGAGATCAAGACCACGCTTCTCTTCCTTCTCGCTTACTCGTAGACCAATAGATTTTTTAATTGTATAAAACAATATCAATGATGTTACCGTGGTCCAAACAAAAACCGCAACTACACCAAGAATCTGAATAGATAGTTGATGAAATCCACCACCGAAGAAAAGACCATTAACGCCACCGGTAAACTTTGCAGATGCAAATAAACCAACAGCAATCGTACCCCATGCACCTACTACAGCATGTGCAGAGATAGCACCTACTGGGTCATCAATCTTAAGTGTTCGATCAAAAAACCGTATAGATAATACTACAATCACACCACCAAGAAATCCAATGATTACTGCACTTAATGGAGAAACACTTGCAGTTCCTGCTGTAATTGCTACAAGGCCTGCAATTGCACCATTTAATGAAAGTGGTGCGCTAGGTTTACCTGTTGCCAACCAAGAGAAAAACAATGCACCAACTGCACCAGCTGCAGCAGCAAGATTGGTTGTTACCATAATACGTGCAATAGACAAATCCATTCCTGATGTCGTGCTACCTGCATTGAAACCAAACCAACCAAACCACAACAGAAACACACCAAGTGCAGCTAGCGGTATATTATGTCCAGGAAATTCCTTTATTTCATCTTTGTATACAGTTACCGATCCACTGCCAGAATCCTTAACCCTCGTCTTTACATACTTACCAATTCGTGGTCCGAGGACAAATGCACCTGCAAGTCCTGCCCATCCACCAACTGAATGTACTACTGTCGATCCTGCAAAGTCCATAAAACCAAGATCACTTAACCAACCACCGCCCCAAATCCATCGGCCGACGACCGGATAAATGAGACCAGTGATAAAAACGGAATAAATTAAATATGCTTTGAATTGAGTACGTTCCGCAACCGCACCCGAAACAATAGTCGCAGCTGTAGCTGCAAATACCACGTGAAACATCCATGTTGTAAATGTCGACAAACCTTCAGTAACCTGTGCAGTCGCACCGGTCAGAAAGAACGCATCCACTCCAAACATGATCCCATAACCCACTGCCCAAAAAGCAAGCGTACCAATGGAGAAGTCCATAAGGTTCTTCATCATTATATTAGTCGCATTTTTAGCTTGAGTAAATCCAGTTTCCAGCATAGCAAATCCTGCCTGCATCATAAAAACCAGAATCGCTGCAATTAAAGTCCATATTGTGTTAATAGCCACAATGTTCATTATACTTCTCCCACTATATACAATAGTATATACTATTTCGTTGTCTTTGTCAAGTGTTTTTCAGAAGTTTCACCACAAATTGGGCAACCTTCAAAATTAGAGAAAATCTTGATATTAGAACACCCCAGCTTACAAACCTCATTATCCTTACCAAACAAATATCGCAACGATAAAGTAAGAGCGTATGCACATATTATAATAATCGTTAAAAATAATTCCATTTATTCTCCTTTTTTACTTGACAAAACTTTGGTGACATAGTATAATTAGCTATGCCGCCGAACAGTAAGGATTAATCATTGCTTAACACGTTGATGATTGGATGATAAGAAATTGCTTTTCCCTCTATGTTGACAGGAAATCCTTCTTTTATATACAATTTATACCTTTCCTCAAAATGTTTGAAAGCATAATTTACCTTACTTTTATATCTAAAGTCATCACCTATATCGATTAATTTAAGGTGGTCTTTATTTTCGTGTGTTCGTAGCCCCCTTCCAATAGATTGTAAATTTCTAATCTTTGACTTACCGGCAATAGCAAAAAGTATTGTCTGTAAGTTTTTTATATTTACCCCTGTTGAAAATACTTGATATGTTGCAATAATAACAACATTATCATTTTCTTCTGCATACCATCTTACTTCTTCTCTAATCTGTCGTTCAGTCTCACCATATATAAAAAAAACATCTTTATTTTCTACATTATTTTCATTTATTAGATTATATAATTTAGCTCCAGATTTCTTAACATGGCTCGTTAATATTATTATATTTCCAGAGCCTCTTTTTGCTAAATTGAGTATGAGCTCATTTCGTTCTTCGTTTTCAAGAATAACATCTATCTCTTCGTCATAGTTAAGCTCAACGACCCTCTTACACATTTCTTCTGGATATTTTAAGAGGATCATATCTATATTAATGTTTGATAAAATCTTCTTTCTTTGTAATTCCTGTGTATTTGTCACCTTTTTAACTTGGCCAAGTAAACCAAGTATAGTCATTACATGAGTTTCTGTTTCCTGAAGTGTGCCAGTAAAACCAAATCTCTCATCTGCATTTGTTGAATTCTCAAGTATGTGACGAAATGATGTTGAGTGAGCAAGATGAGTTTCATCTACAATAACAGAATCAAACTGATCAAAATAAGATTTATCCAAATTATATAATGATTGCCACGTAGACAAGAAAATATTAATATTCGATTCTTTGTTTACACCAGCTGTAATCACATGCACATTATCATCAAAATCCCATTTGTCATCTTCTGAATACTTAATAAAATCAGAACGCATTTGTGATATAAGAGTCAACGTTGGAACTATGAGTAATATTTTACGCTCTTTAAGATATCGTATAAGTGAATATATAACAAGAGATTTACCAGAACCAGTTGAAGACTCTATAACACATCTTCTTTTATTTATACAGGTTATTAGAGCATCTTTCTGGTAATCACGCATTTCGATTGGAAGTGATAGAGAACGTAAGAATTCATCAAGATCTTTTAATGTCCAATTTTCATCTGGAATTAAGTTATCATCTATATCAATATCATACTTACGCTCTTTGGCAAACTCAATAAGATTCTTGAGAAGTCCAATATAAAGTGTTGAGTTTCTTTTGTTGTATAATCTAAGCTTACCATCCCAATACTTACGACGCCCCTTTCTCATGAACTGAGAATCAGGTATTGTAATAGTGAAATACTGAGATATCTCTTCTACTGTATGTGAAAATTCTGATGTGACCACCATGTGAGTGGCATTTTGGTATTTAACACTTATCATAAAGAAACAATTGAATTTTTAAGAATGTCTTATTCATTAAATCATTCCATTACTAAATTTCATGAAATCAATATAGTTCTTAATCTGAAAACTACGACGATTGATACTATCTATAATACTTTCCATGATCTTAACATCGTCTTCCAGCTGATTCATCCTCTTCTTATATTTAGTTACCTTCTCATCATTTTCTATGTATCGTGTAAGGTCATTCTTCAATACCTTATGTGGGAATGGCTTTAAATTTAATATTTTCAACTCATCCATACTCATACGACCAGAATAATACTTATACGATATCTGTTCCCACTCTTTATAGAGATCCTTAGCGTTTCTATACTCACTTTGTATTTTGTAATGGTGCTTTAAATATTTTGCGTGTAGCTGCGGGATATCCAGTGACTGCTTATCTAGATTGGATGCGTCAAGAACACTATCCTTTTCCCACTCTTCCAATATCTGTGAAATCATACTCTAAGTATTATACCACACTTCTCTTAAAAAGTCAACTAAATGTCAGCATTAGTGTCGAAAGTAACTTTATATGATTCATAACTCAAAGTCATAGTGAATGTTAATGGTGTTGGTTCAGCATCTTGCATATCAAATGAAATGGAACTTATATTTATGGGGAACATATTATAGATGCCAATATCTCCAAATCGATTCCCATTATTTGTTAGTAAAACAATTGATCCACTTCTTCGTAACATATTTTTATTGGCCACTGTACGATGTGTAAATCCATCGGCACCAGTCTTCAACCAATCAATCGAATCTTTCCAGTTGTCAAAATTTTCACCCACAATACATTCAACTTCTAAATCTTCATATGTTAAAGTGCTGCCAGGCTCATTGTGAACTTTAAATGGGTTTGCGACTGGTGCGACTCCAATTGACATGCCAGGTAAATTAAAATTTTGCAAAAAGTATGAAATGATCTTTTCACCTTCAATAGTCAGAACGGCATTTTGCGACCTTGATAGATTAAATTTACTGGAACTAATTGTAGCCATATCTATATTTAGGTCTTATACTTCTGATCCTTCCACCATTAAATTTGAGCTAAAAAAAAGTGGAGTTCCGAAGAACTCCACTTTAATTATTTTGCGATATACTCTAATTTAGAGCAAGTTGTTCACACGGCAGCGACGGTAATAGATGTTCGCACCACGTGCATCCGGACCACTCGTTGACGCAGGGTCAAGAGGACTTGATTGAGGATCGTTACCAGCCAGAATACCGTTATAAACAGGATTCAAAGACATACCGTAACGAGTACGGAATGCAATCTTCGGCTGAAACGAATTCTCACCCATCGCACGACTCATCTGCAGCGGTACATATGGACAGTAAAAGATACCCGCATCAAACGGACTCGATCCCTTATATCCAGCAACAAAATAGTCAACAGCACCAGCATACGGATCAACGTATACCTTATAGCGACCATTCAGGATACCAGCAAATGTCGAAGCCGCAGGATCAACATTAAGAGCAGCTGCTTGATCAAGAGCAGGAGCGTAATCCAAAACACCAGCCATCTGAAGAGCAGAAGCAACATCAGACGATACGATAAGGATATTAGCCTTACCTCGACGAGTGTCCTTAGAAATACCATTAGCCTCACGTTCGATCTGGAACATGAGTCCCTTAAACTTCTCAACTGACCAACGACCACTTGAGTCGGTGTCAAGGTCGAAGATACCAGCTGTAGTTGTACCAGTCTGAGCACCGACCTTAGAAGTAATATAAATGTGTCGAACTGCCTCACGGTTAATCTCAGAAAGAATCTCACTTGCCAAAATATTCGCAAGCTCTGATTCAGCATCGAGACCATGAACATTACGCAAATCCTGCGCCAGTTCAGTTGTATACTCGGCCTTCAGGGCACGAGTCTTAGCAGTTACAGACACCTTATCGATACGAAAACCCATCGCAGGAATTTCAGTCGCACCAACAAGAGCCTCACCAGCAGCTGTTGTATTACCAACACCAGCAGTGTAACCAGTTTGATGAGCGCCAGCATTGAAGAAGTCAGTTCCAGCATGAGTTCCACCACCAGAAAAATCGGTGTCTGGCTCATTATAGAACGCTTCAACGTCACCCGACTCTGTGATATCAATAGCATCATCAGATAGGTATGAACGCATGGCGAAAATAAGACCTGTGGGCATTGTCATCGGCTGCACACCCATCACGTCATAAGCGATCAGGTTGGGCATCGAACGACGAACGAGCGAAATTAGAACAGGATCATATCCCGAAAACTGTGCACTACCTGTCATAGGCGCAGCCTCAGTCAGTAGACCACCGTTCTCCGAAGCAGACTCCCTATTCGCAACC
>Ga0310124_10002859_pt1 | contig 11766 bp, 22 predicted proteins | sample CB11b_AW_Bot5_MG_FD_203507 | JGI IMG/M metagenome (GOLD analysis project Ga0310124, IMG submission 203507) | Marine microbial communities from Western Arctic Ocean, Canada - CB11b_AW_Bot5 | ecosystem: Environmental > Aquatic > Marine > Oceanic | place: Canada: Western Arctic Ocean | collected...
TTTGAGGTTGCGCTTGACGCGACCAAAGTAGATATCAAACGTGCGATTGAGCATTTGCTTGGTTCAAAAGTGGCTGAGGTGCGGACTGCAGTTTCGCATGGCAAGGTTAAGCGCCAGGGAAAGTTTGTCGGACAACGTCCGGATTGGAAGAAAGCCTATGTTCGCCTGAAACCAGGCGAGCAGATTCCTGATTTCTTGGAAGGTGCGTAAGCGCAGCGGGACACGAAGATAATGGCAAATCGGAAATATAAACCAACCTCGCCAGCTCGTCGTAATTACACGGTGCAAACTTTTGATGAAATCACGTCGACGAGACCGTATCGACCGTTGACTCAGCCGCTGAAAAAATCTGGAGGAAGAAACAATACCGGAGAGATTACGATGTGGTGGCGCGGCGGAGGACACAAGCGCGCCTATCGTGTGATCGATTTCAGGCGTGAGAAGTTCGATATACCGGCAAAAATATCAACTATTGAGTACGATCCAAATCGTTCGGCCCGTATTGCACTAGTGACATATGCTGATGGGGAGAAACGCTACATTCTTCATCCGCTTGGCACGAAAGTTGGAGACACTGTCCTGTCCGGCGAGCAGGTTGACATTTTGCCAGGCAACGCCTTGCCGTTAAGAAATATCCCTCTCGGCACGCAGGTGCATAATGTTGAGCTTCGACCTGGTAAAGGTGGGCAATTAGCTCGTAGTGCAGGCGCGTCGGTACAGGTCGTGGCGAAAGATGGTAAGTACGTTACGTTACGTCTGCCTTCTGGTGAGACGCGGCTTGTTATGCCGCGGTGTCTCGCTACTATCGGTCAGGTTGGCAACCTCGACCATGAAAATATTCGGATCGGGAAAGCAGGTCGTCAGCGATGGCGTGGTCGACGACCGCATGTTTGTGGGAACGCGATGAACCCAGTCGACCATCCATTGGGTGGAGGAGAGGGCCATGCGGCTGGCGGTCGTCATCCGGTTTCGCCTTGGGGGCAGCCGGCAAAAGGCTATAAGACCCGAAAGAAAAAGGCCTCTGACCGCTTAATCCTGGCGCGTAAAAAGAAACGATGATGGTGAGGAATTATTTGTCATGAGTCGCTCTTTAAAAAAAGGCCCGTTTGTCGATCTTCCATTACTCGAGAAGGTTGAAGGCATGAACCAGAGTGGTGACAAAAAGGTTATTAAAACCTGGTCACGGCGTTCTACCGTGGTGCCGGAAATGATTGGTCATACCTTTGCCGTTCACAACGGGAAAAGGTTTATCCCTGTCTACGTGACGGAGAACATGGTTGGTCATAAGTTTGGTGAGTTTTCACCGACCCGTTTGTTTCGTGGCCATACCACGAAAAGTGAGAAGACCTCTACCGTTGCAAGGGGAGGGGCGAGATTTTGATCGAAGGTCGCGCTACGGCAAAATTTGTGCGTGGGTCGCCTCAGAAGGCACGACTTGTGCTGGATCTTATTCGTGGAAAAGACGTGGACAAGGCGATGTCAACACTTCGATTTGCACGTAAAGGTGTTGCGAAGGATATCGAAAAGGTCTTGCGTTCCGCTGTGGCTAATGCGCAACAAAAAGACGGCGGCGTGGAAGATGAGGGTGGTCTTTATGTGCGCGAATGTTTTGCGGACCAAGGCCCGACTCTTAAACGCATTCGAGCGGCTCCTATGGGTAGGGCCCATCGCATCATAAAACGGTCGTCACATTTAACGGTCTTTGTTGGCCAAAGACCAGAGAAGACGACTGTCGTGACACGTGTAGGTGGAACTGACGACGAAGTCGTCGAACCAAAGAAGACGGTAGGAAGTAGTGCGGCCTCCGGTGGGCGAAAGAAGGCGACGGTGAAGAAAGCTGCCGCCCGCGAAACTACAGGTGCTAAGAAAACGACCGAAAAAAAGGTCACTAAGAAAACAACAAAAAAGACTGACGACTAGATTAGAGAATCTTTAAGTTATGGGACAAAAAGTTCATCCGTATGGGTTTCGGCTTGGTTTTAACAAAACGTGGCGTTCGCGATGGTATGCCGATCGCGACTATGCAAAGCTACTTCATGAAGATCTTTCATTGAAACGCGAGCTAAAGAAGCGCTTTGCTCACGCTGGTGTCTCGAAGATAGAAATTGAGAGAGCTGCGAACAAGCTTAAACTCGACATTCATACTTCTAGGCCGGGTATCATCATCGGTCGAAAAGGAACTGAAGTCGACAAGTTGAAAACTGAGATTCAGAAGCGGACCAACCGCGACGTCTTCATCAATATTCAGGAAATCCAGAAACCCGAGTTGGACGCGCAGCTTATTAGTGAGAATGTTGCGTTGCAGTTAGAGAAACGGGTGGCATTTCGCCGAGCTATGCGCAAGGCAGTTGAGGCAGCGTTGCGTTTCGGTGCTAGGGGAATCAAAGTGCGGGTTGGGGGACGCTTGAATGGTGCCGAGATCGCGAGATCGGAATGGTACCTACACGGACAGCTTCCGCTTCAAACTTTACGAGCTGATATTGATTACGGATTCTGGCAGGCTCGTACGACCTATGGTGCGATTGGTGTGAAGGTGTGGTTATACAAGGGTGAACGGTTAGAGCCGCTTGTCGGTCGCGAAGAGGAATTTCGCGCACCGCGGCGCGGGCCTCGTGCTTAAAGGTAATTACCATGTTGATGCCAAAGAAGGTTAAGTTTCGTAAGCAGCATCGCGGTCGTATGACTGGGAAAGCGTGGCGTGGGTCAACGGTGTCATTCGGTGATTACGGTCTTCGTGCGATGGAACCGTGCTGGATGACGGCGCGCCAGATCGAAGCAGCTCGTGTTGCGATGACTAGGTTTATTAAGCGTGGCGGAAAGATTTGGGTTCGAGTTTTCCCTGATAAACCGATTACGAAGAAACCGCAAGAAGTTCGAATGGGAAAAGGTAAAGGTGCCCCTGAAGAATGGGTCGCCGTTGTGCGGCCTGGTCGTATCTTGTTCGAGATGGAAGGTGTGAGCGTCGGGGATGCTAAGCGGGCGATGCAGCTTGCCTCTGCAAAGTTGCCAATTCAGACGGGCTTTGCGACTAGATTTGGAGAACCGGGGTCGTAATGACTAAGGTGGCTGAACTACGTGAACTACCAAGCGAGCAACTTGAGGAACGGGTCCGTGATCTTGATGACCAGGTGTTTCGTCTGCGGTTGCAGAAATCTATGGGGCAGACCGAGGCAGTGAACAAAATGAAAGATATACGGCGAGACCGTGCTCGCGCGAAAACGCTGTTGCGCGAGCGGGAAATTGAAGCGATGCGGGTTGAGGCTAATGGGTAATCAACGTGAAGTGGTAGGTGTTGTTGTTAAGGACACCTTGGATAAAGGTGTTACGGTGTCTGTTGAGCGCCGTGTAAGCCATGCTGTCTATGGAAAGATTCGGCGACGGACAAAAACGTTTATGGCGCATGATGAAAATAATCACGCCAAGGTCGGCGACCGTGTGGTGATGGTTGAGTCGCGGCCATTGAGTAAAAACAAGCGCTTTGTCGTAACGCGTGTGGTAAATCTCGAGGACACTGCTTAGGAGCCCTACACCGATGATTCAAATGCAATCGATACTCGACGTGGCTGATAACTCTGGTGCTCGGAAGATCATGGTAATAAATCCTCTTGGGGGAGCCACGGGGCGGCATGCAGGCCTCGGTGATATGGTTGCGGCTTCGGTTAAGGAGGCGACTCCAGATGCAACAGTTAAAAAGGGGCAAGTTGTTAAAGCCGTTATTGTCAGAACGAGAAAAGAATATCGCCGACGTGATGGTAGTTATATTCGGTTTGATCAAAATGCGGCTGTCTTGGTCAACGATCAGAATGAGCCGATCGGGACCCGCGTTTTTGGACCTGTCGCGCGAGAACTTCGAGAACGCAAGTTTATGAAGATTGTTTCACTCGCGCCTGAAGTGTTGTAGAGAGGAAAATGTCTCGATTACAGACTCCTGTTCGGAAGAATGACAACGTTGTGGTCGTAGCTGGTAAAGACCGTGGTAAGCGTGGTCGCGTGTTGCGGGTGGTGCCAGACAAAAACCGCGTCGTTGTCGAGGGTGTGAACTTTATCAAGAAGCATACCCGGCCGAATCCGCAAAAAAATGTCAAAGGTGGCATTGTGGAGCGAGAAGCAGCGCTTCACGCGTCGAACGTGCAGATTGTTTGTCCTGAATGTGGAGCTCCGACGCGCATCGGGCGTCAGTTGTTGGGTGATGGTCGAAAAGTGCGTATCTGTCGGAAATGTGACGGAGCTGTTGATAAATGAGTCGTTTGGCTGAACGTTACAAGTCAGAAGTCGTCACGGCGCTACGGAAAGAGTTTGGGTACACCAATTTAATGGCGATCCCAAAAATCGAGCGGATCGTAGTCAATATGGGTTTGGGTGAGGCGACTCAGAATTCTAAATTGATTGATGTTGGTACGGAGGAGTTGACCAAGATTACGGGTCAGCACCCAGTGACTTGTCGAGCACGGAAGTCGATTGCTCAATTTAAACTTCGGAAGGGTGTGGCTATCGGAACGATGGTAACGCTTCGGGGTGAACGGATGTACGAGTTTCTCGATCGCTTGGTTTCGATTGCTTTGCCGCGTGTGCGAGATTTTCGTGGCGTATCGCCGAAATTTGATGGACGAGGTAATTACACTTTGGGTCTGAAGGATCAGCTGATTTTCCTCGAGATTGATTACATGCAGGTCGATCGCGCTCGTGGCATGAATATTTCGGTTATTACGACGGCGAAAACAGATGAAGAGGGACGGCGGCTACTCCAGTTAATGGGCATGCCATTTCGCCAAAACTAAGGTAGGTAACGGATAGGACCATATGGCCACAACTGCGAAAATTGTTAAAGAGTTGAAACCACCGAAATTTTCGGTTCGACTGAGGAACCGATGTCGGCTATGTGGTCGACCACGTGGCTATTTAAGAAAATTTGAATTGTGTCGTTTGTGTTTCCGCAAATTGGCCCTTGAAGGGGAAATTGCGGGAGTAACCAAGAGTAGCTGGTAGGTGAGATCGAAACACTATGGCTGATCAGATTGCCGACATGTTGACAAGGATTCGGAACGCGACGAGAAGCGGACGCCTACGTGTGGACGTACCCGAGTCGCGTTTAAAGACCGGTATTGCCAAAATTCTAGAGAATGAAGGTTATATCGGTGGGTTTAAGCAGGTGGAACTGCGAAATCCTCAGGGTGAAGTGCCTTTGAGGATGCTCCGTATTTCGCTGAAATATGGACCTCGTGGCGAGCGTGTTTTATCCGGCTTGGAGCGGGTTAGCCGCTCTGGTCGACGCGTGTATTACGCTCGAGGTAAGGCGCCACCGGTTCTCGCTGGTCTTGGTACCAGTATTTTGACGACTTCGCGAGGGGTTATGACTGGTCGTCAGGCTAGGGAAGCCGGTGTCGGCGGTGAAGTTCTTTGCAATGTTTGGTAAAGCCTTAAGGCTTAAATAAATGGATAACCGGGAAACAAGATGTCACGCGTAGGGAAGAAACCGATACCGATACCCAGCGGAGTTAAAGTCAAAGTTGGTCCTGATACGGTCGATGTTGAAGGGCCGAAGGGAAAGTTGTCACAAGCTTTGCCGCCAGGGGTCAGGTTTGAGGAGGGCGACGGCGTGCTTCAGGCATTTCCTGTACGTGAAGGAGATCCTTCGCTCGGGAAGTTTCATGGGCTTGGGCGCTCTCTCGTTGCGAATGCAGTGACTGGTGTATCTGAGGGTTTTAAAAAGGAGCTCGACATTGTCGGCATTGGCTATCGGGCAGAGATGACTGGTAAGCAAGTCGTGTTTTCACTTGGGTATTCCCATCCCATTCATTTTGATATTCCTGCTGGAATTGATGTGGCGATCGAAAAGCAAACTCATTTAACGGTGAGCGGGATTGATCGCCAGCAGGTAGGGCAGGTGGCCGCCAATATGCGTGCACTTAGAAAGCCAGATCCGTACAAACAAAAGGGTGTCAGATATACCGGTGAAGTGTTGAAGAAAAAGGTTGGAAAGACTGGTGCGTAGAGTAACGACATGAAAGTTCAGACTAATAAAGACCGGCGAACGCGTATTCGATTGCGACAACGTCAACGTATTAGTGGTACGGCTGAGCGGCCGAGACTTGCGGTCACGCGAAGCCTAACGCACATTTCTGCACAGGTTATTGATGATCTTACGGGGCAGACTCTGGCTTCAGCGTCGAGCACGGAAGCAAGCATCAAAGCGAAATTTCAGAATGGTGCGCAGGGTGGCAACAAAGATGGTGCCGTGGTGATAGGTACGATCGTGGCGGAACGAGCTCTTAAAGAAGGTGTTAAGCAAGTTGTGTTTGATCGGGGCGGTTTTCTGTATCACGGTCGAGTGCAGTCGGTGGCGGAGGCGGCCCGAGAGGCCGGTTTAAATTTTTAGTTAGGTATGAGGACTTATGCGTGAATCACGACCAAAGATTGACCCGTCACTTCTTGACCTGAAAGACACGGTGGTTGCCATTAACCGAGTGACCAAGGTTGTTAAAGGCGGAAAAAACCTAAGTTTTAGTGCACTTGTCGTCGTCGGTGATAATGCTGGGCATTGTGGGTTCGCTGTCGGTAAGGCAAAGGAAGTTCCGGCGGCGATCAAGAAAGGCATTGAAGCGGCTAAGAAGGCTTTGATTCACGTTCCATTACAGTCGACGTCTATTCCACACCGGATTTTAGGGCGATTTGGCGCTGGCCGTGTTTTGTTGAAGCCTGCACCAGAAGGTACCGGGATTATTGCTGGCGGAGCGGTTCGTGCAGTAGTTGAACTTGTTGGTATCCACGACATCCTGACGAAGTCGTTGGGTTCGGACAATCCTCATAACGTCGTTCGAGCAACTTTTGCTGGGCTTGCCGGTCTTAAGAACCCCAAGGTTATCGCACGGCTACGTGGGAAAGAACTAGAGGAGCTCAGCGCGTAGTTACTGAAAGCAAGACTGAGTCGAACAACGATGAGACCACGAACTGGAGACCGGAGAGGTTTTTATAAACGGAACGATGACGCACCTCGCGTGCGCGTGACGCTTATAAAGAGTTGGATTGGGTATGAAAAACGGCAGGAGAAGATTGTGCGAGGCCTTGGTCTGAGGCGAATTGGGCATTCTGTTGACGTGGTTGATAACCCTTCTATCCGAGGCATGATTCGTGCTGTTCGCCATTTGGTAAAAACGGTCGAACCTTAGCCAGGATTTTTAGACGATGACGATACATAAGAGCAATCTCGATCTCAGTACTTTAAAACCGCCTGTAGGCGCGACAAAGAACCGAAAACGGATCGGTCGGGGGGAAGGTTCTGGCACGGGTGTCACAGCCGGTCGAGGTCATAACGGTCAACAGTCTCGTTCTGGCTATTCACGAAAACGTGGGTTTGAAGGCGGCCAGATGCCAATTAATCGGCGTCTACCAAAACGCGGTTTTCATAATCCATTTCGAGTTACGTACGAGACTGTGAACGTTGACACCCTTTCGGAGCGGTTTGAAGCCGGCACAGAAATTACACCGTCATTACTACGTGAACAGCGTTTGATCAGTCGACGGGCTTTGGTGAAAGTGTTGGCGCGAGGCGAACTTACGAAGAAGTTAATGGTCAAGGCCCATGGTTTTAGTAAGAAAGCTGCTGAACTAATAGTGGCAGCTGGTGGTCAGACGGAGGTGTTACCCCGCGTAGGTCCGCAGGGTAAGGAATCTACTGAATGATCGACAGTATCAAGAGCATTTTTTCGATTCCTGACTTGCGGAAGCGTGTGCTTTTCACGCTTGCGATCCTTGGTGTGTACCGAATAGGAAGTGCGATTCCTACACCAGGAGTGAATACAGAGGCGCTTCAGCTTCTCGTCGAACAAGCTGGAAATACGATGTTTGGTCTTTACAACATGTTTTCCGGAGGCAACCTAGCCCAAGCGACAATCTTTGCGCTTGGGATCATGCCCTATATCAGTGCGTCGATCATTATTCAGTTACTGACAGTTGTCTGGCCTTATCTGGAGCGTCTATCGAAGGAAGGTGAACTCGGGCGCCGAAAGATTACCCAGTACACGCGCTACGGAACGATTGGGCTGTGCATTGTTCAAGCGACGGCTATTTCCATTTTTTTGGAGCGCCAGACGAATGTTGGTGGTTTGCCACTCGTCTATGAGCCCGGGTGGAGTTTTAGATTGATGACCGTGCTGACACTCACGGTTGGCACAGCTTTCATTATGTGGCTCGGAGAGCAAATTACCGAGCGGGGTATCGGGAACGGGATGTCACTCATTATTTTTGCAGGCATCGTTGTTGGAGCTCCTACGGCGGTTCTCACAACGATGGAGCAGATGCGTAGCGGTGCTATCGGATTGTTTACGTTGATCGCACTTGCCGTTGTGATGGTTGCGACCATTGGTGCTGTTGTTTTTATTGAACGTGGCCATCGGCGTGTCACCGTTCAGTATGCCAAACGTGTTGTTGGGCGAAAAATGTACGGTGGGACAAGCACGCATATTCCGCTGAAAGTAAATACTGGCGGGGTTATTCCGGTCATTTTTGCTTCTTCGATTATTGCGATGCCGGCCACCATGGCGACTGCTTTCCCGGTGGGTGGATGGGTCACGGCCATTACTGATCAATTGACTAATGGAATGCCTTTGTATTACCTGATGTTTATGGGTGGCATTATCTTTTTTGCTTATTTCTATACTGCCATCATTTTTAACCCAGACGATGTCGCAGAGAACATGCGGAAGCATGGCGGCTTTGTTCCAGGTATTCGTCCTGGGAAACGTACAGCGGAGCACATTGACACGATATTGACGCGCATCACTTTTGTCGGTTCTATCTATTTGGCGTTTGTTGCTGTTATGCCAGATCTTATGATTAGTGGGTTTCGTGCTGATGCGATTCCTGTGATTGGAGACACCTTGTACAACGCACTGCCTGGGTTTATAACTAATGGACTTGGCGTGACGTTTTACTTTGGAGGGACTTCTCTCTTAATCATTGTTGGTGTCTCTATGGATACGGTGCAGCAGGTGGAGTCGCAACTAATTATGCGCCATTACGACGGGTTTATGAAAAAGACTCGCATTAAGGGAAGGCGAACCTAGTGGCGCTGAATCTCGTCATGTTGGGGCCTCCCGGTGCAGGTAAAGGTACGCAGGCAAGTCGTCTGGCTCAGAGTCGTGGTGTTCCGCATATATCGACCGGAGAGATCCTTCGAGAGGCTGTCCAAGCAGGCACCGACCTTGGTCGGAAGGCAGAAATGGTTATTGAGGCCGGTCAGCTCGTTAATGACGAGATCATGATTGGCATCGTGAACGACCGACTGGGAAAAGACGATGCTCGTCACGGGTTTCTTTTGGATGGTTTCCCGCGTACAGTTTCTCAGGCCGACGCACTCGATAACATGCTTGGAGTGCGTGAACCGCTGGTCGTGATTGACCTTTCTGTTAATGACGACGAGCTCGTACGTCGATTATCAACCCGTCGGATGTGTGAGTCTTGCGGTGCGATTACTGGGTCTGTTAACGGGCGTCCGACCGCTACTTGTGGTACATGTGGCGGCGCACTTAAGCAGCGCAGCGATGACCGGGAAGATGTTGTACGCCAACGACTCATAGTTTATAGGCAGAGGACTGAACCGCTCATCGGGTATTACCAGCAGCGGCCCACATTTCGATCTATTGATGGAAGTCAAGATGAAGAAGCTGTTGCGGCATTGGTCGGTGCTGCTGTTGATGGAGTTGCGGCATGATTGTAACGAAAAGTCCATCAGAGATTCAGAAGATGCGAAGTGCAAATTCGCTTGTCGCTGAAGTTCTTACTGAATTGCGGAGTGTTGTTCAGCCAGGCGTAACGACACTGGACCTGGACACGCTTGCTGAAGATCGTGTGCGTGCAGCCGGTGCCCTGCCAGCCTTTAAGGGTTATCACGGATTTCCTTCGACTTTGTGTACATCAATTAATGATGAGGTTGTTCATGGCATTCCATCGGGCCGTGCACTTCAAAGTGGAGATGTAGTTTCTATTGATCTTGGTGTTGTCATGGATGGGTTTTATGGAGATTCGGCGGTAACCGTGCCGGTCGGTTCAATTTCAACTGAAGCAGAGGCACTTTTGGAAGTTACCCAAGAAGCGCTGAATCGGTCGATTTCGAAGGCTCAGCCTGGAGGGTACGTATCAGATTTAGGGCATGCGGTTCAGAAGCACGTTGAAGCACATGGCTATTCGGTGGTCCGAGAATTTGTGGGGCATGGAATTGGCACTAACCTTCATGAGGACCCCCAAGTTCCTAATTATGGAGTGCCTGGGCAAGGTGCCCGGTTGACCGACGGGATGGTCTTGGCTATCGAACCAATGGTAAATGTTGGTGGTGCGGCGGTAAAAGTGCTGGACGATGGGTGGACAGCTGTTACGAAAGATGGAAGTTTGTCCGCGCATTTTGAACACACGGTTGCCATTACGAGTGACGGACCTCTCGTGCTTAGTCAACCGTTTAAGTTTGAGGTTTCAAAGAGTTCATCGGCCGCCGAAAACATGAATCGACTTGTGTCGGTTGATGGAGTGTAGCGGTTACAGGGAGCAATGAAAAAGGGCTGGTTATTTTAATGCTGGGTGTGATGGTAATGTTGAACGCCGCTTTATCGGTACTGTTAACAATTGGTTCTGATCTGAGGTCAAAATGAAAGTACGAGCGTCGGTCAAACGTATGTGTAGTAAGTGCAAAGTTGTCCGCCGACGTGGTGTTGTGCGGGTGATCTGTCCTAACCCAAAGCATAAACAGAGGCAGGGGTAGCACGATGGCACGGATTGCAGGTGTGGATCTTCCAAGAACGAAGCGCATCGAAGTTGGCTTGACGTACATTTATGGAATTGGGTCCCATCGGTCTGGAATTATTTTAGATGCATCAGGTGTCGGACCGGATACGCGGGTTAAAGACCTTACTGAAGATGAAGTTCGAAAGATTAACCTCGTGATTGAGGAGCAGGGACGCGTTGAAGGCGATCTCCGGAAGGAGATTTCAATGAATATCAAGCGTCTGATGGAGATTGGCTGTTACCGAGGGCAACGGCACCGGAGGAATCTTCCGGTCAGGGGACAACGCACGAGCACTAATGCCCGCACGCGGAAAGGCCCGCGTAAAGGTGCGGTCTCGAGGAAGAAAGCAACCTAGGAAACAAGTATGGCAAAAGTTGAGAATGTTGAAAGTGGAATGCCGGCTGGTAAGCCGAAACGCCGAAAGAAAAATTTTAAAAAACGAGGTGAAAAACGTGTGGTTCATCACGGCGTTGTTCACATTCAGTCTTCATTTAATAACACCATCATAACCATCACGGATGGTGATGGTGCCGTATTGTCATGGTCGAGTGCTGGTGGTATTGGATTCAAGGGTTCTCGAAAAGGAACTCCGTTCGCAGCTACACAGGCGGCGGTGGCGGCCGGTAACGGTGCGAAATCTTTTGGTGTTCGGTCAGTGGAAGTCAGAGTTAAGGGGCCAGGCGCTGGTCGGGAGTCCGCGATTCGTGCATTGCAGACGACTGTTGGTCTTAAAGTTAAGTCGATTCGTGATGTGACACCGATTCCGCATAATGGTTGTAGACCGCCGAAGAAACGGCGCGTTTAATAAAGAGAGGCTCGAAAAGCATGGCACGTTACGTCGGTCCGGTTTGCCGGTTGTGTCGGAGGGAAGGGATGAAACTCTTCCTAAAAGGGGAACGTTGTTACGGTGAAAAATGTGCGATTGAGCGGCGGAATGTGCCGCCCGGTCAACATGGGAAAGGCCGTAGGTCGAAACTGCAGGGGTATGGATT
>Ga0310124_10002861_pt1 | contig 11763 bp, 9 predicted proteins | sample CB11b_AW_Bot5_MG_FD_203507 | JGI IMG/M metagenome (GOLD analysis project Ga0310124, IMG submission 203507) | Marine microbial communities from Western Arctic Ocean, Canada - CB11b_AW_Bot5 | ecosystem: Environmental > Aquatic > Marine > Oceanic | place: Canada: Western Arctic Ocean | collected...
GCAAGTCCCAGAGAACCTGCAGCCACGTTCAGGGCTGCGTCCTTGAGTTCAAAGAAACGCTGCGGCAGCAGCCACTGAATCGTCTCGTCGCCGAAGCCGATGACGGAAGTCAGTGCCAGGGCCCAGACGTAGGCGGGCACAGTCGACCGATCAATACAGAGGGCCCGATGCAGCAAGAAGGCCATCAGGCCGTACTCCAGCAGATGCAGTCGTTCAGCGGGAAATGTCCCGAAGACAGCCAGCAACCATGCGTAGAGCCCAAGCACGAAGGCGAGTGGTACCAGGCGTAGCATCGCCCCGTCCACACGAGCCTGGCGCCAGGCCTTGACGGCCAGGGCCAGGACCAGTCCACCGACGACGAGGGTTCCCAGATGGCCGATGGCCTGGTCCCCGGTGTGCTCCCGTAGCCGTCTCCAGACATCGGGAAAGACGGGTACGGTTGCGTACACGATGGCGACGTAGGCCACCGCCAGAGCCCAGGCACGGATTCGATGTTCACCAAAGCGCTGCAGACGGGGCCACACGAGCGCACCGGCGATGGCGAGCAACAAAGCCCATGCAGTGGCATCAGCGGCGGAGATCTGCACCAACAGCAGACCGAGATCGACAAGTCCCAGCATCAGCCCCTTGGCGAGGTCGATCAACTCGGTACCGGTCTGCAAAATCGTTGCATGCAGCAGGACAAAGCTGCCCAAAAGTGACCAACCCCCCGCGTCGGATGACGCCAGGTCGAAGATCACCCAGTCGCTGGCAGCACTCGGCTGATTGCGTGGGTAGACACGAAAGCGCCAGGGGTTGTACAACACGAGGGAATTCCAGAAGTCGGCGTGAAAGGGACCATACGAAGGCTGATTTGTCTCGACCTCGAGCAGACCATCGAGATAATATGCCCCACGGCCGATCTCGTATTCGATCGTGTAGGCACTGGCCGCACCGCCACTCCACTGCAACTTGATCGTCTGTCCTGCGCCGATGTATCCAAAGGTGTCGCCATCGGTTGGAAAGATGATCTGAGTGCGTGAGTCGGTGCCATTGCCCGCCGGTTCGTCCGCCGATGCCAAGTCGGGAACACGCACGCGCGGATTGGCCTCGGCCCAGGCGACAAGCATTGTCAGCAGGCTGTCGGCGATCTGTGGATGCGCTTGTGCCACGTCCTGTTCATCGACCGAACCGAGGTCCGCCAGATCGTACAGCTCTGTCGTCTCCGCCGGGGTCTGCCATATCAGCTTCCAACGCTCGGTCCGTAGCGCCCGAGTGCGTGAGGCATACTGTTCCAGATTCGCCGTGTAGCCACCACCCGATGTCTCCAGATAGACCGGCCGAGATGGCAGAGAATGACCCTCGAAGAGAGGGCGCAACGAGCGTCCCTGTGCGCCTTTCGGGATTGGCACCCCCGCCAAGTCCAACAACGTTGGCATCACATCGATGGCCTGAACCATGTCCTCGACGATGAGTCCCTCGGGGAGCCGCCCGGGTGCCCAGAAAATCAGCGGGATCCGGATCACCTCTTCTGCCAGGCGACCCTCTTTGTAGGTGGACACATGGCCGATCAAGCCATGTTCAAGCAACTCCTCCCCATGGTCAGCTGAAATGACGATGATCGTGTTCTTCTCCAGCCCCTGCTCACGCAGGATTCGCCGCAGACGACCGAAGAGATTGTCGTCCATGCGCCGGACCTCACCGTCGTACAGAGCCGAGATCCAGCCTTGGTCCCAGGGGGCGAAATCGAGCGTGCCCCGGGGCAACATCACCTCCCGTTGCACGAGATTCACCTTCTCGTTCGCCAAAAAACGACGCACCCAGGAGAACGGATTCCAAGGGTGACCGAAGGCCTGGATGAAGGGTTCTTCGTAGGCCTTCCCGGGAGCGTATGGCTGGTGCAGATCGCGATAGTGGTAGTAGAGGAAGAACGGCTTGTCACTCGCCGCCGCCTCCTGCTGCAACCAGCGGAACAGAATCTCGTCTCCCTCGCGTATGTACTGGCTACGCGATGCCCAGGGCTCCAGCCCGAAATGATCGAAGTTGGGGATGTCGGTGAGGAAAAATATATCCGGTGCCCGATAACCGACCTGGCGCAGGGCTTCGGCGAGAGTGGTCACCAACGGATCCATGCTGCGCCCCCGGACATCGACACCATGTGACGGCGCATAGAGAGAGGTATGGATCGACACCAGTCCGGGTGCCGTCCATCCCGAGGTGGTGAAAGCTTTCTTGAAGAACACCCCTGCCGCACTCAAGCTGTCCAGATTCGGACTGGTCTCGTAGGCATACCCATCGTAGCCGATGTGATCGGCGCGAAATGTGTCGGCCGTGATCAGCAGAATATTTGGCCGCCTTTCGACAGGTGGAATCTCTGCCGCACTGGCGAGGCCTGCACTGAGAAGAAGGCAGACGAACAGCGGTCGTGCGCGTCCTTGACTTCTACCCACGCGATCGGCGCTCTTTCCACCACAATCCGGCACCCATGCCAAGCACCGCCGTCGCCATACAGACTCCGGACAGAATATGTTGACCGCTGAGCTCGAAGAGAGCGGCGCAAGAGAAGGAAGCCGAAATGGCGAGAGCCGCCCCATCAACCTGCAGCTGGCTCCACCCGGACTGAACCAGCTGTTGATAAAGATGCTGGTTGTGAGCCTGCAGGACATTTTCACGCCGCAGCAACCGACGGAAAATCGTATAACTCGTATCGATGGCATATCCTGCGAGGGGCAGAGCTGACAACCACAACGATACGCCGTGTGCCGCAGCGGTGAGGGTGACTGCACCCAGTAGAAATCCCAGACTCAGAGAACCCACGTCCGCCATGAAGATGCGCGCCGGCGGCGCATTGAAAAGCAGAAAGCCGAGACAGGCGGGGATCATGACGACGGGAAGAACTGCAATTGGACTTGCCGTCATGACCAACACCAGCGACAATCCCAGACTCATGACCGTCGCCTGTGACGTCGTGAGTCCGTCGATCCCGTCCATGAAATTGAACATGTTCATCAGCCACAAAAGCCACACGATGGTGAGCACCGCCGTCGCCGGTCCTGATGCCAGCACCCAGTCCTGGGTCAGTTGTATCGGCATCGACGGAGCGAGGCCGACCCAAGTACCGGATGCCGCCAACTGCAACAGCAGTTTGCGTCCTACCCGCATGGGGCGGCCGAGATCATCGACGACGGACACGAGCAGGACGCACAGAGTCAGCAGCAATGGCCACAGCCACGTTCCCGGCACGTCCGTCGTCAGCAGACCAGCGGCGATCCCCGCACTGATGGCGATGCCTCCCAGCGTCGGCGTCGGCGTCGAGTGCGCACTGCGCTCGTTGGGAACATCCATGATACGCCAGTATTTGGACGCCTGTAACACCCCCATGGTGACGATGGCGGTGACACCGAATGTGAGGCCAACAGCCAGGGCGTTGATATCGTTCACTTCGTCAACTCCCCGGGGGCGCGTGAATCCGCTCGAGGGCAGCACGAAATGTATGAGGCCGATATCCCAGGTCTTCACGGGCAGGAGTAATATCGTATGCCTTGTCATCCAACATGCGCTGCACTTGTTCGGCTCGAATGGGCAATGACAGGCCAGTCGTCTCAATGAGAGCCAGCAGTCGGGCGACCGCACCGGCAGGCATCGGCAGCACCCGGGGACTTTTGCCGAGGATGTCACCGACGGTAGTCACCAGTTCGTCCCAAGTAAGGGCTCTGGCTCCAGCGATGGCATAAATCCTGCCACGAGCCACAGGCAATACCGCAGAGGCGAGTATGGCAGCCACTACATCATCGACGAACACGGGCTGATGCAGGCAGCCTCCCCCGATACCGGGGATCCATGCGCCGCGGCGTATTCGCTCGACGAGTCGACTGATGTTGCGGTCATCCCCCTCCCCGAAGATCATCGATGGCCGCAGGATCGTCCACGGCACACCGGCAGCGGCGACGGTGGCCTCGGCTGCCAATACCTCGTCGACGGTAACGGAGCGAATTCTGGAGAGAGCCCGCAGAGAACTGACGACGATGATCTGTTCGACCGCGTCATGGGACTTGGCGTCCAGGGACACGGCCTGGAGTAGATTCGCAGAGAAGCGGACGTGGGCGAGATGAAAGATGGATCGTACGCCAACCAGGGCCGACCCCAGGGAGCTGACATCCTCCAGATCGCCTCGAACGATCTCTACCTGCGGTGGCAGCAGCGCCACGTCACTGGTGCCACGCACCAGCACGCGGACGTGCTGCCCGGTGGCGACGAGACGCTGCAGCAGACGCCTCCCCGTGTAGCCAGTTCCTCCCGTAATGAGAACGGACGTCATCGTGCGGCCCAAACGGGAACCTCGGACACGCTCCTATATTCCATGCAGCCACGGGCGAACTGCCTGAGCCCCCCGACGGGAGCGCTGCTGCAACACCCGTCGCCGTCGCCAGCTGCCTGGCAGCAGTCGCAGGACATCGACGATTCCTCCGAGCAGATACGGAACTCGCAGAGGCTGGCGCAGGCACAGGAAGGGCCACAAGACCAAGTCGGTGAGCAGCAGGGCACCGAGCATCTCCATCAACAGAACGGGTGGGGCATTTTTTATCAGTGTCAGATAACGATTCTTCAACGCATGTCGTTGAAACAGGGCGGGCTTATCGAGAAAGCGCAAGGCGCCCCCCAATGAACCGGAGCCCACATGATGGGCGCAGGCGTCGGCTGTGTAGCGGACACGCCACCCCAGTGATTGCAGGCGCCAGGCAAGATCGATGTCCTCCCCGTAACTGAAGTAGCGTGGATCATATACCTGACCGACGACTTCTGCCGCCTCATCGAGAGCCGCCCGGCGGAACAGTACCGCAGCACCACTGGCACCGAAGACTTCACGTTCGGGCCCACCGGCAGACTCAGGGTACATGCGCAGTTGTCGACGCAACCGGAAGCCGCCACCGATGGTGCGATCCGTGGCCTCTTCATAGAAGGAGCCAGTCACCGCCGCCGTCTCGTTGTGACTGTCGAGCACATTGGCCGCCACTTCGACGAAGTCGGGAGCCAGATAGACATCCGTATTCAACACCAGGACGTAAGGCGACTCGGTGGCGGCGATGGCAAGATTGTAGCCGACGCAGTAGCCCTCATTGCGCCCGCGGCGCAAGAGTTTGACGAGACCTTGGCGCTGGGCGAGCCAATCAGCAGACCCGTCGGTTGAGCCATTGTCGACGACGACGATCTCGTGTAACTGCAGGCTCTGCGCCTGCAGGGCGGCAAAACATTTCGGCAAGTAGGCCGCACCATTCCAATTCGCCAAGGCGGCGGAAACAGCGGTGGTCACTCGTGCCTTCGCCAGCGAGTCTGCCTGTAGCGGTGGGGCAATGGCGGCTGGGTTTGACGCCCAGGCACTTGCTCAGCCGCCCGTGGTGGCGGCGACGCTCGCGAGCGTGCGCGACGTCCCCCAGGAGGTGATATCTGCCTGCAGGCGACGATACTCGTCATTGACGCGCTTCTTGCTCCGCTCCAGCCGTGACAGGCACTGCAAACACTGCAAATAGAGGTTCTTGGCCACGAGGAACTCATCGTCCGCCTCGGCGACACGTTCCGCCGTGGCCAGAGCCTTGGCATTCTTCCAAGCGACACGAGCCATTTGCCAGAGATTGTACCGCTGGATCCTGTTGACCTCACGCATGACCCGCAGGGCTTCACCAGACCTAGTGCGCTGGTAGACCATGGCCAACGCCTTGAAACCGAGACGGGCATAGTCCTGCATCCGACCTCGATAGGCCTTCTCCGCAAGCGCTGCGTCGACATAGATCTTGCCCAGGGCTAGCAGCTGTTCGTCGATGGCATTGGTCCAGCGTGATATTTTCTCCGTCACCGGTTTCGAACTGTTCGTGTTGTCTTTGTAGCGCTCCCGCGCGTCGGCGACCATCTTTAGACCAAGAAAGTGATCGATGATGGCCCCCTCATGCAGCCGGATCTGCTGAGAGATGTATTGCCGAGGGTTGCCGCCATTCTTGGCCGTCAACTCACTCAGCACACTGTACAACTTTAGAGACTCCTTGAAGTAGGAGATTTTCACTTCTTCCTCGAAGGCCCCCAACTCCTCGGGGACGACGACGTCCTCCTCCCTCTTGCGCTGCTCCTTGGCCAGCTGTTCACGGATTACTTCGCGACTCTCGTCCCATGATTTGGCAACGGCCATGGCAAGAAGTCCCTGGCCGCTGCTGAGTATTTTGTCTTCCTGCGGATCGATATCGTAGATGAATTCCCTGGCCTCGAACGCGTAGCAGAGAGGATTGCGTGACATCACCGTACCGGACTTCCGGTTGCGGGCACTGTAGCCGGTGCCGTAGGACCGGCCTCTGATGACGATCTGCCGCCAGAACAGATCGAGGGAATCGGCGTTGTTGATCTGCCGACACATCTCAGAGATCCACTTTTCATCGATGTCTCTAGGAGTCGCCTCGATCTGCTTGAGGAGGATCTTGATGATGTCCTCCTCGTCCTGGGCCCGGACCTCGGACGGCCACAGTTCCTCGTCTTCCGCCAAGCGACGACTTGGGGGGCGCTTCGGGAGGTTTGGTGGCAGGCACCAGTAGACTCATCGCGGCGGCGGCAATGAACAGACCACCACTGTAGAGTGGAAGTGATTTCACCGGTTACTCAAGCCCGAAAACTCGCCGTATCTGTATATTTACTTCGAAGTTACCACATTACCACCCAGGTCGCCACAGCGCGGAGAGTCCCCCTGATCCACCTGCCTGAACATGCCCACATCCATTTGCTCGCCGCCTGTGGCACGGCGATGGGGTCGCTCGCTGGTATGTTACGACAGCGCGGCTATCGTGTGACGGGCTCTGACGCCCACGTCTATCCGCCCATGAGTGACTTTCTGCGGGAGGAGGGCATCGAGCTGTGTGACGGCTTTGACGCCCAAAACATTGTACCTGCACCGGATCTTGTGGTGGTGGGAAATGCGGTGTCCCGAGGCAATCCCGAACTCGAGGCCGTTCTCGAGAGCCGTATCCCCTACACGCACCTGCCAGAGGTCTTGCGAGATCTCTTCCTGCAAGGGCGTCGGCCCCTCGTCGTGAGTGGTACCCATGGCAAGACCACAACGACGGCCCTCACCGCGCACCTGCTGCGCGTTGGTGGCGTCGATCCTTCCTGGCTGGTAGCTGGCCTGCCCCAGGACCTTCCCCGGCCCCATCATGTGGGCGGCGGCGACTGGTTTGTCCTGGAGGGGGACGAGTACGACAGCGCCTACTTCGCAAAATTTGCCAAATTCCTGTTCTACCGCCCGCACTTGCTCATCGTCAACAATATCGAATTCGACCATGCGGACATCTTTCGCGATCTCGAGGAGATTCGCCAGACCTTCCGTCAAGTCGTTAACCAGGTACCCCACTCCGGGCTCGTGCTGGCCGGTGGGGATGATGGTGTCGTTGCCGAGGTCATCACAGATGCACCGGCACCGGTTATGAGATTTGGTCTGGGGTCTGACAATGACTGGCGGGCGGTCGATATTCGCCAAGAGGGTGGCCGACAATCATTCGAGTTGCTGGGGCCTGATGGCAGCGCTGGACGGATGCGTCTGAGTCTGCTGGGACAGCACAACCTGCGAAATGCACTCGCCGCTCTGGCAGCAGCTTCCTTTGCGGGTCTGGAGCCTGCCGCACTTGCTCACGCCCTGGAGAACTTTGTCGGCGTAAAGCGTCGACAGCAACACCTCGGAACCATCGCTGAAGTGACCCTGATCGACGATTTCGCCCATCACCCTACGGCGGTGCACGAGACCCTGGCCGGACTTCGAGAGGGGTACCCCCATCGCCGCCTGTGGACGATTTTCGAGCCCGCCAGTTCAACCAACACCAGGGATACCTTCGAGAACGACTACGTCGATGCCTTCGCCCATACAGACTTGGCGATCATCGGCGCCGTCGTGCGACCGGAGCGCAGTCGGGAGGACAAGCCATTCTCATCGGTACGCCTTGTCGACCGACTCCGTGGTAAAGGGATCGAAGCCTGGCATCTGGCGGATGCCGAGACCATCGCTTCCCATATCTGCACGAACAGCCGGCCGGGTGACATCGTTGTCTTCATGAGCAATGCAGGCTTTGGCGGCGTGCAGGCAAAGACGGTGGCAGCGCTGGAGAACTACACTCGGTGACACAAGAGGCCGGCAACCCGGTGACCGTACGACCCGCGGCCTTGCGGCGGGGAGACAGGATCGCCCTTGTCGCACCATCCCGTCCTTCCCACCCGCCTCGTCTGGCACTGGCGATCGACTGGTTGGCGGGGCGGGGGTATCAGGTGCAACCCAGTGCCAGGGTCCACGAACGGTATCACTACCTGGCCGGCAGGGACAGCGACAGGGCCCGTGATGTGATGGACGCCTTCCTCGACGATGGGATCGCCGCTCTGCTGTGCGTCCGTGGCGGTTTCGGTGCTGGCCGCATGGTGGACCTGCTCGATTACGACGCCATCGCCGCCCATCCAAAACCGGTCATCGGCTTCAGTGACAGCACGGGGCTGCAACTGGCGCTCTACGCTCGCGCAGGACTGGTCACCTTCACCGGTGCCCTCGCCGACACCGATCTTGGCCGGCACCCCGTCGATCCATTGGTGGCCAGCAGTTTCTGTCGCCTACTGGAACGACCCGAACCCTTTGGCAATCTTCCCGCCGCCGAGGACGAGCTCATCAGCCTGCGCCCGGGCAATGCACAGGGCCCTCTCGTGGCGGCAAATCTGACCCTCCTGTGCAGTCTGCTCGGCACACCTTACATGCCCTGTCTAGACGGCGCCGTACTCCTGATCGAAGATGTTAGCGAAGCGCCTTACCGCATTGACCGCATGTTGACCCAGTTGCGCCTTGCGGGGATTCTGGATCGCCTCAGTGCGCTCGTGTTGGGCACATTTGACGACTGTTTCGTGCCAACCGAGATGAAGGATTCACCGACCCTTGAGGAGATTGTGGACGACGCCGTGGGCGATCGAAATCTACCCGTCGTTGCTGGCGTCGCCTACGGTCACACGCGACGACGAGTCGTGTTGCCCCTTGGCGTCAGTGTCTGTGTTGATGGCGATGCCGGTTCGGTGGTCATTACACAAGCCGCGGTACTCTGACAGGCCGTGGGCGTTGGGTGGAGGAATTTGCCCCGTTTGCCGAAAGAACAGGTATGAACCTGGTGCGAGTACTTCTTCTGGCCCTGCTGACGCTGACCGTCCTGCCTGCCCGGGGAGCGTAGCACCGAAGTACGCCTCGAGATCGTACGTGCCCTGCGCACGATCTCCTTCCAGCGCTATCCTGGATATAGAGCCGCCCTTGTCGCTCTCGGCGATGCCGACGACGATAACAACGAGCGGGATGAGTTGGTGCGCCTGCGGGCCACCGAAGCACTGTGGGAGGCAGGCCGGAAGGATCTGCTGGATCCGGTTCCGCTGTTGGACCGCAGTGAGCGGTTGCGCTTGACAGCCGTGCTCATGATGCGCAAGCATGGTTCACCGGAGGCGGCAGAAGCGCTGGGCAGAGCGCTACTCGACAAGAATCTGAGTGAGACGGTCCGCTTGACTGCCATCGATGCGATCGGTGCCGTCGCCTTGTCCGCGCCTGGCGCCGTCGGATGCCGCGTCGTCGGCAGTTGGTCGAAAGCCACCCCAGTCTGGCCGTGCGCAAAGCAGGCAACGCAGGTGCTGAGTCACGTACTCGCCCAACAGCTCGAATAACCAAAAGAACTTACCTACCCCCAACCATCAACCACCACTTACGGACCAGACGTGGGAGCCACCCCAAGGACGGAGTCGACGGTCTCGGCGAAACTGTCCACCTTGATCGGTTTCTTCAACACGGCGTGTATGTACGCATGCTGGAGAAGAAATGCGAACTTCGCCGTCTACCCACCCCGACAGGACGATGACGGGTACCTCATTACCTTGGTCGCCAAGGGCGAACAGCAACTGTTCGCCGTCCACAGGTCCCGGCATGCGCAGATCGAGAATCATCACCAGCGTGCGTACGTAAGCATCGACGTCGACGACTAGATCTTCTTCTGCAACATGCCCGGAAGGTACGGTCAGCAGCAGGCTGTCAAGCGATACTCTCCTTTAGTTACTGACTCCTCTGGCACCCGGTAGTGTGTGCTTCTGCTCCTACATCCCGGACCCTCTCCACCTCGAATTAAACATCTCAACTCATTGTTTTATATAGCGTTTACGTATATCTATATAGGTACGGCATGGGCCTTGCATCCATCCGGGGCGAACATGGCGGAGCCTTCCGCCATAACCACACCACCTCACCTCATGCCGGAGGAACAGCGATGTCGAACCGAATCCCCATCCTGTGCAGTTTGCTCACCATGGCGACACTGACCGCCGTGGCACCAATCCTGGCGCAGACGCCAGGGATCGTCGTCTTCAGTGAACTGATGTGGTCCGGGAGTAGCGCGTCGAGTGCCGATGAGTGGATCGAACTCTACAACCGTGGCACAGAGCCGGTGGACCTCTCCGGCTGGACGATCACGCGAGGAGACGCAGAGGACGAAGCTGTGATGGTCCTGATTCCGCCTGCCGTGATCTCGCCTGGCGGGGTATTTCTCATCGCCAACTACGACGCAGACGACGATCGATCACAGCTGGAATCGGCTCCGGATCTGGTGGATGCCGCCGTCTCCCTGCCCAACTCACGGCTGCGGCTGCGGCTCTATGACGACGATCCAGCCGCAGGTCAGCTGATCGACGAAGCCGATGACGGCAGCGGCGCCCCTTTCGCCGGGCTTGGCGGCGACAGCAAGGCGTCAATGGTTCGTGTTTCACTCGACATGGTAGGAACGTTACCTGATGCATGGTCTACCGCGGAGGAGGCCGTGGGCTGGGACGCGGGCGCCATCGAACTGGGAACACCGGGTTCGATCCCGGGTCAGCTGCAGCCAGGAGCGGAGGGCGCGACACAGGTGACCGGCTCCTCGTGGGCCCGCTTGAAGTTGGTCGGTCGATAACGATCAACGGGTGACGGTCGTCGCGCACTTCGTATCTTGTTTGCCGTGGCAGCCTGGTGCAGGAATGTTACTTGTGCTCTGTCAAGGAATAGACCTTGTGAAATGAGGGCATCGATGAATCCCGGGTCGCAAGGCGCGCGATCGAGTCGGGTCAGTGGACTGGCAAGGCGAGTGAGCGTAACGCCGCGACCCGGGATTCATCGGTGGCCGAATACAAGGTTCGTTCCTTGACAGAGTACTAGATGGGTGACAGACTTGCGCCGGGCTGCCCGAGTTGCGCATCTCACCCTCCACACACACACACACAACACCACCACCCCGCTGGAGCGACGTTCTGCCTACGATCTGCCTGTTGATCGCTGTCCTTCTCCTCGGCTGCTCCGAGTCCACACCCCCACTTCCCTCGTTTCACGATGTGGCAGCCGAGGTCGGCCTGGACTTCGTCCACGATCGCGGTGCTCGGGGCGACTACTACTACGCCGAGACCTTCGGCGCCGGTGCCGCATGGCTCGACTACGATGCCGACGGATGGCTGGATCTATACTTGGTGAATGGGGGTGATCTTCTAGCGGGCCCCTCCCCGGCTGGCAGCAATCAGTTGTGGCGCAACACCGGGGCGGATGGTGAGTTCCATTTCGTCGACGTAACCGCTGCCACGGGGTCGGGGGACATGGGGTACGGGATGGGTGTAGCCACCGCCGACGTCGAAGCGGACGGCGATCTCGACATCTTCGTCACCAATGTCACAGCCAACTCTCTGCTGCTACAGTCCGAAGGTAGCTTCGTCGAAAGCTCTGCTCAGGTAGGCGTC
>Ga0310124_10002862_pt1 | contig 11760 bp, 20 predicted proteins | sample CB11b_AW_Bot5_MG_FD_203507 | JGI IMG/M metagenome (GOLD analysis project Ga0310124, IMG submission 203507) | Marine microbial communities from Western Arctic Ocean, Canada - CB11b_AW_Bot5 | ecosystem: Environmental > Aquatic > Marine > Oceanic | place: Canada: Western Arctic Ocean | collected...
GATCGTTATCTTTGGATTCATGCTAAAGGATTTTGCTACTAAAATGAGTAAGGGTATTGCCTTCTCTATGAATAAGCAATTTCAAGAGGGGGATCATGTTCTTATTGATGGTGAACGAGCACTTATTGTTAAGATAGGGTTTACACAGACCGTATTTGGTGTTACAAAGAGTAATGGAGAATTTGATGGAGATTATGTGTGGAGATATGTACCTAATGAACGTATAGAATTTCTCAAACTAGAAAAGATAATTTTTGACCATACTCCCCTAAATAATAAAAATAGGATAGCAGATAATAAAGAACAAATAAGGGAATTAAAAAATGGCACGGAAGAAGGCAAACCCTGATATTAATATCGTAGAGGTGGATCGATCTACTACGGAAGTTCAACCAGCAAGTTGGTATAATACAGCACATGCTCAAGCAATTGATAAGTGGAGAGTATGGCCCCGAATGTTGATCACTCTCTATGGTGTTATGTTCTACAAAGTAACGGATTGGTTCATGACATTACCAGATCCTACTAATGCCCAAAGTGCATTTGTCAGTGTCATAGTAGGTGCTGGTGCCGCATGGTTTGGACTGTACTGTGGTTCTGGTGGTAGTCCCAAGAAAGAGGACAAATAAAATGGCCACGGAAGAACTTGTAACAGCAAAACTTTTTAATAAATTCGTGAAGAAATTCAGTGAAGATACTAAGGTAGAACGTAAACTTAGAAAACAAACCATAATCAACACCAAGAAAGAACTAGAAGAACATACACAGGCAGTAAAAGACCTTAATAAAGATATAAAAGAAGGGAATAAAATTCAAGATACTGCTCAAGAGAAAAAACTTCAGGAACAAATAGACGAAATCAGAGAACTAAAAAAGAGTACAGATCAGGCATCTGACGAATATAAAGAGCTGTCGAAAAAAGAAACAGACCTGATGAAAAAATTCTTAAAGGTATCCGATGAAGGTGCTGATCATGACGCAACAATGGCCAAACGACAGGATTTAATTTCCAAAAGAGATAAAGCATCAGAACTAATTAGAGAGGAGAAAGACAAAGATCGAGGGTTTGCATCTAAAAAAATGATGGGACTCTTGAGTGGCATCGAAAAAGGTATCGGTGGAATGTGGAAGAAAGGGAAAGCTGCGGTTGGATTAACCTTTAAAGGTGCTTTAATAGCAACAGGTTTATTATTGTTACTGAAATTTTTGGAAAGTAAGAAATGGCAAGACATAAAGAAGTGGCTTGCCAAAGAAGGTAAAGAAATTTTCGACGTTTTAATGACCGTCTTTGGTGATATGTGGACATATTTTGCAGGACCAGACAGTGTTTTCAAGAGAATGTCAAAAATTATGAAGTCCTTTAATGAAATATTCAATCCCACAATAGTTGATGATACAGGCATGTCACCTGGAGCAATGGGTGGTAAACTTAAAGACAAATCTTGGTGGACAAGAATAGGTGATGCTTGGAACTCATTAGATGAGAATATGAAATGGTGGGAAGGCGTGTTGATTGCTGGAATGACTTTAATTGGTGGATATTTTCTCTATAAACCATTAAGACTTATATACTTATCAGGGAAATTTTTGACCAAACTTGGCTATAAAATGTTTACGAAGGTATGGGGTGGTATGAAATGGATGACAGGTTGGATTAAAGGTTTCGGTACAGCAGTTAATCCTACTCCAAAACAGTTAGAACTGTTTAAAGCACCAAAAGGTGGATGGTTCTCCAAGATCAGTAAGGGATTTGTGACGATAATTGGTTCATTTAAAAATGCTCTTTCTGCGGCGGTAGGGGGTGCTGGAAGATGGTTAGCAGAACTTGGACTAAGGGTTAAAAATGCTGTACCAGAAAAATTCCTTAAATATAAATTTGTCTCTGACTCCATGAATAAAATGAAAAATTTTGTCAGTGGTGGTGCGAAACAGGTAAGTCGGTGGGCCGTAAGAGGAACAGTGGGTGCGTATAAAGTAGGTGAAAAATTGGCTGGCGGCATGAAAGCTTTTGGCATGGGACAAGTTGGGAAAGCAAGAGCAGGGGCAAAGTTTCTAACCGGGAAAAGCTTAAAACTCCTTTCAAAAGGAGTAGACTATGCAAAACTTGCCACAGGACCAGCAGCCAAAAAATTAGGTAAAATGTTTGCTAAATTAATTCCAGGTGTGTCTATTGGAATAGGAACAGGACTTGCAGCTATGGCATTCTCAAGGGGTGCATATGGCGAAGCAGCAGCAGAAATGTTGTCTGGCATAGTTGCTACTGTTCCTGGATTTGGAACAGCTGCTTCTCTGTTGATAGATCACGCAATTGCTGAATCTAGACTATCCGATGAGGAAAAGAAAAGTCGTTTTGGCCACCGCAATTGGACGAAAATGGCATCCAAAACCCTGGGTGGGGTGAAAGGGTCACAACTTTGGAAAGAGAAACAGGCAAAACTAGCAAGAAAGAACAAAAAAGAGGCACCTCCTCCACCTCCATTATCTCCAGAAGATTTTATACCAGTTGGGGAAGGCATAACATTTACAGGTTTCCAAAAAGGCCTTAGTGCCTCTTCTTCAAATCTGCCTGAACACCAGAGAATAGCTATGTGGATGCGGCGCATAAAGAACAGTGATTATCAAGGGGCCGCATCAGCTCCCTTTGTATATGCTGGAAAAGATGATCATTCTTCAGTAAACATGTCAATTCTGGGGGCAGACACAACAACAGATACGTCTATTCAAAGTGAATGGTTGTCTGGGCCATAAAAAAAGGGGTTCCAAAGAACCCCTTTCTCGAAGCATTTGCTTCTTAATCAACTCGAACTCTTGCATTCTTGCATTTGCCATTGAGTAAATCATTTATATTGACGTAACCAGTACAACTCGTACCTTCACTTTTTTCAAACCAAGCACGATTGCGGTTCATCCCTGGAAATCTCTTGTCGAAGTCATCCAAAGGTTGCCAAGCACCCTTCCTGTATCCATCCTGCCAGTAACTTGGTGGTCTATTATCTGTCTGATTAATATCTCTCCAATTACCATTAGAAACATTAAGTTCTCTTCTATTTCTAATTCTTTTAGACGCAGAAACAACACGAGTAGGTTTTTCTGCCCTACGAACTGCACGTAAGATATTACTAACTCTAGCATCAGGACCGATTGTAATTCCAGTACCGATTACTCTCTTAACAACATCATAATCAGCACAACTGAATTTGGGTGGATTGGTTAGAACTACAGTCCCTGGACTTACTCTGTCCGAACAGGTCACTGTAATCGTTTTGGGTAGTTCTACTGTAACCTGTCGTTCCCCTGCGAGAGCAACGGTTGAAAGTAGTGTGGTTGCGAGTGCAACTACAAGGGTCTTTTTCATGCTTAATCCTTTTCAGCAAGTTTTTCAAAATATAGAAGAGGGTCTTCCTCTCCTTCATCTGTTACAGATACGGTAGAAGAAGGTTCCTCTTTCGTATCAATCGTAACAGTCTCTTCTGGTTCATCAAATGAAGTAGTTACATTACCTACTTTAGTTGTACCAGCAAGAACAGTATCCAGACGAGTCTTTAACTCATCATAGGATTTAAAATTAGTAGAATCAGTTTTTTCCTTGAGAGAATACTGTTTCTTCCACACTTCTTCAAGTGCATCATCCTTATCAAACAATGCAAAAGGTTTCTTACCAAACTCTGATTTATCATAGTTCCAGAAACCATCAACTTTCCGAATTTTCAGTTTGAAGTTTGTACCTTTCCAAAAATCAAATGGATTGATTGCAACCTCATCACTAAATGCTGGGTCTGGTTGCATAGTTTCCATGATCTTGTCAAAGATTTTCTTACCGAAACGGAACAAGAATACCTTACCCTCATTCTCAGGATGTTTGGGGTCTTCTACAACATAGATGTTAGAGAAGTATTGCAACTTCCTCTTCTGCCTACGAGCAATTTCCTTATCAGACTCCACACCAGAATTCCAGTAGGAAGTATTCATCTCTGATACAGGGTCTTTCTGTCCGATTGTGGTAAGAGAATTCTCAATATACCATTGACCAGTTGGACCTTGGAACGCATGGTTCCAGACCTTTGCCCACGGAAGTTCCTCACCCTTGACGGCAGGAAGAAAACGAATGACTGCATAACCATTACCTGACTTATCCAGTTCTGGTTTCCACAACCGTTCATCAACGTATGATTTCTTTTCGAGGGGTTTGTTTTCCTCTTCAACTGCACCAAGCAGTTGGTCCAAGGTATTTTGTTTTTTCATTGCATTTAACGACATATGTATCTCCTTATGTTTACGTATATTTGCGTATGTAATCGTATGTTTATATTATTTGTAGTATATCACAAAGTTCGTCTTTTGTCAAGTAACTTAGGTTCGAATAATAAAATTTTTCTTTCAGTTGACAGTCCACCCAGTAAAATTCTACATCTCTAAATTCTACAAAAGTTGCTTGCATTTGCTGGGACCAGTTAACAGGATTAAATCCTTTGGAGTCAGCAGGAAGATAATTATCCGTACCCTTGTAGATGTTATTTAGGGGTTCCTCATACACACTCAAATCAAACCCTAAAATGTATACTTCTCTTGATCCATTCTGACATGCAAGATGCATTGCAGAACAACCAGTAGACCATCCTCTAGGGAAATCAAAATGAATAACCTCATCTTTCTCTTTTACCCAAGTGATCCAGACACCAGTATCCTTTTCCATCTTTTGGATAAGATCAGATTTATCTAGGTGAGGGAATTTTTCTAATGCTTCTTTGACTTTCTCTTGTACTGTAGTAGGGTCTTTACCTCTAATTACACATTCACTATGTGGTTGGGACTCACCTATTGAATAGAAAACTAATTCGTCAGGAATATCGAACCCCATCAAAAAAGTCTCTCCAACATCCCTTGGAAGTCGTTGCCAATCCACAAAAAAGCATATATGCTCAAAGGCATAACCTGAGTCATATATCTCTTGTTGCATAGCAGGGTCAGTTGCCACTAGACAATCTACTTCACCGTCACGATAGATCGCATTACAACCCCAAACATTAACTCCATTTTTTGCAATAGTTTGATGGCAAGGTTTGAACCATGATCTAGATTCTCCATTGCCTACAATCAAAGAAGTCCCTGCTAAATGCGGTGGCACCCACATAGGATTAAAACTATCCATTCTGACAGAGGCATCTAACACTACTTTTGTTCCTCTGCACTAATTTTTAATACTGCTTCTTGTGTTTGAGAGGGATTTTGTCTGCAACCGATTTCATCTAAAGATACTGTCCATCCTTCTGCAAGCATACCTTCTACTGTGGAAAGTCCTCTATCCTTAATGACACCACTCCAAGAATTTATAAAGTTTATACATTCTGGTTTTGTATCGAAATGTCGGGACAACACATGAACTCTCTCATCTCTTGTCTCTCCATCTGGTCCTGTTATTGTAAATGCCAACAGAAGCATAAATGTTTTAATCATGTATTTTTCCTTTCAATTCATTAACCCTGTTACGCAATACATTAACTGCTGTTCGTAAATTACCAGAGTTATGATCTTCATATCTACTCTCAAGAACTGCAATTTCTTCCATTAATACAACTATTTTTTCAACTGTCACTGTATTAAACTCATTACTATACTCTTTAATTGTCATCTCGTAAGGCCTTCCAACTATAAGGAAATATTTCCTTTGCCAACACATCAATTTGTTTTGCAACCATTTGTGTTTCTAATTGTGCGTCTTCTTTACATCGTAGATTGCAAACACGAGAAAATGCCATTAACGTACCACTCCAGTACCATTCTGTCATCATTGCTTGAGGTAGAACCATACGTGCTTGTTCTGGACATACTCCCTTCCTGAGAAGTTCCTCATATGTCCATTTTGCACTTCTTAATGCTTGTTGATAATCATTCACCAGATCATTACGAGGATTGATGTCTATCTCTTCATCAGAAGAACCTTGCTTTTTATTTTGTGGTAAACCTCTCCAAATATCGGGTTCATAAAATTCTGGTTCCATATCCACGTATCGTCTTGATACTTCATTCCACACTAAACCCACTTGATGTTTGACCAATTGACGAGCAACGAACACGGGGGCTTTAATATGGTATTGTAAACTACCATGCCCAAAAGGAGTCCAATGCCCATGCTTACCAAGATAATTGATAAGTTTCGGATCTTTGTCTTCATCAAACTTTTCATGGGCTTTTGCAAAAGAAACTCTTGCAGCATTGACTACTGATAAATCACTACCCATGTGATCTACCAGTGTCACCATTTGTTCGTTAGAACTTGCCATTAGACCTTTCGGATGGTTGCCAATTGCCGTGTTTCTTATCTTGTCGAGGATTGTGTCTACGAGGACGATATCCCTTTGGCCATTGGGGTGGACGTGTTCCTAGTTGCTTAACTCGTTCTTTTAACTGTTCATTTTCTACAGTCATTTCTGAAAGAACAGATTGTAAATCTTTAACCTGTTTAGTCAGTTCAGAAACCTTTGCTTCATAAAATCCTTCTTCACGAATTGTGGGATCACCATCTAGATGTACTGTAACGTTCATTAATCAAAACTCCTCTATTAACTTCAATAGTTTCATTTTATACTTTTTTGGGTCAATTGTCAAGAACCTTTTGTAATCTTTCATCAATTTTTTAGTGTCCTGCCAAACTATATCATCACTCAAATTTTTATCCCAATTCTCAGAGTATTCTACCAATACTTCGAGTACGATCATCGTTTCGATGGAGAGTCGTTTCCCAAGATATTCTTTTAGTAATTTTGGATGAGTATTGCTATGAACTTCAAATAGAGGTTCGAACTCTTTAACTAAAGGATACATCTCCACAGCAAACGTATCAAAGAAACCCTCTCTCTTGAGTCTCCATGAATCATAGTTCTCATCAGTGAAGTTAGCAATGTATCCCTTTCTGTCTTTGACAAAATTTGAGAGCAACCAATTTTGGATCTCTTTGGGATCGTCATATTTTTTGGAGAGTCGAGCAAAGAAATATCTGTCCTTGCGTTTGTAAAAGGAATTCCTCGATACCTTGGTCTTACCTTCATACTGCACAAAGTCATATTTACCCTTACCGAAATGTGCCTTCATAGCACAATACATAAGATATATGTCAACAGGGTTCATTAGTCCATAAATTTTCTATCTTTGATTAAATGCATTAATCTGTGTCGTAATACCAAAACGACCAACCAAAATAAACTGTTCGATTTATAAGTTCCATTTGGAACTTTCAACTCATATGTCATAAATTTACTCTTTCTTCAATTTCCAATATATGTAAGGTTCACCGCAAGGCACTGACACTCCACCTTCTTCATTTGTCCAACATTGCAAAGGGAGAGATTTTGCTGTTGGGTCTAGAGGAGATTTTCCTACATAATGCCACTCTGCACCTTTTGCTCTATCTATTACAACTTTATCAAAAAATTCTTTATTACTTGTCATAAAAAGTACTGGTATCAGAATTAAAAATATTGCGAACATACTAACTCCTAAATTGGCAATTGTGCTTGTCTTGGTAGGAAGTTCAACTCTCTAGCATTTGCTTCAATCTTTTCTTTCAATCCTTTTGAAATAAGGGAATGAACCGTGTCTGGTTCTATTCCCTCTTTATCACAATACCATAAAACTGCATCCATGTGAGAAATATCTTTATCCTTTACAATGTTCTCAATTTCCAGTGTAAAGGTTTTGGGTGTGTTCAAACTCATTTATATTCCTTATAAAGTTGTGGGATTAACCATAGACCCCACACGCACTTATTAGGGAGTGATCCCCGATGAAATGGGAGTTTCTGTTGCCAGGTACTCCCGAACCCCGATCTGATTATGCTGCGAGAGCATAATCCTCATATGCAAAGTTATCGTTTGCGTTTACTAATTTGACCAATAACGGAGTCATCCGACAATTCTCCACTTCTCTATTACACGCCAGTCGATCCTAATTCACCCCCATCAAAAAAAGACTAGGTAAACTACACCACTGAGGAGAAACACATCTGCACAAATAGACCATACCATGTATGCTCTTATCATCCACTTACTTACCTCTTGGACTAGGGGGTTCTTCATTGTCATGCCCCTGTAGTTCTTTTTCCACATTAATCTCCTTTTGGTGGAGGTGAGGGGATTTGCACCCCTGTCCTGTACGTTTTTCAATCCGCATCATCGAATTGTATTCTATTTATAGTAGCATACTGAGGAGGTTTTGTCAACCCCTTCTCGACAGATATACCTGTTTTTTTAGGTTTTTTAGGAGGAAAATCTATTCCCTCTATATGAAGGTCTTTCCCCATTGAAAGAAAACATACGTATGGACCTGGAATATATTCTAAAACTGTAGACTGCCGAGTTTCTTTATTATACAACATAATCACATTATAACCAGTTTGTACGTCTTTCCACATTGCAAGAGGTCTTTCTTTTGCAATATTTGTAACAGCTTCCAATGTTGTTTTAGGATCACCACACATAAGAGGTTTCATTGTACTAATAACTGTAGGTACATTAGGTTTTTTTCCCTGATGTCCTGCCTTTTCTTGGGTTTCTTCTACTTTAGGTTCTACTTTAGGCGATGTGTCTTTGGGGGGTACTGTGTTAGTTGTCTGACATCCCATCAACAGAAACATTGCCACTATTGCTAGATACTTCATTTTCGTTTCTCCAATCCGTAACGGTTTCTGTTAACGCATCCAAATAATCATACTTCTTCTTCACAAATTCTTGTACTGTACCGTCTTCTGTTACTACTAGGATTACTATTTGGGAAATGTCAATACCTGTTCTTTCTCCAAACATTTCTGCATATGCAGAACCTTGAATGTAATAGTTTTCGTTCCATTCATCTTTACGTTCTTTGGTTGAGGTTTTGAAATCTATTGCTGATAGCACACCATTATACTCCGCAATACAATCTACTCTCCCCGCTACCTTATATTTATCACTATAGAGTCCTGCCTCTTGTGCATATATGTTATCTATATTACACAATACTTTTTCTTGTAACTGAGTAAATATACAATAAGGCAGAAAATCCTTCTTATGTTTCTCCCATTTTGAGGGAAAATTGGTGGACATATTATTGAGGTAGTCTTCACACATATGGTGAACTTTAGTTCCTCTAGATGCTGCTTTACCAGAAACATAATTGGCAACTTCATTCCCTACTTTCTTTCTCCATTCTGTCAATCCTTCCTTGCTTCTGCCAGATAAGACTGTAGTTATAGATGGATACTCTTCTCCTTCGGGAGTAATATAAAATCGTTTGCTGTCTATTGTTCTCGTTTGAAGTGGTGGTAATGCCACTGATACATGCTTAAATCCTACCTTTATCATATACTTCTCATCCTTTTCACTAATCTATCTGCTCTATTGGTTACTTGTTTGTACCATCTGCTATCGACCATTTCATCTGCTGCTGATTCCCAATCTCTGGCATCTACACCACGTTTCATTCCTTTGAATTTACTCAATCGAGTATACCCCATATTGAACATCATATTAGCAATGATCAATTGGACTTCTTCGGGCAAATGTTCAAACTGGACATATAATCGTTCGCAGTCTGACAGTACGGATTCGATATCGGAATCGAATGCTTCTTGAACTCGATCACTACTGACTTCTGTACCAACGGAGGCTCCACACTCAGGATCATCATCAGTGATAAGATGCCCAATACCAAAGGTAGGATAACCAAGATGGTCATGGTATACTTCATATTTACAACCCTCATCATTTGCTAATTCCTCTCTTAGTTGGTACTTATCCATTATTCAACTCCTATCCCTAATTTCATTTTATTAATAATGTAATTCCTCACAAACCCAGACCGCACTATATCACCAATAGTAAATTCTAGGCAATTAAACTCTTCCATCTCCATCAAAATTCTCAGGAAATCATGAAGACCATTCTTTTCATTTCTCTTAACCAAATCCGTCTGGTCAAAATCCCCACAAAATATTATCTTGGAGTCCTGTCCTACCCTCGTAATAATGGTATCCAATTCATGAAAATTGAGGTTCTGGCATTCATCTACTATAATGATAGAATTGTCAAATGTCAACCCCCTTAGAAATGAAGTCGATAGGAAGAATAGAGTCCCTTGTCCCTTGAGTCTATCGTATAGTGTATTAAACTGCTGTTCATTTGGCATTTCAAACATGAACTGAACCATGTTCATGTATGGAACCTGATATAGGGATGCCTTGTCTTCCTCATCTCCTGGGAGAAACCCTATATCTCTAGTAGGTATTAATGACCGCACTAAAACTACTTTATCAAACTTAGTCTTTAAGTCTAACACATCTTTCAAAGAAAGGTAAAGAGAAACAAAGGTCTTCCCTGTTCCTGCTGCACCAAAAAGAAATTGGTTCTTGCCCTTTTTCCACGTATCAAAGACTATCTTTTGATTGTCCGTGATATGCTTAATGGCAACTAGGCTATTCGCATTAATGTCTTTATTTTTCTTTCTGCTTGCCATATTTTAAAATCCTCTACAGACTCATATAAGTCACATACGTGTTGAAAGTGAAAGGGAGATAAAGGATATCGCATTACCCCCCTCTCTAATGGCACAAATGCGGAGGGACTTCCCAGCTTCCTTGGATGCTGTGCATCAGTGCTGAAGTTCGATTTCTCGCATGTGCCATTATTATTTATATTTGTTGATAACATTTCTTGCCTTGATTTGAGCATTAGACTGACCACTTCCATACTTATCTGCTAGGGGAGAATCAGGATGTGCAGATGCAATTCTTTGCATATTCTCTGTGAATCCTCCATCTACTTTAGGACCAAGACCCATAAGATGATCTCCTGCAATTGCTACAGGTTTAATGATTTGCTGTATATGGGGATTGTCTTCTAGATACTGCCCTCTGGCAGAGATTGTCATAAATTCATCCCACTCCCTTCGGAGTTGTGCATCATAAAATGTGTATGTCGGCATTATAAATCCATTTCTAATTGTTTCTCATCTCCACCCAATAGTGTAACTTTCCTTTTAAGTGCGTATGCTTGTTCTACAAGTTCTTTCTGTCTTATCAATGCTTGTTTAAGAGTCTTCTGTAATTCAAAGACTTCTCTTTGATACATCAAAGTTGTGTCCATAGGAATCGACTCATTTAACCTACGTCCCATGTAGTTCCAGTAAGGTTCTCGTTCCATTCCATCACTCCAAGTCCTGACTATTTAGGTCAGAACTTTTTTCCAATTTCCCAACGATAGAAGATATGATCACCTATACGTGTAGTTCTACGTTTAACCTTTGCCCATGCTGGTCTAACGTAATATGCATGATAAAATAAAGCACCATCAGTTATATCGATGAATGCTATCTTATTATATACTATTGACCTTGCTATTGTCAAGAGTCTTGTGTAAGTATCTATCTCTTTAGGTATGTCACTACGTCCATCACAATACCAAGAAAATTGACATTTATGTCTGATAGGAAAAAATTCACCATTCTTCTTCCAACTCTCTCTGGTTGGTCCCTGTTCTACTACCTCACAGACGGTATTGGGGAATCGTTTATCCTTCACACGATTGAATACGACAGCAGTTACACCAAGAAGTCCAGCACTACCTTGTCCTCTTGCCTCATGATACATGTTAAGTGCAAGACATTCTGCTGAACCATCAGGTTTAATCTCTGTAGCATTAGCAGGACTAATGAAAATCAGTCCTGCAACTATAAGTTCTGCTGGAGTCATTAGAATATTATAAAACCGAGTACCAACCCGACAAGTATCCA
>Ga0310124_10002864_pt1 | contig 11755 bp, 6 predicted proteins | sample CB11b_AW_Bot5_MG_FD_203507 | JGI IMG/M metagenome (GOLD analysis project Ga0310124, IMG submission 203507) | Marine microbial communities from Western Arctic Ocean, Canada - CB11b_AW_Bot5 | ecosystem: Environmental > Aquatic > Marine > Oceanic | place: Canada: Western Arctic Ocean | collected...
ACTTCCTATCCAGCGGTTCTGCTAATCGGGCCGGCGGCATCGGCCGGGCAGGCAACACGCAACTGCTCGACCAGGCACTGGCCAACGAGGGCGATTGGAACAGGATCTGACAATCATCCCAATCGACGTTTTTTTGTCGATCCTATCCCCGAATCAGAAACAATGGAAAACGCCTCTTCGTTGGACACTGCCGAGGCCAAAACTGGCCGAACAGTGACTGTGCAGATCACCCCAAGCCGGATTCCTGATCACGTTGATTACGCCAAGATTTCCTGAACCACTTTCCCGTGAACATCGGTCAGCCTAAAATCACGTCCATTGTAGCGATAGGTCAGCCGTTCGTGGTCCATCCCCAATAAATGCAAAATCGTGGCATGAAAATCGTACATGCTGACACGATTTTCCCTGGCAAAGTAACCGAATTCATCGGTCGCCCCATACGCGGTTCCACCCTTGATGCCCCCACCTGCCATCCACAATGTAAACCCATAGGGATTGTGGTCCCGGCCGTTACCCTGACTCACCGGTGTTCTCCCGAATTCGGTGCCCCACACTACCAGCGTGTCGTCCAACATTCCCCGCATCTTCAAATCTTTGAGCAATGCACCGATCGGCTGATCCACCTCGCGGGCATTTCGAGTATGACCGCCTTGGAGATCGCCATGTTGATCCCACTTATAACTGTGCGTGCACTGGACAAAGCGGACACCACTTTCAGAAAGCCTGCGGGCCATCAAACACTGCCTGCCAAAGTTATCCGTTGGCCCCTGGCCGATGCCGTACAGATCCAGCGTCTGTTTGGTTTCCCCGTCAAGATCCATTACCGGCGGAGCCGCTGTTTGCATGCGAAACGCTAATTCAAATGCCTCGATACGAGCATCCAGCCGCGAATCCGTTGCAAAGGCGGCTGCATGCCTTCGATTGCCTTTCTGAATCAGATCCAGTTGAAAACGTTGCAATTCTCGCGTCGCTGCGGCCCGCTCGAGATTGTTGATCCGCGCACTACTCATGGGAATATTCGTATCACCCACGGCCGTACCCTGGTAAGCGGCTGGCAAAAATCCTGCCGCATAGTTTTGATTGGAACCATGGTACAACGGCGGACTGATGGTCACGTAACCAGGCAAATCCTGATTCACGCTTCCCAATCCGTATACCACCCAAGACCCTACACTCGGTCGCGGGAAAACGGCTGAGCCGGTGTGTAGCTGTAAAACGGCTCCACCATGGTCTACCTGTTCAACATGCATCGAGCGGACAAAACTGATCTCATCAACCATCGATCCCACGTGTGGGAATAAATCGCTGACAGGCAATCCACTCTCGCCGTAGTTTCGAAATTCCCACGGCGATTTCATTAAATTCCCCGTGCCCGCGAACTGTAACGGTTTATCAAAGGGAAGTGGTTTGTCGTGATTCCTGGTCAACTCGGGCTTGGGATCAAAGGTGTCGATATGCGACACTCCGCCGTGCAGGAAAAAGAAAATCACCCGTTTGGCCTTCGGCGTATGATGCGGCTTGCGCGGCAACAACGGATTCACATCCGCCACCGACCCCTGTGACTGATTTTCACCATGTAATAATCCCAGCAGAGCAACGTGACCAAATCCGCAAGCTGTGCGACGCATCGCCTCTCGACGACTCAAATGGTAATACGAGGAATGATTCATAATGTGTGGAGGGGTTCAAGGGGACATTTAAGAGAGGGGACTGGCTCCCAGCGGGGTCCGGTCCTATCCGGTTCATTATTTTTTATCGTCCAATTGCTTGGGACAACTTACTCAACATAAACAAATTCATTCAAACACATCAACGCCTGACAAAAACTTTGCAGGGCCTGCCGATACGGAGTGACTGGAAACACGGGCCGGGCGAGATTAGGGGTACCCTGATAATGGGACTCTATGGTCGCCTGATCCAAATCACGATTGTAAATGGCCACCTCGTCAATGTTCCCATAAAACATCTCCGTGCCATCGGCTGTCGCACCAATCGTCAGAGGCACTACGCCATTGGAAAAGTTCCTTCCCACCCTCATTTTATCCACCAGGATGCCATTGACATACAAACGACGTTCCTCAGCCCCAAATGTGAACGCAACGTGTGTCCACTGACCAATTTCGGCAACGAAACGTGGATCCGCTTGGGTACGAAACTCCCCTGGCACGCCAAAGAACTGGTAATACACGACCAACTTTTGCATTCCGTTGACCTGTTCTCGAATGACTCCACTTTTCCACAACCGTTGTCCCCCCTTATTACTGTCGCGACCGACAACCATTGCATCCACCATCTTCATAGGACGAATCCAATATTCGACGGTCATGACTTCCGACTTGCCATGAAAAAGCGTCTCGTCGGTGACTCGTACGTGGGGTCCTGATCCGTCCAATTCAAGCGAAGTGTTGGCCGAACCATCGGCCGACACAACGTCATCGGCCCCAGGAACACCCAAGGACACTCCCTCCTGGAACTGGGCGTCATATTTCCCCGGAGACACCTCGTTGACACCCACTTTCGCACCCGCAGATTCGTCAAACCGATAATAGACCATCAGATCTTTCGTATGACGGATCAAATAGTCATGAGGAACCAATTTTTTTTCTGTTGGAGTTTCCGCCAAGCGTTTTCGCCATTGGTTAATACTTTTTTGGATCTCTTTCTGTTTGATACCACCGGGATCATACGTTGCAAGATATCCATCCAAAAACTCTATTCCCTCGGCCAATTCCACGTTCCGCGGTGATCGACCAAGAAGCGATTGATACGCTTGTCGTACAACTGCTTCGTCGCCAATTGTCTGGCCGGCGTCCATTTCATCCAACGAAAGGTCTGGGGTCAATTTCTGTGCCAACTTGAGCGACTGCTCGCGAACCATTTTACTATTCAAAAAGAATAACGATTGCGGAGCTACCGTTGTTTCATGGCGCAGGGACGTTGATTCGTGTTCATTCGCCGCATCAAACAACCGCATGATCTCTGGACGAAAATTTCGCACCACCGGCAGATAAACCGAACGCCGGGGCAGAGGAAATTCCGGACGCGACCCCAAAGCGTAAAGTTCGCGACTTGCATCACCACCGGCCTGGATCGCCTTGTAGTTGAAATCCGACCCCCCCATAATACTGTCCAAGCTGTCACCCAAAGCCAACAAGGTGTCGCGAATTTCTTCCCCGGTGAGCCGACGACGAGACATCCGCCAGAGAAGCCGATTATGGGGATCGATCCGCGCGGCCAGGGAGTTCTCGACATGGGCTTGTTGATAAGTTGACGACAGTAACACCCGACGGTGCATCGCCTTGATCGACCAGCCGCTGTCGATAAATCGCCGAGCAAGCCAATCAAGCAATTCAGGATGCGACGGTTTTTCTCCACGAATACCGAAATCGCCACTGGAGGCGACCAGCCCGGTACCGAAATGCCACTGCCAAATCCGATTGACCATCACCCGAGCTGTCAACGGATGTTCATCCCCTCCGATCCAGCGGGCCAATTCCAATCGCCCGCTACCGGTGGTCTCAATCGGCGGCTGGTCTTCGCCTGCAATGATCCTGAGAACACGTCGCGGCGCAACTTCACCCAGTTGTTCGTAATTTCCGCGAATATGAATCCGCACGTCCCTCGGAGTCGGTTGATCCTGGACGCCCATGACTTTGACTTCGCCACCGCCAGGAGCCGGCACCATGTATTCAATCCACTTCGAGTCGGCCAAAAAGTCCTGCATCATGTTCGTACTCAAAAAAATCCCGGCCAGGGAGTAATAATCCGCGGTGGGAATCGGATCGAATTTATGGTCGTGGCAACGGGCACAGCCGATCGTCAGACCCATGAAGACAACCCCCGTTGCATGAATTTGTTCGTCGGCTATTTCGCGGAGCATCTGATGCTTGTTACGCATGACGACCGGCTTGGGACCAACCTGCAGAAATCCTGTAGCCACAACCCGATTCAGATCCGTAGCCACATCCCCCGTTTTGGACAACAAGTCTCCCGCCAATTGTTCAATCACAAATTGATCATAAGGCAAGTCTCGATTCAGCGCTGAAATGACATAGTCACGGTACCGCCAGGCGTTGATGTACGCATTGTTCCCATCGTGCGCAGCCGATTCGGCAAATCGAACCACGTCCAACCAGTGTCGTCCCCAACGTTCACCGTACCGTGGTGAGGCAAGCAGACGATCAACCACCTTCGCCTGGGCGTGTGGCGACGGGTCGGTGACAAACGCCTCGATTTCCTCCGGAGTCGGTGGTAAGCCGGTCAGGTCAAAGTGAAGTCGTCTTAAAAAACTCGGACGATCTGCTTCCCTGGCTGGCCCAATACCGGACGATTCCTGAGCTGCCAGAATGAATCGGTCAAAGGGAACTTGGGACCAGCCGGCTTGTTTCACGGCCGGCAACCTCGGATGATCTATCGACTGAAAGGCCCAAAACGCCTTCTCCTCGGCACTGAACAAAGCGCCACCCTGTCCAGCCGTCCGTTTCACCACCTCGACCTTGGATTTTGGCCAGAAGGCACCCAATCGTACCCACTCGACCAACACTTCGATCTGTTCGGGACGCAGCGGGCCAGTGGGCGGCATTTTAATTTCGCCCTGGTGACGCACCGCGTGAATCAATGGGCTTTCATCCGGTTTTTTCGGCACCAGCACCGGACCCTTCTCACTGCCCTGGGTGACGAACTCGCCAGAGTCAAGCCGCAAGCCGGCTTCCTGGACATCAGGTCCATGGCATTGGTAACAATGGATCGCAAGCAAGGGCCGTACTTGCGATTCGAAGAACGGCTCACGAACATCCATGGTCATCGCGAGCAAGAGGCCGGTCTCAAAAAACAGGCACAACAAAATACCGCTAACAACGATCCTCAACCGGCACATGAACCACCCAGCTGACGTTTGTGTAAAGGTGCACCAACATGGTTGCTTTACTGCAATATAACAGACTTGCGACATGAAATCAAAGCCTGTCTTCCCTGCAGCAACCACTCTCAAACAAGTGTCAAACAAGCAAAGCAAACTACATCTTTTCGAGCTTAGCAGTTATTTTCAATCGTGTAGCCAGAAGATTCAATTCATCGACAACCGTTGGGTGAAGCGGGATACCACAACGGCGATATTGTTGCTCTTTGAGATGCTCGATTTCACCCGGCAAAAAAATATCTTTTGTGCCAGGCACCCGTTCCGCACTTTTGATTTGCTGAATAAAACCAGCCACGCGCTGCTCAAAGACCTCGACGGGAAGAAATCTGGAAATGTCGATGACCTGAAAATAATGCCCCACATTCATTGGCTGGTGAATGGCCGAGGCAGGAGGCACCTCTCGTCCTACGTTGGCGCCGCTGAGCACAGCGGCGAGAATTTCAAACACCACCGTCAAGCCGTACCCCTTGTGTTGACCAATCGGCAAAATCAGACCCTGTCGGGCGCTGGCCGGGTCGTCGGTCGGCTGACCTTCGCGGTCCAGGGCCCAATCCAACGGAATCTTTTTCCCTTGCCGGGCTAACAAATCCAGGGTACCTCCCGCCACGATCGTCGTCGCCATGTCGAGCACAATCGGTGGAAGATCTCCGGCCGGCACGGCCACGCCAATCGGATCGTTACTGGTCGTCGGAGTCCGTCCACCCCACGGTGCCATGAGACAACCCCCGTTGGTTGTGGCGATGCCAATTTTGCGACCCGGCATTGCCATCCGAACCCAATAACCACAGGCACCAAAATGGTGCGAATTTCGCACGGCGACACAGCCAATGCCGTTACTTTCAGATTTTTGAATCGCCAATTGCATCGCCCGATGACTTACCACCTGCCCCAGACCACCATCACCATCAATTAAGCCGGTTGACGGTCCTTGTTCAACCACCTGGACATCGGGCTGTACGTTGGTGCCACCTTGCTGCAGGCGTGACACATACCACGGCAAGCGTTGCATTCCGTGCGAATGAACACCGCGCAGGTCGGCGTCGACAAGACTCTTGCTGGTGATGTCAGCGTCAGCGTCGGGAACGCCGACTGCACTGAATACCGCACGGCCAAGTTGTACCAGCGTCGAAGGGGAAACCCTTATGTCTTCAGCTGGAGATGACACTCGATAGCCTCTTTCAGTGTTTACTTTTTACATCTCCTGAAGAGACACCCTTTTAAAACCTGCCCTTTTAAAACCTGCCCTTTTAAAACCTGAACGCTCCTTAGTGCATGCAACGACCGCCATCCACATTAATCGACTGTCCCGTGACATGGGCGGCCCCATCACTCACCAGGAAGACCACCATCCGAGCCACATCTTCTGGACTCGCTTCGGTACCCAACGGTGAAGGGGGCACCCGGGTCTGAGTCTCCGACACACCACCGGAACCAATCAAAGATTTCATCGTTTCGGTGGCAAAGCGGCCCATCGCCGTTGAAACCACTCCGGGACAAATACAATTCACGTTGATTTTATCATCCGCCAGTGCGCACGCCGCCGATTGCGTAAGATTGATCACCACTGCCTTACTTGCCGAATAGGCAGCCAACAGGGGTCGCCCTCCTTTTCCAGCTACTGATGACAAACTGACGATCCGACCGCCTCGTTTTCCTTGAATCATAGCGCGAGCTGCCGCCTGAATTCCAAACAAAGTGCCTTTCGAATTGACCGCCAATACTCGATCCCAATCTTCCTCGCTGAGCTCTAGGAACTTTGCCACATGCCCCACTCCAGCGTTATTGACCATGATGTCGAGACCACCCAGATCTTCAACGGTACGAGCGATCAATCGATCGACCTGTTGCTTGTTTGAAACATCAACCTCCATGGACAACGCCCGGCGACCCAGTGAGCGCACTTCCTCTGCTACGCTGGCCACATTCTCGGCGTCGATATCTGCCAGTGCTAAGTCAGCACCCATTTCGGCCAGGTGCCGTGCAATCGATCGGCCAATACCACGACCCGCACCGGTTACCACAGCCACACGATTAAGCAATTCCATAGATGTACCCTAATTGCGATAGTATTTATGCAGCCGCGGACGGTCTCGAGGAGCCAAACCACCACTGAAGGAATCAGAGACCTCGCTCACATAAAGATTTCCCAAGGAATCCTGGGCAATCGAATGTGGCGAGAAAAATAACCCGGCACCTTCCGGGTCACCAGGCAATAATTCGGCCAGCACCTCGCCCTGGGCATCACGAACCGTCACTCGCGCTCGCGGGAGTTGCATCGCCAAATGCTTGTTACCCGGGGGACCTTGCATCACTTCTCCCATTTCCGTCACGAACAGATGACCACGCGGATCCATCAAAAAACAACTTGCCCGTGGCGCTACCCACTGGTCCACAAACGTACCATCGGGAAGAAACACCTGAACACGACTGTTTTCGCGATCGGCAACAAGAATTCGATCGTCCTGATCAACGGCCACGCCATGGGGCAAAAAGAACTGGCCAGGACCGTGCCCCGGCTCGCCAAACGTGTGCAACAGTTCTCCCGACCTGTTGAACCGATGAATACATGCATTTCCGTAGCCATCACTGACAAGAATGTCACCGCCGGTCGTCACAGCCACACCCGTAGGCGTATTGAAAGGTGGGCCAGCACGACACACCGAATCCAACTGTCCGGGAACGTATCCCGTATCCGCAGGATGGTCCGCCGTGTTAATCTCCAATAGCAACTCACCATCGGTCGTGAATTGGCGCACACTGTGTCCCTGGTCATCCACACAGTAAAGCGTGTCGTCCTCCGCCGAAAAAATAGCGTGGGCACGTCGAAACATCCCAGCTCCCCATGACCCGAGCCGGTTCCCTTCCGAGTCGAAAACAATCACCGGGTGTTCCACGGACCGGTTCAGCACATAAACTCGATCTTGTGAATCAACGGCGACGCCAGCTGCATCGTCCGTAATCCAATTCGCGGCGAAACCTTCCTGCAAACGGTAGGTAAATTCACCCGATCCAACAAGCAAGGGTTTTTCACTCGCTGTCATAATACCCCAAAAACATTCTTTAAAGTGCAGCCGAAAGGAAAACTGGCCGAACCAACTCGACAAACAGCCCCAGCTTACCCAAACAAGCGATTACAGAAAAGTCCCTGCCGGACTCACCGGAAACTTACCTTGCGGCGGGGAAAAATCCCGGGCAACAAGCACCACTTGCCATTCTGAACGATACCTGTCGAAACGGCTGCCCGCACAAGCCACCCCGCGATGATGGTGTAAGCAAAACGCTACACAACTCCTATCCTCACACCAAAATCTCGTCGACCACCTTGCCATAGACATCGGTGAGTCTAAAATCGCGACCCGCGTGGCGATACGTCAGTTGCTCGTGATCGACTCCCAACAGGTGCAACATCGTCGCGTGCAGGTCGTGCAGATGAATTTTTCCTTCGATAGGTTGATAACCAAAATCGTCGGTCGCACCATAGGTAAATCCGGGCTTTACACCACCGCCTGCCATCCAGGCACAAAAACTCTCCTGTTGATGTTCACGGCCATGCGTATCGATCGGTGAGGTGCCAGACAAATCCTGGCTCCACGGTGTACGGCCAAATTCACCGGACCACAGAACCAACGTGTCTTCTAAAAGACCACGGCGTTTGAGGTCCTTGATCAAACCGGCAATCGGCCGGTCCGCACCGCCGCAACTGTTGGGCAACGCCTTGAGGATGTTGCCGTGGTGGTCCCAACCCTCCATCGTCACCTGGACAAAGCGGACGCCCGCCTCGCTCAGTCGACGGGCCAGCAGGCATGCCCGCCCATTACGGGCAGTCGGATTGTCATTGATGCCGTACAGCTCCAATGTCTCGGGAGACTCGGAAGAAAAATCCACCAGTTTGGGCGTTTCAGCCTGCATGCGGAAAGCCAGCTCAAATGACTCAATGATGCCTTCCATCTGGGAATCGGTCTCGACACGATCGAGCAATCGCTGATTGATCCGCTGTAGAAAATCCAGCCGACGCCGTTGCACCTCCGGTTGGATTTGCGGATCCTGTAGATTTTCGATTGCCGGCTCACTGCTGCTGGCCGACGCATTGACAGGCGTTCCCTGATAGGCAGCCGGCAAAAATGAAGACGCACAGAGGCGTGTATCGCTGGGGGGATGAATCGTGACAAAACCAGGTAAATCTTCGTTCTCCGTTCCCAGCCCATAGTTAATCCACGAGCCCATCGATGGAAGTGCATCGGTGACCGTACCCGTGTGAAACTGCAACGACGCCGGTGCATGGGCCCGATTGTCGGTGTACAGACCTCGCAGCAGGCAAAGTTCGTCGGCCACACTCGCCACCTGGGGCATCAAATCGGAGATCATCATGCCCGACTCGCCGCGTGGCCGGACGGGTGCTATGGATCCCATAGCCAGGTACTTTTCCACACCCACACTGAGTTGATTTACGTCAACAGGCACATCCACCGTCTGTCCGTGATTTTTTTCAATCAGCGGCTTGGGATCGAAAAGGTCTAACTGGGACGGGCCTCCGGACATGAACAAAAAGATCACCCGCTTAGCCCGCGGTGCCTGTTCTGGCGCTCGGGCCGCCAATAACCCGCTGGCAGCCTGCGCCTGACCATTGTAAATACCGTGCAACGCCAGCCCACCAAATCCACATGCCGCTGTGTGAAGCATCTGGCGGCGACTAACCAAGCGCGGAGGCTCAGACAACCGAGAGCCGACAACAGGAAGGGTTGGATGATTCATTATTTGGAACCTACTTTTTCAGTTGGTTGACCCGCTTAACGAGTTGTTTAATCTTTACAATCGCATCAGAAATTCATTGGACGCAATGACGGCATGGCAAAGTTCCACCCAGCCAGCCTCACCAGCTTGTGCAAGAAACGCTTCAGCATCCTGTTTTTCCTGGTTTGTGATCGGTCGATTCAAAGTACATATCCAGAGTAATTCCAGCCGCTCAACGTCTTGAACACCGCCGGCCTGGATTCGTGCCGACAGATTGCTGGCATGTTTTTTTACGACCGGACTGTTCATCAGGAACAAAGCCTGCGTTGGTACTGCGGTCACGGAACGCTGGCCGACAAATTCTGCCGGCTGCGCAAAATCGAAGACGTTGAGCAGCATCCCCGGTCCCCGTTGAGGAGCAGATCGGATGATGGGCAAATAGATTGTCCGCTGAAATTCATGCTCCGGCCGCCACTTGTCCAAACGGAACGAGGGTGGGTTGACATTTCCCGGATTGATGTTGGCCACATTTTCGGGAAACTCCAATGGCAAGGAGGGACCGCCTAATGACGCCTGAAGTCGCCCGCTGACAGCCAGCAGTCCATCGCGCAACGACTCAGCATCCAGACGCCGGCGGTTCATTCGCCACAGCCACCGGTTCCCGGGATCGACTTCCTGCCCGTGATCGTTGTGTCTGCTGCTCATACGATACGTTCGACTGAGCACCAGTGAGCGAATGATCTCCTTCCGTGACCAGCCATCTGTCATGAAACGGGCCGCCAAATGATCCAACAATTCAGGATGGGAAGGCAAATCACCTCGCACACCAAAATAGTCCACCGATTTCACTAAACCAACGCCGAACAGTTTTTGCCAAATACGATTGACAGCCACGCGCGCTGTCAGCGGATTTTCACGGCTGGCAATCCAGTCGGCCAATTGCCGCCTGCCACTGGCCCCCTCTGGGATTTTTGGTATCTCGGCCGACACGGTCTGCAAAAAACCACGCGACACTTCCTCGCCCAACGCCCGAGGATTTGCCCGAATCGTGATCCGCATATTGGCTGGTTTTTCAACTTCCCGAACGCCATAAACCTTCGGAACCGACGGCTTGAAAAATTCCGCATGCGCGATTTCTTGATTTAATTTGCCGATACGGCTAGTGAGTTGATCACGCTCTTTCGTCAATTCTTCTGACGTCGGTGCCTCTTCTTTTTTATTTTTCAGTGATTCATCGATCTGGGTCTTTCGTTCTGTCGCCTGGTCCCGCTCGTCTTTCAGGGCTGTGATTCTTTCCTCGTGCAACTGGGCTCGCCGCTCACGCTCAAGAACCTGCGCCTCCGACTCCGGCAACTCGTTGGTAAGCACATCGCTCCAAACGCCTTGCCCGGTTTCATAGACCGAATCTACGCTGTAAAAAAAACCACCCATCGCGTAGTAATCATCCTGTGAAATCGGATCGAATTTATGGTCGTGACATCGCGCGCAACCCAGCGTCATCCCGAGAAATGCCTTGCTTGTCTTCACCACCTGCTGGTCGATCGCATCCACGCGCAACTTGGCCTTATCGGCTTCCACGATTTCCAAATCACCGAGGACCAAAAAACCAATCGCGGTAAGATTCGTTGCCCGTTCAGCAACCCCTTGATACGGCAACAGATCACCTGCAATCTGCTCACGAATAAAGCGATCAAATGGCTTATCCGAATTGAGGCCGTCGATCACATAATCACGATACCTCCAGGCATGCTCGGCAAAGATGTCATTCGAAGTACCAATTTGATCTGCATATCCGACCAGATCCAGCCAGTGACGTGCCCAGCACTCGCCAAAGGCCCGCGATGTAAGCAGGCGGTCAACAACACGCTGAAACGCGGACTCCGATCGATCATCCAAAAACTCAAGAACCTCGCTGACCGTGGGTGGCAAGCCGGTGATATCGAAACTCACACGACGTAGCCAAGTGTAACGATCCGCATCGGGTGACGGCCCCAAACCTTCCAGTTCGAGCCGGTTCATAACAAAGAAATCGATTTCCTCGCTCGGCCAGGAAGCATCCATGACAGGCGGCCGTTGAAATTCTCCCACAGGCTGGAAAGCCCAGTG
>Ga0310124_10002866_pt1 | contig 11754 bp, 9 predicted proteins | sample CB11b_AW_Bot5_MG_FD_203507 | JGI IMG/M metagenome (GOLD analysis project Ga0310124, IMG submission 203507) | Marine microbial communities from Western Arctic Ocean, Canada - CB11b_AW_Bot5 | ecosystem: Environmental > Aquatic > Marine > Oceanic | place: Canada: Western Arctic Ocean | collected...
CGCAGTAGTGCAAAATAATAAATCTATCATTGTTGTAATATTAGCTATTGCTAGTACACTCACTGCAGCCTTGATGGCATCTTGTGTGAAATTTGTATCCAATGATCTTAATACCTTTAGCATATGTTTTTATCGCTGCATTATTGGATTGATACTTATCCTGCCTTTTGTAGCAAAAAATAAATTTCAAGCACTTAAAAGCAATAATATTAAATTACAGTTTAGTAGGAGTATGATCAATATCATTTCCATGATTTGTTGGTTCTCTGCACTGGGAATGATGCAACTAGAAAAAGCAACGGCTTTAGGTTTCACTACTCCATTATTTACCACAGTTCTGGCAGTGATTTTTTTAGGAGAAATCATCCGAATACATAGAACCGCTGCTTTAGCATTAGGTTTTGTGGGTATATTAGTGATTATCCGGCCTGGCTATATTCCCTTTGAATATAGCACCCTTATAATGTTAATAGCGTCCTTGACCTTTTCGTTTGTCCTTATATTTGTCAAAAGATTATCAGCTATTGATACTAATTTGACTATTATTTTTTATCATCTTCTTTTTATGACTCCTGTTTTTTTTATTATATCTTTATTTTTTTGGGAACCTATTACATGGAATCAACTACTAATTTTTATAATAATGGGTACAGCAGGATTATTATCCCATTGGTGTATGACACAATCCCTAAAAATGAGTGACACCACATTTGTAATGCCCTTGCAATTTACAAAGTTAATCTGGGTATCTTTAATTGGATTGTTTATATTCTCGGAAACGCCTGACTTTTGGACGTGGATTGGAGGAGCAATAATCTTTGTTTCGGTAATTTATATAACTTATCGAGAATCGTTTATCAAAAAAGATGTTCCTGAAACAAAACAAGTTGATAGAGCAATCATCAGTTAAATAGAATTATTTAGCTGTCCAGCCTCCATCGACCATAAGAGATGATCCTGTCACCATTGATGATGCATTAGAAGCCAAAAACACAACTGCGGTTGCTACATCACTTACAGTTGCAAATCGACCTAAAGGAATATTTTGTAGCACTGTAGATTTAAATTTTTTATCTTTAAAAAATCGCTTTACCATAGGGGTTTCAACGTAGGTTGGGCACACAGTGTTAACACGAATATTATTCCTGGCTAAATCAAGTGCCATGCCTTTGGTTAGTCCTTCAATGCCAAATTTTGTCATGCTATAGACACTGCGATTTGGGGCGCCCACATGACCAAGCTGGGATGACATGTTAATAATCGATCCCCCAATTTTTTTCCTGTTTTTTGCTTTCTGCATAGTGCGTGCGGATAATTGCGCGATATGGAAGGCCGCTTTCAGATTTAGATCAACGACATTATCCATATCTTTCTTTTTTATTTTCACAAAATTCTCAGGAATGTTGGTTCCGGCATTATTTACAAGTACATCTAGTTTTTTTATCTGAGAAAATAATCTCTTAACTTCATCATAATCAGATACATCACAAATAACAGAAGTACATTTACGTTTTAATTTTTTAATCGTTTTTTGAACACTTGATAAATCCTTTTGCGTACGACTGACTAGGATAAGATCTGCTCCCGCCTCCGCTAAAGCAATAGCACATGCCTTACCTATGCCCTTGCCTGCACCGGTGACAAGTGCTGTTTTATTATTTAATTTCAAACTTTGAAGATACACAAAAATCTTATACTACTATAAATGCTTAACGGCAAAATACTTAAAATAATTATTCTTGATGTTCAATTATAAATATTTCATCGTTAAACCATAAATTACCGTATTTTTTTATAGTCTCCTGAATATAGTGAACATATCGACCATCCCGTTCTGCTTTTATTATTTTTTCGTTATTGATTTGTCCTACATAGGTAATGGCATTCCAAGAAGAAAATATTAAAGATGTCGAAATACCGTTTTCTATTTCATTTGGCAGCGCTCTTAAATTATATCGAAAAGTTTCTGGTGATTGAAATGTTAGTTTGTTTAAAAGATCATCTTCTAAGACATCTTTTAGACAAGCAATAATGTCACTTGATAAGGAAGAAAAAGGATTTTCATCTGACCAGACTTTTTGAATTATTTCCATGCCCGAATCATTCCCAAAAGCGTGAACAAGTATTAATTGGCCCCCAGATGCAAGGGCTTGAATCATAGGCTTAACCACATAATCAACTTTTTTTTGCACACTTATACGCGAACGATAAGGTTGGGATGCAATGATCAAATCAAAATAATTTTTAAGCCCAGCCTGTTGGGGGATAATATGATCCAAACCAAATTCATGATCTTGCCGGTAGATAATAAGCACAGATGGTGATTTGTATGTTGGATTGCCACTCTTTGGATGCCGTTCCACTTGCCAGTTATTATGCAACATCTCATCTAATTCACTGAGTTGCTGACTAAATTCAAAAGATGAAATACCTTTGAGTTTAAGAATTTCCCAGTTGATATGCTGTTGTTTGTCAGGGTTGTTAGAATTTAGAGATGCTATCTCAGAATAGTATAAATTGGATATGACAAAAACCATATTGGGATGTTCCACAAATCGATCTGGTAATTTTTCTATACTCAACCGCACGTCTTCCATGCTGATTTCCTTTCCAAACACAAGAAAAGGAATGGTGGGAAATTCACGGTGACAACCTCTTAGAACACTCATCAGCAATGTTCCATCCCCAAGCCCTGCATCCAAAATATTCAAAGCGGGTTTTTTTGGCTTGATATTTTTTATTTGATTTGAAATTTTTTCCGCAACGATACTTTTTTCATTTGTTGTTGTCACAAATAATAAGTATTTTTGACGACTATCAAAAAATCTGAAATCTTTGTTCACAGTTATCATTTTATTTATCCTTTAACGGCACCGGTGGTCAATCCACTTATAATTTGTTTTTGAAAAAACATAACAAGTAAAAACAAAGGAGCCGTAATTGACGCTGCCGCTGCAATTGCCTCAACTAAATCAGTCATTTTCGTTTCCATATTAAAGTATTGAATAATAGCTGGAACCATAGTTTGAGACTGGCCATCTAGAAGTAATGATGCTACCAAATAATCATTATAGGCCAAAAGAAATGAAAATAATCCTGTAGTTATAACACCAGGCCACATTAGTGGCATAATAACCTTCCAAAAGGCTTGAAAAGGATTACATCCATCAATTTGAGCTGCCTCATCTAAATCTTGTGGAATATTCATGAAAAAAGATCTCATCATCCAAATTGTAAAAGGTTGGTTGATTGCAACTAATAAAATTATAACTGCAGTACGTTTTCCATATAAGCCGTAATTTATAAAAGGTTCTAAATATCCTGTGACCAAAACTGAATGTGGAAGAGCTCGGAAAACTAATGCTGTTATTAATAACCAAAAAGCCATCATTGAATTGGTACGTGCTAATCCGTAACCAGCAAGAGTACCTACAATAAGTGAGATTGTTACAACGCCTGAAGTTACTATAATAGTATTAAAAAATTGTTTATAGAATTCATTTTCAACCCAGACTGCTTCATAATGTTGTGAAGTAAAACCAATAACAGGTTTTGCAATTAAATGTAAAACTGGGATATTAGAAAAAAAAGCATTAAATGATTCACTTAATAAAGGTTGAATAATTATTAACCCCACATAGACAATTAAAACAAATGCTAAAAGATTTATAAAAAAAGAAATGACAGGAAATTTAATAGTATGTGTAACAATACTAAAAAAACTAAATCTTAGCTGATAAATTTTATAAAAAACGTATATCAGCACACCTATTACTAAAAGATTAATTATAGATAGTCCTCCAACTTGCAATATCGTAGCTGGTCCAAAAATAACTTCTAGCGGATTAGAAGCAAATGAATCAACGGGTAACTTAATAGACATGACCAAAACCCATAAAAGAGGAAAAACAGCAATTAAGCACCAAAAACTAGTTATCAATGCAACTGTAATTTTAAGCGGTAAAGATAAATTAAATATTTTACTTTCCATGTTATATTTTTTTTTCTTTCTGATCTTTCCATGTTTTTCGTAACACAGGAATGAGGATTATGACTATACCGATCATTGTTAAAATTGAAGTGGCTGATGCACGACCAATGAATCGATTACCGCCTTGATCCATCATTAAAAAATCATATGTTAACCATTGCAACGAAATACGGTGAGCAGCTGCATCAAAGCCAATTATTTCATCAAATACTCTGTAAGCATCCATTAAATGAATCAAAGTTACAAAAACGATAAGTGGCATAATATGGGGAATAATTATGTAACGTAGACGTTGAAATCTATTTGCTCCGTCTACAATAGCGGCTTCGATTTTTTCTTTATCAACAGTTTGAAGTGCAGCATAAAATATAACAAATGCAAAAGGCGTAGCATGCCAAACACGGTAAAATATCATCAATAACTCAACTGACCAACCATTAGAAAATACAGAAATATCTTTTTGTTGAATCCATTCCAAAAACACAGTTAAAATTCCGTCCCCAATAAATAACCATTTAATGGATAAAGATCCAATTACCGGAGTTATAATAAAAGGAAGTAATGTTATAAAAATTACTGGTCCACGCAAACTCTGAAGAAGTGCATTGACACACAAGGCAATAACCAACCCCAAAAATAATATGAACGGTAATGTGATAAATGTAAAAGTAATTGTAAACCGCAAAGCCTTATAGAAATCAATATTACGAATATCTACCCAGCCTTCGCCAATAGTTGAAAATGCCTCTTGGACCTCATTGAATTTCAATAAATTTTTATAATTCTGAAATCCTACCCATTGATTTTGTTTAATAGTATTGCCATTTTCATCTAATACAGGAATAGTGACAATTTCAGTCTCACAACCAAAAGGATCACATTTTTCTTGTTCACGCGTTTCAAGAAGTTCTTGCTTGAATTGAAAACTTTGAAGGACAACGGTTAAAAGAGGAATGGCAATAAAAAAAACCATCATGATAAATGATGGCAGTGTAAAAATTAAAAAAGTTCTCGTTTTCATGAAAAATATTTACCCCTGCTCATAATATTATTTATCATTATAAAGCAGGAGTAAATAAAAAAGAATTATCTTATAGCAAGCCTTTTTCTTTGGCAGAAGTTGTATAGTCTGCTTCAATTTTTTCAAGAGTAGCTTTAGCTGTTGCTGCTCCTGTCAAATAATCTGAAAGCACATTTCCAAGAACAGTGTGCATAATGCCCATCTTGCTAGAAGCAGGATATCCTGGAGCTCCTCCAGAAGCGGAAGCAACGGCTCCTACAGCTATGGCACTTGGTTCAAACGCAGTGGACAGCCAAATAGCAGCATCTTTATTAGCTTCTAAATTTACAGGGTCAATCCCAGCCATCATAACCTTAAAGCCAGCTTCAGCCTCTTCATCGCTAACATTTTTCGCAATAGTAAAACCGTCCCACCATAAAGTTGTTGCAGGAGCTTGTCCTGTTTTAGCTATTGGAGCAGCGGCAAATTTTACAAGTCCGACAACTTTTGACTCTTCAGCATTATCCATGGCACCTGCTCTTGATGCCCATAAATTAGCCATTGCAATTTTTCCTTGTTGGAATTGTTTTTGCACATACGTGGAGTCTGAAGTTAAATATTCTGGGTCCATGTATCCTGTTAATTTTTTCATCAATTTTAGAGTTTCATAACCATCGTTATTATTAACGGTTGCATTGTTGCCATCAAAAAATGAAGCTCCCATACCTAAATACAAATTCAAAAACTCTTCACCAAGATTCCAACCAGATTTGTAAGTCCCGCCTAGCGCATAGTCCACTGAACCAGCATTTTGTATATGTTTTGCTGCTTTTATTACTTCGTCATAAGTGGTTGGAACGTCTATTCCAAGATCATTCAAAATATCTTCACGATAGAATAAGTGCTGAGCATTAACCATCATAGCTATTGCCATGATTTTTCCATCATACGTAATTTTTTGATTTTCTTGTAATGAACTTCCGTGTTTTGCAACTAAATCATCCAGTGCTCTTGTGGCGCCGGCATTCATTATGGCATTATTAGTTGAATTTGATACGCCTCCAATTGTAAATTGAGACGGATTACTTGTCATTGCAGCAACTTGTTTATCCTTAAACTCTTGGTCAAGAGTAGGTGTAAAGTTGCCACATTTTTCAGCAGCTGAAGTTACAACTTTCCATGCATCAAATCCTGCACTTAAAGAAGTTACAGGCACATCGTTTTTAAAACTACATGCATAACTTGGAGTAAGTGAAGAAATGATAAAAGTGCTAACTAAAGCTAAAAGAACTAGTATTTTTTTTATCATTTTTATCCCCTTTTTTTAGGTTTAATCTGTTTAATCTATAGATTAATTATACAAATATATTGCATTATTTTGAATAATTATGCAATATATTGAATATAATTACGGTGGATAAATGAACAAATGAAAACTAAATTAAAGAATCCAACATCCCAAGATGTAGCAAAACTAGCAGGTGTATCCCAATCGGCAGTCTCTCGGTGCTTCACCAAAGGAGCTAGCATTTCAAGTCGCACGAAATTACGAGTAATCGAGGCTGCCAAAAAATTAGGGTATAAACCTCATACTTTTTCACACTTATCTTCTTCTGAAAATGAAAGTGGACTCGTGGGTGTTATACTGCCCTATGTCACGAACCGGTATTATCCTGAAGTCCTAACCGAATTACATGAGGCTCTTCGAATAAGTGGGTACAGGATACTATTGATTACAACCGATGATGGTGAAGAGCTTGATGACAAACTTATTCAACCATATTTAAAAGAGAAACTTATTGCTATCATATCCGCAACAAAACCAACTGAGACTTTTGTTACAAGTTGCACGGAACGGCATATTCAAGTTATTGCCTACAATCGAAATTGGAACATCCCCACAACAAGTTCGGTGGCCTGTGATCACCGCATGGGAGGAGAAATGATTGCTCAACTCTTCATTGAAAAAGGTCATCAGCACATTGGACTGATCAAAGGTCCTACTGGATCATACGTGAGTCAACAACGCTGCAAAGGTTTTTTGGATCAATTAAAAAAAACTGCAAAAGTTAAGACTACTATCGAAGATGGTTTTTTTACCTACGAGGGAGGACAAAAAGCTGCAGGAAAATTATTACAAAATAAAAACCTAACCGCTATTTTCTGTGCAGATGACACCATGGCCTTTGGATGTCTTGATTTTATAAAGGAAAAAACAAAATTAAAAATCCCGCATCAAATTGAAGTTATTGGATATGATGACATTTCTGTTGCAAGTTGGGATTCATATAATCTCACAACAATCAGGCAACCAATAAGACAAATGGCAAAATTAACAACTCAGTTGATTGGTGATTATTTAAGAGACCCAGAATTTGAACCTGTTAATCATTTAATCCAAGGGAGATTGATTCATCGTAAAACTACAGGATAATAAAAGAAAGAAAAATAACTTTAGATTTTTTGATAGTTGCCAAAAATATTTATTATTTGTGACAACAACAAATTAAATTAAATCCTTTTTGAAGCAATTGCTGTTCCTTCAACCAGGGATTGTAATTTTTGATAACAAATTTTTTCATCTATCTTTCCAAATCCAGCGAACGTACTAAAACCACAATCAGTTCCGGCCATTAACTGTTCTTTGGGTATAACTTGAGAGAATTGTACCAAACGATCAGCAACAACTTCAGGATGTTCAACAAAATTTGAAGTGGAATCAATTACTCCTGGAACAATAACTTTATCTTGAGGCACTTTTACATTTTTGAAGACTTTCCATTCATGAGCATGTCTTGGATTTGACGATTCAATTAATAAATATTTAACCTTTGCCTTTAGAATAATAGGCAATATTTTTTCTAAACCAATATCAAAAGTATGAGGCCCTTCATAATTTCCCCAACAAATATGCATTCTAACTTGATCACTTGGAATATCACTTATAGCATGATTAAGCGCCTCTATTTGTTTCTCTGCACGTTGCAAAAAATCTTCATCCGATAAGTCTTTGTAATTCATGTGCCGTGCTAATGCTAAATCAGGGCAATCTAGTTGTAAGTGTAAATTATTTTTTGTTATAGTCTTGTATTCAGCAGACATTATATTCGACAGTTTTTCTAAATATTCATCATCATTTTGATAAAACTTATTTGGCATAAAAACATTTATAACTCCTGGTGAAGCTGCATTCATAAATGCTTTAGAATGGCCATTAGCACTTAATGCTTTACTGAAATTTTCAATATCAGTTTTAAGTGATTCTTCGTCTTGTATTTCAAGTTCACTAGTACAACAAGGTCTTGTGTATGTTGGAGTCCCTCCACTATTAGCTATTTTCATTTTATAATCAGGAAAAGCATCAAGATCCGCTGGGGCTTTTCTTTCACTTTCCCCTGAAAATCCTTTGATGCGATCTTTGACATAAGTAGCATAACTTATCTTACTCATTTCTCCATCACTGATAATATCAATACCAGCCTTTATTTGTCGCTTAACTACTTCTTCAACATTTTTTTGAACTACTGGATTAAATGTTTCTTGATTAAAATTTTCTTTTTTATCTTTTGCAAAAAGTAATTCTGAAAGTTCTTTAGAACGAGGAAGGCTGCCCACATGTGTTGTAAGAATTGAAGAACTCATAAATTATCCTGTTTTCATTAAAATCTGTTTCCATATTATTGTTTCATCAAATAATACCCATTCATTTTTTATTCCACGAGGTCCAAATTCAGCATGAGAAATACCCATGATGTAAACTTGTGCATTTGAGGGATCTCCAAAATTTCCTTTTCCACTGTGACTGCCAACTAAAGCCCAACGTATTGCAGCTTTTTTGGGTTGATCTTTTTCATCAGTAAAACTGATGTGTTCAATAGTAAATTTTGCATCTGGGAAAGCAGACAGCAATATTTTCCAAAATTGACTTACCTCTTCTGTTCCATGAGCGGTAAATCCACCTGGTTGTTCTTGTTGAATCGCTCTGTCATAATTATTTTCAACAGATCCAATATCTTTGTTCATAATTGATTTTAAAATATCAGCATATCTTGTACCCATATTATCATTCGAAATAGCTGGTGAAATATAATCTCCGCCTAAAGGTGTATTTTCATTAAAAGGTATTGAGCATTTTTCTTCACCACCTTCTGCTTGCATTAAATTTGCTGCATACTTTTTTGGATCAAGGCCAATTTGTCGAACTATTGCACCTTGATCGCGAACAAGCCACTCATCATAAACCTGATTGTTACGACACGCGCAATCAGCAATAACACGGTAAACAATTTTTTTTCCTGTTGCTGGTCCGTACGTGACATCATTTTGATGGGTTGCTTTGCTTAGTATACGATGAGAAGATAAAAAACCATTTTCTTCATTTCCTATCCATATTACATCCTCGCCTAATAACTGACGATCAGGGAATTCTTGCTGAGTCGCTTTTGTTGCCTTTACAACAGCTTCTGGCCCATAAATCACTCCTGATGGCGAGCGTACAGGAATATTCTCAGCATAATATTGCATGATTGATTCCACATCTTTGTTCTCCCAAATTTGATAAGTAATTTTTAAAATATAATCAGGTAAATCTTTGAACTTGCTGTCAAATCCCTTCATTATGATCTTTCTTTTTAATTAATTTTTTGTCTTATGATGAACAAACTACCTTCATCTTTAGTGGTTTGCTTAACGCTTCTCATTGATTTTTTTGGAACTGAAAAAGTATCACGAGGGCCAATAACTACTTTTTCCTTATCACATGTAATTTCCCATTCTCCGCTTAAGCAATGAAAAACTTCTGATAGATCTTTAGAGTATGAATGAATATGCGCCTTATTGCCCTTGAGTAATGATAAACCAAATCCTGTTTTGTGAGGAATTCGGGGTTCAAAATTTTTTCCGTGGATTTCAAAGGTATCCAAATAATTTATAATTGAATTAGAGTTGTAGTGCTCATCATCAATATAATTATCACTATCTTTATACCGAATGACGAATTTTTCTATTTCATCAGATGTATAATGATCAAATTTTTCTAACTCTCTATCTTCAAGAGGATCAATAGTTTTTTTTCCTTCAGGAATTTTTTGTTTTTCAATATCTATAAGTGAACTATCATCCATTAATAACATTCCTGATTCTTTCGCCTCTTTAAGAATTTTTGGAGTCCAAGTTATAACACCTGGATCATTCTCTCCAAGAACAACAAACATAAGGGCTTCTTCATCACTAACGTTTTGAAACCCTCTGAACATATTTGTTGGAAACGAAGCTACATCACCTCTATTAAGTATAACTTCGCCTTCTTTGCCATCGGCGCCCCAATAAAAACGCCACGAACCTGAATGAATGAGAAAAACTTCAGCAGTAGTGTGACTATGAAGTCCTGATCCGTTATTTGGGGCAGCACTGACTGCTCCTATATTAAATCCGTGAGCTTCTGCAATTTTAACATTTTGTTTGGCATCTTCACTTACACCAGGTCCAATTACTGAGTAGTTTTTTCGATCTTGATGACCTTTTAATTTACCCTCTACGAAAGGAACAGTGCTGGGAATAAGTTCCTCAAATTTTGCTAGACGAGACAGAATATTATATGACATATCTATAAATATAATTTATTCATTATTTTTGAATATTATTCAAATTATTGAATAAATCAATTAGTTAATATAATTAATGTGTGGGTAAATTAGGAGAGAAGAAAATGAAGATAGAGGACTTTAAAACTGGTGTGGCGTCTGATCCAAACCTAAAACCAGTAAATTTAGATCCAAAAGAAAACATAAAAAATAAAAAACATATAAGAAAATTGTTAAAAAATATTGCAGAATCATCAATTGATTCAATTCAAAATAATCTCAGGAATGCTTACCATGAAGAAGCTGAATTAAATGGATTTCATCCTATCAACGAAATTAAAGGAATTGAGTCAATTCAAAAAAAATTATGGGAGCCTCTTTTAAAATCATTCCCGGACTTGGAGAGAAGGGATAGTTTGGTTTTAGGTGGTAGCTTTCAGGACAAAGTGTTTGTATCGTTTTTTGGTCACTTAACGGGAACATTTTCAAACTCATGGCTTGATGTTCCAGCTACACAAAAAACAATTCATTTACGCATTTGTGAAGCACATCAATTAAAAGAAAATAAAATTATTAAATCTTATGTTTTAATTGATACAGTTGATTTTATTCGCCAAGCTGGTCTTTGGCCTATAAATCCATCACTTGGCATAGAAGAAATGTGGCCTGGTCCTATTACTGGCGATGGAACAACTCATGAAAATTTAAATGTCAATTTGTCACTTGCCTCCCTTGAGCAAGCTTTAACAATGCAAAGGAGTTTAAACATTAAACCTGAAGCAGAGCCAGGTACAACAAAAGATGCAATAAGAGAAAAGCTTATCAATCACCCGCAAAAGGATTATTGGCACCCTAAAATGATGTGGTACGGCCCCTGCGGTATAGGCACTGCAAGAGGACTTGCTGGCTTTGTGAATCATCATCAATTACCTTTTAGATTAACTTTTAAAGAAAGAGATTATTGGAAGATTGGCCATTACATAGAAATCGGTGATGGTAATTATTCGATGACTTCAGGTTGGCATAGTATAGACGCTATTCATGGTGAAAAGGATTGGTTAGGTTATGCAGCTACGGGTAAATCTGTCACAATGCGTGTTATGGACTTTTATTTACATGATGAAGGTCTTATAAGGGAAAATTGGGTGCCCATAGACATTCTGCACATTCTTAAACAAATT
>Ga0310124_10002869_pt1 | contig 11751 bp, 7 predicted proteins | sample CB11b_AW_Bot5_MG_FD_203507 | JGI IMG/M metagenome (GOLD analysis project Ga0310124, IMG submission 203507) | Marine microbial communities from Western Arctic Ocean, Canada - CB11b_AW_Bot5 | ecosystem: Environmental > Aquatic > Marine > Oceanic | place: Canada: Western Arctic Ocean | collected...
GCGACTGTCTCTGGACGACCTGCTGGGTCAATAGCCCTCAGGACCAAAGCGAACCGGGTGGTTCCAGCCCAGGCTGGAGACCACCCGGCTCGCGTCGGGTCCTTGCTGCGGGTCCTCGCTGCGGGATTAGGGGAAGATCAGGTCGACACCGGGTCCGCCGAAGATGAGGTCGGCGTCGGCACCCCCGATCATGATGTCGTTGCCGCTGCCTCCGAACATGATGTCGTTGCCGCTGCCTCCGAACATGATGTCGTTGCCATCCTGTCCGGCCATCCGGTCGTTGCCGGCTCCGCCGACCATCAGATCCCGGCCTCGTCCCCCGAGCATCACATCGTTGCCGCGGTCTCCGAACATGCGGTCGTTGCCGTCTTGTCCGTCGAGGTAGTCGTTGCCGTTGCCACCGTGCAACCGGTCGTTGCCGCTGCCTCCGCGGAGTCGATCGTTGCCGTCCTGTCCTTCGAGCACGTCGTCTCCGAAGCTGCCATCGAGCCGGTCGTTGCCCAGCCCGCCTCGCAGCAGGTCGTTGCCGAATCCGCCGTGGAGGTAGTCGTTGCCGGATCCTCCCTCGAGCCGATCTCGGCCGCTGTTGCCCGAGAGCACATCGTTGCCGGCACCACCCCAGAGCAGGTCGTTGCCGAATCCTCCGGTGACGTAGTCGTTGCCGGCTCCGGCGATCAGCCAGTCGTTGCCGAAGCTGCCAAAGAGCCGGTCGTTGCCGTCGCCACCCAGTAGCCAGTCGTTGCCCGAATGGCCTCTCATGGTGTCATCACCGTCACCACCGAAGATCATGTCCGAGCCGGCGTTGCCGTTGAGGGCATCGGAGCCGTCTCCGCCAAAGACCAGGTCGTGGCCGGCTCCGCCTGAGACCACGTCATTGCCGTCCTCGCCGTAGAGCCGGTCGTTGCCCGAACCGCTCTCGATCACATCATCGCCCTCGCCGCCGTGGACCAGCACGTTGGCGGTGACGGCCGCGTCGATCTGGACCACGTCATCGCCGACGCTCGAGTCGATCACGATCCGGCCCTCGGTGTCGACTCCCTGCGTGATCGTGTAGCTCTCGCTGCGGATCAGGCTGGTCATGCCGCTGTCGAGATAGGCGTCGATCTGGACCTGGGTCACTCCTCCGCCCAGGTCCGTCAGGGTGATCTGGTCGTGGGCACCGGTGCCGGTGACGTAGGCGAAGTCGGGTACCCCGTCGCGGTCGCTGTCTCTCAGTCCGATGTCGGGATCCGAGGCGAGGATCTCGTAGTTGTTGACCATCGACGCGCTGCCGTTGAGTTGCACGTCGAAGCGGGTGACGATGTTGTTTGTCTCGCGTGTCACCGACCCCTTGCGGATCGTGTCACCACTGGAGATCAGTTGTTCCCCGGCGGTGTTGCCCCTGGTGTGGTAGAGCCCGAAGGTGTGCATCGCCTCGTGCACGAGCGTGTAGGCCACCCGATGCGCCAGGTTCTCGTTGAATTCGTCGGTCCCGGCGGTGCCGCTGGTGGCCGAGACGATCTTGTCGGTGAACGTCAGGGTCGCCTCGTCGTGGTTGTTGCCGGTCGCGGAAAACAGGTCCTCGCCGGCGGCGATTCCGAACAGGCCCGTTGCGCTGCCGACCAGTCCTCCGGCGGAGGTGATGGCCGGGGAGGAGATTTCCATCACGAAGTTGTAGGCGTCGTGTTCACCGAAACCGTCAAACCCGGCCATCCCCGTATCGTTGTTCTGCAGGGTGTTGACGACGTCCAGGAAGCTCGAGGATCCGATTCCGACCACCTCGAAGTCGAACGCGTTGAGTTCGCGTTGCACGATCGGCAGCACGGCGTTCTGCAGCGCCAATGCGTCGCTGCTGTTGATCACCGAGTCGCCGTTGAAGTCGTACTGCATGGGATTGAAGTCGAGTTGATCGGAGTTCCCGAGTCCTCCATATCCCTGGAGGTCCGACCCGGTGCCAAAGCCGTTGGTGCCGGCTCCGTCGAGGTCGCGGAAGTCCTCGACGGTGGTCGAGATTCCTGCGGCCGGCAGCGCGGTGCCGAAGTCGACATAGAACATCGTGGTCAGCAGGGTGCGCGACTCGAGCGATTCGGCCGACACAACTCCTCGCCGGGCCTTACGCGGTCGGAGGGCAGGGCGGGGGCGGGCCGAAGAGAGCAGACGAGCGATCCGGTGGGTCCAGTTGGTAAAACGCATGATGGGCTCCTCGAATTGAGACCTGTGAACAGCGAATGTGTGTGTCGCTGTTCTTCGAGGAACGCCCGCGTCAGGGTTGTGACGCGAGTTCTGGAGCAATCCCGATCTTTTTCAGAATCCGTTGGGCTTCGGCGGCCGGATTGAGGGTCCCGACGAAGTTCGTGCCGGGACGAGGACCGGCGAGGGCCTGGCAGCGGGCCAGCACTCTGAGAGTCGAGAGCGTATCGGCGTGCGAGTTGCCTCGTTGCTGAACCTGGGCCTTCCAGGTCGCCCGCAACTCGACCCCGGCCTCGGCATACCGTCGTTGACGCACCAGTGAGCGGCCGAGGTTGCTGCGGGTCCTGAGAGTCTGTGGGTGATCGGGTCCGAGCACACGCCTACGGATGGCCAGCACATCGCGGTTGATCGCCTCGGCCTGCTTGGCACGTCCCTGTCTCATGTGCGTGTTGGCGAGGTTGTGGCGTGTGTTGAGCGTGCGGGGGTGTTCGGGTCCAAAGGTCCGCCGCTTGATCTCCAGTGTCTGTTCGTACAGCGCCTGCGATTCGGCGTGCTGTTTCATCAGGCCCAGCATCTGGGCGTGGTTGTGCATGGCCGAGAGTGTATCGGGGTGGGTGTCTCCGAGTGTGCGTTGTCGGGCCGCGAGGGTCTGCTGGCTGAGCTCGAGAGCTTCATCGAATCGCTTGAGTCCCTTGAGGCACAGGACGAGGTTGTTGAAGGCCTTGAGCGTGCGGACATGTTCGGGGCCATCGAGGACGATTCGATCGGCCAGCACTCGCTCACAATGCTCAAGTGCCTGTTCGTATCGGCACAGTCTCAGCAGGCACAGGCCGAGGTTGTGCCGAGCCATCAAGACCAGTTGGTCCTTGGCCCGGCAATCGTCTCGTAGTCCGACGTAGGCCTGGTGATGGAGTTCCAGGGCCTGCGAGTATCGACCGCGATGGGCCAGCGCGGTGGCCAGCTGGGACATGACGGCGAGCGTATCCCGGTGATCGTTGCCGAGCAGTTTCTGCCGGTGCTTGAGCGCCTGTTGCAGTTGTTCGATCGCCTGGCGGTGCAGTCCGAGTGCGTCGTAGCTCTCGCCGAGCGACAACTGGATCGATGCGGCGGTGGCCGGTTGATCGGCGAAGGTGGTTTCCACTCGAGCGGCGGCGTGGTCGAGGATCGAGCGTGCCGAGAGCGGCCGTCCGCGTCGCCGATCGGGTCTCAGGTCGCGGATAACTTCCGAGACCAGGAACCGGGTCAGCGCCAGGGCCTTCTGCGCGTCACGTTCGGATTGCAGCTTCAGCGACCTGGCCTGGGCCCGCACGGTCTGTTCACGCGTGAGCCCGATTTGTCGAGCCCGCCTGGCCACTTCCCTGGACGCCACCAGTTCCCGCGCCCGGATGGCCTGCCGGCGGAAGTGGTCTGCGGCCGCGATCGAACCGATGCTCAGGGCGACCAGCAGCAGTACGGCCAGGGAGGTCATGCCGGCCAGGGCGGGGTTGCGTCGGCACCAGCGAGCGGTCCGTTCGCCCCACCCGATCCGTCGGGCCCGGATCGGTTCTCCGGCCTGGAAACTCGCCAGGTCCTGGCTCAACGCGTGTGCCGTCTGGTATCGACGATTGGGATCGGGATCCAGCGCGCGGGCGATGATCGTTTCGAGGTCTCGCGAGATCGTGGGAACCAGGGTCCTCAGCGAGCGGGGTCGGCGGTCCCAGGGGCTGTCGTCGGTTTCGAACGCCGGTTGCTGTGCGATCAGCTCAAACAGTGTGGCTCCCAGGCTGTACACGTCGCTGCGGGCATCGGCCTCGCCCCGGAAACACTCCGGAGCCATGTACCGGTGCGTTCCCAGGATCGCTCCGGTGGCGGTCAGGTCTTCACCGTCCTGGTCGCGGGCCAGCCCGAAGTCGCTGAGCCAGACGGTGCCCTGTTGATCCAGCAGCAGGTTGCCCGGCTTGACGTCGCGGTGGATCACTCCCTGACGGTGAGCATAATCGAGTGCCTCGGCCGCCTGACGCCCGATGTCGGCGACCGCCTTCTGAGATTCGAGGTCCGTTCGCGCAGCCGACTCGGGGCCAGGCTGCTCGAGCTGGTCCAGCGAGATGCCGTCGATGAACTGCATGGCCAGGAAGTGGACGCCCAGCTCGTGGCCCTGGGAGAAGACCGGGACGATGTTCGAGTGGTGCAGGGCGGCCGCCGAACGGGCCTCGGCCGCGAATCGCTCGATCCGCTGCGAATCCATCCACTCACTGGCCGGCAGCAGTTTCAGCGCCACGCGGCGGTCGACCGAGATCTGGTGGGCCTCGTAGACGATCCCCATCCCACCCCGTCCGATCTCGCCGATGATCTCGAAGTCACCCAGGGGACCCGACGGGGGCACGAAGTTCTCGGCCGCGTCGGCGGCCAATTCGGCGCGGAGCGACCTCAGATGATCGCCCGGGGTGCCTGATTCCGAGCGGCGACGCAAACGGCCCGTGCGGCCCCAGTCCGAGAGCAGTGCTCGCCAGGTGGTCAGGTCGACGCCCGAGTCGTTTTCCGCCAGGTCACTCATCGTGGCTCCTGATGTTCCAGTTTCAGCAGCATGGCCCGGCGGGCACGCTGGTAAAGTTGTCGGGTCGCCGCGGAACTGCGTTTCAGCCGCTCGGCAATCTCCTCGAACGGCATCTCCGAGACAATCCGCAGCAACAGGACCCGGCGGTACTCACTCGGCAAGGCCGCCACTGTCACGCGGATCCGCAGCTGCTGCTCCTTGCGGACCACTCGACCGCTGGGAGACGTCTGGTTGGCCGCGGGGTGATCGGCGACGTTGGGCCTGCTGTGCGAGTCGACCGAGGGAGACCGTCGGCCGACGGGGACCTCGCGCCTGAGATCGCGACCGGCCGCGGCCATGTGACGCCGCACAGATCCCAGGATGCGGTGAACCAGGATCTGCCGCAGCCAACACCACAACTCGCCTTCGCTGCGGCCACGGAAAGTCGAGAAGTCGCGGCAGGCATGCAGCAGGGTCTCCTGCACGATGTCCGAAGGACTCTGCCTGACACCCAATCGCGGAGAGATTCCCCGTTGGGCCAGTACCTCGAGTCGGTCGCGGTAGACGCCTAGCAAGGGACCCAGGCCGCATTCGCCATTCCGGACCGAATGCAGCAGGTCTGACCCAGACGCATGGCCCGCTTCATGCGCAGTCGTATTTTTCACAATGACTTCACAACAGCTGCACGTTGCGTGCCATTGCACGCCGAAGCGCCTGAGGCCGTGTTTTCGGCTGCGGGGCGGCCATGTGGCGAATGCCTGGCGTCGCAGCGGGCGTGGCGATTTGCAACAGCCCACCTCATCGGTGTTGCAAAGTACAACAGCCGGGCCACTTCGACCGATCAGCAGACCGGATCAGTCAGACCGGATCAGTCAGACCGGATCAGTCAGACCGGATCAGTCAGACCGGATCAGTCAGACCGGATCAGTCAGACCGGATCAGTCAGACCGGATCAGGCGACGCCGCTGTAGAGCACGTCCATGACGTGGCCGGTGTTGAGATGGACCGGTCGTCCGAGGCGATCGTCGACGGTGGTTGTCGGGTCGATGCCCAGCGAGTCGTAGATCGTGGCGCCCATGTCGTTGGGGTGATAGGGCGTGGTGATCGGGTGACCACCGATGTTGTCGCTGGCACCGATGATCTGGCCAGGCAGCGTCCCACCGCCGGCGAACAGGGCCGAGTAGACTGCGGCCCAGTGGTGACGGCCGGGGACTTTCTGTTTGGGCAGCGGTGAAATCGTCGGCGTACGGCCAAACTCGCCGACGCAGATCACCAGCGTGGTCTCGAGCAGTCCTCGGTCCTTGAGATCATCGAGCAGTGCGCTGAGTCCGTTGTCGAGTGCCGGCAGCATGGTTCTCAGGCGAGGGAAGTGGTTCACGTGGGTATCCCACATCTGCACGTGTCCCATGCTGGCCTGGACCACGGGGATTTCCATTTCGACCAGTCGCCGAGCCAGCAGCAGAGTCTGGCCGTACTTGTGTCGTCCGTAGCGGTCCCGCGTCTCGGCACTCTCGGCGTTGACGTCGAGGGCTCCCTTGAGCTTCCCCGACGAGATCATCGAGAAGGCGGCCTGCTGCTCGCTGGTGTACTTGATCCCCTTGGGCGACTCGTCGATGCCCCGTTGCTGTTCGTCGATGGTCTTCAGCAGCTTGCGTCGGTCGTCGAGTCGGCTGGTGCTGAGTCCATCGAGCAGTGAGAGGTCATTGACCTTGTAGTCCTTGTTGTTCGGATCGCTGTTGAGCACGAAGGGGTCGTGCTTGGGTCCGAGGAACCCGGAGTGCTGTCCGGGCCAGACCAGCGCGCCCTCGATCAGCGGGTTGGGCACGGTGACCTGGCTGGGCAGTCCGTCGGCCCGAGGTCTCAGCATCGACACTCCGCCGCCGTAGCAGGGCCAGTCGGACCGTTTCAGGGACTTGTCCTGGTTCGAGCTGCCGGTGTCGGGCTGGACATGGCCGGTCAGAGCATTGTGCGAGCCGGAGAGGTGGCGGTTGTCGCCGTGGTGCATCGAGCGGACGATCGAGATCATGTCGGCCCGCTGGGCCATCTTGACCATCTTGTCGGAGAACTGGATCCCGGGGAGCCTGGTCGCGATCGGCTCGAATTCGCCCTTGGCCGCGGATGCCTCGGGCTTGGGATCCCACATGTCGATGTGGCTGCCGCCACCGGGCAGAAACACCAGCACGACGGACTTCACCCGCGGTGTCTTCAACGCGGCGCGGGCCTGGTTGGCCAGCACCGAGGAGAGGCCCAGTCCGAAGAAGGACGAACCGCCAATCTGCAAGATGTCGCGTCGATTGATCATGACCATGCGTCTCTGGGCGTCCTGGTTCCATGCCTCCCGGACCCGATCCCTGGGCCGGATCGGGAAAGACGCATTCGCCTTTCCCGATGCATTCCATTATTGACTGAATCGAACCGCGGGGGCAATGGGAGCCAGTTTTGTTGCTCGGATTCCGGCCCGGCTACTGGTCCGGCTACTGGTCCGGCTACTGGTCCGGCTACTGGTCCGGCTACTGGTCCGGCTACTGGTCCGGCTACTGGCCCAGGCAGTACAGCCATTCGTGCCGGGACCCATCCATGCTGGCGACCCGGTGAAAGACCCGTCCGCCGCAGATGGCCATCGACGAGTAGGTCTGCTGTCCCAGCCGGTTCCTGGCCTTGATGTCCAGTCCCTGGCGGCTGGCGGCAAACACGGTGGTCAGGCCCGATTCGTCTGTGGCGTAGAGGTTTCCGGCGGCGAGGACCAGCGAGGAGGTGAAGGTACCTCCGAGGCGTTTTTTCCAGAGCGTCTTGCCGGTGGTGGTGTCCCAGGCGATGGCGATGCCGGCATCGAGCACGGCATAAAGAGTTCCGTCGTGGGCGACCATCGAGGGGACATAGACTCTTTGGGTGTTCTGCCAGGCGGTCTTGCCGCTGCCGTCGGCCAGCACGGCCTGCACGTGGTTGCGGGGATAGCCACCGCTGGTAAAGATCCGCGTCCCATCGGTCACCACCGACGTCACGCACTCGGTTGTCGCCCCCTCGATTTCCCACAGCTTCTTGCCCGAGCGGGGGTCGTAGGAGGAGACGAGGTTGGTACCGACCATCAGGGCCTGGTCGCGGCCGGCGACCTTGAAGACGATCGGCGAGGTGTAGTTGGCCTTCCTGGGCCGTTGCTGCTTCCAGGCCACCTGGCCGGTTTCTCGAGACATCGCCACCACGGCACCTCCGCCACGGTTATCCGCCGAGACGATCACCAGGTCACCGAAGAGGCAGGGTGATGAGCTGAAGCCCTGGTGAGTCTGGTAGCGGGTCACGCTGGTCTGCCAGGCGATGCGTCCGTCGAGATCCAGGGCGGAGGTGACGACGGCGCCTTTGTGGAGGAAATTGACGTAGACCTTGTGTCCGTCGCACGCCGGCGTGCAGCTGGCCTGGCTGCTCTTCTTGTTGCCTCGTTTCTCCAGCGGCCCTTTGTGCACAACGGTCTCCCAGACCTTGCGTCCTGTTTTTCGGTCGAAGCAAAAGACGCTCTGGGTCTGGGCCTCATGGTTGGCGGCGGTCATGAAGACGTGGGGTCCCAGCACCGCGGGTGATCCATGTCCACGACCGGGGATCGCGACCTTCCAGGCCACGTTCTTCGATTCGCTCCAGGTCACCGGTGGCGTCTGGCCCGAGGCTGCCACGCCGTTGCGAGCCGGACCTCGCCACCAGGGCCAGTCGGCCGATGAGTGCTTGATCGGGCGCACTGCCACAGCGGTCCCGACTCGGAGCAGCCGGTCCTGGGATCGGGCCGGGGCAGGGCAGGCCAGGCTGGCGGTGACGGCGAACAGCAGCACGAGTCGGCGCATGGAAAGACCAGTGGGTTCGAGAACAGGATCGCAGCAAGATACCCGCCCGACGTCCTCGCCGACAGTCCCGGCCTGCCTAGGCAAACAGCCCGTCGATCGGTTCGGCCCGGTAGACCGGGTAGGGGCGATCGGCGGCATCGTGCCAGTCGGCGGTGTGAGGGATACCCAGGGCGTGGTAGATCGTCGACGCGAAGCTCTCGGGTGTCTGCTTGTCGGAGGCCGGATAGGCTCCGCTCTTGTCGGTGGATCCGATCACCCGCCCTCCCGCCACGCCGCCTCCGCCGATCATCACCGTCTGGCAGGGACCCCAGTGGCCGCGGCCGACGGTCTTGTAGACACTGGTGGCTCCGTTGAAGATCCGCGGCGTTCGACCAAACTCGCCGGCGATCACCACCATCGTCTCCTCGAGCTGCCCCGATTCGGCGAGGTCATCGAACAGGGCCGAGATGGCCAGGTCGGTGGGTGGGAACAGGAAGTCCCGGGCCAGCGGAAAGGCGTTGCCGTGCAGGTCCCAGGTGCCCATGTTGCCGAGGTTGACCTGGACGAGGTTGACTCCCAGGGAGACCAGCCGACGTGCCATCAGCAGCGACCAGCCGAAGGAGTTGTTGCCGTAGCGAGCGAGTGTCTTGGGATCGGAGTGGCGGACGTCGAACGCGTCGCGAACACGCGGGTCGGCCAGCAGCGAGACGACTCCCTGGCGGGCCCGGTCGTAGTCGGCCGAGGCGGCGGCGTTTTCGAGTTGAGCTTGCTGCCGCTCGACCACATTCAGCAGCGCCACCCGGCGACGGAACCGTGGAGCGAACACTCCTTCGGGCAGCGAGATGTTGGGGACCGAGAATCGCCAGTTGTCGCGGTCCGAGTGGTTGCCCCGGTGCAGGTTGTAGAGGTAGCCGGGGAAGGCACCCGAGAAGGCGTGGTAGCCGTGGGGCTTGTCGGTCATGTCCAGGAACCACGGTTCGTGGCGTGCTCCCAGCTTGCCGGCAAACTGGCCGGGGAAGACACCCTGCTGGCTGTGGACGACTTTTTCGGGCAGCACGATGGCGTTGGCCAGGTTGCTGCGGGCATCGGTCATGGCTCCGGCCACCGCGGCGATCGACGGCCAGTCGTTCCCGTGAGGTTGACTCGATCGGAACGGTGTCCGGTCCTGTCGACCGGTCAGCATGATGTAGGTGCCCGTCTGGTGCCCGTTGTCCGGATGGCTCAGCGACCGCACCAGGCTCCAGCGATCACTCTGCCGCGCCAGCCGGGGAAAGTGCTCGCAGATCTCGATGCCCGGGGTGGCTGTCTGGATCGGAGAAAACTCGCCGCGGTACTCGCTGGGCCCCTCGGGCTTCATGTCGAAGGTGTCGTGTTGAGAGGCACCTCCGGTCAGGAAGATGAAGATCACGGACCGGGGTTGGGAGACCGGGGTGCCGGCCGCGGCGGCCCGCATTGCGGCGAGATCGGACATGCCCAGGCCCATCAGGCCGATCGAGCCGGCCTGCAGCAGCTGCCGGCGGGTCGACACGTGTGGCGGGCAGGCGGGGCTACCGGATGTCGTGCGTGCCATCGGTCTCACTCGTCTCGGGTTCGACACTCAGCCTACTTCAATCTCATCGACAGCGAAACGCCCTTTCGGCCATCGCGGGCTCAGAGAAGCGGGGCAGGGCCGGTGGCGCGGACCTCGGCGGGTTCGCAAAATCCCGCTCGTCACGTGATGATGATTGGCATGAATACCACACATCACGCTGTGCGTCGCCTGCTGGCCCTGCTGGCCTGGTTGTCTGTCTCCACGATGGTCTCGGCCGGCGAGGCTCCGGTGTTTGGTCAGCAGGTGCTGTTCCGTTCCGGCACCGACAAGACGCACACGTTTCGGATTCCCGCGGCGGTGACCAATCGCAAGGGAGCGATCCTGGTCTTTTGCGAGTCACGTCGCGACAACGGCCGCGACCACGGCAACATCGACCTGGTGATGAAGCGCAGCGATGACGGGGGTGCGAGCTGGGGGCCGCTGAAGGTGCTCTTTGACGATGGGACACACACGATGGGCAACCCCTGTCCGGTGCTCGATCGCAGGACCGGCACGATCTGGCTGCCGTTTTCCAGGGACAACAAGCAGGTGCTGTTGAGCAACAGCACCGACGGTGGCAAGACATGGTCCAGGCCCACAGACATCACCCGCAGCGTGTTGCCCGGTGAGTGGGGCTGGGTGGGGCCTGGTCCGGGTCACGGGATCCAGTTGCGGCATGGTCGCCACGCCGGCCGGCTGGTGATTCCGGCCTGGTCGGGGATTGAAAAGGACGTGCCCTTTGGTCGCCGACAGCTGTCTTATGCGTTTTTCAGCGACGATGCCGGCAAGACCTGGCAGCATGGCAAGCCGGCGACGGTCGATCAGTCGGACGAGTGCGAGGTGGTCGAGTTGTCTGACGGGCGGCTGTATATGAATGCTCGCAGTCGTCATGGGAAGAAGCTGCGAGCCTACTGTTTCAGTTCCGACGGCGGTGCCAGCTGGTCACCGATCGCTCATCACGCGGGGATGCCCGAGCGGAGTTGCCAGGGCAGCATGGTGCGGGTGGGTAAGCGGGCGATCGTGGTGGCTCATCCGGCCGACACCGGCTCGCGTCGGGTGCTGACGGTGCGATTGAGTCGCGACGAGGCGAAGAGCTGGCCGGTCTCGCGGGTGGCCGAGGTCGGCCCGGCGGCATATTCGGACATGACGACCAACCGCGACGGCGACGTGCTGCTGGTCTACGAGGGCGACAACTACAAGTCGATCAAGCTGGTCCGCTTCAACCTGGCGTGGCTCACCGGCAAGTAGCCAGCAGCCTTGTGCTGTGCGCTAGATCAATTCACGGATCAAGCGGCGATCTTCGAGCACGTGTCGCGGCCGGCCCCCGGGGTCGGGGAACTTCAGCGACGGGTCGATGCCCAGGTGTCGGTAGATCATCGCCAGCACGCTGTTGGGTCCATAGGGAGCTTCGATCGGGTAGCCGCCCTTGGAGTCCGAAGCTCCGACGACCTGTCCGACCTCGAGTCCACCGCCGGAGAGCAGCACGGTCATCACAGCGCCCCAGTGGTCCCGGCCCGCTTCGCTGTTGACCTTTGGCGTGCGACCGAACTCACCCATGCAGACCAGTAGGATCCGGCGATCGAGGCCACTCTGGTACAGGTCGCTCACCAGGGCGGCCACGCCGCGGTCGAAGTTCGGGCCGCGTTTATTGAGGCTCTGTTCGAGCGTGAAGCCACAGACTTTCTGGCCGTGGT
>Ga0310124_10002871_pt1 | contig 11743 bp, 20 predicted proteins | sample CB11b_AW_Bot5_MG_FD_203507 | JGI IMG/M metagenome (GOLD analysis project Ga0310124, IMG submission 203507) | Marine microbial communities from Western Arctic Ocean, Canada - CB11b_AW_Bot5 | ecosystem: Environmental > Aquatic > Marine > Oceanic | place: Canada: Western Arctic Ocean | collected...
GCCAGCACAGCCATCAGGCCGAGTCCGAGCGCCAGCAGAGGCCGCGTTACGGTCCAGAGTCTAACGTGGCGCTTGAATCCGCACCAGTGACAGGACGAGCGCCCGCGTTCCGTCGGCTTCCTCGATACGGTGGATGGCCGCGATGTTCGGGTGGTTCAGGGACGCCAGCGCCTGCGCCTCCCGCTGGAACCGGGCGAGGCGATCCGGGACAACTATCGACGCCTGACGCGGTCGGCCTCACGTTCGGAGATGTGTGCGACCGGTATCTCATCGAGTATCTCGGCAAGATCGACATGCCAGACGGTCCACGGTGGACCGGTCAGCACGTGCGACCACGCACGGCTGAGGACGGCTGGTATCACCTGAACATCGTCCGCAAGGTCATCGTCCCTGCGGGGGACGGCCAGCATGTCCGTCTGGAACGCAGGCCGTTCACGGCGGTGCCGAATTAACTCGATGGCTGGTTCTGCGCCGCCTGCTGATATGCGAAGACGGGGTCGAGGTGTCCAGACACGATCGCGTTCACGTAGGATTGATCCGCCTCTGAAAGCTCGCGGGCGTGACTACCGGCGCGTCCTTGGCGGAACCGAAACACGTCTTGGTCGAGCGACCTGCCCTCGCGCTCACGTTTCGTCTGTTCCAGGACTCTCAGATTCTGGAACCGCGAATACTCGACCGAGTGCGCCAGAGCCTCGTCATCCACCGTTGCGCCAAGGAACCTCAGCGCGTCTGCAAACACACGTGGGGCGTCGTGAAGAAGCGATTCATAGGTGCAAAGCAGCAGACGAGGGTGACTGGCTCCGAGCGCCTCAGCCCACATATTCATGAAGCGCACTACTCGCCGTATGCCCCACTGGCTCCGAATGAACTCGGGCAGGGCGACATCCTGTTCCAGGTTGGCCGACGCGTGCATGTGGTGAAGTGGCTCACGACGACATCTCTTGGATCTCGGACGATCAGCACAGTGGGTCGCATCAGCGGCCCCGTCGTCCGGTCGGGCCAAGGGCCCGGGTCCTGCTCGAAGTCTGCGACACGCGAAGTCGCCAGGTGCGAGAACAGACACACCGGGAACTTCCGGTGCTTTGCTTCTGTCACCAGCAGCGCGTGGAAGGCGGGATCCAAATTGGACCTATACAGTTTCGACAGGACGAGATCGGTCCGTTTGAAGAGGAAGAGCGCGTAGTGGGCATACAGTGTCGAGAACCAGGTTCTCCCGGATTTCGGATAAGAGACGACGTTGGCCAACCTGTATCCCAGGCCGCTGAAGTCCGGCGGGCTCTTCTCTGGCTACAGTGAGGGTCCGGAAGGCCGACGGCGCTGGTTCAGTCGCGCCACCTGCCGCGCGAGTTTCTTACGTTTTCGTTTCTCAATCTCGAGCCGCTGTTTCGACCGGAGCACGCGCTCCCGGAGCGTCGCGGCTTCCTGTTCCCGTTGGTGCAGCCGCTGCGTCGCATGTAAGAGTGCCGCGCGCTTGCTGCCCATCAGTCGGCGAACGTAATCGGACCAGGCCATGGATAGGAATAGTATGTCGTGGTCTCCCTCCTCCCCAACATCTATCGCCAGCTTGATCGTGTCGCCCGTGCCGTCTGCCGCCAGCCGATATATACCACCCTGTGAGCGGCGCACACCGCCTCGCTGTCCGACGCCCCGGCTGGCATTGTCAACTTGCCGACGAGGACACGTTTCTCTCCGTGTGCGCTCAACTCCCGCGGTCGGTCAGCAGGCGCACGTCACCTTATCCCAGATGCTCAAGGAACGCGTTCTCAGGAGACGGTAGTCAACAGCGCGGAGTAGATGGCGCCCAAGCAGGAAGAGATTCTGGAGACCTGCGGCATTCCTTCGGCACGGCCGTGTACGCCGCCACGGGCGATCTGCGGGCGACGCAGCAGTTGCTTGGGCACGCCTCGCGGACGACGACGGATCGGTACACGCTTGCCGCAGTTCCAGGTCGGCTCAAGGTCGCGGTCGGGCAGGTGGAGAAGCTGCAACGGAGGAAAAAGGTGGCAGTACCCGGTGGCAGTACTCGGCCGGTCCTTGTAAGATCAACAAAATAAAGCACGCGCCCGTAGCTCAGCTGGATAGAGCATCGGCCTTCTAAGCCGAGGGTCGCAGGTTCGAGCCCTGCCGGGCGTACCAACCTTAACCGTCAGTTGGTCAGCGTGTTATGGCTCTTTCGTGGGCCGTCGAGGACGGTCTCTGGGGGACCGTCTGGAGAGCTTTGTGCAAGGTTTGTGCAAGCCTGGAGGGATTGGTCGAGCTTTCGCATCGATTGATGCAGGCCGGGGAGAGTCACGTTTAGGTACGTGCTGGTCGTCTTGATGTCGGCGTGGCCGAGCATGTGCTGCACCTCGTGGAGGGGCCATCCGGCTTCCAGGAAACGGCTCCCGGCCTCATGCCGGAGATCATGAAATCGAAGGTCGATGACCCCGGCCTTTCGGCAGGCTGTTGCCCAGGCCGTCTTTACGCTCTTCGTCGGCTCTCCAATCTCAGATTAGCCTGTGCCGCGTGTGCGGTGTAGAGATGTGCCACTTGGTCCTGCTCGTCCCACCGGATGATGGTTTCTTGCTCAGACTTCGTCGTCATTCCACCACCTCCTCTGACCCGCCCGCCCCGCTGATAGTGCTGACGGTACTGACAGCAGCGTCCTCTCTTCGTATGTGAATCACGCGAGTGCCTGGACGCCCTTCGCGGTTGAACGTGACGTGGATCCCGGCCGCTTTGAGATCCGGCACCAGTCGCCGCAGCTGATTCGACACCTGAGCCGGCCCCTTCAAGGCAGGAATGGCCGCCGCTTCTTTATCGTTCATGGGTCTCAGAGCCACCAGCAGGGCTGTAGCCGTCCCGTGCCATTCGGAACGCTCGTCCAGTAGCAGTCGGCGAAAAGATCCTCGACATCTCGGAAACTGAGGCCGAAGCGGTGGTAGAGCCAGACGGCGTGGCTGATGACCTCTGGCGGAAATCGATACCCACGATAACTGGGCGGCAGGCTCGTCATCCGCCTACTCTGCCACCTGCGGGCTCAACTTGACAAAGCCATCCGAAGGGGACAGTGTCGTCATTCTCGGCGGTGTGCCCCACGGATTCAGTCACATTCCGGACCGCGTCAAGTATCTCAGCATCCGGGTCGACCCCGATCAGGTTCCGCGGGCCGGATACGTTAGTCCCGTGCTCGACAAGTGAGAATTACTGGGACCCGATAGACAGGCTGATGGCCCGGACCGTCGATGACCGCCTCGCCCACGATGACGTGACCGCCCTCATTGGCGAGGGGGCATGGGACAGGTCTGGCAAGCACCGACACGTAGCTCAACCGCCAAGAACCTAGGAGCGAGGAGTGACCGATAGGAACCACAGAGTGCTGCCGATATTGTTCGTCCTGCTTCTGGGTACGACGCTGGCGGTGGCTCAAGACGCACCCCGGCTGCCGGATGGCCGGCCCGACCTGCAAGGCGTCTGGGACTTCCGGACAATCACGCCGCTGCAGCGGCCGCGGGGACTCGGTGATCAGGCGGCGTTGACCGAGGAACAGGCGGCGGAAACGGAAGCTCAAGCCGCCGCCACGCAGACCGCCCTGGTCGAGTCGATCGGCGGGAAGATCGGCGCCTACAACGCGTTCTGGTTCGATCTGGGCACTAATGTCGTGGAGGGGCGCCAGACGTCGCTCATCGTCGACCCACCCGACGGGCAATTGCCTACCCTAGTCGATGGCGTCGTGCCCCAGTTCGGGTCGCTGACACAGGACGTGCCCGGCGAGCGACCAGTTCGGTATCGCAGCGGTGGCATCGGGCTGGACGGTCCCGAGGACCGAGCGCTGGGAGAACGATGCCTCGTCGGCTTCAACTCCGGACCGCCAATGATGCCGAGTGGCTACAACAACAACATGCAGCTATTTCAGACGACGGATCACGTCGTCATCCTCAACGAAATGGTGCACGACACGCGGGTGGTACCTCTCGACGGGCGTCCCCATCTCGCGGCCATTCGGCAGTGGGCGGGGGATGCCCGCGGGCACTGGGAGGGCGACACCCTGGTCGTCGAGTCGCGGAACTTCACCGACAGGACAGCGAGTTTCGACCCGGGCGCCACCGCCGGATTCGGCAACGGCGAGACCCTGCACCTGACGGAGCGGTTCACGCGGGTCGACGACGATACGCTGCTCTACGAGTACACGGTAGATGATCCGGCCACGTTCACCCGTCCGTTCAGAGTGGCGTTGCCTATGCGGAAGTCAGAGGGCGCAGTCTATGAGTACGCCTGTCACGAAGGCAATTACGGGTTGATGAACATACTCCGTGGCGCGCGTGTGGACGAAGCATCAGCGCGCTAGGTGGTCGGTCGTCGCGACCATGTCGTGAGGTTCCTTAGAGGCAGGTCAGAGGCAATTCGACCGGAGCGCGCTGGGCCGCCTTGGGTGTATAAGGGGCCTTCCGGGGCAGGAAAATCGACAAGGAGGCAGTATGCGTCTGATATGTGCATCGGTGGTATTGAGTGCAGCGATGGTATCTATGTCGCCGTATGGTGCAGCGGAACGGGGGGAGCGAATTCAGGCGGCGAGCGAAGCCGAGGAACCGTTCCGCGTCATAGGCAACATCTACTATGTCGGCGGCCAATATGGCTCCTACCTCATCACCACGCCGGAGGGCCACATTCTCCACGACACGGGCAGCGCCGATATGCACGCGCTCATCGTCTCGAACATCGAGAAACTCGGGTTCAACGTCCGGGACATCCGGATCATGCTCTCGAGCCATGCGCATTGGGACCACATCGAGGGACACGCGGCTATGAAGCGAGTGACCGGAGCGCAGGTTGTCGCGCTCGGCGGCGACGCCGTGGCGCTTCAATCGGGCCAGGACAACTCGGCTATCGGGGCCCGAGACTGGGAGCCGGTCACGGTGGATCGCGTGGTCGAGGACGGTGACACGGTCACGCTGGGTGGGATGACGTTGCGCGCCCTCTGGACGGGGGGGCACACGCAAGGAGCCACGATGTGGATGACAACCGTCCAGGAGGGTGGGCAGACGTTCAACGTGGCCTTTCGTGGCGGCGAGATCCCGAACGACGGAGCCCCCCTCGTCGACAACCCGAGGCACCCAACCGTCGTGGAAGACACGCAACGAACCCTGCGCCGGCTCAACGAGCTCGAACCCCCCGATCTCTTCCTGCACAATCATGCGCGAGAGACATACTCCGAGCTGAACCCGGATCTCCCCGTCAACCCGAACTGTGCGAGTTGCCTCGACGCTGAGGGGTGGATGGCGATGGTGGCAAGTGCCGAAGCAAGATTTCAGTCTATGCTGACGGAACGGTAGACAAGTAGAACTTGTTGAGACCCCTCGCGCACGAGTACCTGTTCCGGGTCGTTGTCACCTGAAGGAGAAAGTAAAGATGAGCCGCTCGACCGCGCTGCCAACTGTCGCTGCCGTCTTGATGCTCGGGCTGCTGGCGTTGCCCGCAGCGGCGCAATCCGACTACGCGGCTCGCACTCCGTGGGGCGATCCGGATCTGCAGGGGGTCTGGTCGTACGCCACGCTCACACCGCTGGAACGGTCCCCCGAGCTGGAGGGGCGGGAGTTCTACACCCCCGAGGAAGAGGCGGCGTATACCAGTCTCCGCAAGGCCGACCGCCCGGACCGCCCCGGGGTCGACCCGGGCGGCTACAACTCACACTGGTGGGATGGGGGATGGGTGCTGCCGGACCATCGCACCTCCCAGATCGTCGACCCGCCATCGGGCCGTTTACCACTGAGGGGGGTGGGGGAAGCCCGGATGGACGCGCGCCGTCAGCAACGGCAGCGGCATCCCGCCGACTCGTGGGTGGACCGCACCAACTGGGATCGCTGCCTGACGTATCACGGCGTCCCGCCAGTCGGCACCAACTACAACAACACGTACCACATCCTCCAAACGCCCGACGTGGTGGCCATTCACGTCGAGAACATCCACGACGTTCGGATTATCCCGATCGGCGATGGGCCGCAGCTCGACGATGCAATCCGGCAGTGGAACGGTGACTCTCGGGCCCACTGGGAGGGTGACACCCTCGTGGTCGAGACACGGAACTACAGCGAGAAGACCGAACTGCGATTCCTCTCGACACCAAACACGCGGGCCGTTGAGCGCTTCACCCGCGCCGGCCCCGACACGATCGACTACCAGTTCACAATCGAGGACGCCCAGATCTACACGCAACCCTGGACCGTCGATCGTCCAATGGCCCGACTCGATGACTACGTCATCTACGAGTACGCGTGCCACGAGGGCAACTATGCGATGACGAACATCCTCGCCGGGGAACGTGAACGCGAGGGACGCGGCGCGGCGGATGGAACGAAGGAACCCAAGTGATCACCGCAGAACCGCCGATGAGCCGGTCGTACTGGGGGAACACGTCGCCGCGGATCCCGAACTGCAGCAGAGGGATTCCCCGAGCCGGACGCAGTGCCGCGCAGGCGGCGAAGACGCTCTTCTACCGAAACGGCGACATGCTGAAGGACACGTCTCGGCTCGAGCCGGTCGACGGTCCGTTCAGCCCGAAAGTGTTACCTATGTCCTCGGAATGAGCTGTCACCTTTGTGGCCGGAATGGACCGGAGAAGGTTGGCCGTCCCCAAGGGGATTGCACTTATGTGGACGCCAAAACTCCAAGGAAAAGCGCAGGTTGCCGCCTGATTTCCAATCGGACCACGATGTAAGGGCGGGCTCACGTCAGGAACCGGAGGAGGGACAGATGAAGTCGATGACGAAAGTGCTGGTGGCTGGAGCCTTGGTCACCGGATTTGGTCTCGGGTGGGCTGCCAAGGGTGATGAAGCGGTGGTTTCGGCTCAGGCTTTCAAGCCCTTCATGATGAAACGGATCTATACGGGAGACGATGGCCTGTCGCATGTGGAACAGGTCGAGCTCAACGCGCAGTCCGTGTTGGAGAAGGTTACCGGAGCGGTCGTAAGTGTGTCGCAACCGGGTTCCTTCAGCGATTGGCATGTCGGCCCCACACGGCGGTACATCATCAATCTTACGGGTGGTGGGCAGCTTGAGGTTGCAGAAGGCAAAGTCGATCTGTCCCCAGGCACGGTCGAGTACATCGATGACCTGACAGGCAAGGGGCACACGACCGCGAACGTGGGCCAGGAACCTCGCGTGTCAATTCATTTGCAGTTTGAGGACCAGCAACAGATTATTGGGCCGATCGGTCAGAAATAAGAGCACGCCGCGCCCCCGCGTGAGCCGAGTCACCAGCCTGACGCACGGGTTATCAGTCCTACCCTGTAATTGCGTCGGCCTCGAGCCGCATATCGAAGAGAATTCGCCAACGGCTCATTTTCCCGTCTCGAACGGTCATCGCCATCGCGAAGTCCGACTCCCATTCCTTATTCGTCGCGATGGCTCTGAATCGCATGAACCCAATACACACAACGCGGTCACCGCTCGCGAAATATTCCCGGTCGTCAACCAACAGGGCTTCCTCAGCACCACCGAGGTCCTCCAGAAATCCTGCGACTGCTTCCCGCCCTTCATACAGTCGATTGAATGGAGCCCCGTCGGGACCCCGGTGATCCCAATACACGTCATCCGTCAGCAGTTCCAGAAACCCCGGCCCGTCCCCCGCTCGAAATCGCTCAAACATGTCTTTCATGACTTGAATGTTCGCATCGCTCATGATCACGTCCTTTCTCTTGGTGTTCGACAACCCACCGCATTTTTGGATAAACGCAGACGCCGAGCCTACCGCAATAAATGTTCCATTTCCTCTTATTGAAGAAAAGAAAGATGGTTCCTCTCAAGAATCGGTGCAAGGAGAGCTGGGCTTCGCTACTGGTAAACATCCTGTTATCAGCGTTTACGGGTGTCGCCAACGACCATGTATCTAAGAACTGGTCCCAGGCTGACCGGACCCACGACAGCGGCGAAGGGCCGGATCTCACCGAGCCGCCAGCTTCCGAGGCGGTCCGTGCACTCCAGGCCAGCAACAGCCGTCGGAGCGAGTCAGGCCGCCCGTCTCGGCGAGCTTCAGCCTCACCGTGGCGTAAGTATCTTCGAATCAACATCTTGCGGTGGAAGAGGCCGCCGCCGAGCAGGCCCCCACCAAAAGCTGGGCCCGCGCAGGCGGCGGTGGATTCAGCTGCGGCCGCCCGCGAATGTGCCCGGTTTCCGGGCCTATTCCTCATCTCCACTCCCCGGTGCGTCGCCCAGCTGACCCCAAAATCCTGCATACACTTGTGGGAGGAACCAGAAAGATTCTCGGCGAGTGTGGTGCGCGGGCACTGTCAAGTTGACGAGGTGAGCGCGGTTGTTTCCCTCGGCGCTGGACGCCCGCGCGCGGTCAGCAGGCGCACGTCACCTCATCCCAGATGCCGAAGGAGCGGGTTCGCATCAGACGGTAGTGGACAGCGCGGAGCAGATGTCGGCCCACGCGAAAGAGATTCTGGACGACACCATACACCGAGAGAAACCGTTGCGCGTGGGCGGCAGATTTGAACCGCCGCATCTGACGCTCCCGCTGCCGGGTCGGCTGGTGGGAAACTTCCGCCCGGTTGTTGGCGTACGGGTCCGTGCGGTGGACGACCGAGGGCATCACCGCGCGGCAGGCGGTTCCATAGCTGGACAGCTTGTCCGTGATCAACCGTCACGGAGTACGGCCCTGTCCCTTCAACAACTTGCGGAAGAAGCGGATCGCTGCGCGGCGATTCCGCCGGGACTGGACCAGGATGTCGATCACGTCTCCGTCCTCGTCCACGGCACGCCACAGATACTGTGGCCGCCTCTGGATCTTGACGAACACCTCGTCCAGATACCAGGTGTCGCCCATCCGGCCTCGGCGGCGCCGCAATCGTCGAGCGTAATCGAGCCCGAACGTCAGACACCACTGCCGAATCGCCTCGTACGTCACGCTGACACCCCGTTCAGCGAGGAGATCCTCGATATCTCGGAAACTCAGGCCAAAGCGGTGGTAGACCCAGACGGCGTGACTGATGATTGCTGGAGGAAATCGGTATCCGCGATAGCTGGGCGGCTGGCTCGTCATCGGCCGACTCTGTCACCCGCCGCGTCAACTTGACAATGCCCCGTTAAGGCGCTCACAACAAATGACTTAAATTGGCGTCCCCAAGCACACCGACTTGGAACCAGATCGCAGGATTCCTCGAATCGATGCGCCGCCTGCGTGATTCGGTGGGATTCGCAGCCTGACGGCCCTTCACCTTGGCGCGATGATACGCTGATTACTCTCTCAACGGGGACTGGAACCACAGAACCAAACCCTTTAAGATCGATCATGACAAACTGGAAAAAATACTAAAGAGGCTAGAGGCCACCCGTGGGAATACCGTTGACGATGTGGATGATTTATCGGACTCGCTCCCGCTCGACAGAACGGTCCCATGTTTTTCGGCTCTGGTAAAAAACGACGTAAAAACTTGCCAAAACGGAATGACTGATTGTCCACCACCGGGCAATCCAACTCGTGCGTACCTGTAAAGGAGACATGCAATGGGAGACAAAGGCGGTCAGAAGGACAAGGACAAGAGCCAGAAGCAAAGAGCCGCACAAGACGAAGCTAAGAAGAAGAAGAAACGGGATAAACAGGCGAAAGCGAGATAGGCCTTGATCCGTTAATGTTCGACGAACTCCAGCGCTTCGTGCCCACCCCTGACCGGGCCGACTAGTCGTTCGTCAATACGCAAACCATCCAATGAGACATGTCATGCCAAAGGTCATCGTTACTGGGCAGGCTGAGGACGCCGCGAAGTGGGAAGCAGGATTACGATCGCGGGGCGATCTGCTGAATAAGGCCACCGTCACCACCATCGCCATCGGGAACGATGGGAACGAGATCGCCACATGTTCGGACGTGACGGACCTGAGCAGGTTCATGGAGGTCATGGCGTCGCCCGATGTGGCTGTAGTCATGGCTGAAGACGGCCTCAATCAGGCGACCGTCAAGATCTACGTGATGGACAGGGAGTTCCAGCCGTAGGTCAGATTGCGCCACCAGCACGCCACCTCAGGCCACCGGCCGGCGTAGCCGTGGCCAACAGCTGTCAGGCGGCGCCCATTAAGCTTCGAAACTCAATGTTCAACCATGGTGGCGTCCCTAAGCACCCCGAGTTGGAACCAGATCATGGCGTGGTTACGAGAAATGGCTGAACTGCGGGAATCTGGGGTGGTCGCTGCCTAGGCGAGACCGGTAGGCGTCGGAGCCGAGCCAGTGGTGATGGGTACTCAGATCCCATGTGGGATTGGAACAGGCCGGATCAGTACCTGAATACTGCTCGGAGGTGACACCACAGGCCATCCACCGGCATGTGACGATGAGCTGTGAAGGGCAGCGACTGGTGTACGTCCAACCAGGCGTTATCTGAATAACGGAGGTCCGAGTAAGACATCGCAGCGCGTCCGGTGGCAACAGCGGAACAAAGATCGGAGCATCAGACACGGAGATTCGCTGGGTCGGGAACCTGACACGGAACGCGCCTGCACATTCTTTTTGCAGCGACTCCAGACCTGATTGAACAAACGAAGACGACGGGCCGACCGGCCAGGCGGAAGTCGTTCTCGCGACGATTGCGGACGACCAGCCGGAGAGATCACGGGCATAACATCGAATGCAGTTGACGGACACGACGCATCGTATTCACAGCATCGTGCCCGCAGCTGATTCGAAACGTTAGACAGCGATCACGAACCACCAACAACACCGGACGGACAGAAGACCCGAGAGACAGCCCTTTACAAATGGCCAGGGACAAGCTCAATCGTCTATCGACGCGTGCACCCAAGCTGAATCAGCGGGCTCCAGGGTTCTTCGAGGTGATTCCGCCGGCCGTTCGCAACATTAACCTGACGTCATCTCAGTGCCGTAGCTGAACACACACAGGGGGGAAGCATGAATCGAAAGAAGAACCTGAGGCTGACCGGCCGGCTTGCGCTGGCTCTTTTGGTTTTCGGAATCAGTAGCGGCGATTCGGAGGCCCAGGTTGAAGTTACGCCTGACCAGACGTACTTGCTATTGGCCACGGAGAGCACCGGCACGATGGAGGAAGAGCTCGGCGAGGCGGCCGCTCTCGGATTTCGCGTCGTGACCGCCGCGCCGACCTCCGGCAACGAGTTGGTTCTCTTCCTGGAGCGGGTGACCGAGCCGCCAGACACATACGACTATCGGCTGCTGGCGACGACAAGGACCTCGACTTTGCAAGAGGAACTCGAAGCGGCGGCGGCAGAAGGATTTCGTTTCTTGTCACGAACGCCGATCTGCAAGAGTCGAAGGTTCGGAGGAGATGAAATTGTGGCAATCCTCGAACGCGCTCCAGGAGATGCGCAACAGTACGAATATCAACTCCTGGCCACTTCCCGGACAGCAACTTTACAGAACGAATTGAGCGACGCGGTGGCGACAGGCTTCGCCATGTCAGCGATCGTGAGCTGCGGCGAGCACATCGCACTTATGGAACGGCAGGCGCCGTAGCCGTTTGAATCAATATCCTGGCCAGACGTAGACTCGAAGGTGTTATGCGAGGGCGCGTCGCTTGCTAGTTGCCGTGGGAGACCCCCCGGCTTTGCCGGGGCGGCCGGCAGTGTTTGACGTATCCGGGAGTCGTGTAAGGAACTCCCCCCCGTGAGCCGCTGAAGCATCACGAGAGGGAGTCCTCAATGACGCACTCCCGAAGTCTCAATCATACGAAATGGCATTGCCAGCATCACGTGGTATTCATCCCGAAGTATCGGAAAAAGGCGATCGATGGGCAGC
>Ga0310124_10002874_pt1 | contig 11739 bp, 10 predicted proteins | sample CB11b_AW_Bot5_MG_FD_203507 | JGI IMG/M metagenome (GOLD analysis project Ga0310124, IMG submission 203507) | Marine microbial communities from Western Arctic Ocean, Canada - CB11b_AW_Bot5 | ecosystem: Environmental > Aquatic > Marine > Oceanic | place: Canada: Western Arctic Ocean | collected...
CGCAGTCGTTCGGCTCGCCGGCGATCTGGAATGCCGTCGGGCGATTCTGCGAAACGCACGGAGAGCGCTTGCCGACCGTGCGCCGGATCCTGTCGGCCGGCGCTCCGGTGGCGCCGGACGTCCTGGAACGCATGACCCGGCACATGCATCCGGACGGAGAAATGCACACGCCTTATGGAGCGACGGAGGCGCTGCCGGTCGCTTCGATTTCGGCCGCCGAGGTGTTGGGCGAAACCGCTGCCCGTACTCGCACCGGTGCCGGCACCTGCGTTGGTCGGCGATTCTCCCGTATCCAGTGGAAGGTGATCGAAATCGACGACGGGCCGATCGCATCGCTCGACGCGGCGCGTGAACTGCCCGCCGGATCTATTGGTGAGCTGATTGTCAGTGGTCCCGTGGTGACGACCGAGTACGTGACCCGGGTTGAAGCGAACGCGCTCAGCAAAATCCAGGACGGAGAAGACCGCTGGCACCGCATGGGCGATATTGGCTACCTCGACGAACAGGACCGATTCTGGTTCTGCGGACGCAAGGCGCATCGCGTGCTAACGACTGCGGGTCCCTTGTACACCGTGCCCTGCGAGGCGATCTTCAATCAGCATCAGTCTGTTTATCGTTCAGCATTGGTCGGAGTGGGCAAGTCGGGTGAACAAATCCCGGTGATCATCGTCGAATGTGAACCGCACGCCATTCCAGCGACCAAGCTCGACCGGCGAACGTTGTTTGCGGAGCTACGGTCACTGGGCGCCGCGCAGGAGCACACTCAGCGTATCGAACAGTTTCTGGTCCACGCCAGTCTGCCGGTCGACATCCGCCACAACGCCAAGATTTTTCGCGAGCGACTGGGGGTCTGGGCCGAGCGGCGCCTAGCCAGACAAAACTAGATTCGCGAGAACTCAGGAAGGTGCTCGTGACGCACTGAATTTTTACGAATCCAGCTACGGTTTTCAGTATGACAATTCAATCTTGCTACTGTTCACAAATAACCGCAGGTTATTTGGAACCCTCAACCCTGAATCCTTTACCGTGAATACACTTGTCACTGGTGGCGGCGGATTCCTGGGGCGATACGTCGTCGAACAACTGGTTGCCCGTGGCGATCGCGTGCGATCTTTGTCCCGCGGTGATTATCCCGAGTTGGGCGCGCTGGGAGTCGAAACCTTGCGGGGCGATCTCCGTGACGCGGAGGTGGTCGCTGCGGCGTGCGAGGGCATGGACGTCGTCTACCACACTGCCGGCGTCGCCGGGATTTGGGGACCTTGGAAGCATTTTCACGGCATCAACACGGTCGGCACGTTCCATGTTGTCGCCGGCTGTCGTCGGCATGGAGTCACTCGCCTGGTGTATACCAGCAGCCCCAGCGTAACATTCGCCGGGACGGACCAGTGCGGGATCGACGAGTCGGCGCCCTATCCTCCGCGCTGGTTGTGTCACTATCCGCACACTAAGGCGTTGGCGGAGCAACATGTGATCGAGGCCAACGATGAGCCAAACTTAATGACATGTTCGCTGCGTCCCCACTTGATCTGGGGCCCACGCGACGAGCATCTGATACCGCGGTTACTCTCGAGAGCCCGCATCGGAGCCTTGAGGCGGGTGGGCGACGGCACGAACATGGTCGACATGATTTTTGTCGAGAACGCTGCGCGGGCTCATCTGCAGGCCGCCGACGCGCTGCAGCCTGGCTCGCCGGTGTGCGGCAGCTGTTACTTCCTGAGTCAGGGCACGCCCGTTAATTGCTGGGATTGGATCAACGAGATACTGCAAACGGCCGGCCTGCCGCCGCTCGAGAAATCGATTTCGGCCCGTGGCGCCTGGGTTGCGGGCAGGCTGCTGGAATCGGTCCACGGGCTGCTCCGGCTGCGCAGCGAGCCGCGAATGACCCGCTTTCTGGCAGCTCAGCTAGCGACATCTCACTATTTTGACATTCGGCGTGCTCGGGATCATTTCGGCTACGAGCCGGAGGTCACGACGGAAGAGGGAATGCGGCGTCTGGCCGTCGAACTGCAGGGCAGGCGGTTGTAAATTCCCGTTTAAATGGGTAACTTGGATCCAACGTATGCTACCCGTTTGGCTGGCAAGGAAGGCTAGATGATCTCCACTTCGTCCGCATCTTCTCTACCTGATCATCAACGCATCGTCATTACGGGGATTGGGCTGACTGCGCCCAACGGAAACAATTGGACAGCATATCGCGAGAGCCTGTTGGCCGGGCGCAGCGGAGTGTCGCGGTACGAGATCCGCTACGTCGGCAAGACGCTGGCTGGCATTTGCGATTTTGACGAGTTGCGTTACCAGAAGCGCAAGGAAGTGCGCCGCGGGACGCGGGCGGGGAGCGTTGGGATCTATTGCGCCAACGAAGCCATTCGCCATGGCGGACTTGACTGGGAAAATGTGGACCGTGCCCAGGTCGGCATTTACGTGGGCGTGACGGAGCACGGTAACGTAGAGACCGAAAACGAAGTTCACGCCCTGCAGGGTTACGGAAATGACACGTCTTTTTGGTCTCACCACCATAACCCGCGAACGGTCGCGAACAATCCGGCGGGCGAGATATCGTTGAATCTGGGCATTACCGGACCTCATTACACGATCGGCGCGGCCTGCGCGGCGGGAAATGCCGGTGTGATTCAAGGGGCTCAGATGCTGCAGCTTGGCGAGTGCGACGTGGCACTTGCCGGAGGTGTTTCGGAGAGCATCCACACATTCGGGATATTTGCCAGCTTCAAGAGCCAGGGTGCGCTGGCCGAGCACGAGGAACCGATGCGAGCCTCCCGGCCGTTCGATGTCGACCGCAACGGGATCGTGGTTGCCGAGGGAGGCTGTATCTACGTGCTGGAGCGACTGGACGACGCTCGCAATCGGGACGCGCGGATCTATGGTGAGTTGGTGGGTCATGCGATGAACAGCGACGCCAGCGACTTCGTGTTGCCCAATCCGGAGCGGCAGGTCGAGTGTGTCGACAAGGCGTTGCGCCGTGCTGGTTTGGCCGCGGACCAGATCGACATCGTGAGTACGCATGCCACAGGTACGGGCATGGGGGATGTTCAGGAGTGTAAGGCGCTGCGGAGTGTCTTTGACGAGTCGGCAACGACGCACATCAACAATACAAAGAGTTTTATCGGCCATGCGATGGGTGCGGCGGGGGCCTTGGAGCTGGCCGGGAATCTCGCATCTTTTCACGATGGGATCTGCCACGCCACCATCAACGTCGACCAGCTGGATGACGAGTGCAGGATTTCCGGCCTGGTCGTCAACGAACCTCGCGAAATGAGTCGAACTGACTACGTGTTGAATAATTCGTTCGGGATGCTGGGCATCAATTCAGTAGTGATCATAGGAAGAGTGTGAACCCCCCCATCGGACGGAGCAGAGAATCCACATGACACCAGAACAAATACGCGGAGAAGTAGCCGACATCCTAGCCGACATTGCGCCGGACGAGGACCTGAGCGATCTGAAAGATGACGTTGCGTTCCGTGATCAGGTGGAACTGGACAGCATGGACTTCCTGGACATTGTGATGGAGCTGCGGAAGCGGCATCGCATCCAGATTCCCGAAGAGGATTACGGCGAGTTGGCCAGCATGCAAAGCACAGTAACGTACCTGGTGCCGTATTTAAAGGATGTTGAGAAGGTGTAGGTTGCTTGGTTCCAAACCTTTCGATCCGTCAGTCGATTCTTTCCGTATCGGGTTTGTGGCGTCACTCAGAACGACGAAATACCCAATGACGAATGATTAACCAGGAACAGCTCTTCGCATTTCCGTAGACTGCCGGTGTGGTCAATTCGCCAGTACGCTTCCTTTAACAATCTTCAGTATCCTTTCGTCATTGGGAATTAGTCATTCCTTCGTGATTGGACATTACGTCATTAGGCATTTCTTCCTGTGTACGACACGATCATCATTGGCGCCGGGATGTCTGGATTGGCTGCCGGAATTCGGTTGGCCCATTTTGACCAGCGCGTCTGTATCCTCGAACGGCACTATACGATCGGCGGCCTCAATTCTTTCTATAGATTGAATGGCCGAGATTATGACGTTGGTTTGCATGCGGTAACCAACTTCGTTCCCAAGGGTACCCTCAAAGGCCCGCTCGCCCGGCTCTTGCGCCAGTTGCGATTCAGTTGGGATGAATTCTCGTTGTCACCTCAGTTGGGATCGGTAGTCGCGTTTCCCGACGTTCGCTTAAGATTTAACAACGATTTCGATCTGTTTCGCAGCGAAGTTCATCGGAATTTTCCCCAACAGAAGGATAGCTTTGAACGGCTCCTGGGCAAGATCGTAGAATATGATGATCTGGACCAGGCGACCTATGATCTGTCAACGCGCGACGTGCTGGGCGAAACGATCGACGATCCGTTATTGATCGACATGATCCTGTGCCCGCTGATGTGGTACGGGAATGCCCGCGAGCACGACATGGATTTCGGACAGTTTTGCATCATGTTTCGCAGTGTGTTCATGGAGGGATTTGCACGGCCGTTTCAGGGTGTGCGACTGATTCTGAAGAAACTGGTCCGCAAGTTTCGCGGCTTGGGCGGAGAGCTCAAACTGCGCACAGGGGTGGATCGGATCGTTGTCGAAGATGGTCGCGCGACCGGTATTGTGCTGGACAACGGCGACGAACTATCAGCTCGCCGGATCTTGTCATCCGCCGGGTGGGTGGAGACGATGCGGATGTGCAGCGGCGGTGTTGCGGCCGATGAATCGGTGGCAGGAAACTTGTCGTTTACGGAATCGACGGCGGTGCTTGATCGTCAGCCCAGGGAGATCGACCTGAATACTACGATCGTGTTCTATAATGATTCGAACATTTTTCACTGGCAGCGTCCCGAGCAGTTATGTGACACGCGAACCGGCGTCATCTGTTCGCCCAACAATTACCTCTACGGCATCGTGGACGGCCAGCAGCAACAATTAGACGAAGGAGTGATACGGGTCACGACGCTGGCCGACCACGCGGCGTGGCAGGACTGCACGGAGGACGAGTATCAATTGGAAAAACTGCGCTGGTATGACCGGGTCATGGAATCGGCCGTCAGATTCGTGCCCGACTTTCGCGGATTCGTTGTGGACACCGACATGTTCACGCCGAAAACGATTCGACGCTTTACCTGGCACGACAACGGCGCGGTATACGGAGCAGCCGACAAGCGGCTCAATGGTTGTACGCACCTCGACAACTTGTTTGTGTGTGGAACGGACCAGGGTTTTGTCGGCGTCGTAGGAGCGATTGTGAGCGGGATTTCGATGGCGAACCAACACTGTCTGCAGGTATAGGATGCCAAAGGACTTCTTACAGGACGCACAGGACCGCTACGACGTGATCGTCATCGGCAGCGGGTTGGCCGGCTTAACCAGCGCGAATGTGCTGGCCCGTGCCGGATACTCCGTGCTGCTGCTCGAACAGCATTACAAACTGGGTGGCATGGCGACCTGGTTCAAACGCCCTGGCGGTCATATCTTCGACGTTTCCTTGCATGGCTTCCCGTACGGAATGATCAAGAGCTGCCGACGGTATTGGACCCAGGAAATCGCGGATTCGATCGTACAGCTCAAGAACATTCGGTTCGATAACCCGATGTTTTCCTTGACGACCACCTACAACCGGCACGATTTCACCGAGTTGCTGACCCAGAAGTTTCGGATCGCCCCGGAGACCGTGCAATCGTTTTTCGACACGGCACGAGGGATGAATTTTTTCGACGACCAGTCAGCCACTTCAGGAGAGTTGTTCGATCGCTTCTTCCCGGGTCGCGATGACGTGCAGCGATTGTTGATGGAGCCGATCGTCTATGCTAATGGCTCCACGCTAGAGGATCCCGCGATAACCTATGGGATCGTCTTTTCGAACTTTATGTCCAAGGGCGTATTCACATTTGAAGGTGGGACCGACCGACTCGTTCAGCTGATGCGCAACGACCTGATTGCGAACGGCGTCGATGTGCGCATCCGCTGTGACGTCGAGAAAATTCTCGTTCACCGAGACCGGGTGACGGGCGTAAAAGTGAATGGTCGCACAATCAAGACGAGTGCCATTGTTTCGAATTCCAATCTCCATTCAACCGTCTTCAAGTTGGTGGGGCCGGATGTTCTTGATCCTGGATTCGTTGATGAGGCCAGGAAAGTGCGACTGAACAATTCCAGCACCCAAGTGTATATGGCGTTCAAGCCGGATGAACGGATTGAGGAATCGACCGGCGACCTGTTGTTCAGCTCGACTGCGGAACGGTTCCGCACCGATCTATTGCTGAGCCGTGACGTCACCAGCCGCACGTTCTCGTTTTATTATCCGCGCACGCGCCCCCTTGGCAGGCCGCGGTGCCTGGTCGTCTCCAGCACCAACGCTCACTACGAAGACTGGGGGGACTTGTCTGCCGAAGAGTACGAACAGAGCAAATGCGATTTGATCGAAACTACGCTCGACGCGCTGGAGAAATACGTCCCCAACTGCCGCGAGCGGATTGACCATGTCGAGGCTTCGACACCACTGACTTTTCGACATTACACCAGGCATGTGGACGGCGCCAGTTTCGGTACCAAGTTCGAAGGGCTCGCCGTCAGCCGTGCCCTGCCGGAGCAGATCACCGGCTTGTACCATGCGGGCAGCGTCGGGATCATCATGTCTGGCTGGTTGGGTGCAATTAATTATGGCGTGATTGTAGCCAATGACGTGGATGCTATGTTGATGAAAGCGGCAACTGGAAACTCACAACCTTCACCTCTCGCGGCAGTGGAATCCGAATGAGCCTCGCAGAAATCCACGCGGCGATACCGCATCGGGCGCCGATGCTGTTGGTGGACGAAATCGTCGAGCGTACGGATGATCGCATCGTTTGCCGCAAGAGGTTTCGCGCAGACGAATATTTCTTTCAGGGGCACTATCCAGGTTTCCCGCTGGTACCAGGAGTAGTGCTGTGCGAGGCTGCGATGCAAGCGGGCGCTGTGTTGTTATCTCGCATGATCGCCGAAGATGCGGCGCGGGTACCGGTGGCGACTCGATTGAACAATGTGAAATTCAAGAAAATGGTCAGGCCTGGCGATACGGTTGTCCTCGAGGTGGAATTGACGGAACGGCTGGCCGACGCCTTTTTCATGAATGCCAGGGTAACTTGCGACGGGAAAATGGCAGCCCGCTTCGATTTCGCCTGCACGCTCGCTCCCGCTCCCCACGAATCTACCGAAACAAAGACCGTAACGACGTCGACTGAAACGACGTCTGCCTCCATTTTGGCGGACTAGAGCATTTCATCCGTTGCGTTGTGAATCGAAGAGGATTTACGTTACCCATTCTTCCAAAACGGAGGCAGACGTCGTTTTTGATGGATTTCTTGCAACTGCGGGACAAGACGATCGTGGTCTTCGGCGTGGCCAATCGAAAGAGCGTCGCCTATCACGCCGGCAAAGTGTTACAGGATGCCGGGGCGCGGGTCGTCTATGTCGTGCGCAGCGAAGAGCGGAAGGAAAGTGTCGCACGGCTATTGGCGGACGCGCCCGTGCACGTTTGCGACGTTGAACACGAGGATCAGATTTTACGGGTGAGGGACGCGATTGCCGTGGAACACCCGGTCGTGCACGGGATCCTGCATTCCATCGCGTTCGCGGAATATGCGGATGGAATGAAGCCATTCCACGAAACAGGCAAAGAGGCTTTCCTCAGATCATTCGACGTTTCCTGCTTTTCGTTGATAGCCGTGGCCAACGGTTTTCGCGAACTGCTCGATCCAGACGCATCGGTGGTCGCGATGTCGATTTCAACCACGCGGATGGCCAGCGAGAACTACGGGTTCATGGCCCCCATCAAGGCGGCACTCGATTCGTCGTTGGCTTTCCTGGCAAAATCTTTTAGCAGTTTTTCCCGCGTTCGCTTTAACGCCGTAGGCCCTGGCCTGCTGAAAACGTCGGCCTCCGCTGGCATTCCGGGCTACGTCGACTCCTATCTATACGCCGAACGGGTAATTCCACGCGGGCAGGCCGTGCGGACGGAAGAAGTGGCCAGTGTCGCGGCTTTCCTGCTGAGCTCCGCCAGCAGCGGAATCAATGCACAGACCATCGTCGTGGACGCAGGTATGGCGATCAACTATTTTGACAGCGCGATTGTCAAGCGAGTTATGGACGCCGAGGACTAGGATTCGTTTTAAACCGTCCAAAGTAGCCCGAACGCGCCAGCAGGGACACTAGTGGAACCGTTCATATCGTGTCCCTCGCTCGCGCGTCGGGCTAGTGTCACGTACACCGACTTGTTTTAAAACAAAGCCTAGTGCTTTCATCCGTAGCTGGATTCGTGAGAATTCAGATGTCTATTTCGTCCGCTTCTTTTTCTTCTTCTGCGCCTGATTTTCTGACGGTTCATCTTCGAATCGTGTGCCGCAGAATGAACATGACGCGAACCAGACTGGCGACTTGTGCTGGCATTTGAGACAGATTTTTTTCTCGCCGATGATGTTGGAATCCATCAAGTTGACGCCGGAGTTGGCGTCGTCGTCGTCCAGCACGGATTCGTCAACCTCGGGTTCGACGTTTACCTTGGGCAACGGTACGGCAACGGAATCCTCTGGTGGCGGAAGGGGCCGGTTATCTTCCGGAGGAGGTCCGATAAGGTCGGCGATTTCGTTGTCGGAGACCTGATCAGGAATCTGCACACGGGCCTGGCAGTGGGGACACTTCCCCACAAGACCTGCGAACTTGTCCTTCACACGCAGTACGTGACCGCTGGGACAGGTGACTTGAATCGACATCGGGTCACCTTGTAGAGCTGAGGAATCTTGACCAGGCCCGCCAGTGCTCTTGCTCCGTCGCACGTACGCCGATGACGGCCGCGCCGCTGTAGACGATAATCGCTGCCATTGTGGGCAGAACTCGCTGTTTCGTCAACTATCCCTGCGCACGGTTCGACTGGCCCTCCGCACGGTTTGATTGGGGGATGGCGGCCGCGGCAGGCCGAGATGTTTCCTCAAGGAGGGGACTGGTGTGCCATTGAACGGCAAGCATCTGGCAATTGATACCGGAGCCAATACCTAGCATCGCGACGTTGTCACCCTCTTTTAGATGGCCCTGTTCGATCCCGATCGCCGCCGTGAGCGGCAGGGCGACCGCGCCGGTGTTGCCGAGCCACTCAAATGTTGTGAAGTCGTGCCGGCGATCCAGGCCAAGCGCCTCAAATAGCAGCTTGTGGTGTGCCGCTCCCACCTGGTGGCAAATCGATTTGTCGATGTCGCTCGGCGACCACCCCAATTCATCCAGGAATACCCCTAGTGTGTCCAATCCCGTGGCGATGCCTTCGTGCATCAGGCGTTCCGAATCCGTCGCCATTTGAGGACGCATGCCGCCGCCCACCGCCTCATCGCGGCCGCTATGGCACAGCGCATGGAACGCCGTGTTGGCCCTCGCCACGGCGGCCAACAGGCGATTTCCCGATTTGCTCAATTCTTTGTCGGTCAATACAATCGCACAGCTGCCCGAACCGATCGTCAGGGAGGCCACCGCCGTCTTAATCGACTTGCGATTCAACGTCTCGTCACGGTTGAGTTCGGCGATCGTTGTTTCAACCAGCTCGCGGCCCCCTTCGGTACCGACCACGATACCGGCGCGAATCTGACCCAGTTCGATCATGTTCGCTACCTGGATCATTCCCGTCAGCAAACCAAGGCAGGCGTTGGAGACATCGTAGATTAAACATTGCTTGGGCAATCCCAGACGATGATGCACGCTGCACGCAGTCGCTGGTTCGAGGTAGTCGCGACAAACCGAACCGTGGACCAGAGCTCCGATCAGATCGCGATCGACACCGCTGGCCGAGATTGCCCGTTCCGCGCTGATCACACTGATGTCGCTGGGTAGTGTGCCGGGCGGCCAAAACCTCCGTGCATTGATGCCTGTCATCATCTCCAGGCGACCTTCTGGCAGGCGCAGTCGACGATAAAGTGGTTCCAGCCGAGACTCCAGTTCGCGCGACGTCACTATCTCTTTCGGCAGCACATAGCCGAGCGCATCAAGGCAGACATTTTGGTATCGCATTCGTTTCCGCTTCAGGAGTTTTGCAGTCAGGAGTCCGGAGGGAGACAAAGTACAGGGCACCCCGGGGGATGCCGAACCCGCACGTTGAACCAGGGAGTCAATGATCCGCAAACTGCATTGCAAATCCCTGATGCCAGCGGTATCGACTCACCATACCGGTCGTTCGGCTGCCGGTAAATGCGAACGAAGGCTGGCGCGACGGAATGTTAGAGAATTCGGCGCTAAAAACGACGGATGTTGCCTAATCCGGAGCAATGCGGGTTGCCAGGCAGGTTCGATGGAGGAAGCGCAGATGGAGTGCCGCGCGAGTAACTACATCATATTGTGGGCCCGCGTAATGCCATCCCCAAAATACGGGGCCCGCTTGCCATTTTCCGTTGTCCGGCTACAACTACGCCCGACTTGCATCACTCCTACCGGGTTACACGGCGTCACTACCAGGAGAAACGAGGCTCCTTGAAAAGGAAGTCAATCCAGCGCGGCGTTGATCTAGGGCGCTGACGGAAATCAAACCACCGACGGCATGATGCTGTCCCACAGCCAGTCAGGCTCTCTAGCCTGGCGACTTGACGCTCATAATTTTGTCTGCGTCATTGTTGGACACAACCGTCTGCGGTTCACGTTGTATTTCCACCCACCTTGCCCTCTGCTTCGCGCGGGAAGTGCCTTGTTTCAGGACGCTTTTCCGTGTCCCCACCGGACACTAATCCGTATCTGAAAGGGAGAGTCAGATGCAATGTAAGCCTTTGATCGGAATCAACACTGATTTTCGACCTGCGACGCAGGACCGCGCGTCATTCCTCATTTTGTCCTCCGGCTATTTCGATTGCGTGATCGCGGCCGGTGGCATTCCGGTTTTGGTTCCACCTTTGGATGACGAGGACGATCTGTGTTGCGTGCTGGAGAACCTCCAGGGTTTCGTGCTTGCCGGCGGGCCCGATCTGGACCCGGAACGGGATGGTTTCATGCGTCATCCGAGTGTTCGCCCAATGGATGGCCGTCGCGAGGAATTTGACCGTATGCTGGTTCGTCAACTCATTGATCGTCGGATGCCGGTGTTCGGTATCGGGGTCGGTATGCAACTGCTTAACGTCGGATTCGGCGGCGACCTCTTCTTCCACGTTCCTGAGGATGTGCCGAGAGCGCTGCCTCATAAGGACCAGTTGGACCCGTCGCACCGGCATGGGCTGGACGTCGAGCCCGGTTCCCTGATGGAGCGTGTTTACGGCGACGGCGAGGTGCGGGTCAACAGCATGCACCACATGGCTCTCGACAAGGTGGCACCTGGGTTCGCGGTCACGGGACGGTGCCCTGATGGTGTGGTCGAGGCCATCGAGAGCCAAATGGACGACTGGTTCGCTATCGGGACCCAATTCCATCCGGAAGCGAATTCGGCATCCGCGCTTGATCAGCGGATTTTTGACGAATTCGTGGGTTGCGTGACTGGTAGTGAACTCGTTTCGATGAAAATGGTCGCCTAGGGAGTCCGAAGTCCGAAGTCCGAAGTCCGAAGTCCGCTGTTCGCGTCATTGCGCCGTGGGCATGCGGACTTCGGTCGTTCGGTGGCTCGGTTCAGGGCGTGATCGATGTGCCCAGTACCTTGAGCAACGCGGCGATCCAGGCCGGGTGGGCCGGCCACGCCGGTGCCGTGATCAGGTTGCCCAGCACGTAGGTGTTATCGAACGTGTCGTGGCGATTACTTTTTCAGTTGGTCCAAC
>Ga0310124_10002882_pt1 | contig 11719 bp, 8 predicted proteins | sample CB11b_AW_Bot5_MG_FD_203507 | JGI IMG/M metagenome (GOLD analysis project Ga0310124, IMG submission 203507) | Marine microbial communities from Western Arctic Ocean, Canada - CB11b_AW_Bot5 | ecosystem: Environmental > Aquatic > Marine > Oceanic | place: Canada: Western Arctic Ocean | collected...
AACATTGAAGAGGGACAACGACTTACCGGACCACACCTTGGGAAGATGGAAATCAAACGCACGGCACTCCTCGAACGTTTCCGGTGCTTCATGGAACACTATGAATTCTTGATATTACCGGTGGCGCAAGTCCCCCCCTTTGATATCTCGATACCCTACATTACGAATATCAATAACATTGCGATGGAAACATATATCGACTGGATGAGTTCCTGTGCTTTCATCTCCGTGCTCGGAGTACCCGCTATTTCAGTACCATGTGGTTTTACCGATGACGGACTACCCATCGGCATTCAAATCATTGGCCGACAACACGATGACCTTGGGGTAATTCAACTCGCACATGCATTTGAGCAACATACAAAATTTGGACAGCGTCGCCCGAAACTCGATACGATTGATTTGGCAGCATCCTGCCAGGCAGAGGAGAAAGCGTAATGAGGACCCCCCAACGTCGCTTCATGATGTGTTTCGTCCTTGCGATCACCATAGCGCTCGGATTGAACCATACGTATCCCAACGGGCAAGGTGCCATCGAAATTGATATCGATGACATCGGTGGAACCGTCCGAAGTGCCTCGGGACCAGAACCCGGCGTGTGGGTGATCGCTGAAACGCAGGAATTCAATGCCGTCTACCGAAAAATCGTTGTTACTAACGATGACGGTCATTATGTGCTTCCCGACCTACCGGACGCGCAATACGATATCTGGGTCCGTGGGTATGGTCTTAGTGATTCCGGCAAAGTAAATGGCCGACCTGGTGTAACGCTAAATCTAACAGTAGCGGCGGCGGCGACAGCACAAGACGCAGCCAAAATCTATCCTGCCAACTACTGGTACTCCTTAATGGAAGTACCCTCTCAGACTGAGTTCCCCGGAACAGGGCCATCGGGTAACGGCATCGCGGTCGGCATGCAAACGCAGGCCCACTGGGTGGATACACTCAAACAAGGTTGTCAGCTCTGCCATCAGCTCGGAAATCAAGCAACACGGGAAGTAGCTAACCCCGAAGCCTTTGACTCCACCCAGGCTGCGTGGGCGCATCGCATCATGACCGGGCAACGTGGACAAACGATGGGCGCCTACATTAGTCGTCTCGGGCGAGACCGAGGTATCGCAAGCTACGCAGACTGGACAGACCGCATTGTGTCAGGTGAAGTACCTGAGCAACCACCACGTCCAGAAGGACGAGAACGTGATGTCGTTCTCACGATGTGGGAGTGGGGCGGCGATACGGCCTATATTCACGATGAAATCTCGAGTGACAAACGCGACCCTCGTGTCAATGCTGACGGTCCCGTCTATGGGGTTGAATTTGCCAATGACAGGCTCGTTTGGGTCGACCCACAGACCCACGAATCACATGCGGTCGAATTACCGGTCCGTGACATCCCGGGCGAGGACGAATTTGAATCGTATATGGCACAAGACATGCCAAATCCGTCGTTGTACTATGGTGACGAGCTAATTTGGAACAATCCAGGCAATCCACATAACCCGATGATGGATGCGCAAGGACGAGTCTGGATGACCCACCAAATTCGTGGTCCAGGTAACCCAGCATGGTGCCAAGAAGGATCCCCTAACGCCTTCGCTCAGTACTATCCCTTGGAACGAGCTGCGCGTCACGCCGCGTTCTTTGACCCACAAACTGAATCAGTTGAACTCATCGACACGTGCTTTAACACTCATCATTTACAGTTTGGATTTGATGACGCTGATACTCTCTACTTTAGTTCAGTGAGTGACGTAGTCGGCTGGATTAATACGAAGCATTACGAAGAAACGGGAGACGAACAAGCCTCGCAGGGCTGGTGTCCAACCATCGTCGACACGACTGGCGATGGCCGTATCGGACAATGGACGAGCTACCGGGAAACGCCGGACCCAACCAAGGACCGGCAAATGGGTCGCGGCTGGTATGGCATTGTTCCTGATCCAATAGAAGACCGAGTCGTCTGGGCTGCCTCCGGCGGAGTACCAGGGCAAATCGCCAGACTCTCACTTGGGAACAATCCCCCGGAAACATGTATTACCGAGTACTACCAACCACCCTTTGATAACCCTAACAGCTCTGTTCAGGGATACTCACCACGGGGGATCGATATCGATCGGAACGGCATCGTCTGGACCGCACTGTCTGGTAGCGGGCATTTCGCCAAATTTGATAGAAACCAATGTCAAGTCCTCAACGGCCCCACGGCTACCGGTCAACATTGTCCAGAAGGATGGACGCTGTACGCCACACCCGGACCGCAAATGAAGGGTGTCCGCCACAATGGCAGCGCTGATTTTCATTATTACAACTGGGTTGACCAGTTCGATACATTAGGTCTTGGTGAAAACATCCCAATTGCAACCGGTTCCACCTCCGATTCACTCTTGGCCTTTCTACCCGACAGCGAGGAATTTGTCATCATGCGCGTGCCGTACCCTCTTGGCTTCTACTCCAGGGGGATGGACGGTCGTATCGACGATCCGGATACAGGGTGGAAAGGACGCGGTGTCTGGGCTGACTATGGAACAAATGCAGTCTGGCACATCGAGGGCGGTAAAGGTACGAAAAGTAACCTGGTGAAGTTTCAGATCAGACCGAGCCCACTTGCACACTAAGAAGTGAGGGTACTCACGGAACAAGGTGCCGCCCGCGCAGAGGCCGGCCGGGGCGAGCTTCTTCTTGCAGAGTTCCGTCTCGAACGACAAATGTACCTGCCACAATTACGTGACTAATCCCTGCTGAGTATCGGTCCGGGTCTTCGTATGTAGCTCGATCAATAATCGTGGCCGGATCAAAAATCGTCAAGTCGGCATCGCTGCCAACTTGGATACGGCCCTTTCGCTTCATTTCTGGCACAACCGTCTCAAGTCGCTGCGCCGGCAATACTGTCATCTTTCGAATTGCATCGATCAAGGACAGCGCACCACGGTCACGCACGTAGTGGCCGAGTACCCGAGAAAACGTACCTGCTCCTCGCGGATGTGCACGTCCTGCGCTAAATGGAATTCCATCGCTTGCCGCAATCACATCAGATTGGCTCACGATCCATTCATTTGTTGCTTCGGACCGACCATGCATGATGACCCAACCACCTTCTTGCCGATACGCAGTGAAGGTCTCGGGTGTAAGGCGCTCACCAGTATTGACCCACTGGAGCGTACGATAAGCGCTCGTCACACGGTTTTCCCAATTATCAAACAGCGGTGATTCAATCAGTGACGCACTCGCCGTGTACGGATAGGCCTCGGTGGTCACATCAACACCGTGTTCTCTGGCACCACGTATTAACGCGAGGGCTTCTTCGGCCCGCGTACCGGAAGTGCTGTTCATATGAACAATATGAAGCGCCGCACCAGTGGATACCGCGTTTGCAATGACCTCCTGAAACGGTGCAAGCGGACCACCATGGGCAAAATCCCTCGTAGATCGAAGATGTACAAATGAAGGCACCTCAAATGCTGCGGCGACTTGAAATAGTTGTAACAACTCCCGATGACTAACCCCTGGCGTATAGCTCAACCCAAAGCCAAAGCCAATTCCTCCGGCACGAAGCCCTTGTTCCATAAAGTCTTTAAGCCGAGACATTTCTCCGTCAGAGGCAGCACGATAGAGCGTGTCATCACCACTTTCCCCAAGTGAAAACGTTCCATCGGAGTTAGGACTTGCGAATGTGCTTCGCATCGCCCGCACCCGTGCACCTTGATGACTCACTGACGCCCCGTAGTTGATCAATCCCTCTCCTGCCCGCGCGTCATACCACCGGTCAACAGGAAAGACGCCAACTTCCAGCTCAAGTGCGGTAGTCACACCATCCATGGCCTGGTAGCGGTTACTTTCGAAGTCTTGCCCATGAGCATGTAAATCAATAAAGCCCGGGGCAACGACCAACTGACCAGCATCAACCAATAGACCGTCGTCTGAAATATCCAGACCGGTTTCAGATAGCGCAACGATGGCCCCATTCTCAATCCCAATGTGGCGTACAGCATCCAGCCCAGTTTCTGGATCAATCACCCGCCCGTTCGCAATGACTAAATCAAACTCTCTCGATCCTTCGGTTCCAGAACGCGTATCACTGGGTCCGTCACTTGACACGCACGCGGAGAAACTAACCGCCATTACTAGTCCCACTGTGAGCAGCGCACTCACCCGTGTAGCCACGGGCAATACTTTCCGGACAGCAGTCGTTTTATCCCAAAACCAAAGCCTTGTGTTCACCATAAGCCCAATATCTTCCACCAGGACATCCCGACAACAATCCAAATCAGTAAGTTCAGAACGGATGCCATAAATCCGATACTCCACCAGTCCCGAAAACTGACATAGCCTTCAATGAAAATGACCGGGGATGTGGTCGTGCCATAGTGTGTTAAACCAGCTTGCAGATTATTAATGAACAACAGACTGTATACAGCTACCGCTGCCGGCACACCAGCACCGACGAGCATCACAATAAACGGTGCATACATCGCCAAGGCATGAACAGTCGTACTGGCGAAGAAGTAATGGCTATAAAAATAGACCGCAAGTGTGCCCATCAGAACAACAAACCACGGCACACCCACAAACCAACTCCCAATCCACGACGCAAATACCGTTGTCGAACCAGTCTCGTTTAGCAGCCCACCCATCGTCAGTAATCCACCGTACCAGACGTAGACATCCCACGCCGACCGCTTGTCCAACGCGGCATCCCACGTCAATGCCCCAGTAATAAACAGAACGACTAACCCAATAAATGCCACCAACCCTGCCGACAGCCACTCGATGTACGACGAGGTAACCCAAAACGCGATGAGGAATATGAATACGCTCAGCACGACGGCTTCTCGGCGCTTAATTGGACCGATTTTGCTCAGTTCTGTTTTCGCAAACTCGGATGCCGCCGGCGTCGACTGGATCTCGGGTGGCAATAGGCGCGACACCAGATAAGGCACCGCGAGACTGGACACGATTCCAGGCGCCAATCCGGCAACGAACCAACTGGTCCACGTCACCTCAATCCCAGTTACCTCATAGGCGATATCGCCGAGTAATATGTTTGCCGCACTGCTATAAAAAAACATTGCGGAAGCCACAACACTCGTCTGATACATGCAGGTCATCAAGAACGCACCGAGTCTTGACGCCGACTCTCCTGGTTCAGAGTCGTACAGACTGCTGATACTTCTGGCAATTGGAAACACAATGCTTGCGGACCGTGCCGTAATTGATGGTACGCCGGTAGCTAACGTCACATCTGTCAAATGAAGGGCATATCCCAAGCCCAATGAAGTCTTCCCGATAACGCGGATAAACCAAAGCGCAATACGACGGGCAAGACCGCAATCTCGCAGGGCACGAGACATCAGCATCACCGCCAGTACCATCCACACGGACGCAGCTGAATATCCGCTCAGCGCCCGCGGCATGGGAATGCCACCGACAAGCACCAACATCGTGATGCCAATAATCACCACTTGTGATCCCGGCAGTGGCTGTAACATCAACCCAGCAATCGTGGCGAAGAAAATCCCGGTGACGCGCCAGCCCTGAGCGTCGACCCCGTCTGGAGTAGGCAGTATGTAAACAACAGTGACGTAAATTACCAGCAGCGCAAGGAGTCGAACTGACTTACTGGCCATTACACAATCGCTAGTCGCAACGCTCCAAAATAACCGCAAGCCCTTGACCAACGCCAATACAAAGACTTACCAATGCGTAACGGGCGTGCGTCCGCTGCAGCTGACGAGCCGCCGTTAAGGCGAGGCGTGCTCCAGATGCTCCTAACGGATGCCCAATCGCGATGGCACCACCATTCGGATTTATACGACTATCACCATCAGCAATATCAAGAAGCTTTAAACAACCGAGCACCTGCGTCGCAAATGCCTCATTAATCTCAATGACATCCATATCGGCCATCGTGAGATTCGCCCGATCAAGCACCTTCTGAGAAGCTGGTACTGGTCCAAGTCCCATCACACGCGGTTCAACACCCGCGACCGCCGCAGAGACGACCCGAGCTAAGGGCGGTGCGCCCACACGATCGCCAACGGCATGTGAACCAACAACGAGGGCCGCTGCACCGTCGTTAATCCCAGAAGCGTTCCCGGCAGTAACAATGCCACCTTCAACAAGTGGACGCAGTCCTGATAATTTGGCCACGTCCGTATTTGGCCTCGGATGTTCATCACTGTCTACGCAAGTCGACGACGCCGTCCGCTTCCGTCCGGGAACAGTGACGGGGGTCAGCTCGTCTGCAAAAAACCCAGCCGTCTTTGCCGCAATATATTTCGACTGTGACATTGCCGCAAACTCGTCACTCGACTGACGGGTTATGCCAAGATCTTGTCCGACGTGTTCCGCCGTCTCATACATCGCATGTTCACCATAGACCGATGACACCTGTGGATTTGGAAACCGTGAACCGAGTGCTGTGTCAAACACGGCAACATCTCTGCCGTAGGCCTGTTCTGCTTTGGCCATCACGAATGGCGAGCGACTCATATTCTCAACACCACCCGCGATAAATAGGTCGCCCTGCCCACACTGAATCGCCCGAGACGCATCAACGACAGCAGCAAGACCACTCGCACACAATCGATTCACAGTGATTCCTGCCACCTCAACCGGTAACCCAGCGAGCAACCCGCTCCGTCTCGCAATATTCCGACAATCCTCTCCAGCCTGATTGGTGCACCCCACGACCACATCTTCAAACAACTCAACGGAAAATGGGCTACGAGTAACAACAGCACGAATGACCTCGGCGAGCAAGTCATCAGCACGCACAGGAGACAAGGCTCCCGCGTGTCGTCCAAACGGGCTACGGAGTCCATCGTAAATAAATGCTTCGTTCATGATGTGTTCAACTGGCAGCACGCAGTCTTGCCGACACTACATTGGTACCACAAGGCCAACGGCTGCATTCCGGCGAACGTAACGTTCCCCGATCTCACGTCTTTTCGCATCAGGTTGATTTTGAATCAACCAGTTCGGGTCACTAGCAACAGTCCTTTCACCACACATAATCGTGTCGTAGCCACGTACACACTGGTCAGAACCCAAGGACATTCCGCTGTAATTTCACCAGTCCCTGCTCACACGCCCACAAGTCCAATTCAACAGAAGCAAGCTCGTCCACAAGAGGAACCGCCAGTCCGTTGTTTCTTAAGTCCACTGCCTTTATGTAGGTCTGACAGGACCGGCACTCTTCAACACGTACGTGCGGCCACGCCTCTGTCTCGTGGTATTCCAGCTGTTCGGCTTGCTGCTCAGAACATTGGGGGCAACACGAACGAGAAAACGACCACGCGGACGCACACAGAGAACAGAGCAACGTGCGCTTCCCTCTGGTGTCAGCGTCATCCTGCAAAACCGAGACCTGCGGTGACGAACCACAATATGGACAGACGGTTTTTCCATCCACCTTGTGATGTATCCCATGCCCGACACGTCGAACCAATGCTTCGGCTATCGGCTGAAGAAATGCTCTCGGGAAAAATTCCAAGGGCAGCGTGTCGCACTCAAGCTCGGCGGCCACCTCGTCAATCGGTTGCCTGGACACAACGGCTGCCAGCAGGCGACTAGCCGAAGCAGGCGCTTCGAGTAGTCGGGCGGCTATAGCCTGAAGCACCTCTGTCGAGGACTCCGGTAACCCCTTCAGGAATGCCCTAAACGCCCGGTCCCTCGGCTGACGCGACAATCGTTCCAAATACACAGTAACCTTCTGCCCTTGAGACTGTTCGGAAGAAACCGCGTCATCAAACGCCCGCGATCGAACCGTTTTACGAAATAATTTGTCCTGTTGCCCAAGCAACGACTTGTAAAACGCCAGCATGTCACCGACGTGTGGATGTTGGGTCTGAAGACGGTCAACACGTTTCTGACGTCGAACCCAATCTCCCGAAGGCGTACTCCCGAGAATCTGAGACAATCGAAATCTCGTTAACTACGCGTCTGTTCTTCGTGCCAACGTGGGTGGTGATGCCGAGCCCAGCGGGCCGTCACAGTGCCATCAATCATTGCCCGGGCCGTGCCTGGATACGCGACAGTCCCAAGGTAGACGTGCACAACCAGCAGCGCGCCGCCACCCAGCGTTACGACGTAATGGATAACCCGCATCCATTGCAACACAACCGCATCGAATCCTGTCGGAAACCACAGGGGAACACCACTTGCAAGATGCAATATGCCAAACATCGCCTGGAACCAGAAAAACATTTTCTGTCCGGCGTTGTACTTGCCCGCGGGGGGCACCTTGTCTGTTTCTCGCATGGCGTAGTGTCGCACCGCACCAAGCCAGCGACGGTCACCGTCATCAAGAAACATATCTTTAATCCATATGAGGATCATGAAACACATGCCAATACTAAAAATGGCCCCAACCCACGGGTGCAAAACGCGAGCCGACGGCCCACCACCCAGAACAGTCGTTAACCAAAATAATGATGGATGCGAAAATGCAAGCCCAGTGAGCAACAACACGACAAACGTGATCCCGACAATCCAGTGAATAAGCCGTTCAAAAAAACTAAAGCGATCGAGAAGTCGGGTGACCACTCTAGTTATTCCTCTTCCAGCCGTTCAGGTCCGTACGCCAGAAAATGTACAAGTGCCCCAATAACGCTAAAGCTCAAAAGGTACGCTCCGATCCGTCTGAGGAAACCCAACGCAGTCATCGGGGCCGGGCTCGCGGTTGGGTCTGATGGCAGACTGTAATCCTCAAGTCGATCTCCGTGCGGTACGACATACATCATATGCGTGCCACCAACACCTGCCGGATTGTAAACCGCCGCATTCTCGTAACCCCGAGACTGCAGTGTCTCAATCTTTTGGTCAGCCAGAGCCAACATGTCTTCTTTGCTGCCCCAAGAAATCGCATTGGTCGGGCACGTCTTCACGCACGCAGGTTCAAGTCCGGACTCAACACGGTCAATGCACATATTGCATTTGGAGACTTTACGCGTATTCGCATCAAACCGGGGAATATCAAAGGGACAACCGGTGACACAATACTGACAACCAATACAGTTCTCCTGGTTAAAGTCGACAATCCCATTCGTATACTGCACGATGGCACCCGGAGCCGGACACGCATAGAGACACCCTGGCTCTTCGCAGTGTAGACATGCATCCTTCGTGATAAGCCAATTCAGCTTCCCATCAATCTCAACTTCGTTGAACCGCATTAACAGCCATGTCTTCGGACTTAAATCCTGATGACTCTGGATGCTACCGAAATTAGCCGTCGGTTCAACCCCAAGATCGTTCCATTCCTTACACGCGATCTCGCACCCCTTACAACCAATGCATTTCGATATATCAACCAATTTTGAGTACGTGGGTCCATCGGAGCGAAGCGCATCCATTGGGATGAGTGCACTGGGTGTGGCGGACACACGTCGAACGGTAAGCGTATCGGTCATGCTTGCTCCACGTTAACCAAAAAGGCTTTAAATTCAGGACATTGTGTATTGGCATCACCGACAAATGGTGTCAAGAGATTCGCCATCGATCCTTGCGTCAGACCAACAAACCCCCAGTGAACTGGAATTCCAACAGTCCACACGGTTTGACCATTAACCTGGAGTGGCTGAATGCGTTTCGTGACGATCGCAGTACCCTGCACTTCCCCACGCTTCGACCACACCCGCACTTGGCTCCCGTTTGGAATTCCCTTTTCCTTGGCCAGCCCTTCTGGAAGTTCCACAAAAAAGTCAGGCATCGCCTCGACGAGTAATGGCACATTACTCGTCACAAAGTGCTCACGCTCGACAACCCGATAAACCGTACAAGCATAGGGGAAATCATCATTCTCAGTCGCCAGGGTCTCGCGGACCCCGTCGTACCATCGTATGACTGGGTTAATCGGCACGTTATTGTGTAGAAGATTCGTCGTCGGACTCTCAACTGGCTCGTAGTGCTCGGAAAAAGGCCCATCTGCCAGGTGACTACTAAACAAACGCGCTACCCCTTCCTCCGTCATGATAAATGCACCAGGAGCATCAGGCGCAGGCGGCGTGGTTCGCCCATAGTCCGGGACATCGCCAATCCATTCACGTCCATTCCAAGCGATACCCGCACGAGTTGGATCCCAGGGACGTCCCTCGGCATCGGCAGATGCGCGGTTATATAGAACGCGTCGATTCGCTGGCCAGCTAAAACCCCAGTCGTGGTGCATCCCGAGACCAGTTGGGTCGTCGGTGCCACGCCGTTGCATCTGATTCCCTGCTTCGGTGTAACTGCCGGTATAGATCCAATTGCCCGCCGCGGTCGTTCCGTCATCCCGGAGTTGCCCAAACGAATCCAGTTGCTGGCGTGTTTCCAGGTCGTAGCCATTCACCTCACGCGCTAATTCGACCAGCGTCGGCTCACGCGGATTGAGATAATCCCAAGTCAGATGTTGAATCGGCTCATCATAAGCACCGCCCTCTTCTTGGTACAACTCCTTCACCCGCCAGAACAGTTCCGAAAGAATCCAGGTATCCGGCTTTACACCGATCGGAGGATCAACAGCTTTCTCTTTCCACTGAGCCCAACGACCGCTGTTCGTAAATGATCCATCTCGCTCAATCCAGTGCGACGAAGGCAAGTACAACACTTCCGTATCGATGGTAGATGGGTCCATCCCGGGCGCCTTCCAAAACTCAGCGGAGTCAAGCATGAAAGGGTCGATAACAACCTTCCACTTTAGCTTTGACATGGAGTCAAGAAGGCGAGGCACATCAGGCCCAGCGAGCAACGGATTAAAGCCGAGTGCAACAAACCCTTCCAACGTACCCTGACGCGCTTTATCCCAGATCGATAGCCATGTCGCATCCTCGCCTTGCTTCGCGAGATAGTGATAGGCGAAATCATTGTCAGAAGTGGCATGCTCACCAAACCATGCTTTCATCTGCGATACATAAAATTTCGGGTAATTCCCCCAGTAATTGACCGTGTCGCGTACGAGCGCACGGGGTGTTGACTCATCAAGGTGACGCCCTAGTGATGTTTGGGGCGGCGTCGGAACTTTCAGATACCCAGGAAGAATGCCAGCAACGATGGCATGATCTGTCGCACCCTGGACATTGGCATGACCACGGAGGGCGTTAATCCCTCCACCAGGCCGCCCAATATTACCGAGCAACAACTGCAAAATCGCTGCCGTTCTGATGATCTGAGTGCCCACGGTATGCATCGTCCAACCAACCGCATACATGATTGTCCCAACTCGGTCTGCTCGTCCGGTGGAACAAATAATCTCAGCCATCTCAAGAAAACCGGCCTCAGAACATCCCGCAATATCGGCAACCACATCCGGGGTGTAGCGGTCGTAATGCTGCTTCAGTAGTTGGAAGACCGACCGCGGATGCTGCAGCGAGTCATCGCGCCGTGCATAATTATCCGCGTCGCGGTCGTAATCCCAAGCTGTCTTGTCGTAGTTACTAGCTGCCTCATCGAACCCGGCAAACAGACCATCGGAAAACCCGTATTCTTCGCTAACAACGAACGAAGCATTCGTGTGCGCCCGTACATAATCGTCGTGATAGAGCGCATTCTCCAGCGTGTATCGGACAAGGCCACCGAGCAATGCGATGTCGGACCCTGGCCGTATCTGTAAGTGCAGGTCCGCAACAGCCGACGTGCGAGTGAACCGAGGATCAATCGTGAGTAACTTAGCCCCACGATTATCACGTGCTTCAAGTGCCCACTTGAACCCACACGGGTGATTCTCAGCCGGATTGGCACCCAT
>Ga0310124_10002885_pt1 | contig 11712 bp, 7 predicted proteins | sample CB11b_AW_Bot5_MG_FD_203507 | JGI IMG/M metagenome (GOLD analysis project Ga0310124, IMG submission 203507) | Marine microbial communities from Western Arctic Ocean, Canada - CB11b_AW_Bot5 | ecosystem: Environmental > Aquatic > Marine > Oceanic | place: Canada: Western Arctic Ocean | collected...
CGTCCTACTGGAGGACAACACCTTCCAGGGCAACGCCAAGGACGTCACGGAGGCGTAACGCTCAGTCGGGCCCTAATCCGGGACGTGGACCCTATCCAAAGGCGCAACGAAGTCCTTGACAGACAGGGACTCCAGGCCCTCCACGGATTCGATGATCTCGCGTCTCAGGCTGGCGTCCGCGTAGCGCGCTGACAGGCCCTCGAACTTGTCGACGACCGTTTCCCATCGCATCGGGTTGGCGTGGAAGCCCTCGTAGTCAGTCTTCTCGGCCACGAGGACCCGGCCGTCGCGCAGCGTGACCTTCAGAGTCGTCGGCATCTCGTCCGGGAACCGGGCACTGAAAGAGTCGTTGGGTCGGGCCACGACCCTCCGCAATAGGCCCTGGACGTCGTCTCTGAGAATCCGCTCCGGAGCGTACTGCTCCGGCATGACGTTCCCGTCGAGGATGGCCACGGCGACCATGTAAGGGAGGCTGTGGTCGGCCTGTTCCTTGTTCTCGACGATAGTCTTGTCCCCCTCCTCGCCGCCGCCGATGATGTTGAACGCCACGTCGAACGTGTCGATCTCGATCTTCTCGACGTCCGCGCCGGAGAAGCCGTGCTCGGCCTGGAGCTCCAGGATGCCCTCAACCGATTGTTGGGAGTGTCCCTCCGCGTTGTACTTTTTGACCTCGATGCGCGTCACGCGGTCCAGCCCTTCGCTGGGCCAGTCCACGTGAAACCTTCCGGCGATGCTGTCCATGAAACCCTTGTTGCCCTCGAACACCTCGGGCGGCCCCGTGATGCCGCGCATAGCCAGGAACGTTGCGTGTGTGCAGCTAAAAGCCGTGTTCGGATACGCTAAACCTTTCCAGTGGGACAGCGCGCCCGTCCTCGTGACTCTGAGAGCGTTGAAGGGCGTGCCGCTCAAGGCTATGGCGTTGGCGGTGCGCGCGGCGTCGAGTCGGAGAGCCTTGGAGACCCCTGCGGCTACGGCGTACGAGCCCTGGGTTGTGTGGTCGAAGCCCTTTGCTCGCACCGGCGCCTCGTCGCTGATCCGGGCCTGGACCTGGTACGCGACTGCAAGCGCCGTCATGAGGTCCGCGCCATTGCCCCCTGCGTACTCGAGGGCTGCCAGCACCGGTCCGAGGTTATCGCTAGGGTGGCAGCTCTCGCCCTTGGCCAGATAGAAGTCGTTGAAGTCCAGATAGCGGGTGAGGGCAGAGTTGTAGAACGCGGCGCGGTCCGGAGACGTCCGCCCGCCGCCGATGAGAGTGGAGTGGCCTGTGCCTCCAAAGTCTTCCAGCTGCAGCCTCAGAAACCTGATCGGCTCACCGTCCAGGGCACCTATGGCACAGCCGAGGCTGTCCAGGATGCAGATCTTCATCTGCTTTCGTGCCGCGTCCGAGAGGTCATCGTAGGACGCCTTTACGACAAACGACGCAAGCTCATCCGCAATGGTCATGAGAATGTCCTATCGGGCCAGGGTAGGCCTATCCGTTCAACTCGTCCCGGACTAGTCTGGTGCCGGCCACCATGGCATTCAGTTTGGCTACCGCGTTATAACGTGGTCCCCACCCGAAGCCGCAATCGGGGTTGATGTAGACGCTTCCGGCTTCCGCATATTGGAGCGTCGTCCTGATGCGATCGGCCACGTCCTCGGGCGTCTCTGGGTAGAAAGACTTCACATCGATCACGCCTGCTCCCAGCTCACGCCCGTCGTTCCAGTCCTTCCACAACTCGATCTCGGCCATTTCGCGGCCGGCAAATTCAAGGACGAACTGATCGGCGCGGGCGTCCAGGGCGCCTGGGAAGTATTCGCCGTACCTCCGCTTGAACCTTGCCTGCCCGAACCGGTTGCCAAAGCAGATGTGGTAGGCGAGTTTGGCGTCGACGCCTTCGGTGGCCAGGTTGAAGAGTCGGGCCATCTCCTGTCCGGTCACGTTGCCCCGGGCCGGCTCGTCGATCTGAATGAAGGTCGCCCCAGCTGCGACCAGCCCCTTTAGCTCTTCGTTGATGACGTGCGCGAACTCGGTGGCGATCTCCACGGTGGACCCGTATACCTCCGCCGGGCGGATGCGCGAGCCGAAGGTCAGCGGTCCGGCGCACGTCACCTTTGTAGGTTGAGTGGTGTGCGCCGCGAGATACTCGAACTCGCCGACGATGCCCAGACCGGATGGTGCGGCGATCCGGTCGGTGGCTTCGTAGCGCGTTTGCTGGTCATACCCCCAGGGGCCGCCCTTGCGGGCAGGCGGGACAGCGCGGATTCCCTCAATGACCTCGTAGTAACCATCTACATAGCCGTCCAGCCGCCGCGACTCACCATCAGTGATGATGTCGACGCCGGCACGCTGCTGGTCCAGGATCGCGATGTCGACCGCGTCGTCGAGAAGCTCAGCGAGGTCGGCCTGTCCCCATTCGCCGCCGTCCACCAGGTCTTTGCACCTGTGCCACCAGGCGGGCTTGGCGTGGGAGCCAACGACGGTCGTCGGCAGCAGCGGCAGACCGTTCAAGAGAGGTCGCCTCCGGGCAGCCTGAGACCCCGTTGGCCCGTGTACTGGGCCCGAGGTCGAATCAACCGGTTGTTGGCGTACTGCTCCAGTATATGGGCGGACCATCCGGCGATACGGGCGCTTGCGACCACGTTGGTCATCAGGCCCAGCGGGAAGCCGATCTGGGACAAGACAATGGCCGCGAAGTAGTCGACGTTAGGAATAATCCCTTTGGTCTCCTGCATCCGCTTCTCGCAGGCGACGGCGATGTCGAACCACTTCTCATCGCCGACGGACCGGCCCAGGGCCTGGGCCATGCCACGAAGCTCACTTGCCCTGGGATCGCCTGCTCGGTAGACGCGGTGGCCGAAGCCGGGCAGCAGGCGTTTATTGGCCAGGGCATCGTCCACGTAGGCCGACGCCCGTTCAGGTGAGCCCACCTCCCTGAACATTTGCATGGCGTCTTCGATGGCGCCGCCGTGGAGCGGGCCTTTGATGGCGCCTATCCCTGCCACGACCGCCGAGTAGAAGTCCGAAAGCGTACCGACGACGACCCGGCAGGCAAAGGTCGAGGCATTCGTTTCGTGCTCCGCGTACAGGACGAGCGTCGCCTCGAGGGTGCGCGTGATCGTCTCGGTCGGGCGTTCCCCGTGCAGCATGTAATAGTAGTTGGCCGCGTGGTCCATGGTCGGGTCGGGAGCAATTGGTTCGTGGCCCGAATCGATTCTGGCCTGAGCGGCAACTATCGTCGGAAACTTGGCTGTCAGACTCGCAGCCTTGCGCAGGTTGTCCTCGGGACTTACGTCATCAGCGTCGAGGTCCAACGTGCCGAGCATCGAGACGGCCGTCCGCATAGTCGCCATGGGGTCGGCGGATTTCGGAGTCGATTTCAGTAGATCAAGGACTGGTACCGGTACTTCCCTTTGCGCAGAGAGCTGCTCTCGGAATTCCCGGAGCTCGCCCTTATCGAGCGATCGGTCGTTCCAAAGCAGGAAGGCCATCTCCTCGAAGCTCAACTTGCCGACAATGTCTTCTATTCGGTAGCCGCGAACGGTGAGCTCGGGGAGGGATCCATCGATATAAGCGATGCTGGACTCGAAAGCCAGTACGCCTTCCAGTCCCGAGACGACTTGTCCGGTAACGTCGCCCATGTTGGGCTCCTTCGGAGGCATTAATGCAAAAATAGGTGGTCGGTAGGCGTCAGTAATTCTGACGAGTCGTAGGCGGCGTGTCAACGGGTGGCAGCGTCACTCGCTGTACCCGAAACACGTATAATACGGCCCGCGCAAGGTCCCGAACGACAGAGTAGGCTGAGGTTTCTTGCATGGCGATCCAAAAGGTAGTCGGCTCATTCGAAGCCGCCGTGGCAGATATTCCAGACAGCGCATGGCTCATGATCGACGGCTTTGCTGGCCCCGGCGGGACTCCCCAGAACCTCATCGCCGCCCTACGGGACCACGGGGCCAAGGACCTGACGATCATCAGCAACACCGCCGGACTCGCCAGCGTAATCGGCTTTGGCACCGTCCCCGGCGACCGACCGATCGACATCGGCGTCCTGGTGGACAACGAGCAGGTCAAGAAGGTGATCGCGTCGTTCCCCGTCTCGCCATCGCCCTCACGGCCGACCTCTTTCGAGAAGGTCTACAAGGAGGGCAAAGTCGAGCTGGAGGTCGTACCGCAGGGCACGCTGGCGGAGCGCATACGTGCCGGCGGAGCCGGGATTCCCGCGTTCTACACGCCAACCGGGGCCGGCACGATGATGGCCGAGGGCAGGGAGGTGCGCGAATTCGACGGTCGCGAGCACCTGCTCGAATACGCCCTGAAGGCCGAATTCGCCCTGTTGAGAGGTCACAGGGCCGACGCAATCGGCAACGTCGTGTATCGTGGGACATCGCGAAATTTTAACTCGGTGATGGCCACGGCAGCAGATGTGACCGTCCTGGAGGTCGATGAGATAGTGGAGTTAGGTGAACTCGACCCGGAGGGGATACACACCCCGGGGATCTTCGTGGACCGCGTCGTGCGTATCCCGTAGGGGTGCCCTCGGGGCTGCCATCAGGCGCGCAAGGCCGGGGCAAGCACAGAAGCCTGCTCCAAACGGAGGACAATTCGGAGATGACACAGGAACGACTGGACCGAGAGATCATTGCCATGCGGGTGGCGAGGGAGCTGCAGGACGGGGACGTCGTAAACCTCGGCCTTGGCATCCCGACGCTTTGCTCGCAGTTCGTTCCCGAGGGTAGGACCGTCGTCTACCACGCTGAGAACGGCGTGCTCAACTATGGGCCGATGGCCGAAGAGGGTGAGGAGGACATCGATCTCACGAACGCCGGCGGCCAGTTCCTGGCATGGGTCCCCGGCATGGCGTTCTTTAGCTCCGCTGAGTCCTTCGCGATGATCCGTGGCGGCCACATCGACGTTTCGGTGCTTGGTGCGCTTCAGGTCTCGGAGAAGGGCGATCTGGCAAACTGGATGCTGCCCCAACGAGGCATAGGTAACGTCGGTGGCGCCATGGACCTCGCCGCCGGGGCGAAACGGACCATAGTCGCCATGGAGCATGTGGACAAGAAGGGTGCGCCCAAGATCGTCCGAGAGTGCGACTTCCCACTCACCGGCAAGAGCTGCGTCAGCCTTATCGTCACCGACATCGCGGTGCTGGAGATTAGCCCGGACGGCCTGGTTCTCAAAGAGACCGCCCCTGGATGGACTCCGGAGGAGATACAGGCCGAGACTGAGCCCACCCTCGTCGTGGCTCCTGACCTACAGGAGATCGTCCTCTAGACCGCCACGAAGGTGGAGCCAGAGCTCGTCTTCGTTACCTCAATCCGCACCGGGAACGCCTCTTTGATCTGCTCTACGTGGGTGATGACGATTATCTTCTGGAAGTCGTCTTGAATTGACTGGATCGCTTCGACCAGCCGCTCCTGGCCTGTACTGTCCTGGGATCCGAAGCCCTCGTCAATGAACAGAGTCGGAAGGGGCGCACCGGCCCTCCTGGCCAACAGCTTCGATAGTGCGATTCGGATGGCGAAGTTGATGCGGAAGGCCTCCCCGCCGCTGAATGTCTCATAGCTCCGGGTCCCAACTTCGTCGGCTATTCTGATGTCCAACTCCTCGGCCCTGGCGCCGCCACGGGACTTTCTGCCCTCTACGAGTTGGAGCTTGAGGGTCATACGGTTTTCGGTGAGGCGCATCAGGACATCGTTCGAGTCAGATTCCAACTGGGGGATGGCCGTTTCGATGATGAGCGCCTGGACTCCGTTCTTGCCGAAGGCCAGGGACAGCTCGTCATAGATTGCCCGCTCGTCCGCAAGCCTTCGACGTTCGCCCTCGTATACCTCCAACTCCTGCTCGAGCTCGACCGACCGTCTTACCTGCTGTTCCAAGACGCCCTGTTCTCGGAGGGCGTTACTCCTCTGCTCGTCCAGCTCGGCTGCCAGCTTCTCCGTCTCCCTAAGCCGGGCCTCCTCGTAGTCCAGTGTCCCTAGCTCAACCTGGAGTACCGCGCCGCGCTGCTCCGTATCCACGATCTCCTGACGCCTCCCTCGTAGCATCTCCCGTGCTGTTGCAAGGGACTCTCGCTCGAGAGGGAGCCGTTCGACTGCTTCTTGGAGCTTGCGATTGAGCTCGTCATACGGCGCCATAGCCCTGGCCTGCTCGCGGACCTGTCCGTGCCGTGCAGCGTCGTATTGCAATAATGCGAGGTCTGCATCAACTGTGGAGAGAAGGCGTCGCTCTTCGTGCGCAAAATCTTTCGTCGTAAAGGTGCGTTCTGCCTCTTCGAGCTGGACGGAGGCCTGGCCGAGCTGGGCCTTGGCCCTTTCCGCTTCGGCCCGCACACTCTCCAGCGTCGCCCTCCGTCGCTCGGTGTGCTGGCGCGAGCCGGCGAGCTCGGTCTCGCTGAGGGTCAGAGTTGCGACAAGCTCCCCGTGTTGCCGGGCGAGGGAGTCGCGCTCAGAGGAGTTGGCGTCGTATGCGCTTCTGCTCTCCCGGCCCAGAGCCTCGTATTCGAGTCTTAGATGCTCCTTTCCATCTGACCCGAGCGCCTGATTGCAAAGAGGGCACAAGGAGTCGCCCTGCTCCAACATGTCGAACTTCTTGCGCGTATCTTCCATCTCCGCGCGCAGCCGCTCGTTCGCGGCATCGAGGTCCCGTAGTCGGTCCGCTATCTCTCGGACCGCCGCACGCCGCTTCTCGACCCCTTCCTGGCGTACTTGAAGGTCCTTCTCCTGCTGGGTCAGTTGCGCGATTTGGGATTCTATCTCCCCCAACCTGCCGGCCTTGGGCCCCAGTTCGTCAGCGATTGCCGTCCTAAGCTGTGCGATTTGGCTCGTCAGGCGCTCGTTCTGGATAGCGATCTCTTTCTCAAGCCGTGCGTTCTCAGCGTCCAGTTCCGTCTTATGTCCCAGCGCCTTGTCGAGCCGCTCCTGCTCGGCCCTCGACTCCTGGAGCTGGGAGAATCGCTGTCGAATCTCACCCTCTTGAGCGACGGCCGACTCGTAGTCGCCGACCCGCGCCGCGAAGCCTTCGAGCTGCGTCTCGAGTAGCTTGACGTCGCTCCTTTTCGAGGATAGCCCCGAGTGGATGTCTGCCAGTTCGTCTCGCCGTCCATGGAGGACCTGGACTGATGACCGCAGTTCATCGACTACCCGTCGCTGAGCGTCAACGTCGCTGCCGATGCGCCCGAGGGTTGCATTGACGCCGGTGAGCTTCTTCTCGTGCTCCGGTCGCCATTCAATCTCCTGCTTTCGCCACGCGACCTCTCTGTCGGTGCCCGCGGCCTCGAGCTGCATGGAACGGCTGATCACCTTGGCCCTCTCCTCCAGCACATCGTAGTACGAGAGGTCCAGGACTTCGGCCAGGGTCTCCTTGCGCTGCGATGGGGTGCTCGTCGTGAATCGGTCCGCGTCTCCCTGACGCAGAAAAGCTGTATTCACGAAGGTATCGTAGTCCATGTGGATCAGGTCGCTGATCCGGTCTTGCGTCTCGCGCATCACGCCACCTGTCAACGGCGTGGCCCCATTTTCCGTGACCAGTTGCAGCTCCAGCAGAGTGGCGCCCTGCCGGCTGCGTACGGAGCGCGAGTGGCGGCGGCTGACCCGGTAGCGCTGACCACGGGCGAGGAAATCCAGCTCCACGGACATGTCCAACTGTCCCTGGTGGACGAGCTCCTCTTGAGTCCGTGCCCGCGCCTGACCCCAGAGGGCCCAGGTGATCGCGTCCAGGAGCGCTGTCTTCCCGTGGCCGTTATCGCCGCACAGGCACGCGACGTGGATACTCTCGAGCTCCAGCGGCGGCACGTTCTCTCGGTAGCACATGAAGTTCTTGAGCGTGAGGCGCAGAGGGATCATTGTCCTGGCGGTGACTGCCCCGTTTCGATGCCTGCCAGGTAGGCGCTCAAGGGCCTGACGTTGTAGCCTTCCGCGCCGTTGGCAAGACTCTCGGCGGCGGCGCGAGCCGTGTCCAAGGACGTGAAACAAGGGATCCGTCTATCGACCGCGGCTCGTCGAATCTGGAAGCCGTCCTGAAGCGCCTCCCGGTCGCCCGTTACCGTGTTTACCACCGCATCAACCATGCCGTTGGCGATGATGTCAACGACGTTCGGGTGACCCTCGCTTAGCCTCTTGGGAACTGCCTTGACCGACAACCCTATGGCGCGGATCATGGTTGCAGTGCCCTCCGTCGCGTAAAGTCCATACCCGGCCTTGTGGAGGTCTCGGACCAGCTCCAGCCCGTCTGCTTTATCGCGGTCGGCGATACTCAGCAGGACCGAGCCCATCGGAGGAAGGGAAAGCCCTGAGGCCAGCAGAGCTTTGGAGACCGCCGAGGGAAAATCGACGTCGATTCCCATGACCTCGCCGGTCGACTTCATCTCCGGGCCGAGATAGGTGTCCACTCCGGCCAGCTTGGACATAGAGAAGACCGGGGCCTTGACGCCCACCAGCTTCTGCTTCTTCCAGAGGCCGCTGCCGTAGCCCAGGTCTTTGAGGCTCTTGCCGAGCATGGCCTTGACGGCAAGCCGGACCATTGGCACACCTGTCACTTTGGAGATGAAAGGGATCGTCCGGCTTGACCTGGGGTTCACTTCTATCACGAAGACCTGGGTCTTCTCATTGGCCAAGCCTTTCCCATTCGACCCAGGGCTCCGGTACGTTCCGCCTCCGACCACCACGTACTGGATGTTCATCAGTCCCTTGACCTGGAGGGCGCGGCCTATCCGAGTCGTGTAGTCGACAACGGTGTCCACCTCATTATCGGAGAGGGTGAGGCCCGGATATATCGCCATGGAGTCTCCGCTGTGGACCCCCGCGCGCTCGACGTGCTCCATGATCCCCGGTATCAGAACGTCCTCGCCGTCGCAGACGGCGTCGACCTCGACCTCCCGGCCCTCGAAGTACTTGTCGATCAGGACCTTACGGCCGCCCCCGGCCTCCAGTGCGTTGATCATGTAACGCACGAGCTCGGAGGCGTTTTGGACGATCTCCATCGCCCGACCGCCCAGGACGTAGCTTGGCCTCACCAGGACTGGATAGCCGACGCTCTGGGCCACATTTAGAGCCTGCTCCAGGTTGGTCACCGCCGCACCCGGCGGATTGGGTATGCCCACGCGCGACAGGAACTCTTCGAACAGGTGGCGGTCCGAGGCCGTATCTATGGACTGCGCGGTGGAACCGATAATCGGTAGCCCGGCGGCGTCCAGCACCTGGGACAGATCGATGGCCGTTTGGCCGCCGAACTGGACCATAGCGGGGGGAACTTCGACTTCCCCGGCCTCGGATTCCCCTGCCTCGTTCTCCAAAACGTCGCGAACACTCTCTTCGTCCAGCGGCTCGAAGTACAGGCGGTCGCTGGTGTCGAAGTCGGTCGACACGGTCTCGGGGTTGGAGTTGATCATCACGCTTCGGACGCCCTCTTCCTGAAGGGCCCACGCGGCGTGCACCGAACAGTAGTCGAACTCGATGCCCTGGCCGATGCGGATGGGGCCGCTCCCTATTACAACCGCCTTCCGGCCTTCGAGCGGCTCGGCCTCGTTCTCCTGCTCGTATGTGCTGTAGAAGTAGGGAGTCTGGGCTTCGAATTCCGCGGCACACGTGTCTACCATCTTGTAAACAGCCCGGATGTCCCACTGACGGCGCAGGTCGCGCACCATTTCGGCGGAGCGGTCCGTGAGTATCGCGATCTTCTCGTCGGAGAAGCCAAGCCGCTTTGCCTCCCAAAGGAGGTCGGCGTCCAGGAACTCGGAGAGAAGCCTCGTTTCCATGCTGGCAATGTTATGGAACGCCCGCGTAAACCAGGGGTCAATCCCGGTGATACGCGACAGCTGCTCCGGCTCGACGCCACGCCTGAGCGCCGCCATCAGAGCCCACAGACGCTGGTCATTGGGCTCCAAAGGCAGCCGATCCAACAGCCCTTCGACGTCGCCGTTCCAGTCGGGCTCCTCCCAGAGGATCGACCGGTTGGTGATCTCGAGCGACCTCACGGCCTTCTGGAATGCGGCCTCGAAGGAACGGTCAATTGCCATCACCTCGCCGGTGGCCTTCATCTGGGTACCGATCGTCCGGTCGCCGCCGGCAAACTTGTCGAACGGCCACCTCGGGATCTTCACAACGCAGTAGTCGAGGGCGGGCTCGAACGCCGCGATGGTCTTCTGAGTGACGGCGTTGGCGATCTCGTCCAGTCTCTTGCCAACTGCGATCTTGGCCGCTACCTGGGCGATCGGATAGCCGGTCGCCTTGCTGGCCAGGGCCGAGCTGCGGCTGACCCTCGGGTTGACTTCGATCACGTAGTAGGGGCTGCCGTCTGTCTGGACTGGAAGGGTTTCGCCGACCACGTCTCCGGGAGCGAGGGCGAGCTGGACGTTGCAGCCCCCTTCGATGCCCAGCGCTCGGATGATCTTGAGACTGGCCGAGCGGAGCATCTGGTACTCCTTGTCGGACAGCGTTTGGCTCGGCGCAACGACGATGCTGTCGCCGGTATGGACCCCCATCGGGTCGATATTCTCCATGTTGCAGATCGTGATGCAATTGTCGGCGGCGTCGCGCATGACCTCGTACTCGACCTCTTTCCAGCCGACGAGAGACCGCTCCAGCAGTACCTGGTCGATGGGACTCGCGGCCAGTCCACCCGCCACGACGGACTCGAGCTCGGCGTCTGTGTTGGCAATCCCGCCGCCGGTCCCGCCGAGTGTGTATGCCGGACGGACGACCAGCGGGAGACCCATCTCCTGGGCGGCCGTGCGGGCTTCTTCCATAGAGCCGACAGTCTTGCTCGGCGGTACGGGCTCGTCGATAGAGGCCAGCAGCCGCTTGAAGCGCTCGCGGTCTTCGGCGTCCCTGATAGTCTTGAGGGGCGTTCCTAACATTCGGACGCCGAACTTGTCCAGGACACCCGCGTCGGCGAGGTCGACAGCCAGGTTGAGCCCTGTCTGTCCGCCGAGGGTCGGCAGGATGCCGTCGGGGCGCTCGGCCTCGATGATTCTGGAGATGACCTCGACTGTAAGGGGCTCGATATAGACGATGTCGGCGATGCCCTCGTCGGTCATGATCGTGGCCGGGTTGGAGTTGACCAGTACAGTGGTGACCCCCTCCTCTCGAAGGGCCTTGCAAGCCTGAGTGCCGGCGTAATCGAACTCCGCAGCCTGGCCTATCACGATCGGCCCGGAGCCGATAACGAGAACCTTCTTCGGCTTGGAGGGGATGTCAGGTGTTGTCACAGGACCTCGGTTAGCTCCAGGAGAGAAGATATCTGGATGTCTGGCGTGAACAACGGATCGGCCTCAGCCCCGTTCCGGTTGAGCCACGCGCTTCGGGCGCCTGCGCCGGTTGCACCGCCTACGTCGTTCTGTAAAGAGTCGCCAACGTGGAGCATCTCGTTGGGAGCGCACTCGGCGGACTCCAACGCGATCTGGAATATTCTCCGGTCGGGCTTCTCCACCTGGAGGTCCTGCGAGAATACCGCGAACTGAAACACTCCTTCCAGCCCCATGGTCTTCGGGTAGCTATTGCCGTTGGAGATCAAGCCAAGGGCGTACTTCTGTTTTAGTGCATCGAGTGCGGGCGTAACGTCGTCAAACAGCCCTTTGGTCTCGTAGCGGTGCCCGAGGTAGACTTCCATAAGCTTGGACCCGAGATCGTCGTTTGGCCTTCCGATCTCCCTCAGAGCCCTCTTGAATGACTCTTCTCGGACCTGTAGCAGGTCGTACCCCTTCCCCTTCAGCTCGTCATGTGTGCGGTCCCTGA
>Ga0310124_10002886_pt1 | contig 11711 bp, 9 predicted proteins | sample CB11b_AW_Bot5_MG_FD_203507 | JGI IMG/M metagenome (GOLD analysis project Ga0310124, IMG submission 203507) | Marine microbial communities from Western Arctic Ocean, Canada - CB11b_AW_Bot5 | ecosystem: Environmental > Aquatic > Marine > Oceanic | place: Canada: Western Arctic Ocean | collected...
AATGACATCATGTGGGCCGTCAACTCAACACCCCGAAAATGTCTCGGCTATCGAACGCCTGCCGAGGCTTTCCTTGAAAACCTCACAATTGCACTTGAGATGTGAATCTAGCCACTATAGGTTTATTAAAACAGTTTGTCGAAAATTAGCGCCATTCCGGCTTAACTGGGTGGGCGGAACCTCAGGCTGAGCGGTCCCAGCCCCACCAGGCGCACAGCGACTCGCCCATGATGAGCTTCTTGTCCTGGTCGTTAAGCCAGGGCAACTCCTCGGCAAACATGGCCACGCATTGACGCCAGGGACAGGGCATTTTGGTGATGTCGGTACCCCAGAACATGCGGCTTGGACCGAACGCATCGTAGATCTGTTGCAGATAGGTATGCATCGCCGGAAAGGGAAAAGCCTCGCTGGAATAGCCCGGCGCGCCGGTTGCCTTGACCGCTACGTTGGGAAACTTTGCCAGCGCCAGTAGTTCCGGAATGTGGGTCATGGCGGCGGCGTCCTTGAGGGTGGTCAAACCGCCTCTGCCGCCCAGATGATCGATGGTCAAGCGAAGCCCGGGATGGCGTTCGGCGATCCTGCCGAGGGCCACGAGTGAATCCGTCGCCAAAGCGGCGACCGGAACGCCGGCGCTTTCGGCGGCCGACCACAGCCAATCCAGCGTGCCATCGTGTAACCACTGCCGCTCAGGGTCGCTAAGGAAGGTATACCTAAGACCGAGCATGCCCGGTTGTTCGCGCCAACCCGCGATCAACGAGCGGGATTGCGGCTGATCGAGCGGCAACGAGCCCATTATGGCGAACCGGCCGGGGTAGTTCCGCACCGCCGCCATCGCCATGCCGTTCGACCCCGGGTCCCAACCCGGCGGGTGGATGACGGCGGCATCAACACCGCCCTCGTCCATCAAGCCGATGGCCTCTTCAGGCGTAAAGGCCGTGACCTGCCGATGCGAAAGGTTGCTCGGCAAGCCGGTGCCCCAGAGGTGTATTTGGGCGTCGATGATCTGCATTTCGGTCTCTTTCTATCTTTGCGCGCCATGGGAGTATCAAAAGCTCGGATTGGTCGGAAACGGCGTCAACTGCAGTTCGTGGGTCCAGCATGATCGGTCCTGGGTGTGTAGGTAGTAAAACGCCTCGGCGATTTTGACCGGATTCATCACGATATCGGGCTGGGCCTGCGCCTTCGACAGGGCCCGGGTTCCCGGTGAGTCGATGAGGCCGTCGATTACCACGTTGGCCACGTGCACGCCATGCGAGGAATACTCCTCCGTCAGCACCTGGGCCAGCGTGCGCATCATGACCCGAGGGTAGTAAAGCGACTGTCCGGTCAACCGCTTGCGCCCGCGCAGGGAAAAATTATTGTTGGAAATAAGAAGCGATCCTTGGCCTTTCTTCCGCATGGCCGGCAAGACTTCCTTGGCAACCAGAAACGGGCCACGGCTGGCAATGTGCTGCGCGGTATCAAACATCTCCACAGGAATATGTTCGAGCAGTTCTTTCTCTGGCGGAAGATCACGGCCTTCCAAGTAACCCGCGTTATAGACCAGAACGTCCGGATCGGCGGCTTCGTGCCGGATCGTGGCGAACGCCGCCGCGATGGAGTCCTCCGAGACGAGATCCAGCTCCACGATCATGCATTCACCGCCCTGTTCCCGGATCGCTGCCGCCAGCGCCGCGGCATTGGCTTCGGCGCGGGTCGTCAGCACGACGAAAAAACCCTCCTGCGCGAACTTCTGGGCCACGGCGCCCCCGATGCCCCAGCGCACGCCGACCGGCAGGTCACTGTCGTCCAGTGTATGGCCGTGGCTCAGCTTGGTATTGCGGCCATCCGCCTGCCACTTTGAGGTGGCGCCCACCACCACGGCAACTTGCTTGTCCATCGCCTTCACCTCCTTGCTTACCTATGGTGTGCGTCTCGAATTGAGGTGAGTGTAGCCATCGCGGGGGGAAGAATCCATGCGTACTCAATTATCCGGCCGGCGGTTTTCGTACCGACTTATTGCCAAATAACCCGGCGCCATTTGATGGCAATGCAACCTGTACTGAAAATGCCAAAAAGGACGTAAACCCCGACGGCGCGGGAAAACCCCATCGATTCGACCAGAAAGCCGGCGGCCACCAATCCCATTGGCAGGCCATAGACCGCCAACATGCGCACCCCCATGATCCGGCCCCGGAATTGTTCCGGCGTGATCTGCAACAGGGTCACGGACATGGCAATCATGGCAATGCTTTGCGCCACGCCAGTGACCAGCAGTACAGAGAAGCCGGACCATTTTGTTTCCTGCAACGCGAAGACCGCCGTCAGCAGGTACCAGGCGATGATGCAGAAAACCATGATCCGGCCCGAATGCCGGGCCCCGCCACGCAGGATCATGGTGATGGAACCGATCAGGGCGCCTAGCGCGAATCCCGCCACCAGATGGCCAAGGCCATTCTGATCGATGGCGTAAATATCCTTGGCCACGTACGGCAGCAGCCCCATGGTGACCGGATAGGCCGTCAGATTGACCAAAAATGCCAGCAGCATCAGCGCCAACACTTCCGGCGTATTCCAGATATAGACCAGGCTCGCCTTCAACTCCTGCCAATGAGAGGTCGGCATGATGGAAGGCTGTCCGGCCAAGGCCGGCCGGGGGCCAGAGACGCCAAAGGTAAGGGTAAAACTGATGCCATACAAAATTACCACGCCGATATAAGCCGGGCCGATGCCCAGAATGGAAAAGAGCCCCGCCCCGGCCAGAGCGCCGGCGATGCGGGCTGAATCCATGGTTGTGCGCGAGAGGCCAATGGCCTTGGCCAGCGAGACACCCGGTACCGTATCGCCGATCAAGGCGTTCCGCATGACCAGATCGGAGGGCCGTACCAGACCGGATAACAAGGCAATTCCCAACACGAAATAGGGGTTCAGCGCACCGCTGAGTGCCAGGGTCATGATGACCAGGGCAAGGCCGGCGTAACCCGCTCGCATGGCGCATAGCACCGTTCGCCGCCCCAACCGGTCGGCCACCACGCCAAACATTGGCGCGATCAGGGTGCCAAGAAATTGCAGCGAGCCGAACGCCGTCAGCAGAAGTACCGAATCCGTCTCCACCAGCACATACCAGCCAAGGATCAAGGTCTCCATCTCGAAAGCCCAGGAGGTCAGCAGATCGGCTGGCCACTGAAAGCGAAAGCTACGCACCGCAAAGGGCGCCAGCGGCGATGCAGTGGACCCGGGGCGGATGCCATTCATGCCTTCACGCCCCTCTTTTTGCGGTCTTGCGGCCGGCAAGTTTGGCGGCACCTATTTCGATGGCGCGACACGCTGAATGGAGGTGACGCCGGCATTCTCGCTGCGGGCCCGATCCAGCACATCAGAAAAGCCGTGCAGGGAGACTTGCATGTCAAAGGCGTTGGCGTGCAGGAAGCGCCAATCATCGACGAACAGGCCCACGTGGCCAGGAAAAAATACCAGGTCTCCTTCTTCAAGCCGGGAAAGATCTTGTGGATCGTCCATGGTGACCGCGGTTCCCAGGCCGGCCTCCTGCAGATCCGTGTCCCTGGGCGCCGGCAGCAAGGCCATGGCCAGCGCCATCTGCACCAGGGACGAGCAATCGAGGCCCTGGGCCGTGCGGCCGCCCCATAGATAGGGCACGCCGATAAACTTCAGGGCCGTGCCGATCACATCCTGGGTGCTAGAATCCAGGGACACCAGATGCCTTGAATGCAGCCAATGACCCGAGGCGATACGGCAAAACCGCCCCTCCACATCAACGACCCTGACCCGCGCCGACATGGAGATGATCCCGGCCGTTGGCCTTTTCAAATCAGGCTCGGTATAAAGATGGCAATGCAGCGCCGCGACCTGATGATCAGGGGCGGGCACATCTCTCGCCAAATCTGCCGCCGAGACATAGCCGACATAATTGTCGGTCAGATTTTGCCCCCAGCACCAGCCGTTTCGCTCTTCATAGACCTGGAATATCTCGCCATAAATCAACTGGCTTTCCAAGCCGGCCGAGCGGTCGGGAGAGAAACGCAGCGCTGCGCCATCCCGGGTCACGGTACGGGGTGCGCCCACCTCATAGCGCTCGGCCTTGACCTGGTCGCGCAGCCAATCAGCGGCCAGATCATTCCGGACCGGTGTGATGCGCGTATCGAAGGCTGCTGCCAAACTGCTAGACATCGTCCGACGCCGCCACGACCCAATCGGCGAAATCGCTGAGGAAGACCGATCCCTTGACCGTGCGTTGGATCAGCACATTGCGCCGATCGGTCTCATCCCGTTTGCGGCGGGTAAATTCCAAACGACCCAACGTATCCAGGGCTCGCACCACGGCCGGCTTCGCGATTTGGAGGGCTTCGGCCAGACCACGCACGGTATGAAGTGGTGGCGCAAGGTAAATCTGCAGGAAGATGGCCATTTGCCTGGCGGATAAATCAGGGCTCTCGGCACGGACGGAAGACAACGTGGCACGATGCCAGAGCTTCAACGCTTGTTGCGATGTGAGTTTAGCGGTCATAGGCCTCTTTCCCGATTTTATTTCGGAACCGAATCGAATGCGCAGTGAATAGGATTACAGGATAGGGATCAACCCTCTTTTTTGCCTGATTTAACCCAATGTGCCGGTGCTAAATTATGCCGGTCCCGGGCCAAAACGCGCCACCAGCATGGCAAACAGGGCGCGCATGGCTAGTCCCTCGCCGCCCGCCGGCCGGCCGGGACGGTCGTTATCGTTCCAGCCATAGGAATCGATGTGCAGCCAGCGGTTCGGGTCGCTGACAAAGGCTTGCAGGAACAGGGCCGCCGTGATGGCGCCGGCGAAGGGCCCATCGGAAACATTGTTGTAATCCGCGACCTTGCTTTTCAGGCGTTCACCATAAGGCGCGAACAGGGGCAGCCGCCAGCTGGGGTCGTCCTGTTCTTGGCCCGCTTGCACCAACGCCGCCGCAACTTGGTCGCTGGCGGTGAAGAAGGCCGGTAAATCCGGGCCCAGGGCAACCCGCGCGGCGCCGGTCAGGGTAGCTATATCGATGATCAGATCCGGGTTTTCACTATCGGCCGCGGCCAACGCGTCGCACAACACGATGCGGCCTTCGGCATCGGTATTGCCTATCTCCACCGTCAGGGCCTTGCGGGTTTGCAGCACGTCGCCAGGGCGATAAGCGTTGCCCGCGATGGCATTCTCCACCGCCGGGATCAGAACCCGCAGGCGTACCGGCAGCGCCGCCGCCATAACCATCGCCGCCAGGCCCAGCACGGTCGCGGCGCCACCCATATCCTTTTTCATCTTTAACATGCCGGCCGCTGCTTTCAGATTCAGCCCGCCGGTATCAAAACAAACGCCCTTGCCGACCAGGGTCAATCGGGGGGCATCCGTGGCGCCCCAACGCAGATCAATCAATCGGGGCGCCCGGGGCGAGGCCCGGCCCACGGCATGGATCGCCGGATAATTGGCCGCCAGCAGATCATCACCGACGATAACCGTTCCCATGCCGCCGTATTCTTCGGCCAAGGCCAGGGCGGCCGCTGCCAGTTCCTCTGGCCCCATGTCGGAAGCTGGCGTGTTGATCAGGTCGCGGGCTAGAAAAGTGCCCTTGACCGCGGCCGCCAGCGCCGTCCCGTCGATACCCTCTGGCAGAGATAGACAGGCGATGGCGCGGCCCCCACTATCGCCGGCGTCTGCACCGCTGTAGCGCGTAAAACGGTAATGGGCCAGAGCCCAGGCCAGGGCAGCGTGATTGGCTTGGCCGCCCGATAGCTCTCCCGCTATACGATAGCGCCCCGGTGGCAAGCTGCTGGCCAAGGTACCAAAAACCCAATAATCGCTTGGTTGATCCGCCAGTTCGCCCAAACCCAGCAATACGCCGGCCAGGCTGCCGGTCTCGGCTGGCAGCAACACGAATTTTCCCGCTGCCGCCGTGAAGCCGCTGCTTCGGCACCAGGCCGCCATGATGCCGGGCCTTTCCGCCTGCCATTGGGCCAGTTCGCCCGTGCGTAACGGCCAGATGGGAATGGCGGTGGGGTCGGGGTTGTTATCAATGTTGGCAATCACGGCGGGCTCCAATACCAAGTCGCGGGGCCGGCCGAGCCTGGCCCTGCCGGCAAATTTTAGCTCAGGTTTCATCACCGCTAACGCGGCAGGGCGCCAACCTCCCGGTAATAGCGCCTGGCCCCTGGATGCAAGGGAATGGCCAGTCCGCCCAGGGCGTTTTTCAGCCGGATCAGGCGGCCGCCGGGATGGCCGTTGTCCAGTACGCGGCGGGCCGAGGGATGCCACAGGGCGTGGGTCAAATCATAGACCAGACCTTCGTCCAAACGATCCGAGACCAGCCATTGGGCGCCAACGCTCAAGGTCTCGGTTGCTCCCACGTTGCGGTAGATACCGGCGGGCAGCTGCGCCGGAACAAAGAATGGGTAGATCTTGCGCAGGCGCTCGGCCGGCGGGCCCGTGATCGGCAGCAAGGTGATATTGGCCTGTTCCGCCAGATCCATCATCGCCGGCACCGGCGCCCCGGCGATGATAAAAAAGGCGTCTAGCTTTCCCAGGCGGAGCCGATCCGACGATTCACCAAGGTCGAAATTCATGCCTTTGTAGGCGCCTATTTTCAGGCCATGGGCAGCCATGATGACCTCGGCGTCCAGCGCCGTGCCAGAGCCCCTGGCGCCTAAAGAGACGCGCTTGCCGCCCAGGTCTTCCACCGCATAGATGCCGCTGCGCTTGCGCACTGCGAGTTGCACCAGCTCGGGAAAAAGCGTGGCAATAACGCGCAGGCCATCAAATTGTGCATCGCCCTTGAAACGGCCCAGACCGAAAAAGGCCATATAGGCGACATCTGCCTGGCTAAGGGCCGACTCAACCGCGCCCTGGGCAATCAGCCCGACGTTTTGCACTGAGCCTTCAGTGGCCCGGCTTACCGCGATCAGCCCCGGCACGCCGCAGGAACCGCCATCGGCACAATCACGGGAACCAGGCGGATTGGAGATGGCGGAGGCGATGAGAGAGCCGATGGGAAAATAAGTGCCGTCGGTGGAGCCGGTGGCAATACGGAAATAATTGATTTCGCCGGCCCGGGCCATGGTTGCGGCAAATAACAAAATCAGGCCGCACACCAAGGCCGTAGTCCGGAAAACCAGTTGAGCCGATTTCGGATTTCTATCGGCCCTAAGGTCAACAAAGCTGTTCAACATGGCGCACCTTATACGACCGTTTACCCGGGACCGCCAGTGGGCAAGGCCCGATCGCTTCGTGCGGCCCCAGCCTGGGAATTTGACAGGCTTCTGGAGAGTACTCATTTTCGGAATACCGTGAAATAGATTTTAAAAACGTCCGTCAGCTGATTATCAATGGCAGCCCTTATATGGCGGCGGTGAAGCTGGAATTCTTGGCCATGGACGAGACTGGAGTTGTCGGAAAAATGCCGCACCGGCCAGAGTTCGTCGGCGACCCCGCCAGGCCATTGAGCTGGCCGAGGCGCTGGCAGACCTGGGCCCGGCCGCGTTGCAGATCACTCCGGTGCATTACCTGTGCCGGCCCGACGACGGCCATATGTTGGAGTATTTCCGGACTGTTGGCCGGGCTACGAAGATCCCAATTCTGATTTACAACGTGGTGCCGTGGAGCTATTTTTCACCGGTCCTTTTGATCAGAATCTTGAAGGAGGTTCCCCAAGTGGTCGGTGTCAAGCAAAGCGCCGGCGACATGAAATTGTTGGCCGGTTTTCGGGTGGGGGCGCTTCGCACGGCCCGGCGCTTGCACGAGAAATTGCAGGCCCCGTAGAATGCATTGATTGATGATAATTTACCGGCCATGATGAAGTTTGCCTTGTCAGGACAGGGCGTGCCCGAGGGCTATTCCAGGGCACCGATGCCCGCTGCCAGCAGCGGGCTATAGCAAGCGCCCTGAAAAAGCTTCTATCTATGCGGCTCTAGAGCGTCTAACTCAGCTCATTTCGGGGCGGATTCTGCCGCAAATAAGGTGCGATTCGTTGCGCTTTCTGCTATGCTTTTACCCCGACAAGGCAGGAAGTGATTCTCTTGCGTTTTTGCCGCGCCGGGATGGGTTTTTATCCGTACGACAGGTACCGCGATCAATGTCGCGGCCGATATTTTAAAGCGAAGATAACATGAAGTTGACCATCGAACGTTCGGCCTTTTTACGCGCCTTGGGGCATGTCCAGAATGTAGTTGAACGGCGCAACACCATCCCCATTCTATCCAACGTGCAATTGGTCGCGGACGAGGGTGGGTTGAGCCTAACCGCGACCGATCTGGATCTAGCCATCGTGGAAACGGTGCCTTGCGAGGTACAACAGCCTGGCGGCACCACGGCACCCGCCCATATTCTCCATGATATTGTGCGCAAGCTGCCCGATGGCGCACAAGTGGAATTGGATTACGGGGTCGAAGATGGCCGCCTGGTCGTGCGGGCGGCGCGATCGAAGTTTGCTCTGTCCTGTTTGCCGCGAGAAGATTTTCCGGTCATGGCCGATGGCGATCTGCCGCATCGGTTCGTCCTGCCGGCGGCCGATTTGCGCCGACTGATCGAAAAGACACGCTTTGCCATTTCGACCGAAGAAACCCGCTATTACTTAAACGGTATCTATCTGCATGCGCCCGAGGATGCGCCGGTGCTGCGTGGTGTGGCCACCGACGGTCACCGTCTGGCCCATATCGAAATTCCCCTGCCTCAGGGCGCTAGCGGCATGCCCGGCGTGATCATGCCGCGCAAAGCTGCCCTGGAAGCGCACAAATTGATCGAGGATGGCGAGAGCACGGTTGAAATAGCCTTGAGCGACAGTAAGATCCGCTTTGCCCTTGGCGACATCGTCCTGACCTCAAAACTGATAGATGGCACCTTCCCGGATTATCAACGGGTAATCCCCGCCGGTAACGACAAGCTAATGGAAGTTGACTGCAAAAGCTTCGCAGCGGCCGTAGACCGGGTGGCGACCATCAGTTCGGAAAAATCGCGGGCCGTAAAATTGACCGTAAATAACGGCGCCGTGGTGCTGTCCGCCAACAGTCCAGAACAGGGCAGCGGTACCGACGAAGTGCCGGTCAATTTCAATGGCGAAGGACCTTTGGAAATTGGTTTTAACGCCCGCTATCTGCTGGATATCGCGAGCCAGATTGACGGCGAGAACGCCTGCTTTGATCTATCCGACGGTGCGTCACCAACCATTATCCGGGATGCCGCGGATCAGGGCGCGCTCTACGTTCTGATGCCCATGCGGGTCTGAGAGGGCCTTTGCTGGCTGTGCACGAAGACATGATCGCTGGCGCGGGGGTGAAACCTCCTACAGGCCATGGCGTGGTTCCTGTGCAATCGTCAATCGTATCATCCGCAGCTGCGCCGGCGCCGGCTCCATGTGCCGTGCGGCGGCTGCGGTTGAGCAATTTTCGCAATTACACCAGCCTGTCCCTGGATCTTTCGGCCCAGGTGGTGGTGTTGAGCGGCGCCAATGGTGCGGGCAAAACAAATTTGCTGGAGGCGTTGTCGTTCCTTTCGCCCGGCCGCGGTTTGCGTCGGGCCCGTCTGCGGGATGTTTTGCGGACGAATGTATCGGAAACGGATGTGATTGACGCCTGCTGGGCCGTGGCGGCAACCGTCCAGGGGCCCGGCGGGACGGTCAAGTTAGGCAGCAGCCTGGCTACCACCGAGCGCGGGATGGACCGGCGCGTGGCCCGGCACGACGGCCAGGCGATGGCCCCGGCCAACCTGGCCCAGTTGATCGGTGTGCAATGGCTGACGCCGCAAATGGACCGGCTGTTTCTGGAAGGGCCGTCGTCACGGCGGCGCTTTCTGGACCGGTTGGTGCTGGGCCTGGATCCCGAACATGGCCGCCGGGTCGGCGCCTATGAACGCAGCCTGCGCGAGCGGGCCAAACTATTGCGCGAAGGCGGCGGCGATAAAACCTGGCTTTCTGCGCTGGAGGCCCGCATGGCGGCGGATGGTGTCGCCGTGGCGGCGGCTCGGCGCGAGGCTCTAGCGCGGCTGCAACGGCTGTTGGCCGCCACATCCGGGCATTTTCCTAACCCCGGCCTGGCTATTGAAGGTCGGGTCGAAGCCTTGCTGGAAGACCACCCAGCGATCGAAGTGGAAAGCCGCTTTGCCGAATTGCTGCACAACAGCCGCCGACGCGACGGCCAAACCAGCACCACGGCGGACGGGCCGCACCGCGCGGACCTGGCGGTGCGTCACCTGGGCAAGGATTTGCCGGCGGCACAATGTTCCACGGGCGAACAAAAAGCCCTTTTGATTGCGGTCATGCTGGCCAATGCCAAGGCGGAGGCGGAACGCCGCGGTGCGGCGCCGATCTTGTTATTGGACGAAGTCGTGGCGCATTTGGATGGCGAACGGCGGGCGGCGCTATTTGCGGAAATTCTGGCCCTGGGGGGTCAGGCCTGGTTAAGCGGCACCGACCGCGAGCTGTTCGAACCTTTGTTCGGACGGGCACAATTCGTGGTGGTGGAGAGCGGCCGGGCCAAGGTGGAGGATGGGTTGAGTTGAGTGAACCGGTAATCGAAGAACCAAAAATGGGAGATGAGGCCGACTACGACGCCTCGTCGATCAAGGTGCTGCGTGGCCTGGACGCCGTGCGCAAGCGCCCGGGCATGTATATCGGCGACACCGATGATGGTTCCGGCCTGCATCACATGATTTATGAAGCCGTGGACAACGCCATCGATGAGGCCCTGGCGGGTCATGCGGATAAGGTCGAGGTCGTGTTGAACCCGGATGGTTCAGCCACGGTCTCTGATAACGGGCGCGGCATACCGACCGAGATACATGACGAAGAAGGCGTCTCGGCGGCCGAGGTGATCATGACCCAGCTCCACGCCGGTGGGAAATTCGATCAGAACTCCTACAAGGTTTCTGGTGGTCTGCACGGGGTCGGCATCTCCGTGGTTAATGCCCTCTCGGCGATCCTGCATTTGCGGATCTGGCGCGGCGGCCATGAATATTATATGTGCTTCCACCACGGCGATTCTCAAGGACCCCTGGCAGTGGTGGGTCCGTCGGACGGGCGGACGGGAACGGAAGTGACGTTTCTGCCCTCTACCGGGACCTTTACCAAGACCGAGTTCGATTACGGCACCCTGGTGCATCGCCTGCGGGAGCTGGCCTTTTTGAATTCCGGCGTGCGGGTGGTGTTGCGCGATGAACGGGGGATTGATCCGAAAGAGGATGTCTTCCAATTCGAAGGCGGGGTTCGCGCCTTTGTCGATTATCTTGACCGCAACAAATCAGCCCTGCATGATCCGGCCATTTCCATTGTCGGCGAACGTGACGACATTCGCATCGATTGCGCCCTGCAATGGAACGACAGCTACCATGAAAACGTCCTCTGCTATACCAACAACATCCCCCAGCGCGACGGCGGCACCCACCTCGCCGGTTTCCGCGCCGCTTTGACGCGAACGGTCAATGGCTATGCCAACACCTCCGGCATCGCCAAAAAGGAAAAAATCTCGTTGAGTGGCGATGACGCGCGCGAAGGGCTGACCTGCGTTCTTTCGGTCCAGATACCCGATCCAAAATTCAGCTCCCAGACCAAGGACAAGCTGGTTTCCTCGGAAGTACGGCCGGTGATAGAGGGCCTGCTAGGGGAAAAGCTGTCGCAATGGTTTGAAGAACATCCCGCCGACGCTCGCAATATCGTCGGCAAGGCGGTGGATGCCGCCATCGCGCGGGAGGCGGCGCGTAAGGCCCGTGATCTGACCCG
>Ga0310124_10002887_pt1 | contig 11711 bp, 6 predicted proteins | sample CB11b_AW_Bot5_MG_FD_203507 | JGI IMG/M metagenome (GOLD analysis project Ga0310124, IMG submission 203507) | Marine microbial communities from Western Arctic Ocean, Canada - CB11b_AW_Bot5 | ecosystem: Environmental > Aquatic > Marine > Oceanic | place: Canada: Western Arctic Ocean | collected...
GGGCCACCACGAGGAAGGACGTTGATCACATGATCCCCGGCGCGGCGAATGACGTGGCCTGCATGTTCGTGATGCCTGCGGTAGGGCTGTACGGCGTGGATATGGCGAACCCCCGAATGGGACAGACCGTGGTTGTGCACGGCGTCGGCCTGATCGGGTTGGGCGTTGTTGCCGCTTGCGTACACCGCGGCTGCGTGGTGGTCGCGGTCGATATCAACGACAAGCAGCTGGAGATCGCCAAAGCCCAGGGCGCCGACTTTGTGATCGACGGGCGATCCAGCGATGTCGCCGAAAAAGTGAGGCGCATTGCTCCCGAGGGCGCCGATGTTGTCTTCGAATGCACGGGGATTCCCCAGTGCATCGATCCGGCAATCGCGCTGTGCCGTGAACACGGCAGCTTTGTTTGGCAGGGGAACTACGGCAGCGAGCCGGTATCCATGCACTTTCTTCCTCCGCACGCTCAACGTCTGAAGATGTTTTTCCCGTGCGATGACGGCCTGCAACCCTGTCGACGAGCCGTCGTGAAGAACATGGCGATGGGGGCATTGAAATGGGAACAGTGCATAAGCCATCGTATCGGCTTCATGGAAGCGCCGGCGATGTATCAGAGCATCAATGAAGGACAAGACAAAGATATTGTCGGCGTTGTCATTAATTGGCAGACCTGAAGCCACCGGCTTCACGTCGTCGGGAGGGTGTTCATGAGCGCGGTGTTGATTACTGGTGCCAGCGGATTCATTGGGCGTGTGCTTGTACGCGCCATGTCAGTCCGGCACGACGTGGTCTGCATGAGCCGCAATGATCCCGGCCTGGATCTCCCTTGGATTCGAGGTGATTTCGGATCGGCCGAGGATCTGCGGCGTCTCGATGACCATCCGATCGACGTCGTCATCCACCTTGGCGCCGTTACAGGCGGCTGTCTGGAGCGTGATGGCATGCTGGTCAATGTCGAGGGTACACGCTGTCTGATGCGGTACCTGATGGATCGCGGCTGTCGAAAGTTCGTGATGGCCAGTTCTATCGCGGCTGTGGGCTTCCAAAATACATCGTTCAGGCCGGACCGGCTTCCCATCCCCGACGACCATCCCTGTCTCGACCGTGATGGGTATGGGTTCTCCAAGTACATGATGGAAGAAGTCACGAAATACTATCACCGGCAGAACCCCGAGATTGATGTGGTCAACCTGCGTTTGTCAACCGTAAAGCCGGATGAGCGTATGCCTGCCCCGATGAAACCAGGGTCCCTGCCGGAATGGGGCTTGGGCATCATCACGGTCATGGCACGCAGTGATGCCGTCCGCGTCTTCACGATGGCCGCGGAAGCACCGTACAGGCCCGGCGTACGCACCATGAATGCCACCGGCCCCAAGGCCTGGGTTGCGGATCCCGTTGCCGAGATTCTTGGAAACTGGTGGGGACGTGACGTCGATCTGTCACATTTTGAAAAGCCCGGACATGAGTACGATTCCGTCTACGACGTGAGCCGCATTGAGAGCGAAATCGGCTTCGTGGCAGAGAAAACGCCCGGGACCGAATAGAAGCCCGACTGACTATGACACAGAGGCAAGAGACATGAGGAACTGCGCTGTAAGGCAGACATACATAAGTGCCGGGTTGATCTGCCTGCTTGCTGTGGCATTCGGGGCCACGGCCGCAGAATTCTTCGTGGATCAGAAGCATCCGCAGGCCGCGGACGGCAATCCGGGGACGGAACAGGCACCGTGGAAGACGATTCAGAAGGCGGCGGAAACGGTCGTGGCCGGAGACACCGCGTGGATCAAAGGCGGCGAGTATCGCGAGACGGTGTGGATCAAAAATGACGGGGAATTCAAACACGGCAAGGCAAAGTTCATCACCTTTGCCGCCTGGGGCGATGACCCCGTAGTGCTGGTCGGCACCCGGCTCGTGGCGGCTGATGAATGGCAGCCGGTGGCAGGTCAGAAAGACGTCTTCGCCGTGTCCTATCCCCATCCTTCGGTACGCTACCCCGAGCCCGGCAGGTCTCCCACCCAGGTTTTCGTCGATGGGAAACGCCTACCTGAGGCGGTCAAGATCATCGGCGTCGATGAGGCGACGGGCGAGACGGTCAGCCCCGATGCCAAAGGCCGGGCAGTGCGCCGTGAGCACGTCTTCTACGAGGTGACCGACGACACGCCCAACTGCTGGGCGGTTGACACGAAGAAGCGGCTGGTGATTGTCAACGCCGGCGGCGGCAACCCCGCCGTCGGGCGAACGATCGAGATCTCGGAACACGACGTCTGGTTTGATGGCCGGCAGTACATCCGCATCAAGGGGTTGCGGCTGTACCGCTCGCGGCTGGGCCTGCATTGTTCGGGATCCTTCCACTGCATCATCGAAGACTGCCTGATCACCGAGCCCGGCGGCTCGCTGCGGGCTGGCAGGTCCGCCGGTATCCACCTGGGCGGTGCCGGCAACATCATCCGCCGCAATACCATCGTCGACAGTCAGTTCCAGGGCATTTACTGGACCGGTCACGGCTTTGTGATCGAGGACAACCTGATCAACCGCTGCGGCCTGCATCCGGCCATCCTTCCCAACCAGTGGTTCGGCGTGCTCAAATCCAACGCCGGCAATTTTTCAACCATTCGCAACAACGTCCTCGTCGATGCCAAGAAGGAATCCGGCATCGCGGCGACCGGCGTGTGGTGCGATATCTCCAGCGAGTTCAACGCCATATACGGCAACACGGTTGCGCACGAGCAGACCGGCATCTATGTCGAGCTCACGCAGAACTTCAATTTCATCGGGTTCAACGTCCTGCAGGATCTCCATGTCGGCGTCGGTCTGAGAGCCAACAACTGGTGCCTGGTCCACGGTAATTACATCAACCGCACGAACCGCGCGATAACCGCGTGGAATACAGGCTTCATGAGCGATTCGCGGGCGACGCGGAACTGGTTTCTTTACAGCGGGCATTTCGCGGTCCTTTTCGATGCGCCGGCGGCGGGGAAACAGGCCGGCAGCCATGACTACAACGTCTTCTGGCCGGAGCACAGCATCATAACGCACGGGGTTGACGGTGGCCGGCTCACCGACATCGCGAGTGTCCGTGAGGCAACCGGCAACGAACGCCACGGCGAGGTCCGGCAACCCACCGATGGCGAGCTGGGCATGATCAGGTTTCGTGTGCCGTATGCCGAGGATCCACAGGAGCTCCTGCCGATGCTCGCCAACCCGATGCTGCTGCGACAGGCGATCACCGGACAGATCGGCGTGAGCTACCGGCCGTACTTCTGGCGGCCCGGGCGGGGCGATGGCATGCTGGCAGGCGGACTCTATCCCGGATGGAAGGGATTTCCGGTTTGGCCGGGCGGCCTGATGACGACGACCGGAACGGTCACCAGCGGGGCGGCGGTGATGAGCTGCGACGGGCCGTGGACGCAGGAATGGCGGAAGGAACTGCGCACCGCGCCGCGGCCGGACGATTATTGGGGGCTCAAGGTGACGGGTGGCACGTCGGCGATTACGCATGAGGCCGGTGAAGGCTGGTGGACACCCTCGCTGCCGACTGCGCCCGGCACCCGATACGGCATCAGCCTGCAACTCCGGGCGAAGGACCTGAAACCGTTCAATGAGAAAGGCGGGCCGGTGGTGTTTGCCCTGTGGACGAACGACACGGGGCAGCAGGCCGTGCGCTCCTATGTCCTGGGTGTTGACGATGCCGGCAAGGCGCACGCCGCGAAACTGCGCCTGGGTACGTTCGGTTGGACGCGTGTCAGCGGCGAGGCCGTGGCACCGGAAACCGCCCGGCGGGTCGCTTTCTTCCTGGGGCTTCGGCGTGCTTCGGGTGTTGTGGGTTACGACGAAATATGGTTTGACGCCGAGTGAGGTCGATATGAGAGGCCTATGCAAACTGGCGCCAGGCCCTGGGCATATGAAGTTGGTCGACGTGCCTGATCCCCAACCCGGACCGGGTGAGGTCAAGATTGCGGTTCAGGCTGCGGGCATTTGCGGTACGGACCTTCATATCGCGCACGGCACGTACGCCTCTTCGCCGCCGGTGACTCTGGGACATGAGTTCAGCGGCGAGGTGAGCGCTGTCGGCACCGACGTGGCCGGCTTCGAGATTGGCGATCGCGTCATGTCCGAACCCATGGCCGCCTATTGCGGCCGGTGTCTTTTTTGTGACCGGGGCCAGATGAACCTCTGTTCCGAACGTCTTTCCTATGGGGTCAATGTAAACGGCGGTTTTGCAGAATCTGTTGTGGTGCGGAAGGGCGCCATCCATCGCTTGCCGCACAACGTTGATTTTGTGTCGGGCGCCATGACCGAACCCCTGGCGGTGTGTGTCCACGCCTTGACCGAACGGACGAAGATTGCCGATGGCCAACTGGTGCTGGTGCTCGGCCCGGGGCCTGTGGGTTTACTGGCGGCCATGTTGGCCAAAACCCATGGCGCCACCGTCGTGGTGGCCGGCACAACGCAGGACCAGGGCCGCCTCGACGTGGCCCGCGCCGTCGGCGTTGATCTCACGGTGACGGTCGATGAGGTCGACCTCGCCGAACAGCTCGATGCACTCTCGAAGGGTGCGGGGGGCGCGGACATCACCATCGAAGCCGCCGGCGTTGCGCGTTCCGTGGAGGCGGCCTTCAAGAATACGCGCAAGGGCGGGACGATCGTCCAGCTCGGACTCTTTGACGAGCCGATTACCCTGGATTATTCGCCAGTAGCCTTGCGGGAGTTGAACGTGATTGGATCGTTTGCGCAATCCTGGAGTTCGTTCGAGGGTGCCCTCGAGTTGATGGCCCAGAAGCGGGTCAACGTCGAAGCCCTGGTCTCTGCGATCCTGCCGTTGCATGAATGGGAGCAGGCGTTTCACCGCGCCGAGCAAAAGGACGGGGCGAAGATCATTCTCACACCCAGAGAACGCAGCGTGTCGTGACACTGAACCACGCCCGGTTGGGCGGCCAATTTGGGTAACTCAGATTGCGCCACTCGAAAAGCGTCCGCGGAAGGTATTGTGAGTGACATGTGATCCTTATCTTTATGAGACATTTAGAACGTTGGCCACGGGTAACCCCGGTCGGGAAGATTTAGTGGCTGCACCTGTTTCGAGTATGCCGTCCTGGCATTCATGACGGTTTCCGTGTAGTCGGCGGGCAGGATCTGGTGCAGCGGCACGAGGGCGATCGTCGGGGCCCCGTCGTCTACCACGACGTGAGCGAACATGCGGAAGGCGCCGAAGGCGCGGTCGGCTTCGACTGCACCGGCCTCGGCCGCGCGGCGCACCGCTTCCGCGTCCATGGTAAGGATTTGGCCATCGATCTCGTACGTGCCGCTCGAGACATCGCCGCCGGTGGCGGACAGTATGTAGACCGGGATGCCATCCATCCGGTAGAAGGACAGCGCGTGCCAGTGGCCGTTGAAGATGGTGGTCGTCTCCGGCGGCAGAAGCTGACGCAATCGCGGCCAGATTCGGCCGGTTTGCAGCAACGGGATTTCGTAGATAACGAACAGGTGCGCTGCGTCCTCTGCAGCGGCGAGATCGCCCGCCAGCCACTCGAGCTGTTGGTCTCGGAAATCGGGTTTGCGCATCGCTGTATTCGTATCCAGGACGACGAAGTGACAGTCGCAGTAGTCGAAGCTGTAGTAGCTGCGGCCGTCAACGCCGTGGCGCTCGACATAAGTCTCAAACATCACGTCGTTCGAGACGTCGTGGTTGCCGCAACAGTAGAAGAACGGCGCCTCGAACTTTGCCGTAAGCGTCTCGAAATCCTCCCATTGCCGGCTGATTTCGGCCTGATCCTCGGTGTAGCCTTCGATCAGGTCGCCGACGCACATGACGAACGCCGGTTTCAGGAGATTCACCTGTTCGATCGCGGCGGCCCACTCGCCTTCCACGTGGGCGCCGGTCCGGTCGCCGACGACCACGAACGAGAAGGCATCCGCCGATTTCGGGGCGGCGCCTCGCCAACCGGCGATCCGGCTCAGCTCGGCAGGTGTTCTGGCTTGTGCTTTGGATGGCATGACATCTCTCTTTCTTTTCACGTTCATTATATCAGGCGACACCCGTTCCGCAAGTTTCATCAGTTTCCGATGCTGCCAACTTGCATCGCCCGATGGTCCTTGGTACTATGCTGATCTTCATGAAGAAGATTTTCCTCAAAGAATTCGAGAGCCCCCCCAACCAGTATCGCGGCATGCCCTTCTGGCTGTGGAACGGTAAGCTCGATCCCGATGAGCTGCGCCGGCAAATGCGCCTGATGCGCGACATGGGGATGGGCGGGATCCAGCAATTCACCGGCAACGGATTGGATACCGTCTATCTTTCCGACGATTGGATGGCGTGCATCGAGGCGTGCCTCGAGGAAGCGGAAAAACTCGACATGCAGGTGTGGCTGTATGACGAGGACCGCTGGCCGTCCGGTTACGCCGGCGGGCTGGTGACAAGGAATCCGCAGTACCGCAGGCGCTCACTCGTGCTGCTGGAGATCACCGACGCTCGCCGGCTTTCGTGGGGCAAGGATGTCCTCGCCGCATTCACCGCGAAAATTGATGGCACCACTGCCACCGGTGTCCGGCGCCTCGCCAGAGGAAAGCGGCCGAAACGGCTGGCAAAGGACGAGCGCATCCTGGTATTCGGCGTCGAGGTCGATGCGCCGGGCACGAACTATAACGGCCAGACCTACGTCGACACGATGAACCGCGAGGCGATCGCGAGGTTCATCGAGCTTACGCATGAGGCCTATCGTAAGCGTCTGGGCGCGCACTTCGGCAAGCGGCTGCGGGGCTTCTTCACGGACGAGCCCAACCACGGCAAGACAAGCGTCGCTCGCGACGACGGTACGACGGCGACCGCGTGGACCGACAAGTTGCCGGCGATCTTCAAAAAACGCTACGGCTACGATCTGGTCGCGCGCCTGCCGGAACTGTTTTTCGACCTGGCCGGGCAGGACGTCTCCGCCGCACGCTACCACTACCACGACTGCATCACCCATCTGTTTGTCGACGCCTTTGCACGCCAGCTCGGGGAGTGGTGCGTAAAGAACGGCACCCAGTTGTCCGGGCATGCGGCGATCAGCGTCGGCACGCTTGCCGTGCAGACCCGGGGGATCGGCAGTTATCTGCGCTTCCTCGAGCACCAGCAGGTGCCTGCCATGGATATCCTCACCGAGTACCGGCGCTCCTACGACACCGCCAAGCTGGTCAGCTCCGCGGCCCGACAGTTCGGGCGGAAATGGCGGCTCTCGGAGACCTACGGCTGTGTCGGCTGGGCCTTTCCGTTTGCCGGTCACAAGGCGGTCTGCGACTGGCAGGCGGCGATGGGCATCAACATGCGCGCCGTGCACCTGGCGTGGTACACCATGGAGGGCAAGGCCAAGCGCGACTATCCGCAGTGCATCTCCTATCAATCCGCCTGGTGGCCCTACTATCGCAAAGTGGAAGACTACTTCGGCCGCGTAAACGCCGTGATGAGCCGCGGACAGGACGTGCGTGACCTGCTGGTCATCCATGCGAACGAAAGCATGTGGACGCTGTTCAACAGGAACGGCGAACACGATGCCGGGGTAATCGCCTACGACAGAATGTTCGGGGCGCTGCGGGATTCGCTGCTGATCGAGAACATCGATTTCGACTACGGCGACGAGGACATTCTCGCCCGCCACGGCAAGACCGGCAAGTCGGGCGGCACGGCAGTGCTGCGGGTGGCCAAAGCGACGTACCGCGCCGTCCTGGTGCCGCCGTTGCGGACCATGCGCTCGACTACGCTGGCGCTGCTCGAGCAGTTCCACGAGGCCGGCGGCACAGTGGTTTTCGCCGGGGCACCGGCAAGCTGTGTCGACGCGCTGCCATCCCAGGCGCCCGCTGCCCTGGCGCGTTGCTGCACTGCGGCCCCGGCCCGAGGCAAGGCACTTGTCCGCGCCGTCGAGAGTCAATCACGGCGCCTGCATATCGTTGGCCCGAGCGGTCGCGCTATCCGGCCGGCACTGCATTTGTTGAAAGAGGATCGGGACGCCTTTTATCTCTTTGTCTGCAACACCGGCCACGACTTCTCGAAGCGCGGGCCAGGGAACGATATTGCAGTTCGCCGGCGGACAGCCAGCTTCGACGACGTGCGTATTCGGGGCTTTGCAGGCTGCGCCGGTGCGCCGATCGAACTGGACCCGGACAGCGGGGAGGTCTATCGCGCCGTCGCCGAACGCGACGACCACGGCTGGGAAATCCGCACCAGTCTGCCGCGCCTTGGCAGCCGCATTTTCGTCATACCGAAGCGCGCCGAGCGCGACCGCCATCCCGTCCGCCGGCAGCTCGAGGACGTGCGCCGTCGCGGACTGGGTAAGGACGGGTGGAACATCATTCTATCCGAAAAAAATGGGCTGGTGCTGGACCGGCCGCGCTTCAAGATCGGCTCGGGCCGTTGGCGCACGGCGCCGGACATATTGCGGGTCGACGATGCCGTGCGCGATGTCCTCGGCCTGGCGTATCGTCGCGATGAATTTATGGTCCAGCCGTACGCCCGGCAACGTGCCGCCAGGCCCAGGTGCGTTGACGTTGCACTCGATTACAGTTTCAACGTCCAAACCGTCACCAGCGGCGACTTGTTCCTCGGCCTCGAGCGGCCGGAGACGTTTCGGATATCGTTGAACGGCACACCGGTCAGCGTCGACGCCGAGTGCGGCTGGTGGTGCGACCGGTCGCTGCGGACAGTCCCGCTCGATCCGGGACTCCTGCGGCTCGGGACCAACCGGATCAAGTTGCGTTGCGATTACGACGAAAACCACAGCGGCCTGGAGATGGCGTACCTGCTGGGAACCTTCGGCGTCCAGATAGACGGCGCCGAAGTGACCATGACGGCACTGCCGCGACAGTTGCGAATCGGTGACTGGTGCGGGCAGGGCCTGCCATTCTACTCCGGCTCGGTGAGCTATGTCAAAACGGTGCGCCCGAGACTTGCCGCCGGCCAACGCCTGTTCGTGCAGGTGCCGGGCTATGCCGGCATGGGTGTGTGCGTGCGGGTCGGCGGCAGGGAAGCCGGTATCATTGGCTGGGAGCCCAACGAAGTGGACATTACGGATTTCGTCAACGGCGACCCGATCGAGCTTCAGCTCCAGGTGATCGGGCATCGGCGCAACTCCCATGGCCCGTTGCATTTGTCGGATACGTCGCCTATTGTCACGGGTCCGGATGAGTTCGTCAGCGAGGGAGACCGCTGGGTGGACAGTTACCAGTTGGCGCCGTGCGGGCTGATCTCCGAACCGCATCTGGTCGTGCGGCGGTAATCAATAAGCTTATTACGGTAAGGAACGATATCACGGGAGGCCCCCATGACGTTCCCGCGATCTGTAGCGGCAGCGTTGACATTGAGTTTCTTTGCGTCGTCGGTCAACGCAGTTGTGTTCCATGTTGACAACCGGCATGCGTCGGCTGCCGACGATAACCCCGGTACGGTGGAGAAGCCCTGCAGACACATCCAGGCGGCGGTGGACAAGGTGCAGCCCGGCGACACGATCACCGTGCACGCGGGCACCTATCGCGAATACATCAACTGGGAAACGCCGGGCCTGCCCGGTAAACGGATAACCCTGCAGTCGGCGCCCGGAGAGACGGTGGTGGTGAAAGGCTCCGTCGTGGTCGATGGCTGGCAGAAGACTACCGCCAAGGCGGCCGGCCTCGACGGCAATTTCCCCGGCAGCAACCTGTGGATCAAACACGACTGGACGCGGGAAAACATCTACCCGGCTGACGAACCGCACCTGAACGGGCGTCATGCGGCCTTCCTGCAGGTCGCCACGCGCTGGGCATTCTGGAAGGACGCGGTGCTCGAGGGCGCCGGCTGGTTGACGTTTGCCTACAAGCGCAACGAGCTGCAGGAAGGCCGGATGTATCATGACGAGAACGCCCGTACGCTCACCGTCTGGCTGCCGCCGGGCGTCGATCCCAACGTTAACGGCATCGAGGTCTGTGTTCGCGCCAAGCTGTTGTCCGGCCCACTGCAACACGTCGTCGTTCGGGGCATCCAGTGGCGGCATGCCAATACGCGCAACCTGACCAACCAGTCGGCCGTCGCCGTTGAGAGCAACAGCCTGTTCGAGGACAACATCGTTTCCTGGTGCGATTATATCGGGATGTGGGTGCCCGGCGAAAAATCCGTGATACGCCGCAATATCTTCGCCTACAACGGGGCGGCCGGAATCGGGGGCAGCGGCACAGCGCACCTGATCGAGGACAACCGCGTGCTCTACAACAACCTCGATCGGCACGACACCTTCAACGACGCCGGCGGCGGCAAGTGGGTCTTCCTGAGAAACTGCACGTTTCGCCGGCACGAAGCCGCGTACAATATCGGCCCCGGCTTGTGGCTCGACATCGACAACACCGGCAATGTGATCGAGTCCAGCTACTTTCACCATAATCACGGCTTCGGCCTGTTTCTCGAAATCTCGCCGGACAATTTGGTTCGCAATTGTGTCTTCGCTTACAATACTGAGATGCCCGGGGGCATGCGGATCAAGTGGGAGCCACATGGCAATGCGCCGACCCAGGCGCGCATCCGCCACTACGTCGGGCATGGCGACATGGGCTGGGGCGCTTACAATTCCTCGTGTCAGGGGACCCGGTGGCTGAACAACCTGTTCTACGCCAATCAGAATGCCGGTCTGGTCTGCGAGGGCGGTTGGCGGGCCGACGGCTCGGTGCCCAACCTGCAAGGCGACGGGCCGCAGGATCCGGAGAAGAAAGAAAAGGGCTGGACAACAACCCGGAACCTGACGATCCTCAACAATATCTTTGCCGGCAACGGCGGCGTGCAACTGATGATTCGCAGCTCACGCACCGACCCGGACTGTGTCAACAACGTCAGTGATTACAACCTCTTCAATTTACCGCAGGGCACTGAAGCCGGTATCGGCCGCGAGGGCTGGAGCGGCGCCAGGCACAACAGCTTCTCCGACTGGCGGGAGGCGACAGGCCGGGACCAGCATTCGCTGGAGGCCAACTCGGAATTGACCTTGCCTGCCGGCGGTGATTACCGGCCGACGCTGCTCAGCCCGGCGGCCGATCGCGGGACCGCGGTGGCCGACGTCATCGACGACTACCTGGGCAACCCACGACCGGTCGGCAAGGCGTACGATATCGGGCCGTTCGAGCGGTACTCCATCCTGGCGGCCAAGGCGTCGACAGGCGTACCGCCGGGGTTGACGTTCCGCCCGGTGGACATCACGGCGGTGCTGAATCGTGCACTGGCCGATGAACAGGCAGAGGACGGGATCGGCGGCTGGTCGGATCAAGGACCCGCCTGCGACCTTCGCAACTTTGCCGCCCTGCTGCCGACGACTGCGCTGGGGCGGCCGACCGCGGGGGTGATCCGCCGGGCCGATGTCAATTTCCGGATCGAGTATCCGGTGACGATCCTGGTGCTCAATCCCAATAACTATCGCCCGGGACAGCTCCCCGATGCAGCAACGATCCCAATCATGGACAAGGGCGACTGGCTGTTCTTCCTGCATACCACTGCCTGGGCCGGGTCCTGGGATTATGTGCTTCATTTCGACGACGGTACAACGGAGACAATCGAGATGCGGTGTCCGGTGAATATGCGGGACTGGACCGCTGGCGGCTCCGCGAGCGCCTTCCGGCTCGACGAAGAAACGGGCACGGCGGCCGCGTGGACCGGCACCACCGAGAGCTTTCCCAACGTCACGATCTACCGGACCGCTTGGGAAAATCCGAAACCGGACCGGAGGATTGAC
>Ga0310124_10002889_pt1 | contig 11707 bp, 8 predicted proteins | sample CB11b_AW_Bot5_MG_FD_203507 | JGI IMG/M metagenome (GOLD analysis project Ga0310124, IMG submission 203507) | Marine microbial communities from Western Arctic Ocean, Canada - CB11b_AW_Bot5 | ecosystem: Environmental > Aquatic > Marine > Oceanic | place: Canada: Western Arctic Ocean | collected...
ATCGCAAGCCCGAGCGTCGATACCCAACGGCCCGCAACAATGCCAACTCGCTGCGACGCTCCAGCACGTTCCGCTGCATGACCGTCGCCAATCCGATCGTTCCCAGCAGCAAACCCAATCCTCCAAGCACCTGGAACGTCGACAGGTAGGTGTTCTGAACCGCCAGGAACCGCCCGAGCCGCTCGACCACCGGCTCGGCATCGAACCCGTATTCTCCCAACTTCGATTCCAGCAACTCGGCCTGGCCCCGTCGGACGTCGTCAAGCTCAGCCAGGTCACCGGCGACCTGGCCCGCGGCCCCAAACCGCGAGTCTCCCACGAGGAAGTAGCGAAACCCCACCACGTCGGGAAAGGCGGCCCGAAAGTGCTGCTCGGACATCACCAGCACGCCCTGGAAAACGCTGGCATCGAGCATCCCCACGATTTCCAGCCACAGCGTCGGATTCTCCTCGTCGGGATACGCGATCCGGTCACCCACAGCCTTGTGCAGACTGTACTGCAGCGTGTTCATGTCACCCATCACCGGAAAGACCGGCAGCCCACCGGCCCCATCCTCTGCTGCGGTCGACCGAGGCACCTCCTCGAGCAGTTTCCAGGGATTCTCTTCGCCGGCACCCACGAAACGGAACCCGCCCCGATCGATCGTCCGCCGCGACATGCCGAGGATCGTTGGCAGGCGGGTCTGGTACAGGTTCAGACAACTGGACTCCTCGCCGGCCTTCATTCGGAACGAGTGCAGGTCCATCGTTTCCAACAACGCACGTTTTCGCTCGTCCAACCCATCGGCCAGTTCCAGTTTCACCTGTCCGTTGGCCGATCCTGGATCGAAGACAAGCGGCTGGCTCGATTCGGCCACCAGCAGGAAGCCTCCACCACCGGTCGCGGCATCGGGCCATTCGGCAACCGGATCGCGGCGTCCGGCAGCCACCGCGGTAATCAGGAACGCGGCCGAAGCGATCATGGCCACCGAAAGCACGCTTCGAGACCGGTGCCTTGCGGCATTTCGGAATCCCAGTCGGGTGAGTGCCCCCAGTCCCCGGCCCCCGAGGCTTCCGACACGGCCCCGCCCCAGCACAACCGACAGCACCGACAGCGAAGAGACCAGCAGCGAGATCCCCAGCACGAAGAAAACGACGATGCGGATCGAGAGCCCCGAAAATGCCTCCCGCGACAGCAGGCTGTCGGGAACCACGACCCCGCACAACAGCCCGGCGGCCGCGATGCCAATCGAGATCCCCAGCACGCGTCGACTTCGGCCGACGTTCGAGGCCTGATCCATGACACCTCGAACCACCCCGGCCAGCAGCTCCCGGGTCGGCAGTTTCAACAGACCGCGGGCCGAGACGACAATCGCCGCCAGTGCCACGGCCGAGGAGAATGCGAAACCGGCTGCCAGGCTGCTGGCCCGAACATCCACCTCAAGAAACGACGTCCCCACCGCCCCAACCCACCAGTGAGTCAGCCCATAGACCATCAGGTGTGCGTATCCGATCCCCGCAGCCGATCCGACCACGCCCCCCAGGACGGTCACGGCCAGGCCCTCACCTGCCAACAGCACCAACACGGCTCGAGGTGAGAGTCCCAGCGCCAGCATCAGGCCCGTACTCTTCACACGACGCTCGATCCCCAGTCGAAACAGCAACCCGATCAGGATCGTGGCCGCGCCGATCAGGAAGAAGCTGAACCCGATGAACAGACCGCTGAATGGGGTGGTCCCGCTGGCCGCACGCACACCATGCTGCTTGACCGGCTGCACAGACAGGCCCAGCGACGAGAGGTCTATCCCCTGTTCGATGACCTCACGAACCTCTTTCAGGGCCACCGCATCCCCAGGATCGACCGCCATGCGTAACGATGTCGCTGTGCCGTAGCGACTCTGCCACATCTCCGTCGCCGTCTTGTAGGTCACGAATGCCTTGGGAGTCGCACGAAACTCGTCCCAGTAGTCGTCGTCGCGTTGAGTCAATGCGTCGAGGTCCATTTTGAATGGCTGGCGCCAATCACGAAACGTCCTCACATCGGTAATCCCCGGCACGTGCGGAGTCAGTCCGCGGTCATCAGCAGGACCGGTCAGTTCGGTCACAGCGTGCACCCGGAACGTCCGTTGCTCCTCGGGCAGTTCACCGTGCGACCCGACCAGGTGGTAAGTCATCGTCAATCGCCCACCTCGCTCCAGGCCCAGGTCATCGGCCAGCCAGCGATTGATCACGATCGAGTCGTCGGGCAGATCGCCCATCACGTCGTCGGACGCTCCACCTGCAAAGGGTCCAAACGGAGCCGCGGCCACCTGGTCGGGGACCAGGCCGCCGACGATTGAGTACATCGAGTAGCGGCTGGGATCCTCTGCGTTGGAGAGCCGGTTGGCCAGGTGAACCAGCACCCTGGATTGCCCGGGCAGGCTACCGGCGGCAGCGACGATAGCGTCGTCGAGCACCATGCGGTTGCTCTCGAGAGCCACGTAGCCATGTTTTTCGAGTTTCCTCAGCGAGAGCCCGAGATCTTCAAGCGACAGGGTCCGCGCCAGCGCTTCGCTCACCGCCTGAGGTGTCCCGCCGGCCACCGCCAGCGTATTGACCCGCGCGGGGTAGTTGTCGAATCGTCGCTGTTCGCGATTCCGGACCCGCCGCTTGTTCAGCACCAGGGTCTCCTGCAGCGTCTCGAGTGCCACGAAGGCCAGCTTGGGGAGTTGCTGGCTGGGATTCAGGTCGAAGCGACCCACGCCCCGCCTTGCGACCGGGTGGTCGGGCCCGACCACGCCCTTGACGTCCAGGACCATGTCGATCGTGTCGTCGTCTCGTTCTCCCAGCAGCGTGTCGCGAGGGATCGCGTTGGGCAATTCCATCCACAGCCGCACCTGCTGTCCCACCGAGACCCGGCTCCCCAGCTCTGCGGCGACACCTTCCGAGAGCACCACTTCACCGGGCGCGGGGGCCGGCAGGGTTCCGTGCTGCGTCAGATCCCAGAATCGGCTGTCGACTCCGTAGACCATCACGCCGCCGACTCTCATCCCGGTCCGCGCCCCGACCGATTCGGACCCACCGGTCTCGAGACTGCCCCGCATCATCATTAGCGGTGCCACCTTCGCACCACTTCCGATTGCCTCCTGCAATTCCGCGGCCAGATCTTCGCGAACAAATCGATCGCGGCCTCCGACGGCCATGTCGACCTGGCCGAGTCGATCCAGGTGCATGTCGAGCAGGCTGGTCTGCACCGAGTCGCCCACGACCAGCGCGCCGGTGATCACGGCGGTTGCGGCAACGACTCCGAGCCCCACCGCGAGGTTGGCCCTCCAGTGGTAGAACAGCGTCGCCTTCAGCAGCGACCAGCGGCTCATCTGCCCTCCTCCAAATCGACCAACCGCCCCTCGACCAGTTCGCACCGGCGAGGAAACCGGCGGGCCAATTCCAAGCTGTGGGTCACGCAGATCAGCACCGCCTGCTGCTCCTCTGCCAATTCCAGCAGCAACGAACCGACACCATCGGCGGTCTTGTGGTCGAGATTCCCGGTCGGTTCGTCGGCCAGCAACAGGGTCGGATCGTTGATCAGAGACCGGCAGACCGCCACACGTTGGCGTTCACCCCCGGAAATCTGGGCCGGCAGGTGACTGCTGCGATCCGAGAGTCCGACCCGCTCGAGCAAACCGGTGGCTCTTTCGGCATCTGCGGTTCCGGCACCTCCGGAGGCCAACAGCGGGATCATCACGTTTTCCAGGACCGTGCACTGAGGCAGCAGGTGGTGGTCCTGAAAGATGAACCCCACCTGGGAGTTCCTGAACTCGGCCAGCCCCGCTTCGTCCCGGTCAAACGGGTTGCTGCCCTCGACCAGCACGGTACCGGAGGTCGGCTGGTCGAGTGTCCCGATGATGTACAGCAACGTGCTTTTGCCGGAACCCGATGGGCCTGTGACCGCCAGCTTGTCGCCCCGAGCCATTTCCAGGTCCAGCCCACCGAGGACTTCCAGCGGGTTTTCGGCACCGGCACCGGCTCCGGAAAATGTCTTCCCGAGATCCTTGACTTCCAGGTGAGCCTGCTGCTGCGTCTCTTCGTCTGACACCGCGCTACTCCGGTTCAACCAGTTCGTCCAATCGTGATCTCAGTTCGGCGGGAATATCCACCGAACTCAGCCCGTCGCTCTCATGCACCCGACAGCAGACCGTCTTCATCCGCCCGTGTGCAATCCTCAACTCACCCCGGTGAAATTCGTATCCCAGCAGCAGCGACGAGCGACCCACCGACGCCACACGTACTGTGACCTCCAATTCGTCTTCGAAGTAGGCCGGCGCATGAAATTCGCACTCCGTGGCCAGCCGCGGCCAACCGACCATATGGCCGGCCTCATTCCGCTGCACGACCGACGTCCCCAGTGACCTGAGGAATTCGTGTTCGACCGATTCCATCATCCGGTAGAACGTCGTGAAGTGAATCAGGCCCGCCATGTCGGTGTCGGCAAACTCGACCCGCCTCACGCTCGAAAACGCCACGCTCATCGGTCGCTCCGTTGTGCCTGCGTTTTGCGGGGAAAGAACTTGTCCAGTACTGAATCATCCGGTGGCCGAGTCAGCAACGAGACCACGACCAGCACCAGGGTCGGCACGACCACGATCGCAGCCACCGGCAGCATCTCAAAAAACCTGTACCGCGGATCCGGCGGGTATCCTCCCATGTCCCCCAAGAACAGCCCCAGCCACGTGACGACCATGGCCACCACGCTGGCAGTGGCGCCGCACAGGGTCAAACGTCGCCAGTACAACGCCGCCAGCACCAGAGGCACCAATCCCGAGAATCCCGCAAAACACCACAGGCCCAGGTCGAAGATCGCCGCGGGGGTCCCCAGGCTCAACAGGTAGGTCACCGCGACGATCGCCACGATGAACCATCGGGCCAGTTGGACGACCCGAGCGTCATCGACCTGACGCGACTCATCACGCCGTGCCAGAACGATGTCGTTGGTGAACATCGTGCCCAAGCACAGGAACTGGCTGTCCAGCGACGACATCACCGCGGCCAGGATCCCGGCTGAAAGCAGCCCCGACAGGACCGGCCCGGCGACCTTGGCCACCATGATCGGCAACACCGTGTTCACATTCTTGGGCGCAGTGGCAAACACCTGCTGACCATCGACCACCGCCGCCGTGGCCCAGGCACCAACCATCACGCAGGGAACCCAGACGATCAGGATGAACAACGGATGCACGATCACCGGCAGCTTGAACGCCGAGGCACTGCGGGCGGTGAGCCAGTGTTGAAACAGGTGAGGGAACATGCCGGCCGAGAGCGGGATCAGCAGGAAGCTGAGAAAGAACAGCGGGTGAGGCTTCATCACCAGCTTCTCGGGATGAGACTCCAGCACGCGAGCGGTCGCCCCCTGCAGGCTCTCCAGAAAACTGTCGCCTCCGCCAATTTCACGCGCGATCACAACGAAGGTCACCACGCCCAGCACCATGAACACCGTCGTCTGAAACGTGTTCGCCCAGGCCGTGCCGCGCATGCCGCCGGTGAACACGTATCCCAGTACCACCAGGCAGATGACCAGGGATCCCAGCCACGAGGGCACTCCGTGGTCAGCCGACTCGAACAGTTCCTCAAACGTCCCCTGCGTCACTCCATTGATTACGGCACCCGCCCCCAGCACCCCCATCAGGAGGTAGGGGATCACCAGCCCCACCAGGACAGGGAACAACAGGTAGCCAAACGCGTGGGATCCCAACCGGTCGCGGAAGTACTCGACCTGGGTCGTATAACCGTGTTTCTGTCCGAGCTTCCACAGCTTCACGCCGATCACGAAGAAGCACAGCGAGTGAACAATTCCACTCGACGAGGCCATCAGGCCATAGACGCCGATACCCAACTGGTACGACTTGCCGGTGGAACCCACCAGCGCGAAGGCCGTCATCGTGGTACCGAACAGCGACATCAACAGCAGCACCGGTCCGATCGAATGGCTGGCCAGCAGGAAGTCGCGGCTGGTGCCCCGAGACATCCTCGCTGCCAGGGCCCCCAACCCCAGCAGCAATACCAGGTAGCCGGTGATGATCCCCAACTGTGTCACGACCCGTCCTCCCGCGACGCCATCTCACCGCCGACCTCCGCATCGTTGGCACCGGATGGCACGTCATCGGGCCAGGCCACAACGGTTCCCACCCACCAGAGGACCACGGCCAGCAGCGAAACAACGACTTGGTAGAACAACGGAGCCGGCAGGAAATCCAGGACCAGCGTCCTGGAGTCCCAGAAACCGGAGTACTGCTGGACCGCCACCAGCACCACCACGCTCAGCCAGAACACTCTCCGTCTCCACACGGCCGTGGATCCACTCGGGTTCGTCATAACTCAGGCCCCCTCGCTTGCCGGTTGCATCATCGCAGGATCATCGTCCCGGGGTGGCACCACCTCGCCCATCGCCTCGAACAGCGACCCCACGCCCGGTTCCCAGACATTGCCCATCAGGATGTTGGCCAGGTGCCCGATGCACTCGGGATGTTCACGCAGCAGAGACCCGAAGCTGAAGCCGGGTGTATAGAACGCATACACGAGCTTCTGGAAGTGCATCACGCCCTCGTCGAATTCGCCCTTCCATCGCCCCAGGATCTGGCCCGACACGTCCTCGTCGGCCAGGGCGTCGATGATCGCATCAGCGGCCATCTCGGCCGACTTCAACGCCAGAAACACTCCGGTGGAATACACCGGGTCGATGAAACCCACCGCGTCGCCGACCAGGACCCATCCGTCTCCGGCCGCCTGCGAGGCCTTGTAGCTGAAGTCGCGAGTTGTCCTCAGCGGTCCCTCTCGTGTTGAGTCGGCCAGGCGATTCTGAATGGCCGGACAGCGAGCGGTTTCGCGTTCCCACAACGCCTGGGGATCACCGCCACCCTTGGGAAACATGTACCGCAGGCTGCCGGTGCAGCCGACGCTGACCATGTTGTCGGGCAGGGGGATGTACCAGAACCACGACCGCTTGCCCTCGGTCTGCAGGATGATCGTCGCACCCTCGTCTCGCCCCTCGTCACGCCGGGCGTTGCGGAAATAGCCCCAGACGGTCCCCTTCTTCAGATGCGGGTCCGGTTGTTTGAGTTTCATGCGGCTGGCCAGAAACGCGGAGAGCCCGCTGGCGTCGATCACGACACGTGACCTGACCACCCGGCCCTCTCCGCCCTGGGCACCGGCAGCACGCACCCGCACCCCGCTTGCACGATCTCCTTCGAAGAGCACCTCGGTCACCTGCGCCTCACTGAAGACCTCCGCACCCCGTTCCTCGGCACACTCCAGCAACATCCGGTCGAAGTCGTCTCGCCAGACCTGCCAGGTCTGGGAGCTCTCGTGAGGCTCGAAGGTGTCGAAGTAGAACGGCTGGGTCTCTTTTCCTTTTTCGGTGACGAACTGGACACTGAACTTCACCGGATAGGCACTGGCCTTGAGCCGCTCGATCAGGCCCAGCCGTTTCAGGGTCCAGTAAGTAGCCGGCACCAGCGATTCTCCGACGTGGAATCGCGGCACGGCCTCGCGTTCGAAGACCACGACCGAGTGTCCGGCCTCGGCCAGCAACGCGGCGGCCGTGGCACCGGCCGGGCCGCCTCCGATCACCACCACGTCGGCACTGTCAGTGCTCAATTTCTCGAGTGTCTTCATCAGCCTAGCCGGTTCCCTGCAGCGGGGCGGGGATCTCGAGCAGATCGACGGCCGGGTGCTGGTTGCAGAAAATCGTCGCCAGACGGCCGTAGGTCACCGTGCCGGATTCCACCTGCAGCAATTCGGCCAACTCGTCTCCGACGGTGACCCGCAGGATCGCGCCCAGGTCGATGTGTCGCAACACGTTGTGATTGATCAGCACGCGGCCCAGAGGAGTCTGCCCCTCCACGATTTCGTCCCGAACTTCCTGCGTGACATAGTGAAAATTGAAGCGGACGATGCCGAACTGTACCACCTGGTCCGTGCCCGCCTTCAGCAGGACGATCTTGCGACAGTACAGACCGTCGCGGTCGACCTGGTCGATGATCCGCACCTCGACCGGACTCGCGTAGTGCTCCTCCATCGTCACGGTCATATGCTGATCGTGGACCAGCATCTGCTTGTACGGATCCGGCGTCAGTGCGCCCGGGACGTGTTCGGCGGCGCGGACCAGCCGCGTGCCGTCGCCAAAGAGCCCCACCAGGGCGTTGAGTTCGTCTTGAGGATTCACGGCCTTCCCTGTGGCACCCGTCCCTAGGTGTAGCGAACTCGCCGGTACTCCGGCTCGAAGTACTCCGGCAGCAGGCTATCGGCCTGCAGCAGCCCCTTGCGTGTCAGCCGCACATGGTCGCCGTCGATCTCGAGGTAACCGGCCCGCTGCTGGTTCGCCAGCGCCTCGGAAAACTCCTCCAGTGTCCGGGTGCTGAACTTCGCGTCCAGGGCTGCAGTATCGACCGCACCTTCCTTGAGTTGCAGGACGAACTCCCGGATCAGCCGCTGAGCATCACTGGGTCGCAGGGCCCGGTTGATCGGCAGGCCGCCCGCAGTCACCGCCGCCTGATACTCCTCGATCGCATCCAGGTTCTGGTAGTGCACGCCCTGGAAGTGTCCGAAGCTGGAAACGCCCAGCGCCAGGATGTCGGATCCGCGGAAGAGATTGTCGCGGTAGACAAAGCGGTCGGTCTCGAGGTCGCTAACCATCTCGTTACCGCTGGAGACGTGGTACCCGGCCTCCAGCAACCGGTCCATCGCCTCGCTGACCCAACGCCTTTTCGTTGGCCAGTCGGCCACCGGAGACGCAACGCCCTGGTCCTTGATCTGCTGCGAGTAGACCGTGTTGTGGGGCAGCTCCATCTGGTAGATCGTGATGTTGTCGGGTTTCAACTCGATCGCCTTCTCGACGCACGACTGCCAATTCTCCTCGGTCTCCCCGACCATCCCGGCGATCAGGTCGATGTTAACCTGGGGAAACCCGACCTGCTGGATCCAGTCGTAGGCCTTGAAGATCTCGGGCGAGAGATGGGCACGGCCGTTTTCTTCGAGAATATCGTCGTCGAAGTTTTCGATACCCAGCGAGACTCGAGTGATCCCGATCTCTGACAGCGCCTGCACCTTGTCGAGGCTCAGCGTGCCCGGCTCGCACTCGAACGTCACTTCTCGAGCCGTCTCCCAGGTGAACGACTCTTCGAGCGACTCCCTGAGAAACTTCAGTTGTCGAGAACTGAGGTACGACGGTGTCCCGCCGCCGAAGTAGACAAAGTCGAGATCCCGGCCCTCAACCGCCGGCTGAGCGGCGAGCATCTTCGCTTCGCTGGTGATTGCCTCGACATACGAGGCAATCGCGTTGGCGTTCTGGTTGGTATAGACACGGAAGTAACAGAACTTGCACCGCTTGCGGCAGAAGGGAATGTGCAGGTACATCCCCAGCGGCACGGGATCGGTCTCGCCGGCGTCCCAGGCCGCATCGATCTCGGCCACAGCCTCGCTGGTCCACTGCGAGAACGGTGGGTAATTGGAGATGAAGTAGCTGCCCACTTCGGTCGTACTGCTGGTGTCAGTTGCCATTACTTCGCACCGAAACACAGGAGCTTGGCCTGGGTCCCTTCTGAACCAATCAACAGACGTCCGGCGGCCACCGACGGGGCGGCATTGAAGTCGGACTTGCCCCGGTACTTCCACACCTCCTTGCCGGTTTCCAGGTCGACGCCGTAAACGTGCTTGTCGGCCGAGCCGAAGTAGACACGATCGCCGGCGATCACCGGAGAACTGTTGACCTGGGCCCGGGTCGCAAAGACCCACAGCCGCTTACCGGTCTTGCGGTCGATGCAATGCACCCGCTTGTCCTGGCTGCCCACCACGATCCGGTTGCCCAGGATCGCGGCCGAAGCGTGATAGGGCTGCATCTTCTCGGGGTCACTGTACCGCCAGACCACTTCCTGCTTCTTCCAGTCCACGGCCAGGAATTCGCCGTCGTGGGTGCCCACGTAGAGCATGTTGTCGACGATGGCCGGCGACGCGATCATGAAGCTGCCCAGCTCCATGTCGTGTTCCTGTTTGCCGGTGTCGATGTTGATCATCCTCAGATGCTGGTCGCAGCCGGTCACAAATGTGTACTTGCCGGCGATCGCCGGTGAACCGTTGATGCGGTCGGCGGTCGCAAACGTCCAGATTTTCTTCCCGGTTTTCGTGTCCCGGCAATACAGGTTGGCGTCATAGGAGCCGAAGATCACCCTCTGGCCGACCACCGCCGCGGAACTGTTGACCTCGGCCTGGGTCTGCAGCACCCAGCGTCTCTTGCCGGTCTTGCGATCCACCGCATGAAACACACCGTCCTCATCCCCGACGAACACCGTGTCGGCCGAAACGGTGGGGGCCGACGGGAACCCGGGGATGAACGTGTCGGGGGTGGGCTTGGGTGCCGAGAGGTACTTCCACAGCAGCTTGCCCGACTTCAGTTCCAGACACTGCAGTTCACCACCCAGCGTCGAGGCATAGACCCGACCTCCGACGACGGCGACGGCGGAGGTGAAGACCATGCCGTCGGGGATCGGTTGCGACCACAGCAGCTCGAGCTTCTCGGGCAGACCCCGTTCGGCGACCCCGCGGAGTTCGTGACCATTGCGGAAATTGGGCCACGACGACTTGTCGAGAGCCTGGGCCGGTGGCGCCGTGGACCCGATCTGCATCTGGGCCAGCAGCGTGGTGAGGATCAGCAGGAGGAGTGTCGTGGTAAAGCGCATTGGTACAGCTCTTTCAACGTCTCGACAGTTACCGGCTTCGGATTGAACTTCCCCGTCCACTGGTCAGCCGCCTCCACCGCCAATTGGTCCAACAGATCATCCTGAATATCGCATTCCGCCAGTGTGGCTGGCAATCCCGCGTCACTCCGCAGGCTCTCGATGCACCCCGCCAACGCCTCCGCGGAAGTCTCACCAGCATCTCTCCGCAGTCCGGCGGCATCGAGCAATTCGGCGTAGATGTCACCGACGCAGTCCTGGTTGAAGCGGATCACGTGAGGCAGCATCAGGCCGACTGCGATGCCGTGAGTCATGCCGTAGTGTGCCGAGAGCGGGTTGGCCAGGGCGTGGGTGGCACCGAGCATCGAGTTCTCGATGGCGGCCCCCGCCAGGTGGGCCCCGTAGAGCATCTTCTGCCGGGCCCCGATGTCGCCGGGGTCTGCGATCACTGCCGGGAACCCCTGGGACAGGCGTGTCCAGGCCTCGAGACTGAAGCGTCCCGAAATTGCGTTTCGTTGTGTCGTCACGGCCGTTTCCAGGGCGTGGCTGATCGCGTCGATCCCGGTGGCTGCCGTCACGGCCGATGGCATGGTCAGGGTCAGTTCCGGGTCCAGGATCGCCACCCGGCAGGCGGCCTTCTTGTCTCCGCAGGCCATCTTCATGTGCGTCTGGGCGTTGGCGATCAGGGCAAACGACTGAGCCTCGCTGCCGGTGCCCGCGGTGGTCGGAACGGCGATCATCGGCAGCATCGACTCACTCGCCTTGTCCACTCCCCAGTAATCCTCGATCCGGCCCCCGTTGGTCAGCAGGAAGTTGACTCCCTTGCCGCAGTCCATGCTGCTGCCGCCGCCCAGCCCGATGATCAGGTCGCTGTTATGAGACACGGCCACCTCAAGAGCCCGGTCGACATCTTCTGTCGTCGGGTTCGATGTGACCTCGTGGAAGACCGCCACGCGGTCCGAATCATAACCGGCTTCGGCCAGGTAGGTCAGCACCCGCTCCTCGTGTCCCGCCTCACGCAACCCG
>Ga0310124_10002892_pt1 | contig 11702 bp, 12 predicted proteins | sample CB11b_AW_Bot5_MG_FD_203507 | JGI IMG/M metagenome (GOLD analysis project Ga0310124, IMG submission 203507) | Marine microbial communities from Western Arctic Ocean, Canada - CB11b_AW_Bot5 | ecosystem: Environmental > Aquatic > Marine > Oceanic | place: Canada: Western Arctic Ocean | collected...
AGAGCGCCGCGCTGACCTTTTTTCCGCAGGAGAGGCATTCCTTTTTCCTTCAGTCTAAAGACTTGGCCAACTTGTGTGCCTGCAGGAATTGTTAGTTGGAGAGAACGACTATTCACATTGTCAAAGCTGACTGTTCCACCCAGAATAGCCGTGGTTAAGGGAATTTTAATACTAAGATAAATGTTGCTACCTTTTCTAGTGAACTTCTCGTGTTTGTGAAGATGGGCGTGAAGATAGAACTCCCTATTTGTTTTTGGTAGGTTAGGTCTTTGACCTAAGCCCGAAACACGGATTTTGGCACCTTCGTTAATGCCCGGCGGAATTCGCACCTCCACAGATTGTGTTTGTCCCTCACTTAGGAAGGAGACTCGTTTGGTCGCACCGTGAAAAGCCTCCTCGAGTGTTAACGCGATTGTCTGTTCTGTAGATGGCTGTTGCGGGTGAGGTCTTCGATTATGTGTCGTATCGTGCATTGATTGGGCAGCCTGATTAGAAAAAAAAGTATTAAAGAAATCGGAGAATGTTTCTTCGCCTGCAAAGATATTGTGGGGAGTGTTAGCGTCTCGGAAATTTACCTTCCAATTACCGCCGGTAAAAGGCTGACCTTGCGATCCAGTCGTTGATTGCTCGTACATGCGCCAATTAGATCCGAGGTCGTCATATTTACGACGATTTTCTGGATCTCCAATTACTTCATAGGCCTCGCCAATTTCCTTGAACTTTGCTTCGGCTTGGGTGTTGCCTTGGTTGACATCGGGATGGTACTTACGAGCAAATTTCCGGTATGCTTGCTTGACTTCAGCGTTAGTGGCTTTCTTTGTTAAACCGAGCGTCTTGTAGTAATCCTTAAATTGCATGCGTTTTCTATTTCAAAAGTCAGACCTTGAGATCATCACTATCAAGATAATGAGGCGCTTTCGTCAGATTTACAATAGAAGTATTTTCAACAAAGTTTCTGTGAGAGTGAGAACTGAGAAGCTTTCATCATTCCAGCTTTCTTGATATAGAGTAAGGCGAAGAGGTTACTTACTTCGGCAAGGAGGAACCAACTTGGCGCTTGGCGAAAGATTTTCTTCTCGATGGGGATTAATTTTGGCCGGTCTTGGTCTGGCCGTAGGTACTGGAAATTTATGGAGGTTTCCACGTATTGCGGCTGAAAATGGCGGAGCCGCGTTCCTGATTCCTTGGATACTTTTTCTTTTCATCTGGTCTCTTCCGTTAATGATTGCGGAATTCGCCATTGGCCGGGGTGCGAGAAGAGGCGTCGTGGGCTCTTTTGCAACTTTAATTGGTCCGCGATTTGCGTGGATGGGTGGTTTTATTGCCGTTACAACCACCATGATTATGTTCTATTACACGGTGGTAACGGGTTGGACACTAAAGTATTTTGTTCTGACACTAACCGGAGGTATTCAAGAGGTATCACCTGGTGGTTACTGGGAGATCTATAGCACGTCAGTGTGGCAGCCTATATTTTTCCATCTGGTGGCTGTTGGAATCGGAGCGTTCATTATTCAACGAGGAGTGGTCGCAGGCATCGAACGTGCGAATCGAATATTGATTCCGATTCTTTTCGTGTTGCTGTGTGTTGCGGTCGTTCGATCAGTTACGCTTCCAGGAGCCGAACGCGGTTTAGAGTTCCTGTTTAATCCTGATCTGTCAGCACTGAAAAGTTACAAAACGTGGCTTGAAGCCCTAACTCAGTCGGCCTGGTCCACTGGGGCAGGCTGGGGAATGATTCTGACTTACGCAACCTATATGCGGCGCAAAGATGACCTGGTGTTAAATGCAACGACCATAGGATTTGGCGACAATTCCGCCTCGCTCTTGGCTGGCATGGCAATAGTGCCGACTACGTTTGCGTTGTTGTCGAATGCAGAAGCTCTAGAGGTCATGGCATCAGGCAATGAAGGTTTAACCTTTATTTGGATTCCACAGCTGTTTAACCAAGTGCCTGGTGGAACGATCCTTCTACCGCTATTCTTTCTAGCACTCTTCTGTGCTGCGTTATCTTCTCTCATTGCCATGATAGAAATGGCAACTCGAATTTTAATGGATGCAGGTATCAAGCGACGGCGTGCGGTACGGCTCGTGGCGAGCGCGATCGCAATCTGTGGAATCCCGTCTGCTGTAAGTATGACTATTTTTGCAAACCAGGATTGGGTGTGGGGGGTCGCTCTCATGATCAGCGGACTATTTGTTGCGATTTTGGCGACAATATATGGACAAGAAAAGTTTCGCAACAAGTTAGTAAACGTGCCGGGTAACGATTTCAATCTTGGTAAGGGTTATAGCTGGATCCTGAAATATTTGGTTCCGGCTGAGTTCATGGCGATGTTTGGGTGGTGGATGTACCAGGCGGCAACGGTTGATGGATGGTGGGACCCGACCAATGCGCTAAGCGTAGGAACCTGTCTCCTCCAGTGGGGCATGGCCTTATCGGTTTTGATCTATTTCAACAAGCAAATCGCAACAGCTAGCTTACGTGGAGAGGCGGATGAAGCATGAGTGGGCGAACATGGATAATGATGTTGATTATGCTTGCAGTGAATTGGGGCGGGTTTCTCATCATGTTGATTTATGGCATTCGGCGAGAAAGACGCAAGATGCTGAGTGATGCAGGGAGCCTCGAAGAGGCCGAATAAAATCTGGCGAAGGCCGTCGCGCGCAGTCTCGAAAATCTAAAAGGTAGAGAGTAGCCTTCATTGCCCCAGTTTTATGTTGATGGCGGCAGACTTCGGATTTATTTAAGTCATCAGATAATTGAAATATGTTGACGAGATTGTGTACGCTATAGAAGAGGGAAAGAGCTTTTTCAGCTTGAAGTCGAAAGGAGACTTCTCCATGTATCCAGAGTTCATGATTGCGCCATTTCGCGCGGAGTTAACCCAGCTTGGGGTAAAAGAATGTCGTACCGGTGAAGCCGTCGATGCAGCAGTAACTAACACCGACGGTACAGTCATGGTGATTGTTAATTCGGTGTGCGGATGTGCCGCCGGAAGAGCTCGACCGGGTATCGCTCTAGCCTTACAGCATTCCGTGAAGCCGGAGTCTGTAGTCACAGTGTTTGCGGGTGCTGACATTGAGGCGACGGAACGGGCAAGAAAACACTTTTCTGGTTATGCGCCATCTTCACCCGCGGTAGCCCTCTTACGAAACGGTAAAGTCGTCTATATGTTAGAGCGTCATCAAATCGAGAATCAGGAAGCGCCGGAGATTGCCCAGCAATTAATGGCCGCATTCGACAAGCATTGTGCAAGTGTACCAGTGGTTTAAAGAGCGAGGCCTCTATCTAGCCCCATGAGCATTTGCCGTTTCAGTTGCAAGCGGAAGCGGAACGCCATGTTTGTAACGGGCACAGGTGGAGAGAACCATATCGGTCATCATGTTAATGAATGTAGGGTGATCGTTGGCCGTGCTAGCTCGCACCATCGGTAGTTTAAGGTTTTGACAGAGAGCAGCGACTTCAGTGTCAAGATCGTATAAGACCTCAACATGATCGGTGACGAATCCTATTGGGCATACGATGACTGCAGCCAGGCCCTTGGAATGTTCGGCGGTTAAATAATCTCGCACATCAGGTCCAAGCCAAGGGTCCTGTGGGTTGCCACTTCGACTTTGATATACCAGACTCCAGTCCTTTACATCAGCAGCCTCGGCAGTCTGAGTGCAAGATTCCAAAAGTTGAGACTCATAGCGTGAGGTATCCGCCAGTCGTGTTGGAATGCTATGAGCTGTGAAAACCACTCGGGCCGAGGTGGCTAGGCTGGACGGCAGTCGCTTTCTGGCGTCAAGCACTCTGGAAGCCATGCAGTTGATAAAATCGGGGTGGGTGTACCAGCTTGAAACATAGTGAACATTGAGATCGGCGAGACCACGTTGTTGTAATTGCAGTCTCGCATCGAGAATGTTCTGGCGATATTGTTCGCAACTTGAGTACGATGCGTGGCCAGCCATAATGAAACCTAGTGGTCTTCGAAGTCCAAGTTTCGACATATGACTCAGAGTATCAACGAGAAATGGATGCCAATTCCGCATTCCTACAAAGACGGGAATTTCGTTTCCTGAATGTTTTAAAGACTTCTCGAGCGCGGATGCCTGCATCTGTGTGAGTTTTGTGATGGGTGATATTCCATCGAACAGGTCGTAATGCTTGGCAACCTCTTGTACCCGAGTAGGTGGAACCTTGCGCCCTCGCAAGACGTTGTGAAGAAATGGAAGAACGTCATCTGGACCCTGGGGTCCTCCGAAGGCGATCAATAAGACGGCATCAAATGGGCGTATTTTTAACATTTTCCTAGTAGGATGATGCTAGCAGGCTTTAAGATTTTACACGCGCTTGAACCTGCACGCCACAATTCTAACAAGCCATAGGTTTCATTTTCTGGAGAAGGTGTCCGCGGATTGTCTGGCTGGGGTACAATCGAAGCATAGAGTGTAGTATTTAAATCCTACTCCTAGCCTTGTGACGCCCTGAGTAGATGTTCCAGATGTTTCAAGTTTGGTAATAGCAGGCCACATTAAATGCTAGGCTCTAAAGAGCGGAAGAATTGCGGATAGGGTTCGGGGCGTGGCTCAGCCTGGTAGAGCACTCCGTTCGGGACGGAGGGGTCGGAGGTTCAAATCCTCTCGCCCCGACCATGTTTGCAATATTACGGTTGAAGTGGTTCGCGTCGAAATTTAAACAAAATGTTCAGAACGTTAGCCGGGAATTTATTCATGGCTGATGTGTCTTCTGACCTAATCGTTAATTTGTGAAATGGGTTCCAAGATTCGAGTCTTGTCTGTGGTCGCGGCTCTCATGGTGGCATGCGATTCCGGGGTTGTTGGTCCGCCCTCACCACCCTTTACACCTGTTGCTGATGTCAAGCAGATTATGGAAATGGTCGTCGACCCAGCGGCTGAGGTCGTTTGGGAGTCTGTGGGTTACATTATTACTGCTGACGGCGAAGAGGAAGTGCTTCCGCGTAATGACGAAGAGTGGGCAGTTGTCAGAAATAGCGCAATGATTCTGGCTGAATCCGGAAATCTCTTAATGATTGGTGACCGGGCTAAAGGGGAAGGTCCTTGGATGATTATGTCACGGTCTTTGGTCGAAGCTGGTAAGGCGACCCTTCAGGCCGCCGAGGCTAAGGACGTAGAAGCGGTATTCGCAGTAGGGGAAAGACTTTATAACGCTTGTGAAACGTGCCACGTGCTTTATTGGTATGACGAAGACGGCCTGGCAATTCGAGGGATCGTCGACTAATAAAGGAGTAGTTTCTTATTAATAGAAGGCAATCCAACGTCCAGAGAAACCCACGCCGAACCAAAGCACGAGCGAGACAACAGCGATCGTCTTACCTTTAAATGGTTCCAATTGAATGTCTTCCAGCCGAAGTGCATTTCTTCGCACGGTGAATGTGAAAAGGATGGCGACGGCAAGGAAACGCATTTTCCACCAAAAAGGTGGACTGAAATAGATTTTCAGTGTTTCTGACGAGGTGAGTAGTAATCCGGTAACAAGCATCATCAGTAGACTTCCTATCAACCAAGGATAGGCCTGTCTTGATAGGTAAATAACTGGGTGACGTTTAAGGCCAAGTCCCAATAATCGTAAATCAACAACGATTAGAGAACCTCCAAGCATCGCGAGCGCGAGGAGGTGGGTGCATTGAATGACCGGGAACAACCACATCGAATCACGAATGGTTAACCCGATGTCTGTTGAACCAATCCATTCAAAAAGAGGTAGGAGAGTCATATCTAAAGACTATTCTCTTAATTGAACCAGTTGAATGCTTGCAGGCGACCGGATACAAGTACTACGGTCCACAGCGTCAATGAGACACAACCAGCTAGACGGGCCCGAAACGGAACAATTTGGAGAGAATCCCAGGTTGTTGCTTTTCTGTAGATCGCTGCATGAAACAAGCATGCGTTAATGCCGGCAAGAAGCAGCGCGACCATTTTAATCTGAAAAAAGACATTTTGAGCTGCTTTTAGTGGGGTGGCATAAAAGAGCAACAGGCCACTAGTAACCATTAGAAAAAAACCAACCAAAGCCCAAGGAATTAACTTGGCAGTTACCTCTGAAATTAACACGTTACGGAAGCGGACCCCGATCAGGCGCAGATCGACAATTGCAATTAAACCGACCGACAGGCACAGTGCTAACACGTGGGTTGTCAGTATGAGGGGATAGAGCATCAGCGACTCGCGAATCGCTGTGCTCCAGTAGGTATTTTGAAGCCACTCGAAGAATTCAAGTGGTGACATATTAGCTCGCTAGTGTTAATTCTTACAGTTATAGAATACGGTGGGCCACCGCAGAGTTAAGGAAAATATTTCTAAGTGTACAGCTTTTTGTTTCGTTCCAGTTTAAACAATTCTGTGTATTGTAGGAGTGCTTAATTAGGATGCACTCAGGTATAATTTGCGTCTTTAGCCATTAACGGAGGGTACATGCTTAAAGCTCGACGTTATCATATTTGTGGTCAGGTCCAAGATGTCGGATTTCGAATGTTTGCCGAAGAAACTGCTTTACGAGAAGGTTTACAAGGTTTCGTTGCGAACTGCTCTGATGGCAGTGTGGAAGCTGAAGTTGAGGGAGAAGATGCATCGATTGAGAGATTTGAACGAGCTATTCGAGTAGGACCACCAGGAGCCAATGTGGAATCGGTTAATGTGGACGAGCGACCGCCGACTGGAAGGGCCGATGGATTTTCAATTACGCCAGGTAATACATGGAAACTTTAAAATCATATATACGCAACGTGCCAGATTTTCCAAAACCTGGAATTCTTTTTTATGATATTACGACTCTCTTACGCGATCCTATTGGTTTTCGAGAATCTCTTGACAGTTTGGCAACACCGTTTGCAAATGAATCCATCGACCTAGTTGTAGGGGTTGAAAGTAGAGGCTTTATTTTTGGTGCAGCTGTAGCAGATCGGTTGGGGGCCGGATTTGTTCCGATTCGAAAGCCAAACAAGCTTCCCTCTGCGACTATCCAAACGAGTTACGAACTTGAATATGGTGAGGGTAGTTTAGAAATTCATGACGATGCGATAGACAAAGGACAAAAGGTCCTCATTGTTGATGATTTATTGGCCACTGGAGGGACGGGACAGGCGGCCGTGCAGCTCATAAAAAAGTTGGGTGGTATTGTGCAAGGTGTAGTCTTCCTGATTGAATTGGAAGGGTTAAAGGGACGTTCGAAATTACTTGATGAAAACATTGTGTCAATTTTAAAGTATTAGTGAAGTTGGCGAGCTGTTGACTACCCGTCGTTCTAGAAAACACTGCAGATAATATGCGCGTGTAGCTCAGCTGGATAGAGCAGCCGCCTCCTAAGCGGCAGGCCCCCGGTTCGAATCCGGGCACGCGCACCAGTTCCCAGATATTTCAATACAGGCGTAAATGGATTATTAGATGTTCGGTATAATGTTACTGATAGCAGCATTCGTACAGGGAAATATAGAAGGAACATTATGAAGCGGTCAGACAGACGTCACCTTAAAGAAAACGCGCTGGCAACTGTTCTTGTGGGTTTAGATAAGAGGTTTAGAGGGCATGGCCGAGCACTTTTGTTCTTCGGGTTGGTAGTTTTAGTGGGATTTGGCGTCATCGTGAAGTATTTAGATCGACAGACTGAGAAAGAGTTCGCCGGCACACAAATGTTAGCGGAGGCGATGATTACAGCGACAGCACCCATTGTGTTACCGCCAGACACCTCAAGCGCTGATGGTTCAGGTGCCTTGCCACCTCCGGCATCCTTCCAGCCGGGAAGTTATACTTCCGGAGCGAGAAGGGCTGAGGTGGCACTTCAGCAATTTATCGAAACAGCAGAATCCCACCCAGCCAACCAAGCCGGATTAGTCGCGCGGTATTATGCTGCAACGACGGCTTCCAGTTTGGGTCAACGAGAAGAAGCTATCCAACACTATCAAATGGTGATCGACTCAGAAGGTAATGGCATTTATGGTGAGATGGCTCAACTGGGCATGGCTGCGGCTCAAATGCATTCAGGGAGATATGCCGAGGCGACTGAAATATTTGAAGCGAGTTCAGAACAGGTTGAATGGGACATTCCAGTTGATGGGGTGTTGTTTGAGTTAGGAAAAACTTATCTACTCTCCGGTCAATCTGATCAGGCTCAGGCAACCTTCACGCGGATCATTGCCGAATTTCCAGAGTCGCTGTTTCAAATCGATGCTCAGACCGAGCTCGACAAACTCGGTTCATCTGAGAACGAATAGACGTGAACTACCTAATCCAGGTGAGCGAATTTGTAGGTTAAAAGTTTATAAACGAGTTTTGCGCATAGAAAATTTGGATGAATTATTCCAGGAATTGGGCATAACTCAACGACGTCACAAGCGATCACTTCCCGCTGGCTAAACACCGCACGTAAGAGTCCAAGAAGTTCCATCCACGAGAGACCGCCTGGTTCAGGTGTCCCAATGGCTGGCATGATTCCAGGCTCCAGGCCATCACAATCAACGGTGATGTAAACATGTTGTCCTAATGATTTCACAACATCGTTCATCCAATCCGTTCGCTGGCGCATATTTACATCAAAAAAAATGGTCGTATTAAGCGAAGAAGCTATCTCTGCTTCTTCTTGCGACATACTTCGAATTCCTACTTGGGTGCATTTTGCATATTCCAGCGAGCGACGCATTGCGCAGGCATGACTCAATCGCGATCCCATATAGGATTCTCTTAAGTCAGCATGGGCATCGATTTGGAGAATGGACAAATCTTGATAATGAGCAGTCGTGGCGGCTACTAGCGCCGGTGTAATGGAGTGTTCACCACCGAGACCCACGAGGAATTTCTCCTTCTCTAATATTGCTGACGCAACGTTAGTGATTTCGTCTAGCGCGGCTTGCATATCATCATGAGGGAGTTTCATTCCTGGTAGACTGCAGAGTCCAACAGAAGAAACATCGACCTTGAGTTCTTCATCCCAAAGTTCTAGTTGGGATGATGCATGAAGGATTTCACGCGGGCCATTTTTAGTTCCTTGCACGTACGAAGTCGTGCGTTCTAAAGGTATGGGTAGAATCGCAGCCCTTGCTGTCTCAAACTCTGAGGGCTCGGCTTCTTCACCGCCGAAGACCAAAAGTTTTTGTTGATCGTACTGGAAAGGCAGCATCATCGCGGCTCGCTATATTGGCCATCTGCAACGGGTACACCATTAATAGTGATCGTTTGTCCCGAAACGTCAAAGGCCGGGAAAGTTCTGACATCCAAAACATTCTGTGTTGAGGTTGCTAGGGCGGAGACTATAAGTGGTAAGGCTACGGTGGCATCGGTATTAACAGTTACATGAGCAGCATCGGCTGCCACTTTCCCCCAACTCTGTGCTTCGTTGAGAGTTGATCCGGATGCGCCACCAAAATGTGGAACATCAGTGACGATTTGCACGGCGTACGCGTGACCTTCAAGCCCAGCACTAAAGAATTCTGCTTGCACGCAAGCCTGGTTAATAAAGTTTTTTGGTGTGCCTCCTCCGAGTACGACCGAGGCGGTCCGTCGCAGGTGGATTACGAGATTCGACGATTCAATAATGTCGCCTACCACGTCAAGTTGCCCGGTCGATTTTTCTTTGTGCCTGGCTTGTGATATTCCCATCCCGATAGATGAGTCCGCTATGGCTGGGCAGAAAATTGGAACATTCGCCTGATAGGCTGCTGTGAGGATTCCGTCCTCGCCAGTTTGATTCCAGAGATGTTCTCCAAGCAGATAGAGAAACTCTCGGCTGGTATAAGGTCTGGGCTGCAGGGTGCGAGTAAAGTCCGCAATCCATTCGTCATTTTCGATAAATTCATCTTCGTCGACTAGTGTGTCGTACACACGATCAATATGAGCAGCCTGAAGTGCCACGTCATCATCTTGAGGGGAACCAATAAAATGGCGCCGGCCCCTGCATTCGTGAAGGTCATGATAAAGATTAGCGCCAGTAGAAACCACACAATCCACATATCTATTACGAATAAGATATGCGAGGATTAAGCGCAATCCTCCCGCACTAAGCGCACCAGCGATGCCAAGAAAAATCAGACATTTATCCGAAAGCATCTTCTGCCACACTTGATGAGCAGTTCCGAGATTGCGCCCTTGGAATGAGATTCGCTCCATTCGCTTAAGGACTTCCTCGGTGGTGAGATTCGCATCAACCGTAAAAGGTGTGATTGGCGTATGGAGGAAGCGAGTCTTGTCGTGCATTTCGATTTAGTTTAGCAGGCTATCACGCTCAATGGTGGTGTAAACATTTTGACCAGGAGTCAGCCCTTCGTGTCTTTCTTTAGTTTGGTTAAAATCGTAAGGGCATCCAGTGGGGTGACCTGATCTAAATCAATTTCGCGAAGCTTTTGTTCGAATTTGTCGATTGGCTTTACGTCTCGAAACAGGCCTAGTTGCGCTTCGTGTGCATCTTGGGTGTCGCTCAAAGCTGGTCGTCCAGAACGTTTGAGTTCATCGGTTTCAAGACTAGTGAGAACCTCTCGGGCCCGCTTAACCACCGAATCTGGTAACCCTGCTAATTTCGCAACTTGAATACCGTAACTGCGATCAGATCGTCCCTTAAGAACCTTTCTAAGAAAAGTTAGTTCGTCTTTATATTCTCTCGCTTCAACGTGATAATTAACGACGCCAGGCAGCGCATCGGCTAAATCTGTTAGTTCGTGATAGTGAGTTGCGAACAAGGTGCTCGGGCGAATAGATGAATGCGTAGCGAGGTATTCCACCACCGCCCATGCGATGCTGAGTCCGTCAAACGTCGACGTGCCACGACCGACTTCATCAAGCAAAACCAGACTGCGTGACGTTGCCGTGTGCAGAATATTGGCGGTTTCCTCCATTTCCACCATGAACGTAGATTGACCTTGCGAGATATTGTCTGAGGCGCCAACCCGCGCAAATATCCGGTCCACTATGGAAAGTTGTGCCTGTCTGGCAGGCACAAATGACCCTGCTTGTGCGAGTATTGGTAGGAGAGCCGTCTGCCGCAAAAAGGTTGATTTCCCGCCCATATTTGGTCCGGTCAAGATGATGAGTTGGTGTGTGGTGTCGTTTAGTAATACGTCATTTGGAACAAATTCGATTGAGCGAAGCCGTTCGACCATTGGATGGCGAACCTCCAAAGCCTCAAAATCACCGATCTCTTTAATTTGAGGTTTCGTGTAGTCGAGCACCGTTGCTGTTTCTGCGAAGGCCGCAAGGGTATCTAATTTTGCGAGTGCATTAGCGGTATCCTGTATTCGCGGTGCTTCGGAAGCGACAGATTTTAGTAAATCTTCATACAGTGCGGCTTCTCGATCCGTGATCTGTTCGTCAGCGCCGAGAACCTTGTTCTCGTATTCCTTTAAAGCGGGCGTGATATAACGTTCGCCATTCGCGATCGTTTGTTTGCGGTGGTAGTCGGCCGGCACCGCGTTAAGATTGGCTTTGGACACTTCGATGTAATAACCGAATACTCGGTTGTATTTAATCTTGAGCGTAGAAATTCCGGTGCGGGTACGTTCCGCCTGCTCCATGGCCGCGATGTTTTGACGCCCGCTTTGACTTATCGTCCGTAGTGCATCGAGATCCTTGTCGACACCAATACGAATTACATTTCCATCGCGGACTTGGAGTGGAGGGTCATCAGCGATCGTTGAACCGATCACCGTGCGAATATCTGTGAGATCGTCAAGCTCTTCGAGAAGACATTG
>Ga0310124_10002893_pt1 | contig 11701 bp, 13 predicted proteins | sample CB11b_AW_Bot5_MG_FD_203507 | JGI IMG/M metagenome (GOLD analysis project Ga0310124, IMG submission 203507) | Marine microbial communities from Western Arctic Ocean, Canada - CB11b_AW_Bot5 | ecosystem: Environmental > Aquatic > Marine > Oceanic | place: Canada: Western Arctic Ocean | collected...
TACTTCCATTTTTCAAACTCCTCGCGCGACAGATCTTCGTGCACCACCACGTTGAACCCGCCCACCTGAAACCGGGTGTCCTGCTCTCCCTCCCGGGCGATGGGGATCCCCATCACGTCCCGATAAAAGCGGACGGAGCGTTTCAGATCCTTGACGAAAAGGAAAATCGTTGAGATTCCGGTGATCATGATTCCGGTCCCTTTCGGAGATTCACCCCTTCCCGGGGTGCCGGATGTTCTGGAGGTTGTCGAAAAGGTTATGCCAATCCGCTCTTTCTCGCCAGAAACAGGAGATGGCCTTTCCTTGTGATCTCTTTGCCCCCGCCGCGGAGGTGGGCGCGCAGGCCTTCTTCTCTCCGGCCCCTTCGCTTGAGCGCGTCTCCCCCCCCGTCCCCGAGCAGGACCCCCTCGGCCTCTTCCGGGGAGCGGAAGACCAGGACCTCCTCCTCCACCCGGCCGTGGATGATTTCAAACCCGGCCTTCTCCAGCCCGCGGGTCAACGAGTCCTCCGTATAGGCAAACCTTGAAGGGATCCCGGTCTCCTTCCATTGATTCCTGTGGAGCGCGACCGCCGCGAAGATCGCCCCGGGGGCCAGGGCGCGGCCCGCCCGCTCGATCATGGCGTCGGACATGCACAGGTGCGCGGTCAGGGTGTCGGGCCGTCCGCCCCAGCGGGCGTCGTCGTATTCCACCGCCTCCACATCGGCGACGACGAACCGCAGGTTGGAGACCCCCTCGGCCTCCGCCCGCCCGCCCGCCCGCTGAATCGCCTCCGCGTCCCGGTCGAGCCCCGCGACTTCCGCCGCATGGGGCGCCAGGGCGAAGGCGAGCCTTCCGTCCCCGCAGCCCAGGTCGAGGACCCGCCCGGCCTTCGTGACCGTTTCCAGGAGCCAACGCAGGAAGACGGGGCTAACGTCCGCGTGCCGCATCGGGCTCCGCGGAGCCGGGTCGTAAGAAATTATTCTCGCGTCCCGCTCGAAGCGATCACCGTCCGCGGTCACCCGGCGAGGCCCAGGCTCTCGGCTTCCTCTTGCATGGCGTCCAGGACGACCTGGAGGTGTTCATCCAGGGGGACGCTCAGGTCCGCCGCGGCCTCTTCGATCTGCGCCCGGTCGACGCCCTTGGCGAACGCCTTGTCCTTCCACTTCTTCTTGACGGACTTGATCTTCATGTCCGAAATGTCCCGGGTCGGGCGCACCAGGACGCAGGCCGTGATGAGGCCGACCAGCTCGTCGACCGCGAAGAGCGCCTTGGCCATGTTCGACGTCCGGGGGACGTTCAGGTATTCAGCGTGTCCCTTGATCGCCTCCAGCCCGTCTTCCGGAAACCCTTTTTCCTCCAGGACTTTGACGCCCACAAGGGGGTGTTCGTCCAGGGAGGGGTGTTTCTCGTAATCCAGGTCGTGGACAAGGCCGACCACCCCCCAGAACTCCTCGTCCTCCCCGAATCTCCGGGCGTAGGCCCGCATCGCGGCCTCGACGGCGAGGGCGTGCCTGCGGAGGCTCTCGGTTTGCGTCCACTCGTGAAGGAGGCTTTCCGCCTCGATTCGCGTCATCATCGCTTGCTGCCTCCCCGGAAGAGGTCCTCATCCTTGGGCCGAAAGAGCGCCCGGGCTCCCGCGTCGCTTTTTTCAAATTCCACCCCCCGGATCAGGACCGCCGGCCGTCCCTCGCCCGCCTGCCCCATCAGCAGAGAGGCCGCCGCCGCCGCTTCATCCGCCTGGGCCACGAGGGTCATCTGGAGCGTTCTGCCGAAGAGGTCCGCGTCGCCGCGGCGGTCGACGATGGGCTCGATTCCGGCCGCCCCGATGGCTACCCCCGCGACCCCGCGCCGGAACGGCCGCCCATGGGTGTCGCTGATGATCACCGCCACCTCCGTTGCCGTCTTTTCGCGGATCGCGTCGCGCAGCTTCCGGGCTGAGGCGTCCGCGTCTTCCGGCAGGAGGATGACGACGTCCTCCCCTTCTGGGCCGCTGAACACGTTGGAGCGGTCCACGCCGGCGTTGGCGCAGACGACGCCCGTGCGATGCTCCGTCACCAGGGCCGCCCGCGAGGCCAGCACCACTTCGTTGGATTCGCCCAGAATGACCTCGACCAGCCGGGGGTCCCGGTCCGTCAAATCGGCGATGTCCCGGGCCCGAGGCGTCGGAGCCACTTCGGACAGGACGCGGACCCGCCCTTCGGCCTTGGAGACGATTTTCTGGGCCACCGCCAGGATGTCTCCCGGTTGGAATTCCATCCCGCCCGCCCGCGCGGCCCGGCAGAGGATTCCCGCCAGGTCGTCGCCCGGCTTGATTTCTGGAATGTCGGGCAGCGCCCGGCATTGATAACCGTTCACGGCGAGACCACCGGACCCGACGCGAGGATTTTCGAGAGCCCGCTCAGGGTCTTGGGGTCCAAAGCGCCGCGCAGGGATTCCAGGTCTTCCGGAAGGTCGATGTCCAGGCCCAGAGCGGCCGAGCGATGCTCCAGGAAGGGCACGCCGCTTGCGGCGGCCCGCGCCCGGTGGCCGTTGAAGCTGTCCGGTCCGAAGGCCGGACTCAAAACGTCCGGCGGATGGAGGAGCAGGGCGTTGGTCCCCTCGCCGCGATGCGAAGGGGCCGCCACGACGCATCGTGCGTCCGTCCCGAGGAGAGCGGCCATCGCGTCCACGTCTTCGGGCTTCAGGAGGGGAAGGTCCGCGGGGATGATCAGGATGGCTTTCGGCGGCGGCCCCGACGCGGCGGCCGGGCGGCCCGGAGAATCACGGAACGCCGAGACGGCCTCGCGGAGGGCGCCGTTCAGGTCTCCGGATTCTTCGAAGAAAGAATCCGCGCCGAGCGTCTGCGCCGCCGACCGGGCATCGACGTCTTTGGAAATCAGGATGGTGCGCTCCACGGATTCGGCCTCGGCCAGGGACCGGAGGACCCGTCTCATCATCCAGAAGGAGAGGCGCCCCCGGGCGTCTTCGTCCAGGACCGCGGACAGGCGCTTTTTTCCAGCCCGGAATCCTTTGAGCGGAACGAGCGCGATCATGGGGAGGTTGGCCCTTTATGTGCGGGATGCCCGGAAAATTTCGTCCGAAAATTCAAGGACTTCGCGGCCCAGCCGAATCTTGTCTTCCAGCGTGTTCATGACTGTGTTCGTGATCCGGACGCGGAGGCTCATCTTCTCCACGCGCGCGGCTTCGCCCCGGTCCACTTCGTCTAGCACGAAGCCATCGAGCAAGTCAACGTAACGCCGGGCCACGCCGGAAGCCGACGGTTTCTCGCCCAGCTCCTTCATCATTTTCGCCGCCGGACCCTTGAGGGCGCGCCCGCCCACGATGGGACTCACGGCCACCTTCGGGCCGGGGGAGGACCGGATGGCGTCGGCCATGCCCGGCAGCTCCAGGATCGGCCTCAGGCTCACGAAGGGGTTGGACGGGCAGAATATGACGGCCCGGGCCCGGGCCAGGGCCGAAAGCGCCGCCTCGGTGGGCCCGGCGTCCTCGATCCCCTCGAAACGAATCCCGGTGATCGGCGTTTCCGCCCGCCGGGCCACGAAATAGTCCTGGAACTCCAGCTCGCCTTCCGGCGTGAGGACGCGCGTTCGGACAGGGGCGTCCGTCATGGGCAGGACGGCGCTTCGGACCCCCAGGGCGCGGCAGAGGATCTCCGTGACTTCCGTCAGTGATTTACCCTGATCGAGGAGCGCGCGGCGCAGCAGGTGGGCGCCCAGGTCTCGGTCGCCCAGACGGAACCAGGCGGGATAGCCGTAGCGCTCGAGCATATCGAGGGCGTGGGTCGTATCGCCCGCCACGCCCCAGCCCGGGCCTGGGTCCGCCAGGCCCGCCAGGGTGTACATGACCGTGTCGATGTCCGGAGAGACGTGGAGGCCGTAAAGCGTGAGATCGTCGGCGGTGTTGACGACGGCCGCGACCTTTTCCGGCGGGGCCGCGCGGGCGAGTCCCAGGACCAGCTTCGCCCCACCGACGCCCCCCGCGAGCGCAACGATCAGGTCATTCATTCAGCGGTGCAGGACCGTCAGCGCGTAGGCGGGCCTCTCCGGGGGTTCTTCCCGCGGGGGCCGGCCCAGGGCGACGAGCATATGGGGATGAAAGTCCGCGGGCAGGTCCAGGATCGATCGGACCAGGTCGGGACAAAAGAGCGGTGCGCACACCCAACAGGCGGCGATGTTTCGCGCGTGGGCGGCCAGAAGAACGTTCTGAAGGGCGGCGCCCAGGCTTTGGGTCGCCATGGTTTCCTCGGCGGTCCGCCGGAAGGCGTCTGGGTATCGGTCCAGGTCTTCTTTGTACAGACACGGGATCAACAGGGCGCTGGCGGGAAGGAGCAGGTCGAGGGATTTTTGTATCCGGGCGCGGATGCGATCTTCGGAGAGGATGCTGTCGTTCCGGAGGTCGGATTCAAAGGCGGAGGCCATCCGGTGAACCAGCCGCTCTTTGATCTCGGGGGTTGAAACAATGACGAATCGCCAAGGGCGGGTCTTGTGAGGGGAGGGTGCCCACCCGGCGGCCTGGACGACAAGGTCCACCTCTTCGGGCGGTACGCTCCCCGGACCGAACTGCCGTCGGGAGCGGCGCGACTCCAGGAATTGAAGATAGACGTCCCCGTCCCGAGACTCAGGCATCGACGGCACCCGGCAGACCCCTTCTGGCTCAAGTCATCCGTTCGAGGGGACGGGCTCCAACGAAGGGCGCTTTTCGTACACCGTCGTCCGCTCGACGGGGGTCCGGCCGTTTTTCAGGATGATCTCGCGGAGCTGCTCGACCGAGGCGCGATCTCCCCACTCCGATCCGGACATGTTGGAGATCTTCTCCTCCATCAGCGTCCCCCCCACGTCGTTGCAGCCGACCCGCAGGGCCTCGCCGGCGGCGGACAGGCCGATCTTCGGCCAGCTCGATTGGATGTTGAAAATCGTCTCGCGGAAATAAATCCGGCTGACGGCGTAAAGCTTGAAGACCTCTTCATTGGGGATCATTCTCTGGATGTTGTACTTCCGGCCGAGCGCGTTGTCGTAAGGAATGAATGGCAGCGGAACGAACTCGGTGAACCCCCCCGTGTCCTTCTGGATGTCGCGGATGACATCGAGGTGCTCCCCGACCTCCTCGGTGGACTCCACGTGGCCGAACATGATGGTGGATGTCGCCGGGATCCCCTGGCGCTGGACCTCTTTGATGATCTCCACCCAGCGCCCGGTCGTCAGCTTCTCGGGGCAGATGATCCGGCGCACCCGCTCGACGAGGATTTCCGCGGCGGTCCCGGGCGTGCTGCCGAGTCCGGAGTCTTTCAGGATGGCGATGACCTCGGCGGGGGCCTTGCCCGACAATTCGGTCATGTAATTGATCTCTTCGCTCGAATAGGCGTGGATGTGGATGTCGGGGGCGACGCGCTTCACCCGCTTGAGGAGGTCCGCGTAGTAATCCAGCGTGACGAACGGGTGAAGACCGCCCTGGATGCAGACCTCGGTGGCCCCGAAGGCGACGGCTTCGATGACCTTCCGCTCGATTTCCTCATCGCTGATGAAATACGCCCCTTCCTGCCCCGCCTTCCGCGAAAAGCCGCAAAATTCGCAGCTGCCCACGCAGATGTTGGTGAAGTTCATGTTCCGGTTGACGACGTAGGTGGCCTCGTCCCCGTTGATCTCCGCTCGAAGGGCGTCCGCGAAATCGAAAAGCCGCCGGGTCTGTTCGGGGTCTTTCGAATTCAACAGGGCCGCCGCGTCCTGGGGGCCGATCTCCCGTCCGCGCTCGGCCTTCCGAAAGGCTTCGGCAAATGTAGGCATCTTGTGTTGTCCTCAGCAGAAAAGCGCAGGCCGAATGGAGGCCATCACGGCGCCAACGATGGGTGAGTGCCACCCGCGATCGACGAACTCATCATACACGGGCAATCGAAGCTCCAGGTCGATGTCGAACTCGGCGAGATGTCTGCGCAGCCCTTCCGTGTCCGGCCAGGGGTGATTGGGATTGATCAGATCCGGCTCGTCCGAAAGCCCGCCGATGTCGTCGGCGCCCGCTTCCACGGCTTCCAGGACGTGCGGAATCAGGTTGGGCGGAATCTGGATGTGGACGTCATCAGGGAGAATCGCCCGGGTCTCGCGGACCATCTCCAACGTTTCGGCTATCGAGGGCTCGGGCCAGCCCGCCATCGGCGTTCCCTCCTGGACGTTGAGGGGCTGGACGATGACCTCCATCAGGTGCCCGTAGGTTTCATGGAGCCCGGCCAAGGCCTCGAGGGTGTCGGTCCGATCCCGCCGGCTCTCGCCGATGCCGAACAGGATCCCCGACGTGAAGGGGATCCGGAGCTCGCCGGCCGCCCGGACGGTCTCCAGCCTCAGGCCGGCCGCCTTGGTGGGCGCGAACTTGTGGGCGATCCCCGCCTCGACGGCCGGGCTCAGCGACTCCAGCATCACGCCCATCGAAGCGTTTACGTCTTTCAGCCGGGCCAGCTCGTCCAACGTCAGGGTCCCGATGTTGGTGTGAGGAAGAAGCCCTTCTTCCAGAAGGATTTCGCAGGCCCTGCGGGTGTAATCCACGTACGTGGGAAACCCCCACGCATTCAACTCTGCCCGCATCCCGGGGTGGTCGTCCGGCCGCTCGCCCGTCATCACGAGCGCCTCGACGGCGCCCTTCGCGGTTTCCCGCCGGGCGGCTTCCCGGATCTGTTCCTGGGTCATCAGGACGGGTTGATTGGAGCGGAAAGAACAATAACCGCAGTGGTTCCGGCACCAGTAGGTGATGGGAAGGGTGAAATTTCGGGAATAGGTCACCGTCTTCACGTAACGCGTTCCTTATCGTGTCCATCAATACAGCCATTCTAACACATCAGGGCCACAAGAGATTTCTCGTCCGGCCGGGTGTCAGACAGGATCAGCGGGCGCGCTGTCCCCGGGTCCCCGGGTTGGGGAACGGCTGGGTCCGGCGCGCTGGTCATCAGGAAATCGTATGGGCCTCTTCAAACGCCGCAATCTTGGATTCGTGTTGCAAGGTCAAGGCGATGTCGTCCAGGCCTTCGAGCAGACACTTTTTGGAGAAAGGATCGATATCGAAATGGTGCGCTTCTCCTTCTACCGTCGTGATCGTCTGCCCTTCCAAATCGACGGACAGGGCACCGCCGGGCGCCGCTTCGAACCGGGCGGAGAGGTTGTTGACGATTCCTTTATCCAAAACGACGGGGAGGAGACCGTTTTTCAAGCAGTTGTTATAAAAGATGTCCGCGAAGGAGGGGGCGATGACCACCCGGAATCCGGCCTGCTGGATGGCCCAGGGGGCGTGCTCCCGGGAGCTTCCGCAGCCGAAGTTGCTCCCGGTCAGAAGGATCTCGGACCCTTCATAGGCAGGGTCGTTCATGATGAAGTCCGGTTTTGGCTCGCCCTCGGGCGTGAAACGCCAGTCAACGAAAAGAAACTCGCCGAATCCCGTCTTTTCGATCCGTTTCAGGAACTGTTTCGGAATGATCTGATCGGTGTCCACGTCCGCCCGATTGAGCGGCAGGACCTTTCCGGTGAAACGCTTGAATGGCTCCATGGGTCTATCAACTCCACTCCCGGATGTCTACGAAATGACCTTCGATGGCCGCGGCGGCGGCCATCGCCGGACTGACCAGGTGTGTGCGTCCGTCCCGGCCCTGGCGTCCTTCGAAGTTCCGGTTCGACGTGCTGGCGCACCGTTCTTTCGGATTGAGAACGTCCTCGTTCATGCCCAGGCACATGCTGCACCCGGACTCCCGCCACTCGAAGCCGGCCTCGGTGAAGATGCGGTCCAGCCCCCGTTCCTCGGCGGCCCGCTTCACCGATTGGGAGCCGGGGACAACCATGGCGCCCACGTTGGAATGGACCTTTTTCCCTTTGACGATTTTGGCGGCTTCCGTCAGATCCAGAAGCCGGGAGTTCGTGCAGGAGCCGATGAAGACCCGGTCGATCAGAATGTCCGCAATCGGCGTGCCGGCTTCCAGACCCATGTATTTCAGGGCGCGCCCGGCCGCCTGGCGGTCGGCCTCGTTATCCATGTCGCGCGGATTGGGGACTTCGCCCGTGACGTCCGTGACCATGCCGGGGTTCGTGCCCCATGTGACCTGGGGGGCGATTTCGGCCGCGTCCATCACAACCTCCCGGTCGAATTGCGCGCCGTCATCGCTCGGAAGGGTTCGCCAGAACTCGACCCGACTCTGAAACGCTTTGCCCTTGGGGACGTGCCGCCGCCCCTCCAGGAAGGCGAAGGTCACTTCGTCCGGGGCGATCATGCCGGCCCGGGCGCCCGCCTCGATGGACATGTTGCACACCGTCATTCGCTCTTCCATGGACAAAGCCTCAATGGCCTCGCCCCGGTACTCGATGACGTGTCCCACGCCGCCGCTGACGCCGATCCGGCCGATAATGGAGAGGATGATGTCTTTCGCGGTGACGCCGAAGCCGCAGCGGCCGTTCACCGTGACGGCGAGGATTTTCGGCTTGGATTGCAACAGGCACTGGGTCGCCAGGACGTGCTCCACCTCGCTCGTGCCGACACCGATGGCCAGGGCCCCGACGGCCCCGTGCGTCGCGGTGTGGCTGTCCCCGCAAACGATGGTCTTGCCGGGCTGCGTGATTCCAAGCTCGGGTCCGATGACGTGGACGATCCCCTGGTCGGGACTGTCCAGGTCGAACAGTGTGACGCCGAACTCCCGGCAGTTTTCCGCCAACGTATCCACTTGCCGCTTCGAGATCGGATCGACGATGGGCAGGCTGCGGTCGGTCGTGGGGACGTTGTGGTCCATCGTTGCGAAGGTCAGATCCGGCCGGCGGACCTTCCGGCCCGCCATGCGCAGACCCGCGAAGGCCTGAGGGCTCGTGACTTCATGAACCAAATGACAATCCACATAAAGAACCGCTGGTTGACCCTGCTCCTGATGCACCACATGTGCATCCCAGACCTTCTCAAAAAGTGTGCGAGGCGCCATGATTCTCCTTTGCCCCCTTACCCCCCGGGTGCGGGAAAACCCGCCCTTTAGGCCGCGTTTGCTTCAACCCCAGGGCGAGATGGATTTTCAAATGGAAACGGATTCCGGGACGGTTATGTCTACCTAGGGTATAACCGCCTGACGTACAAATCAAGTTAGTCCATGCTCCTTCGCATGGGGCCTATTGTCTTTGCCGGATTGTTGGATGGTCCGCTGGAGAGCGCATACTCCTTACCGGAACCGTTTCCGGCCGGCCGTATTCGTTTGATAGATTCTGTTGATTTGAATCATCATCCCCGGGAAGGCCCGCGATCGGGTTCAGTGTGATTCTGTGTTTCGGGGTTCACGCGTTTGAACCGGCGCATTCCATCCGGTTGCCCTTTCGATATTTCGATCCAAAACCGGTTTCATTTCAGCGGATGATTGCGGAGAAATAAAAACTTGGGTCGGTTGAATCCCGAAGTCCTTGACTCAATGCATAATAAATATAATAATAATGTATTAAACATTATTGTGGCCGCATTCACCTAGGGAGGTCAAGATGGCCAAAGCATCAATTAGCAACATTATCAAGAAACACCTTTCCGAGATAGGAAAGCAAATCAGTAAGCATGAAAAGGCGCTCGGGGCACTGAAGCTACAGGAGAAAAACATCAAGGAAGCCGCCCGGCTGTTGGGCGAAAAGACCGTGTCGACCCGAGGCCGGCCCACGGCGGGGCGCAAGCCGAAAGCCGGGTCCCCGGGCCGCCCGGCGACACGAAAGAGACGCCGGAGAACCGATTGGGACGCCATCGCCAAGGCCCTTCCATCCGCCTTTACCATGGATGAGCTGGCCAAAACCTCGGGCGCGCGGGGGAAAAGCCGCGCCTATCTTCACCAAATCATCAATCGATGGAAAAAAGCAGGGGTGATTAAGTCCGCGGGAAGAGCCAAGTACCAGCGGGTGTAGACTGGTTCATTGGGTTCGGGCGGTTTGCCGGGGTGATTGGGCGGGCGACGCCACTCGGGATGTCGTGGTGTCACCGCGGGCCTCTCCATCTTTATAAATCCCTGATTTTTTAACGGGATTCGCGCCAACGGTTGCGCGGGCGGAATCCATTCTCCGCTTTCGGCGGCAGACCACCTTTGCGTCGGCGTATTTCACCCGACGGGCGAAATCCTCGAACCTTCGGAGAACCGTTTCACCCTTGGAGCTGCGATGGCAGAGAGCCCCGGCGGAGATCCTTTACGGAAGAGGTTCAGCCGAGTTTCTCAAGGGCGTTCGCCGGGGCAGGACGGCGCTGATCGCCGATCGCGCCCTCCTGCCCTTCGGCCCGCTCGGACAGATCAACGACTGGCTGAGGGCCAACGGGCACCCCTTGACCCGGATCGAGTTTCACGCCCGGCCCCAAGAACCCTCCACCCGCACAGCGGAGGAGGCCGCCGGACGGCTCCGAGATTTCGAGCCGGACTTGGTGGTGGCCGTGGGCGGCGGATCGACCCTTGAGCTGGCCAAGGCGGCTTGGTCTCTTTATGAACACCCGCGCCTCGACGCCCCCGCGCTTCTGCGGGCCCCGGCCCTCCCGGCGCTCCGGCGCAGGGCGCGCTTGATCGCCCTGCCCGCCACCGCCGGGTCGGGTGCCGAAGTCACGCCCACGCTGGGACTCTTTCAGGAAGGGCGGTTTCGTGAGTTGCGCGTGCCGTCCCTGATTCCCGACCGGGCGATTCTCGATCCGAACTTATCGGCCGGGCTGCCGCCCGAGGCCGCTGCTGCGTCGCGTTTCGACGCCCTCGCGCACGCGGTCGAGTCCTGTTTCTCGAACCTTCCCGGACCGATGGCCGACGTTCACGCCCGGGCCGCGCTTCCTTTGCTGCTGAACGGGCCGGATTCGGCCTTTGCCGACATGGCCGGGCGCGAGTCCCTGTTGTACGCATCCACCATGGCCGGTCTCGCGGCGGGCAACAAACACCTGGGTCTGGCGCATGCGGCGGCGAACGCGCTGTGTGTTTATCATCCCCTCCCTCACGGGGAGGCGCTCGCCTTGGTTTTGCCGGAGGTCATCCGGTTCAACGCGAAATCGGCGGGAAAGCGGGCCGGCGCGCTGGCCCGGACGGTGAACCTCGAAGGGGCCGAGGATCTCGCCGATCGCGTCGAGGCGTTTCGGCGGGAGCTCGGCTTCCGCGCGGAGCTGCCTTCGGCCGGGCCGGACCCGGAACGATGCCCGATTCAGCCGGAAGCGTTTGTCCGGGACGTTTTGATGTCCGTCCACCTGCCGACCAATCCGCGGCGGGTCACGGAGTCCGACGTCCATCGATTGTTGGAGAAAATCCGGCCGATCCGTTGAGAATCCGGATCCGTTCCGGCCCGGATTTTGAGGAGAGGGGGTCGGGTCGGATGCATCGCTCGGGAAGGCGTCCCCCATACGGAGACCGCCCCTTGATGCACATCATGGAAATGCGGGTCCCCTGGCATGACACGGACAGCGCCAACATCGTCCACCACGCCAATTATTTTCACTGGACGGAGCAGGCGGAGATCGAGTTGTTCCGCAAATCAGGGAAATCCAGAAAACAAATCGGCGAAGAGACCGGCACGATGCTGCCGCGGCTCCACGTGGAATGCGATCATTTCTCGCCGGTGTATGAAGACGACCTCATCGAGGTCAGAACGAAGGTCCTCAAACTGGCCGAAAAGACCTTCCATTTTCACCATGAGATCCACCGTCCGGCGGACGAGACGCACCTCGCGACGGTCGAGCTGGTTATTTGCTGCGCCAAGGTCCTGGAGGACGGGACGATGCGCGCCCAC
>Ga0310124_10002896_pt1 | contig 11698 bp, 10 predicted proteins | sample CB11b_AW_Bot5_MG_FD_203507 | JGI IMG/M metagenome (GOLD analysis project Ga0310124, IMG submission 203507) | Marine microbial communities from Western Arctic Ocean, Canada - CB11b_AW_Bot5 | ecosystem: Environmental > Aquatic > Marine > Oceanic | place: Canada: Western Arctic Ocean | collected...
GTAAAAAAGGAACTTTATCAACCAAAACGGCAACCACAATTCCGGAGACACAACCCATAAAAAAACCGGCTAGCACTGCTTTCAAAAATGTTTGCTGAAAATCAGCCCAGAGCATTTCCAGTGAGTTTGCAAAAGCAACTCCGATCAATGACGGTGCAGGCAGCAAAACCTGTGGTACCTCGAAACCTATCGTCAACATTTCCCACAAATAAAGCAGCATCCCTCCAAATAATAATGGAACAAGTAAATTGATGACAATTCCAGTTTTTTTATTGAGTTGGGTTTCCACCCTCGACCAGAATCCCATTACCTCCCACATCAGACCCGCCAGCGTCACAACATACAGCCAAATGCCCCATGAATTTGTACCCGAACCTGCAAAATGCACACTGTTTAATGTCGCAATGCTTCCGGATGCAACCACGAGAGTTATCATAATTTTACCCGGCATCAGCACGGTTAACCCTTTGCGAAAAAGAGCTGCTGCAGCTCCGATCAGTGGCATCAGGGCAAACAGCACAGTATTCTCTCCAAGCGACATCCAGTCCCTGGAAAACAGAAACTGAATTGCAAAACAGATTATAAATAACCAGTAGAACATTCCGGAAGTTTTCATGCCTGTACTCCCATTCTTTTTTGGACTTTGCTCTCCATGACAGTCATCAGAAAAACGAATGACCCCGCAATAATCGAGGCTACAAACAATGCACTCCAAATTTGTACTGTCTGTCCGTAATAAGAACCGGTCAATAATCTTGCACCCAAACCGGCTCTTGCTCCAGCCGGTAATTCGCCCACTATCGCTCCTACCAAACTGATGGCTATAGAAACCTTGAAACTTGCAAAAAGAAAAGGAGTCGAGGTGGGCCAGCGTAATTTATAAAATGTTTGAGATTTAGATGCATTATAAGTTTTCATCAAATCCAGATGCATTGGATCAGGTGAACGCAGGCCCTTGACCATACCGATTGCAATTGGGAAAAAACAAAGATAGGCAGAAATGATTGCTTTAGGTAAAAGACCTGTTACACCAATGGCTCCCAAGACAACTATAACCATCGGTGCAATTGCCAAAATCGGTATTGTCTGCGACGCAATTATCCAGGGTAAAACACTTTTGTTGAGTGTTGATACGTGCACAATTCCTACTGCCAGCAAAATACCTAAAACTGCACCCATTGCAAAACCAACCAGGGTTGACGAAATTGTCACCCATCCATGATAAACCAGGCTGCGCTTGGAACTTATTTTGTAACCAAAAATCGACTTCTTCATGTCGAGCATAATTTGATGCGGCGCCGGCATAATCGGACGTTTCATGGCCCATGAATCTTCAACCAGTTTGGTAAAATTCCAATCAATTTTTTTCCGTTCATATTTATCTATCAAAACATCAGAATTGAGATAAACTGCTGCTCCATACCAAATGACAGTGGTGAAGGCAAGCACGGCTGCAATCGAAAAAAAAGATGAGGTACGAAGCCAATTCATAACATCTGGTCAATCATAACTATGACCTGCCCGCAAACCTTCCCGGATGCGGTGCGACAGTGCAAGGAATTCCGGAGTGTCCCGCATATCTAAAGTTCGTTTTTCTGGAAGGGTACTTTCGATTATGTCGATGATTTTTCCGGGACGCTGTGACATAACCACAATTTTTGTTGAAAGGTATGCTGCCTCAGGAATTGAGTGAGTAACAAAGACTACAGTTTTGTGGGTTTCTTCCCAAAGTCGGTGAAAATGTTCGTTTAATTGGTCACGGACAATTTCATCGAGAGCACCGAACGGTTCGTCCATCAACATCAAATCAGGATTAAATGTAAGGGCACGGGCGATAGAAACGCGTTGCTGCATGCCTCCGGAAAGTTGCCAGGGGAACTTTTTTTCAAAACCGGAAAGATCGACCATTTCCAAAACTTCTTTGGAACGTCGGGCCTGTTCCGTTTTGTCGATGCCCATTATTTCCAAAGGCAGTTTAAGGTTGCCTTCAACAGTGCGCCATGGGTAAAGAGCAGGTGCCTGAAAAACATAACCGTATGCACGCTGCAAGCGGGCCTCTTCCGGAGTCATCTCATTCACCTGGATGTCGCCTCCGGTAGGTTTTTCCAAGTCTGCAATCAAACGTAACAGCGTCGTTTTTCCACAACCGGAAGGCCCAATCAGTGAAATAAAATCGCCTTTATTAATTTCCAAATCAATTTCAGAAAGAGCGTGGACCGGGCCGTCTGAAGTCTGGAAAACCAAGTCAACTTTACGAGCATCTACAACCCGGGCACTTTCATTCATTACGATTAACGATCCACGGAAGTTGGAGCAGTAGCAGAGCTCCGTTTTTCAACTGCAGCATAATATGAGGCAAAACATGGACGATCCACATAACGGCCTACACCACTTTCCGTGCGGACATCACCGTCTTTGTAAACCACTTTTCCCTGACTGACAGTTGCCACGTTGATCCCTGTCAATTCCATTCCCTCAAAAATATTGAAATCCACATTTTGATGATGCGTTTTTACGGAAATTGTGTGTGTGGCCTGAGGATCAAATATTGCCAAATCCGCATCACTACCTGCTGCAATCATTCCTTTTCGCGGATATATGTTGAATATTTTTGCAGAGTTTGTGGAAGTTACTGCAACAAATTCACTCATTGTTAAACGTCCGGTATTGACACCATGTGTCCAGAGCACATGCATTCGATCTTCAATACCTCCGGTTCCATTTGGAATTTTCCGGAAGTCATCTTTTCCCATTGCTTTCTGGTCCGCACAAAAACAGCAATGATCGGTAGCAGTTGTCTGCAAATCTCCGGACTGCAAACCGCGCCAAAGAGCTTCTTTATTGGCTTTTGGTCGGAATGGAGGACTCATCACGTGGGCTGCGGCAAATTCAAAATCAGGATTACGGTAAACACTGTCATCAACCAGCAGATGTCCAGCCAATACTTCTCCAAATACACGCTGACCTTCACGCCGGGCACGGGCAATTTCGTTGAGTGAATGTGCGCATGAGTTATGAACCACATACAAAGGCACATCGATCATTTGCGCAAAACGAATTGCACGATTTGCCGCCTCTCCTTCTACTTGCGGCGGCCTTGACTGCGGATGTCCTTCCGGCCCGGTGATACCGCTCTCAAAAATCTTCGTCTGGAAATGATCTACCAACTCACCACTTTCCGCGTGGACAGTACAAAGTGCGCCCAGTTCTCGTGCACGGGTAAAACTGTTTACCAGTATTTCATCATCTGCCATGATTGCGCCTTTGTAGGCCATAAAGTGTTTGAAGCTATTGACTCCATAGTCACGGCACAGTGTTCCCATTGCATCGGGCACTGAATCGTCCCACCATGTGATTGCCACATGAAAACTGTAATCGGTAGCGGATTTTTCAGCCCATCCACGCCACTTGTGATATGTTTCCAAAACATCTTCCTGTGGTCCCGGAATCACAAAATCAATAATCATTGTGGTTCCGCCAACCGCGCCTGCTGTTGTTCCTGAAAAGAAGTCTTCTGAAGCAACTGTTCCCATGAACGGGAGTTGCATGTGGGTATGCGGGTCAATGCCGCCGGGCATGACATAGCATCCTCCGGCATCTACAACATCCACTCCCAAAGGAGCATCCATATCCGGACCTACCGCCTGAATAATACCGTCATCACAATAAACATCCGCACGGAATGATTGATCCGCGTTGACAACTGTTCCGCCTTTAATTATTACTGACATATTTTCTCCTTATATTTAGTTTTTCATATTCTACAGATTTAATTCTCTTCCACCCTCATCGGATTATTCGGATGGGTTGTCCAGTTCTGATATTCAGTTCCTGAATCAACTCGTTCCATGGTGATGCAGTCCGGTACAGGACAGGCAAACATGCAGAGATTGCATCCAACACATTCTTCGTCAATGACCTCAAATCGTCGATCACCATTTGCTTTTATTATACGAATGGCCTGGTGCGAAGCGTCCTCACAAGAAATATGACATAATCCACAATGGATGCAAGTCGATTCGTCAATGCGGGCTTTGATGTCGTATTTCAGGTTCAGAAATTGCCACTCAGTCACATTTGGAACAGCAATGCCCCTGAAATCCTCCAACGTCGCATAGCCCTTTTCGTCCATCCAGTTATTCAGTCCGTCAATCATGTCATCCACTATTTTAAAACCATAGTGCATGACTGCCGTACAAACTTGCACACCGGCGGCTCCCATTGCAATGAACTCGGCGGCATCACGCCAGTTTGATATTCCTCCGATGGCTGAGATTGGTAAATTTTTCGTTTCCGTAGCTTTGGCAATTTCTGTCACCATGTGCAAAGCTATCGGTTTGACTGCCGGTCCGCAATATCCGCCGTGAGAGCCTTTTCCGTCAATAGTCGGTTCGGGAGCCATCAAATCCAGATCAACGGAAACAATAGAATTGACAGTGTTGATTAAAGCTACTCCATCACCTCCTCCGGCTTTTGCCGCGTTTGCCGCATGGCAGATATCCGCCACATTCGGTGTCAGCTTGACCAGGCATGGTAAGTCTGTACACTCCTTAACCCAGCGGGTGACCATTTCAATGTACTCCGGAACCTGGCCGACAGCAGAACCCATTCCCCGTTCAGACATTCCGTGTGGGCATCCAAAATTCAGTTCCACTCCGTCACATCCGGTGTCCTCTATTTTATTAATGATGAACTGCCAGTCTTTTTCAGTGCATGGTACCATCAGTGAAACAACAACCGCTCGATCAGGCCAGTCTTTTTTGACTTGCTTGATGTCCTTAAGATTGTCTTCAAGCGGACGGTCAGTAATCAATTCAACGTTGTTAAATCCCATCATGCGTTGACCATTATAGTGCACTGCACCATAACGTGAACTGACATTCACGATGGGAGGATCAATTCCCAAAGTTTTCCAAACCACTCCGCCCCATCCCGCACGAAAAGCACGTTCAACATTGTACAATTTGTCTGTGGGTGGAGCGGAGGCTAGCCAAAATGGATTTGGGGCCGTGATACCGGCAACATTGCAACTTAAATCAGCCATGATTGTTTTTTGATTATTGATTTCAGATTGATTATTTTAATCTTCTATGAATAGAGAGTGCGGCCTGCTTGCCGTCTTCAACGGATTGTACAGTTAAATCTTCTCCGGAATCCACACAATCTCCTCCGGCCCAGACGCCTGATAGAGACGTTTCAAATTCCAGGTTGACGGTTATTTTTCCACCTTCAATTGCAGGCATTTCCGAACCAGAAAAAACAGAGTCTTCCAATAACTGACCGATAGCCTTAAAAACAACATCAGCTTCCATATAACGTAACTCTCCTGTTCCTCTTAGTTTCCCTTCCGGATTCAGTTCGGTGCACTCAAACTCAATTCCGGTAACATGTCCATTTTCTGACCGCAAACATTTTGGAGCAACCCAATGTTTTACACGGACTCCGTTGGTTTGCGCGAATTCCTGTTCTTTCCAGGTGGCACTCATTTGTTCTGGACCGCGCCGATAGGTCAAGGTGACATCTTCAGCACCAAGTTTTTTTGACTGAACCGCAATGTCAATAGCCGTATTTCCGCCACCTATAACAACAATACGCCTTCCAACGGACAGTTCTTTCAGGCTTTCAGATTGTCGCAACTCTGAAATAGTTTCCACTGCATCGTATACACCTTTGGGTTCTTCACCTTCCAATCCAAGTGAATTCACATCTCCCAAACCGACACTCAGAAAAACCGCATCGTATTCTTTTCTAAGATCATCGAGAATTACTTCTTGACCTAACTTTTGATTAGTTCTGGTTTCAATACCTCCGATTTGCAAAATAAAATCAACTTCACGCTGCGCAAAGTCGTTGACAGTTTTATAGGCCGCAATTCCATATTCATTAAGGCCACTTAATTTTTCGCGGGCCTCAAAGACCACAACCTCATGCCCTGAGACTGCTAGTTGATGTGCACAGGAAAGTCCTGCCGGACCGCCGCCGACAACCGCGATTCTTTTACCGGTCGGTTCACCTCTTTCAAAAAATGTTTCACCACTCTCAAAAAACCAATCTGTAGCATAGCGCTGCAATTCTCCTATCCGTACCGGTTGGTGCTCCTTTGCTTCCCGGACACATGCTCCTTGACACAGAATTTCTGTCGGACAAACACGGGCACACATTCCGCCCATAATGTTTTGTGAAAGAATGTCTTTTGCAGATCCTTTAAGGTTGCCGGTAGAAATTTTGCGGATAAAATTTGGTATGTCGATAGCGGTGGGACACGCATCAATACATGGTGCGTCATAACAAAAATAACAGCGGTTTGCCTCAACAATCGCATTCCCCGAATTCAAAGGTGGATGAGAATCGGAAAAATTTTCGGAAAGCTGTTCCTGCGATAAGCGTCCGGCCTGTACGTCGATAGTGGTCATGGTTTTTTCAGCGTTTTCGGCGGTAATCTTTGAACAAATAACACCCCCAGTTGAAACAATTATTGCAGCGCAGTTAAATCTCCATAAATCTCCGGACGACGGTCACGGAAGAATTGCCAGAGGTTACGTATTTCTCTGACTGCATCCATATCCATGTCATGAATCAGCAAACCATCAGTCTTATCATCCAGCTGGGCTTCGATTTTGCCACGCGGATTCACAATATAACTTGAGCCGTAAAAAGTACCAATATTCCATGGTTCTTCAGTTCCAATTCTATTAATTGCACCAATGTAGCAGCCATTAGCTGCAGCTGAGGCCGGTTGTTCCAGTTCCCATAAATATTGAGATAGTCCTGCAACCGTGGCGGAAGGATTAACAATATACTCTGCACCGTTCAAAGCCAGAGCCCGCCAACCTTCCGGGAAATGCCTGTCGTAACAAATATATACTCCAAGTTTACAGTAAGCAGTTTCAAAAACAGGATAGCCTAAATTTCCAGGTTTGAAGAAAAATTTTTCATAAAAACCTGCAACCTGTGGAATATGTGATTTGCGGTACTTACCAAGATATTTGCCGTCTGCATCTATTACTGCTGCAGTGTTATAATATACACCTGTCATTTCCTCTTCATAGATGGGAACGACAATCACCATGTTGTACTTTTTTGCATATTCCTGCATAAGTTTCGTAGTTGGTCCTTCTGGTATTTTTTCAACAGCTGCATACCATTTTGTATCCTGGCTGGGACAAAAATATGGTTGTGTAAAGACCTCCTGCATGCAGAGCACCTGAACTCCTTTTTCTCCTGCCTCCTCAATATAAGGGATATGTGCTTCAATCATTATTTTGGTAATTTCTCCTGGAGCCATGGATGTATCCCCTTTAAGGGCCATTTGAATCAACCCGCTGCGAACTTTCATTTTTTTTCTCCTTGCAACTATCGAATGTGGAAGCTAACCCTGCAGGACGACATTCATCTTCCTGAGCTTTGCTGTAATGGAATTTGTTTCTTAAAGACTGAAAATTATATAAGTTGATACAAGGCTCGTCAAGTCTTTTTCAAGTTTTAAACTCCAAATCAGTCTAAAATACTTTCCAAGTTTTTTATTTTTACTTGTCAACAATTAATTGATGTGTTAGTTTTTTAAGTATTATCACATCCATTAAACGAATGATTCTGCAAAAAAATGAATGAAAAAACTATTGTAACCAACGTTTATCCATCTCTCAATTTCAGCAAGATCAGAGGTTATATTACCTTAACAAAACCGAGGTTACTATCCAGTGTATTGTTAAGCACAGTACTGGGTTATATTCTTCCAGTGGACAGTTCAGCTGATGTCTTGCCGCTGCTATATCTTCTGTTAGGTACTGCTATGATTGGCTCAGGTGCACATACACTTAATCAATGGCAGGAACAAATTCCTGACTCGAAGATGAGAAGGACAAAGAATCGTCCTTTACCGACGGGAAAACTAAGTGGGAATGAAGCTTTGGCTTTTGGCATTATTATTTCGGTTGCGGGTTTTACTACATTATGGCTTAGTCTAAACATACTTACTGCTGCTCTTGGATTGCTGACCCTTTTTTCTTACATTCTGATCTATACACCTCTAAAACAGAAATCAGTCAGTAACACCTGGTTTGGAGGAATAACTGGCGCATTACCTCCGGTGATGGGCTGGACAGCGGCTAGAGGTACGTTGGACTGGGAAGTTCTGCCAATTTTTGCCCTGCTTTATTTTTGGCAGCTTCCACATTTTTTTGCAATTGCCTGGATGTATCGTGATGACTACCGCAGAGGCGGTTTCAAAATGCTTTCACTTGAGGATCCAACAGGTAAAAAAACCAGTTTTCAAATGCTGTTCTACGGCGGTTTGCTTTTTATTTCCAGCATTGCTATTTTTATTATCGGCCAGCTAAGTCTTGTTTATCTGGTAAGTGCAGTTATACTGGGGCTGGGATTTTTAGCAGTAATTTCTTTATTTTTTCGGAAAAGTAGTAATGAGAATGCACGTAAAGTTTTTCTTGCGTCCATTATTTACTTGCCAGTCTTGAGCAGTATTATTATTCTGGATAGGATTATTTATTAATTTATTAAGGAGGATTTATGGAGAAAAATGATTCGGATACATGGACATCAAGGGTATTTTATTTGATTTTAAGTGGATGTGTATTGTTTATGCTGGCTGTCTACATTTTTGCGTTTAATTCCTGATAATCTTTAAAATTACTGAACTAATTCTATGAGTTTATTTGCTGAAAAGCGGTTAACGATGTTTTAAAGTAAACTTAGATGATTGAATATTTTATACATAGCGCGTCCTCATTTTCAGGGGATATAGACAACCTCTTTTTTGTGATTACTTTGATCATTGGATTTTGGTTTATTCTTGTGTTTGGCGCACTTGTTTATTTCATACTCAAATTTCGCAGGAAAGACGGTGTAAAGGCCAAGTACATAACCGGGGAGAAGCACAGTGAAACAAAATGGACGCATTATCCTCACTATGCAGTGATAGCTATGGATGTGGTCATAATTGCCGTCAATATCATAGTTTGGGTAAACATAAAACAGACACTTCCTCCTAAAGACAACCTTATCAGAGTAATCGGGCAGCAATGGAGCTGGTCCTTTGTTCATGCAGGCCCGGATGGGGTCTTGGATACTGCTGATGATATTAATACAGTTAATGATCTGCATGTAAAAGTGGATGAAACATATCACTTTGAATTGCAGTCTCGTGATGTGCTTCACAACTTTTCTGTTCCAGCCTTTCGTTTGAGACAGGACGCTGTGCCTGGTCGTACAATTACTGGTTGGTTTAAACCGACAAAAACTGGTACCTATGACCTCCAATGCGCTGAAATGTGTGGTTATGGTCACGGAATAATGGGGGCAGCAATTACAGTCCATTCTGAAGAAAGCTACACTACAACTTTTGCTCAGATTAAAAGTGGTACCTATGAGAGTCATTTTCAAAAGCGTAAAGGAACCAAGACAGAATCCCCAATTAATACCTCTCAAGTTGACGATGAGGATTCCTTTGCTGTGCTTTTAGCCAGTATATTTTAGTCTATTTTTAGTTAAGAGGAAAACAATGAGCCAAGCAGCTGTCGCAGTAGAAACAGACATCCATGCGGAACATCATGAAGATCTGAATTTTTTACACAAATATATTCTGCCTTTAGATCATAAGATCATTGCCATGCAATACATCTTTACCGGTATGATCATGGCTATTATAGGTGGATATTTTGCCTATGCTTTCCGGATGCAGCTTGCTTATCCGGGAGAACTGGTTCCAGGATATGGACTTGTCGGACCCGGTGAATATAACATGTTGGTTACAAATCACGGAACCATCATGATTTTCTGGGTGGCAATGCCAGTACTTATTGCAGGCTTTGGTAACTATCTAATTCCACTGATGATCGGGTGTGATGATATGGTTTTTCCAAGATTGAACCGCTTGTCGTATCAAATTTTTTTAGTCAGCGCTCTGGTTTTGATCCTATCTTTTTTTGTTACAGGTGGAGGTTTTGGTGGAGCATGGACTGCATACCCTCCTCTTTCTTCAGTAGCTGAATACAGTCTCACTGACTGGGGAGCTTCTTTATGGATTTTGGCTGTTGCCTTGGAGTTTGTGTCATTTTTGTTAGGAGGCATCAATTTTATCACTACTGCGATGAACGCTCGTGCTCCGGGAATGAAAATGATGGACATTCCAATTGCTGTCTGGTTTATAGTTATTGCAGTTATTTTGTTTATGGCGTCTGTTGGGCCACTGATTGCTGGAGCTGTTATGTTGTTCATGGATCAAAGAATTGGTACAACATTCTTCAATGCTTCCGGTGGTGGTGATCCGTTACTTTGGCAACATTTGTTCTGGTTCTTTGGTCATCCAGAAGTATATGTTGTACTGCTGCCGACCTTGGGTATAGTGGCGGATATTATCACTGTTTTCTCCAGAAAAAAGTTGTTTGGATATAAAACAGTATTGTACACGGCATTCGCGACCGGTGGTCTATCCTTTGTCGTTTGGGCGCATCACCAGTTTATAGCAGGCATTGATCCACGTGTTGCTAATGTTTTCGTCGTGACAACTGTTTTGATTTCAATTCCTCTTGCAGAAATGATGTTTAGCTATATTGCCACCCTCTATGGTGGTTCTATTGAATTTAAAACACCAATGCTCTGGGCTTTGAGCTTTTTAGCAGCATTTTTAATTGGTGGTGTTACAGGAATTTATTTAGGAGCAAGTGCTTTGGATATTTATTTTCATGATTCATATTTTGTGCTGGCCCACTTCCATTATACTTTTTTCCCAATAACTATTATAGGCATGTTTGCCGCACTCACTTTTTGGTTCCCAAAAATGTTTGGTCGTATGATGAATGAGACCCTAGGCAAAATTCATTTTTGGGGGACATTTATTCCTTTTAACTGTATTTTCCTACCATTATTCCTACTTGGTTTGGCTGGACAAAATCGTAGGGTATACAATTTCCAAAACTATCCCGACTTAGCAAGACAAGAGTTACAAGATATCAGAATATTTGCAACAGTTAGTATGGTAGTCATGCTCATATTTCAGCTGGTTTTCGTTTACAACTTTTTCGTCAGCATGTTCAAAGGTGAAAAGGCACCAGACAATCCTTGGAGAGCAAACACTCTGGAATGGTCAACTTCTTCCCCGCCACCGCATGGCAATTTCAAAAAACTTCCTACTGTATACAGGGGAGCATATGAATATAGTGCACCAGGGAGGGAAGAGGATTTCTGGCCGCAAAATGTAGCACCTGAATAGAACTGATTTATTTCATAAAAACGGAAGATCTAACTTCTTGCGTTTAATTATTAACTACAAAAAAAGTATATAAAATGTCGATGCATGGTCCTATTGCAACACACCGCAGTGCTTCAGGCGTGCCAACCGGACGCTTAGGAACATGGTGGTTGCTGGCTTCAGAAATTTTTATTTTTGGTGGATTAATTGCCTGTTTTCTCCTCTTTAAACTAAGTGGAACTCCCGGGTTTGAAGACGCCTCCCTGACGAGTGTGACTGCAGGAGCAGTAAATACATTTGTACTTCTTACTTCCAGTTTGAGTATAGTACTGGCACATGCTGCGATCGAAAAAGGGGATCAAAAAAAATCATTCACCTACATCTGGTACACAATTGGTGCAGGTCTGGTATTTTTAGGGATTAAAACTTATGAATACACCGGCAAAATTCTGCATGGTCATACAATTACGGAAAATTTATTCTGGTCATTTT
>Ga0310124_10002897_pt1 | contig 11698 bp, 8 predicted proteins | sample CB11b_AW_Bot5_MG_FD_203507 | JGI IMG/M metagenome (GOLD analysis project Ga0310124, IMG submission 203507) | Marine microbial communities from Western Arctic Ocean, Canada - CB11b_AW_Bot5 | ecosystem: Environmental > Aquatic > Marine > Oceanic | place: Canada: Western Arctic Ocean | collected...
AGAGAGCCCGCGCGCCCTGAAGATGTCGCCCCAATTCAGTCGCGTGCTCGCGACACCGGCCCGCATCGCGGGGGTTCTGGTCTCTCGTCCGAACTTCAAAGACCGGTGCGGCCGTACGAAGTTGTAGTGACAACGCAGGAGTTCAACGTGCCCGCGGAGGTGGTCTTCACCTCGGGCGTGGCACGGCGCACGGCGGTGCAGGTAGGCCGAGCCTTGACGAATCGTGAGGTTGAGGCGCTCGATGAACGAGGTGTTCAGGGTTTCGGAATCCTCCGAATTCAGGAGGGCGTCCTCCAGTCGCCTCGCGGTGCCGATCTTCACGCGGCGGTCGACTCGGACGACACGATCGTTCCGACGCGTCTTGATCACTTGACCATAGACGCACGCGGGACCAATGAGGCGCAGGATCGCCGCGAAATAGTAGGCGAAGCCATCGGTCGCGATCAGCGGGCATCCGGTCAAGCGTCCCCGGAGGATGACATCGCCGAGGACCGCTGTCGCGTTTCGAGAGGAGCGGCGTCCGACGAGGCTGCTCGCCCACAATCGGGAGGCCACTTCGATGGTCGCAAAGAGCCACGTCGGTCTGCTCTTGCTGCCGATGAACGTGTAAAGCTCGTCCGCCTGTAGCTCAAAGGCGTCAAAGTCGCGCAGCATCTGCCAGTTGAAGCGCGCTGCCGCGCTCGAGGCCCGTTGAGCCATCGGGCGATGGTGTCGCGGGAATGCCCCGTGACGCGGGCCGTCGCAGAAATACTCAGGCCCTCCACACGCAGGCTCGCGACCTGGTCGAACTCCCTCCGAGCGCAACGAAGTCCGCTGTATGCGGTGTCCGTATTCAGGCTGACTGTCCTCCAGCAGATCTTGCAACGGTAGCGCCGTCGTCGGCCCAACTTCGTCGCGAACGAGCCGTAGCCCACGATATTGACGCCCGGCTTCCCAAAATTCTCGCACCCGGGCTTGAGGCATGCCTTGTCGTCGGTCGCGGTCATCAGGCAAGTGTAGCCGGCTGAAAAACCACGGGATCACGCACTTTCTCGCGCACGTCCGGGCGACCGATCAACAGCGACCGGGGCAAGCACCTGTGCACCTGCCGAGGTCTGGCCTCACTTCGATTCTTCGTGGGTGTGGAGTCGCCGCTCGCCGGCCGCTACCGCGAGCCGGCCGGCGGCCAGTCGATGCTCGGTGCGGTTGCCTTCGTAACACGCCTCTTCGAAGAACTCATAGCCATCTTGCAGGATACGCGTAATGGCGAACCTCATCGTCCACGGGCTGGTAAACACCGCCGGGTCCTCGATGGTGGCCTCGTAGTTGATCGTGTCGGCATCGACCAACGTCCAGCGTTCGACCACATGCAACGCCTCGCTATAGAAACTCCCGTGGGAGTCTAGCCAGACTCGGTCGTCAAAATTCGTCACGTCGACGACCAGCGTGTCTCCCTCCCATCGGCCACGGGAGTCCCCGTTGAACAGATGAATGTCGGCACCGATATGCGGACGCCCGTCCGTCGGAATGACCCGATAGGCGTGGGTCCACTCGTAGAGGATCGCCACTTGGCCGGCGCCCTGACGAATCTGCAAATCACCCCGGTAATTGCTCCGTGGCGCTCCCAGCAGCAAACACCGGTCCTCGGGCTCGATGTGCTCCAACCGGGTCGGGGTCTCCATGTTGAACAGATGTTCCGTCCGTCTTGCCGCCGCCCACGGTTGATAGGGGATTCTTCCGTCCGGTGGGTCGACGATGATTGGCTCGGGCAACCCGAGCCGCTCAGGCCCGCGGCTCTGCATTCTCGCGTGGATGGGGTCACAGCATCCGTCTTCGATGCTATGGGAGGCGTTGACGGGCCCGCCGTCCCAGTATCCCTGCATATCCGGATGGCCGTCCCGTGTGCGTGGCGGATTCCAGGTGGTGGCGGCGGTCTCCGGCTGGGCGCGGGGCGGCTGGCCGGCCGCCGGTATCGGCGCGAGCACCAGGAACGTCGCGACGACCGCCGCGACCACAATCATCGAGCCGACAAACCTGATCCGCATCGGACCTCCTCACCTGGCCGTCGTCGCCTGAGTTTCAGCGTAGGCGTAGCACTCGTACTCCAGAAGCTGGATGTTCTCTTCCTGACGGCGATACAGGGGCATGCTCATCTTCCAGGGCCGGGTAAACACCTCCGGGTCCTCGATCGTGACGTCGTAGGTGATGTGGTCCGGACCGTTGCGTGTGTAGCGCTCGATCACATGCAAGGCCGCGCTGTGAAAATTTCCGGCCCGGTCGAACCAGGTCTGGTCGTTGAAGTGGATGAGGTCGACGACCAGCGTGTCGCCCTCCCAGTGTCCGCGCGAGTCCCCCATCCAAAAATCGATATGACCGTCGGGATGCGGACTGCCATCCGTATAGATGGTGCGGGTGACATGGATGTACTCGTACAGGATGAGCACCCGATCGGGGAACTGAAGAATCTGAAACGGATAGGGAAGATACGTGATGCGCGGGACCCCGGGCATGTAGCATTTCGTGGCCGGGTCCGCCGTCAGGCGGCTGTCGTAGTTCTCCTGCTTCTGGGCCAGCGCCCACGGCTGGTACGGAATCTCGTTCCCCTCGACCACCCCTTGACCGGCCGGGATGCCCAGCTGCGCAGGATGGTCCTGGATGTCCCACGCCGCCGTGTTGAGGACCTGCCAGATGCCCTGCAGGTCGGGCTGCCCGTCGGAGGTGCGGGGCGGTGTGTACGCGCGAGCAGCTTCGGATGGGGCTTGAGCCGCGGCCGGTGTCGACAGGAGCAGGGTCAGGGCCGCCACGGCAGCCGGCCGCCGCATCCGACCGCTGAACCCCGTCGTCACTTCAGACTCCGTCCCGTGTGGATCAGAAGCTACCGTGGGGGGGCGGTGTACTCGGGCGCGCCCGTGCCAGACGAGCCCGCGAAGAAGTTGCGCCCATCCTGAAACTTGACGGCGATGCCGTTGGCGGTCGGCGTCCCGTCCTTGGCCTCATACCCTTCGACGACGATCTTGAGCCCGGGCGGGAAGTCGCTCTTCCGGAGGCCGCGCCGCAACAACGCGGTCGGGCTGCCCAGTTCGACGGCCCAGTTCACCGTCGTGTCGTTGTCGCCCACGACCTCCATGTGAATCCAACCGTGCGGGTTGATCCATTGCAACTCGGTGAGCGTGCCGGTCAGCGTGATCGGCTTGTCGATGTCGAATTCCGCCGAGAACGAGTGGTGTGCCAGTAGCGGCACGGTGGTCAGCAGCATACCGACACCGACGACCAAACGGGCCGAGAACATCCACATCGGCGTTACCTCCCGCTTTCTCTGACGACTGTGGGTTGCAGGCTACACCCCTGGACCACTGGAGGTCAAAGGCGACCCAAGAGTGTGGGCGTTGTGTGGTCACCCGCGCTGACCGGCGGATGCTCCTGGGAATGTTGTGACTCGGGCGCGTAAGGGGGACGACGGGCGGCTCAACGGACCGTGACCGTCACGTCGCGCTCGGCGCTCAACCGGTCGTCGTTGGCCGTCGCCCTCAGCACGTAGTCGCCCGGGATGGCGAATGTTGCCGTCACCGCCGCCTGGCCGTCCTCGACCGCGACGGTCGACGCGGGGGCGAACGACACCGCACCCGGCCCCCGCCACACGATCCAGGACACCCGCAGACCGCGGACCCGAGGGCCCCCCGTGGCGCTGCCTTTTCGGTTGGGGACGGCCGGGACGTTGTGCGGCGCCTCCAACGCGTCCGGGTCGGCCGCGAGCGACGGCCGGAGATCTCATCCGCATCGATGGCGCGCTGTACGACCTGGTTGATCCGCTGCAGCCGCTCGCCGGACAGCCCAACATCTTCCGGTGTGCCGGCGTGGACGGTCCCGGCGGCGAGCGCAACGGCCAAGCCGCCGACAGCGACTGATGTGAGCACCGCCGTTCTGAATATGTTGAAACGGACACCGACGGACGCGGCGTTACGACGCGATGGTTGCCTCCGCACGTTCGCTCCTCGGTTGATGTTGGGCTGGTAGCCTAGCGTCCTGGCGCCGTGATCCGCAACACCACCTAGCGGTTGAACTGGGTGTCGGTGGCCTGTCAGATCCCCCCATCGCCCCCCCCTTGCGCCTACATGGACGTGCCGGAGGCTGGTACCGGGACTCAGGGGCGTGGTGGCCAGGAAACGGGGCCGTTGGACCGAGACAGCAATCTGAATTGGAACGTACGGGCACCCCTTGCCTTCTGGGGCGTCAGGAAGCGCCCGGCACCCCGACACACGGGCCGACGTCGCGCTGTTGGCGACGTCCTGGCTGGTGAGCTAGGTGACGGTGTGGACCGACGACCACGGTTGTGACGTCAACGTACCCCGGAGCGCCGGGGCAGATCGCCATGCTACCGTGTCGGGTTCGGGACCCCTTCGGGTTCCTCGCCACGGAACTCCGCCTCGAGCAACCGCGCACCCCGCAGGATGCCCTCGAACGCGTAGTTCGCCTCGTGACAGGCGTACTCGAACACCTCATTGTCGCTCCGCGACCACGCATACTCGCCGGTGAACGGCGCCGTCCAGACCGTCGGGTCTTCGACGGTGAAGCTGTAGATGAGCTTGTCGGCGCTCTCCATCCTGAAGCGCTCGGTCACCGTCATGTTTCGCGAGCCCTGCGTGAAGGACGGGCGATCGCGGAAGTTGGTGGTCTCTACGACCAGGGTGTCGCCCTCCCAGTGCCCGATCGAATCCCCCAGCCACTTCCGGATCTCGGGCGGATCGTGCTCAGCGTTCATCCGGATGATCCTCGCATCGTGGTTCATCTCGATCTGGATCATGATCGTGTCTTCGCCCTGCACAATCCGCTTGTGGTTGTTATAGAGCACCGACAACATCGGCGGGCCGGCGGTAGAGCCGAACCCGATCAGACAGCGCTCTGCGAACCCCCGCTGCTCCATGTTGTCGAACGGGCCCGGCGCATCCAAACCGGCCTCGAGCCAATACGCGGTACCGTCGTTCTGACGGGGACCGCCCCCGCCACCACTCCGAGCGGCGGTGGCAGCGCGCTGGGCGGCGATCCGCTCCTGGGTCCGTGGCGGATACCTGCCGTTCGGCGGGTCGATGAGGATGGAGGTGCGCCACTGCCCGTCGATCTGGAACCCACCGGCGCCAGGATCGATCCAAAAGGTGTTGTAGCCACCGACGTTTCCCGAGGCGCCGGTTGACCCGTCTCCCCCTACCGGGGGCGCGCCGCGATTCGGGTCGCTGACCTCGGTATTCACCGCGGCGACAATGTTGTTGCGGCGATCGAGCGCGGCCGTCGCCCCTGCCGCAAACGTCGCCGCCTCCTCCTCGGTCAGGAACATCTTCTCACCCAGCGCGGTCGGACGCTGCATCGGCGTCAGCGTCCCGACGTCGTAGGTGCCGGACAGATCCGGACGACCGCTCGGCGTCCGCGAAATATCGCCGGTCTGTGCCGCCGCCATCGGCGCCAAGCACACGACCGCCAGCCCCCCGACCCAGATCGCTATTCGACTGCGCATGTGACCCTCCTTAAATTAGCGTGGCAGTGGACATTGTAGCGCCAGCACGCTGGTCTGGCTGGTCAGTTATCGGACCGTGGGGCGCCTCCTGAAGCACCTCAAGTACAGCCTACAAGGGAACCGCAAGACCCTCGACGGGGCGCAGCACGCCGACCGGGATGCGCAGTTTGCGTACATCACCGCGCAAACCCGGAAACGCACCACCGCGGACGATCCGGCGATCTCCGTCGACACCAAGAAGAAGGAACTCGTCGGCGACGACAAGACCGGGGGGCGCGAGTATCGGCCGACGGGCCAGCCCGAGCCGGTCGGCGTGCACGATTTCAAAGGTGAACTGGGTCGAGTGAGTCCGTATGGCGTCTACGACCTGCACGACAACTCAGGGTGGGTCAGTGTGGGGATCAGTGCCGATACGTCTGAGTTCGCCGTTGCCACCATCCGCCACTGGTGGACCTCCATGGGCGCCGCCCGCGATCAGCACGCCGACGAGTTGTTGATTACCGCGGACTGCGGTGGGAGCAACGGTGACCGCACGCGACTCTGGAAACTCGAACTCCAGCGGCTTGCGGATGTACTTGGGATTCCGGTCACCGTGTGCCACTTTCCGCCGGGTACGAGCAAGTGGAACAAGATTGAACACCGTCTATTCTCGTTCATCACGTTCAACTGGCGAGGCAAACCGCTCCGAACATACCAGACGGTGGTGAACCTCATTGCGTCAACGACGACGAAGACCGGGCTGGAAGTGCAGTGTCAACTGGACGCGTGCGAGTACGAGGCGGGGCGCAAGGTATCCGATGCCGAAATGAATGCCATCAAGCTCCGACCGCACCGATTCCACGGTGAGTGGAACTACACGATAGACCCTCACCTATAGTGACGCACGCTAAACCCGATCGACTTGTATTGTCACGCCGCCTAATGCTTGTCGAGAGTTCCCCCGGCTATGCCGGGGGAGAACGTCACTGGCCTGTAACCGCCGGACGGGCCCGCGCCCCGCGTAGCGCGCGACGCCCGAGGTGTCTCCTAAGGTGGTCGCTATTTCGCCGGATGTGGACAGATCCCTGTCTCCGTCGCGGCACGGGCCCGCCAGCCTCCGGCGTCGGAGCGCCCCCGGCGCGCGGGTTGGGCCGAGACCGCGGCCGAGGGTGGCACACCCCCCTCCTGCGTCGACCGTGCCTCGACGCGGCGTCGCTCTCTCGGCTGGGTCGAGCGAACTGCGGGGGGCGGCCGTCGGTACGCCTCTTGCTCCTATCCCGACTGTCGACCGGACGGGATCCACCGCGTTGCGAGCCCCGTCCTACCTACAGTAAGATGGCTTCAGTCTTCGCTAGCTCAGTCGGACACGCCGCTGGCTCCTCACGAGGTGCATCATGAGCCGTACCCACCGCGGGCGTTCTGCCCACGGCCCCTGGGCCGTCATATGCCTAGGGAGCCTGCTGACGTTTGGCTGGGCGGCCGAGACGATGGCCCAGTTCAACCCGTATTTTGGGCAGAACCGGGTCAAGTACGACGATTTCGACTGGCACATCTACGAGACGGAGCACTTCGAGATCTTCTACTACCCGGAGCTCGAGCAACATTTGGAGCGGGTGGCGTCATACGCTGAGAGCGCCTACGCCCAGGTGAGCGCCGACTTGACCCACGACCTGGCCACGCTGATCCCGTTGGTCGTATTCAAGACCCACAGCGAGTTCGAGCAGCAGAACGTGATTCCCGGGGCTGTCTCGGCGGGCGTCGGGGCTTTCGCGGAGCCATTCCGGCGGCGCATTCTCCTCCCCATCGACGAACCGCCAGACCAGCTCTACCGCTTGATCACGCATGAGCTCACACACCAGTTCGCGTTCGACATCGTCCCACGGTCGGCGATTCGCCAGGGGATTCCGCTCTGGGTGGATGAGGGACTCGCTGATTACATGGCGGGGATCTGGCGTCCCCTCGATTTGATGCAGGTCCGCGATGCCGCCCTGGCCGACATCCTCCCTGAGATGAGTCAGTTCGACGGCTACGGCAATTTCAGCAGCCTCCGCGTGGTCTACAACCTGGGACATGCCGCCTTCGAGTTCATGGAGGAGCGATGGGGCAAGGAGGGCGTGCGCGAATTCCTGTTCTCATTGCGCAAGAGCGCGATTGGCGGCGGCGGCGACGTCTACGATGACGCATTCGACATTCCGGCCGACGAGTTCGACGACGAGTTCGAGGACTACATTCGGGAGCGTTTTCAAGAGTTCCGCGACAAGGAACGCCCGGACGACTACGGCCGCGACCTCGCCCCAGACCCCCTCGAGACGAAGTACGCCGCCACGGTCTCTATCGAGCCGTCGCCGTCGGGCGATCTGATCGCGGCTTTCTCGCAGAACCGCAAGGACGGTGAAATCGACATTGTGTTGCTCTCCGCCACGACGGGCGAGGTTGTCAGCAACTTGACGGACGGCTTCAACCAGAAGATGGGCTTTGAGTCACTCGGCTTGCCACTCGCGCGGTTCAATCAGGTGCCCTGGATGTCGTGGTCGCCCGTCGACGACCGGCTGGCGTATTTCGTCCGCAAGGGGAAGTTCCGGTCGCTGCTGATGCAGAACGTCGTGACCCGCGAGGTCGAGGAACTCATCCCCCTGGATATGGTCGACGAACCCGAGTCACCAGACATCTCCCCGGACGGGCGAACGGTGGCCTTCTCCGCCCTGCAAGGGGCGGTGGGCGATATCTATCTGCTGGATCTGGACACCAAGGAGGTCACGAACCTCACGGAAGACGGTTTCGCCGACTACGCGCCGACGTTCTCGCCGGACGGGTCGTATCTCGTGTATGTCGCCCGGATCAGCGGCAACAACAAGCTCTTCAAGCTGGACCTCGAGACCAAGGCAAAAACCCAGCTAACGTTTGGGACGGCCACTGACGCGGCGGCCCAGTTTCTCGATGATCACACCCTGACGTTTGCGTCGACCGCCACGGATCCGCTGGCCCCGATCGACCCCACGCAGGCCGCCAACGCCGAGATCTACAACATCTGGACCCTCGACCTGGACAACGGCGAGTTGCGGCAATACACGGACACCGCGACCGGCAACGTGTCTACGATCGTGCTGCCTGGCGACGAAGAGGACCGGATCGCATTCGTGACCTACTTCAAGGGCCTGTACGGCATTCACACGTTGGTCCGTGAGGAACCGCTGTACACGGCATCGGCCACCGACTTCGGCGGCCCCGGTGCCAACATCGATTTCCAGGCGCCACTGACCCACAACGTGATCGCGGCCAACAACAGGCGGAAGGGCCGATTCGAGAAGATGTTCCTGGACGGCGCGCCGCCGATCAATATCGGGGTCACGAACAACGGTGACGTCCTGGGCGGTACCGCCATCTCCTTCACGGACGTGCTGGGCGACCAGAGCTTCCAGCTCCAGGCCTACTCCATCCAGCAATATCGAACCATCGCCGGGTCCTATTTCAACCTGAGTGGCCGCTTTCAATATGGGTTCCAGGGGTTCTCGCAGGACTCATTCTTCTACGGCAACAACGGGTTTTTCGACCCATCGCTGTCGTTCCTCAGCCGCGACGACGCGCAAGCCGTCTCGAGCACCCGCGGCGGCACCGCCTTCGGCATCTATCCCTTCGACCGCTTCAGACGCGTGGAGTTCACGGGCGGCATGTTCCACTCGAAAGAGGAATTCCGGAACCAGGCGCTCGAGCAGCAGGCCACGCAGTTCCAACAGCAACAGTTCGGCACCACGCTGTTTCGCGATGGCGCGCAGATGCCGTTCGGTGCCAGTTTCATACAGGAAACGACGGTGTTTCGAGAATTCGGTCCGGTAGACGGCAACGCAATGCGGCTCGCCTATCAATACGCACCGTCGATCGGTTCCACTTTCCTTGGGAAGCAAACCCTGGACGCCGACGCCCGCTACTACAAGCGCATCGGTCAAACCGGCGTCCTGGCGCTGCGTGGGCGCTGGTTCAACAGCTTCGGCGCTTTTCCCGACTTTCACTTCTTTGGCGGCAACGGCGACATGCGGGGGTTCGAATATCTCGAGTTCATCGGTCACGAGGCCGGCCATGTCAACGCGGAGCTTCGGTTCCCGCTCATTGAGGCGATGCTCACCCCCATCGGCGTGTTGGGAGGAATTCGCGGCACGTTCTTCTTCAACCTGGGCGGAGCCAGTTTGAACGACATACCGTTCAAACTCTCCTCTTCAAGCTCCGAAGTCTTCACCCCAATCGACGGGTTCGTGAACCAGGGCGTGGTGCTGGACGACGGAACCCTCGGCTCGCAGATCGTGCCGACCTTTGGCCCGGAACGAACCGTCTCCGGATTCCGCCTAGTCGACAGCCGGGCCGCCTATGGCATCGGGTTGACCACGTACGTCATCGGCTTTCCCGCCCATTTCGACTGGTCGTGGCGCACGCTGTTCAACAAGGACTGGGAAGACGTGGTGTTCGCGAGCCAGGGCGGGAGCGACGAGTATCGCAAGCCGCGATTCGACTTCTGGATCGGCTATGACTTCTGAGTCTGACGAGGCTGACATGGCGCCCGACCCTCGGGCCCCGTGCTCGCGGGTGGTGGGGTTGCTCGCCGACTACCTGGAACAACGGCTCTCACCGCCGCAACACCGCGAACTGACACGCCACCTCGACAACTGCCAGACCTGCGTCGCCCAGCTGCACACCTACCGCTCGACAGTGTCACTCCTCCGATCGCTCAAGGAGGAAGACCTCCCGCCGGACCCTCAGCGTGTTCTTGGAGCAGAGCGAGAGCTAGGTTTTCCGACGAGGCGCCCGTCTGGTGGCGTTACTTCGTCGGTCACAGCCCACCTGGCTGCTCCCTCCTCGCGCCTGGCCAGACAGACGCCTCGTCAGAAAGACCCCGGGGCCGCAGCCCCGTCTAAAGGAGGTCGCACCCGGCTCTGTTTGGACGGGGTGTGGCCGGAGGGCTAGAGCTTCTTCAGCTTCATCACGCTGCGGTTCAGGTCGAGCGTCACGCGGTAGTCCTTCAGCATGCTGTGGCCGACAATGCCACCGATCTGAAAACCGAGCAACGCGCTCGGTCGATGCAGGTTGAGCACGACGACCGAATAGTTGCGAAACAGCAACTGGTCGAACGCCAATTTCGTACCGGGCCGCAGATACGCATCGTCGTCCCACCCGGATGTCCCATAGACCTTGACCGGCACCTGACGGACGGTCAGCGGTGACAACAGATTCGCGGTCCCGCGGCTGATGGAGATGACCTCGCCGCCGGTGTCGATCACGAAGCTACGTGGGTGATCGTCGTTGACGACACCGCGCACGACGGCGAGGCGATGCTGCCGCATCGGCAACACGACGTCGGCGGGTTCGTCGGGAAGATCTTTACCAATGATCAACTGCTGCAGGCCGTAGTCGATGATCACGGACAGCCCGAGCGCGAGGGGGGAGAATCCTTCTGCCTCCGGAGTGGGGAGCCCGCCGAGCGGCGGACTCTTGATGATGGCCGGCAGATTGCTCACTTCGAACGAACCGATCGCCAGCGAATCGAGTCGAGCGGCCTGCAACCCGCGCAGCCCAACTGCCCCGACCCCTGCACTGAGGGTGTTGGTGACCGGTTGCACGCCGAGCTCTCTGGCCACTGGCTGCGACAGCACGGTCTGCTCTGCGCCGGTGTCGATGACGAAATCCACCGCATCACGGCCGTTGACCCGACCGCGCACGATGATCTTGTCGCGCTCCAGCCGGAATGGAATCGTATGAACCCGTAGAGGCTCGGCGAGCTGCACGGCCGGTCGGTCGCCGAATGACCGCAAGAACTGGACCTCGTTTCGGACCCAATCCGCTTTCTCGGTGTTCGTCGCCGCGGGAAGGAGTGCCACATACCGCTCGTAGGCGTTCGCCGCCTCGGGATAACGGTGCATCTGTTGGTAAATCGAACCCAAGGTGTGATGAAACGCCGGCTCGTCCGGGGACGCTTCCAGCGCGGCCTGGGCCCAGTCGAGCGCGCCCTCAAGCCGTTGCCGCGTCGCGAGACTGCGAGCGAGCCCATTGCGGCCGCCGCCCGAATCGGGGTCCAGCGACAGCACGTCTCGATACGCCGCATCAGCCTCGTCGAACAGCCCGGACGCCCACAGCGCATCTCCCACGAGCGACATCGCGACAGGGTCTCCCGGCGCGAGCCTCCGCAACGCCAACGCTTCATTGAACGACTGCGTGAATTCGGCGACCTGTAGAGTACTCCGCAGGCTC
>Ga0310124_10002899_pt1 | contig 11693 bp, 10 predicted proteins | sample CB11b_AW_Bot5_MG_FD_203507 | JGI IMG/M metagenome (GOLD analysis project Ga0310124, IMG submission 203507) | Marine microbial communities from Western Arctic Ocean, Canada - CB11b_AW_Bot5 | ecosystem: Environmental > Aquatic > Marine > Oceanic | place: Canada: Western Arctic Ocean | collected...
CCCCTGAAATCTCGTGTCTCCGCCAAGTAGCGGGCCGCCGCCAGCAGCATGGTCGTATGTCCATCATGGCCGCAGGCATGCATCTTGCCGGAATGGGTGGAGCGGTAGGTAAGATTGGTCAACTCCTCGATATCAAGCGCATCCATGTCGGCCCGCAGCCCGATGGACGGGCCGTCTCCGGCCTTGAGCACGCCGACAACCCCGGTGTTGGCAAGGCCGCGATGAACCTCGATGCCGAACGACTCCAGCTTGTCCGCGACCAAATCCGAAGTACGGACCTCTTCAAACGCGGTTTCGGGATGGGCGTGAATATCTTGCCGCCATTCGGAGATTTCCGGCGCCCACTCCCTGAGCCTTTCGATGATGTCCATGATTTAACTTTCCTATTAGCGGTCGTAGAGTTTGAATAACGCCTGGGTTCCGAAGTCCGTTCCGAACTCGTTTTTGAAGTTTTCAAACATACCACGGACCATCTTCATCCCCGGCAGATCGAACCCAATCTCGCCGCTTTCCGTCAGGGCAATGTCCATGTCCTTCATAAGGTGATGGGCGTAAAACCCGGGATCAAAGGCACCGTCCAGCATGCGCGGACCAAGGACATTGAGTTGGAAACTTCCGGCGGCGCCGGTGCCGATGGTCTCCAGTACCTGCTTTGGATCAAGGCCCACCTTCTTCGCGTACGACAGCCCCTCGCAAACCCCAACCAACGTCGAAGCGATGACAACCTGATTGGCCATCTTGGTATGCTGACCCGCGCCGGGACCCCCGAGATGACGGATATTCGTGCCCATCAATTCCATTAGGGGAAGAACGGTTTTGAAATCTTCCTCGCCGCCGCCCATCATGATGGCAAGCTTTGCCTGGCGGGCGCCGACGTCGCCGCCGGAAACCGGCGCATCCAAGGCGCGAAGACCCCGTGCGGACGCTGCGTCGGCGATCTTTTGTGCCAGGCTGGGGCTTGAAGTGGTCATATCAATCAGGTAGGCGCCATCACGGGCGCGTTCGACCAGGCCGCCCGGTCCCAGATAGACTTCTTCAACGTCATGGGGATAGCCGAGCATGGTGATGATGACATCGGACTGAGAGGCAACTTCACCAGGGGTGTCCATCCAGACAGCACCGCGGCCGACCAGGTCATCGGCCTTCGCCTTGGTCCGGTTATAGACATGAATCGGCCAGTCGGCGGACAGAATATGCCTGGCCATGCTGTTGCCCATGATGCCGAGGCCGATGAAACCGATGGAATGCTGTTTTTTATCCAAGGTCATGATGCTCAAAACTCCTGTGGAATGAATTTAGGAAAATCAACCGGACTTTTAACCGGAAGGGTTCTTTCCCCGCACCAAGTCACGGATTCGCTGCGGCGTAAAGGGTTGGGTTTCAGCGACAACGCCGAACGGTGCCAGCGCATCGTTGATGGCATTGCTGACGGCACCAATGGCACCCATGACGCCACCTTCGGCCATGCCTTTGATGCCCGCTGGACCTCGACGGTTGGGGGTGTGCATGGGAATGATTTCGAAATTTGGAATCTCGCAAGCCGTCGGCAGCAGATAATCGGCGAGCGACCCGGTCAGGTTCTGTCCCGACTCGTCATAATAAACTTCCTCGTAAAGAGTGCCGCTGATGCCAAGCGCGGTGGCGCCGTGCTGCTGTCCCTCGACGACGATGGAGTTGAGGACCGTTCCACAATCTTCGGCAATTATATAACGCTCGATCATCGTTCGTCCCGTTTCCGGATCAACGGTGACTTCGCAAAGATGGGATGCGTTGGAATAGGTCATGGGCGGCGGATCGAAAGACTTATGAAATTCAAGCCCCGGTTCCATTCCTTCGGGAAGGTTTGTGGGATCCAGGTATGCCTGACGGGCCACATCGGTGAGGGTAAGGTCGACATCATCCCATTTCCCGCCTGTCTGCCGTTCGACCCGGCCGTCGACGAGCCGAAGTTCGCCAGGGGTGTTCAAGTTGAGCATGTTGGCGGCAATGGCCAGAACCTTAGTCTGCGCGTCCCGGGCCGCCAGGTAGAGGGTGCTGCCGCCGGCAGTGCCGCCGCGGGCGCCGCGGCTGCCCATGCCATAGGGCGCGATGTCTGTGTTTCCAAGATGCAAGGTGACCTGAGCCGGATCAACGCCCAGCCCTTCGGCCACCGCTTGGGATAGTGGCGTCTCGTAGCCCTGTCCCGTTCCCATCAGGCCGACGGAAGCGTTGACCGCGCCGGACGGTTCGATCCGGACCCAGGCGGATTCGTGTCCCGATCCGGGAATGCCGGCAGACTTGTAGAACGCCGACCCGTAGGTGGTGGGTTCCACTACCACGCACAGTCCCAGACCTCGGTAGACACTGTGCGCCCAATCCTCGGCCTGGCGACGGCGGAAGTCCTCGTAACCGATCGCTTCCAGTACTGTCTCCATGGTTTCGCGGGGCGTAATGTCCTCCAGTACTTCCCCGGTGGCCATGCGGTAGGGATAGTCTTCGGACTTGAGCATGTTGATGCGCCGCACCTCGATCGGATCAAGGTTCAGTTCACGGGCGATGGCATCCATGGTGCCTTCCATCACCCAACTGGTGATGGACATGGGCGCACGCATAGGGCCGTTACCGCATTTGTTGGTTAGGACCGCTTTGACGTCGAAAGCATAGTCCTGGATGCAATAAGGTCCGGTCAGGATCATGGCTACGACACGAGCGATATAGTTAGCGGGATAGAAGCAATAGGCTCCGAAATCCTCGGTGATTTCCATCTCAAGGCCCAGCACGCGTCCGTCATTGGTGACGGCAGCGCGGGTACGCACCACGTCCTCGCGTGCGTGGCTGGCGGCAAGTAGGTTTTCCATCCGATCCTCGCGCCAGCGCACCGGGCGCTTCAGGTGCCTGGCCAGCGCCGCCACGGTCAGTTCCTCGCGGTAAAGGGCGATTTTCTGACCGAAACCGCCGCCCACATCGGGCGAAACGACCGTCACCTGGGACTCACTCAATTTCAAGCGCCCCGCCAACTGGGTGCGCAGGGGATGGGGCACCTGGGTGCCGATATGGAATGTCAGGTGTTGCCGTCCTTCGTCCCAGACGGCGGCACAGCCCCGGGTCTCGATGGGAACATGGGTCTGGCGCCCCTGCGAAAAGAAACATTCCACGGTACGGTCCGCGCGGGCAATAGCGCCCTTGGGATCGCCGGCGCTGAAGATCTGGTGCGACACCAGATTCGACGGCAGACTTTCATCGATCAGTGGCGCTCCTTCGGCAAGGGCGGATTCAATGCTGGCCACGGGTTCGAGAGGCTCATAATCGACAAAGACCATCTCCGCGGCGTCTTCCGCCAGATAACGGTCGGTGGCAACCACGCAGGCCACGGGATCGCCGTTAAACAGAATTTTTTCTATGGGCAAGGTTGTCATTCCGGTCGGGTGTAGGCCCTCAATGGGCGGCGCGAGACGAAGAGGCGTGGTCCATTCGGCAAGGTCCCGACCCGTGACCACGGCGACAACACCGGGGGCTTTTTGAGCTCCTTCCGTATCAATGGACAGAATGCGCGCGTGGGCAAAAGGGGTGCGCAGAAAACAGGCATGAAGGGCACCCGGGATTTCGATGTCGTCCAGATAGCGCCCATTTCCGGTCAAAAACCTGTGGTCCTCCTTGCGGGGAACCGGTTTGCCGATGGAACGGAAATTCTCGGTTTTAACGTCGTTGCTCATTGTGCCACCGCCTCCCCGCTCGATCCTCCACGCATCACACGCGCGGCCTTGAGTATGCCCTTGACGATGTTCTGATAGCCGGTGCATCGGCATAGATTGCCGGACAGAGCCTCGCGCACCTCAGCCTCGGTGGGATCGGGGTTTTCAACCAGGTATGCCTCGAAGGTAGTGATAATGCCGGGAGTGCAGAAGCCGCACTGTAGCCCGTGTTCTTCATGCAAGGCTTGTTGCAGGGGGCTGTAGCCATCCTCCCGGTTAAAGCCTTCGATAGTGGTAATGTTCAGTCCGTCCATCTGCACGGCGAAGGTGAGACAGGACCGTGCAGGGCGACCATCCACAAGCACGGTACAGGCGCCGCAAACCCCCTGTTCACAGCCTACATGGGTTCCTGTCAGACGCAGGTCTTCACGCAACACGTCGGACAACAGCTTGCGCGGAGCGACCATTACCTCATGGGAATCACCGTTCACTTTCAGCGCAATCGATATTTTTCCGGATCCGTCCATCAGATCTGCCCCTCTTGGCAGCGGGACACACAGTCCGCAAGGGCGCGGGCCAGCAAAGTGCGAACCAGGTCGCGGCGGTATTCCGCCGGAATGCGGGGATCATCATCGGGATCCGTGGCTTTCGCCGCGGCATTGGTGAGTTCATTCACCCACTCTACATCCGGCAGACGCCCTTTGAAGGCTTCGGCAAGGTCTAAAAGCGCCATCGGCACCGGCCCGGTGCCGCCCAGGACAAGGCGCAGGTCGGATACCTTGCCATTACCATCGAGCGTCACCGTCGCCGCTACGGTGACAATTGCGAAATCCCCTGCGCGACGGGTAAAGAGATGGAAGCCCCATCCCTCACCCAGAACGATGCACGGAAACTTAACATTTGTGACCATCTGATCGGGCTCAAGAGCCGTGGTCATAATGGAGACAAAGAAGTCCCGGGCGGGAATAGATCGCGTTTCCGCCGCCGAAGTCACTTCGATGTCCGCGTTCAGGAGAACGGCAACAAGGGGTAACTGTGCCGCCGGGTCGGCATGGGCAAGGCTGCCGCCCAAGGTGCCGCGCTGGCGGATGGCGTAATGACCAACCGTACCAGCAGCTTGTGCAAGAACCGGACACGAATCCTTGACCAGGCTCGAATTGGCAACGTCGTGATGCCGGGCTAAGGCACCAACTACAAGATTACCGCCCTCAACCTTGATTTCATCGTACCCCTCGATCCGTGATATGTCGATGATATGTTCCGGCTGGACCATGCGCAGGTTCATCATCGGCCCCATGCTTTGTCCGCCGGCAAGCAACTTGGCATCATCGCCATACTTGGCAAACAACGCCAACACTTCATCAAGGCTTGCAGGCCGGTGATATGTAAAGGCTGCCGGCTTCATTGTGCCATATGCTCCTTTTTAATCCTGATACAGCAATGACGTCTGGGTCTCTTTGTCGAAGACGTGCAAGCGATTGATGTTGATAGCCAGAGCCACGTCCTCGTCGTTGGCGTGACGGACTTCCTTGCCGACACGGAAGAAAAGTTCCACTCCTCCGGCGCGCATATTGAGGTATTGATCGGATCCCACGGGCAAGACGAAGTTGACGTGCCCGTGCAGGGATTCGCCTTCGACCGGGGGTATATTTTCTATTACATCCTCGGGGCGAATGCCGAGGACCATTTCGCGCCCGTTCTGTCCAGCAAGCCGTTTCGCCATATGCGGGGGGAAACGAAGCTTGATAGACTCGCGGCGGAAACGAACCTCGTCGCCCACTTCCTCAATCCGCCCCTCTATATAATTGATGGGCGGGCTTCCCAAGAACGAAGCCACGAACATGTTCAGGGGTTGTTCGTATATCTCGTCCGCAGTTCCGATCTGCTGTACCAAGCCCAGGTTCATGACCACAATGCGGTCAGCTAAGGTCAGCGCCTCGGCCTGGTCATGGGTGACGTAGACAAACGTGGTTTTCATGGACTGGTGAAGCTGCTTGATTTCGGCCCGCATGGAAATGCGTAGCACCGCATCCAAGTTGCTCAAGGGTTCGTCCATCAGAAAAACCGCCGGCTGGCGGACCATGGCGCGGCCAAGGGCGACACGTTGGCGCTGGCCGCCGGAAAGCTGGCTCGGACGACGTTTAAGAAGATGTTCGATTTCCAGGCGCTTGGCTGCGTCCCGCACGCGCCTGTCGATTTCCGTTTGATCGAAACGGCGCATGCGTAAGCCAAAGGCGATGTTTTCATAAACGGACTTGTGGGGATAGAGGGCATAGCTCTGGAACACCATGGCGGCATCGCGCTTGTGCGGCGGCATGAAGTTAACGATCTGATCGTCGAAATAGATGTCGCCCTCGGTTAATTCCTCAAGTCCCGCGATCATGTTCAGTGTTGTCGTCTTGCCGCAGCCGGACGGCCCCAACAGGACGACGAATTCCTTATCCCTGATTTCAAGGTCAAGGCCTTCGACAGCGACGACATTGCCGTACCGCTTTGTCACGTTATCGAAACGAATGCGTGCCATGAACCGGAGACTCCTTATCCTTTGACGGCGCCGACGGTTAAGCCGGAAACAATGTATTTTTCAAACATGATGGCAATGATGATCGGCGGAATGATCGCCACAACCCCTGCGGCGTTGATGAACGAAAAACTGATGGTGAAATCGGAGGTAAATGAAGCCACGATGATCGGCACCGTCTGCGATGCCGGGGTTTGCGTAAACATGAGCGCCAGCAGAAACTCATTCCAGCTGGTAAGAAACGTGAACAGCACAACCGCCACCAAAGACGGCAGTGCCAGGGGCAGATAAACGTGGGTCATGGTCCGGAATCGCGAACAGCCATCCACCCGCGCGGCTTTGTCCAGTTCATCGGGCAAAGATTCGAAATAGCTGATCAGAATAAAAACAGTAAAGGGAACCGTCACTGCCAGGTAGGTCAGGACTAGCGACAGGATGTTGTCGAGTAGGCCCAAATTCTTGATCACCAGGAAAAATGGCACGACTAGCGCGATATCCGGAATGACCCGCGTTGTCAGGATGAAATAAACGGACGAATTTCGCCCCAGAAAGCGAATCTTGGCCATGGCATAAGCGGCCGGAACCCCAACCAGCAGATTAAAGATCACCACCAGGCAAGCGACAACAAAGCTGTTGCGCAACGCCGGCAGAAGATTCTTGGCCGTGGATGGAATATAACCGCCGCTTACCGGGTCGACCTGCTTGCGGCTTTCGTAGGTCACTTCCTTCTGTTCCTGAAAGAAAATAGCCTCAAAATTCTTTGTGGTCGGTTCCTCGGGTATCCAGTGGGGCGGCACCGAAACAATCTCGGCCTCGGTCTGGAACGAAGACGACACCAGCCAAGTGATGGGAGCCAGCAGATAGGCAAGCAACAAAACCGAACAGACAAAGATAAACATTGCCCGCCCCCGTTCGCTCAACCGCGATTTGGTGCGGTAGCGTTCCTTATCCGAAGATAGCGGATTCCGGGTATGGGCAATATTCTTCATGTTAAAGCCGCTTTCCCACGGTTCGAATTATCGAATAGGCAAGGAAAAAGGTGACGATAGCCATGATATAGGCCAAGGCCGCGCCGGTTCCGAAGGAAAGGTTGCGGAAGGTTTCCACATAGATTTCCCAAGCCAAGACGTGCGATGTATCTGCTGGACCGCCCTCGGTCAAAATGAAAAACAAGTCGAAATGCCGGATCGCTATCATCGTTTCAAAGATAAAAACCAGGGCGAATCCTGGGCGGAGAGAAGGCAACGTGATGTGAATGAAACGCCGCATCAAGGTTGCGCCGTCAACTTTGGCGGCACGGTAGAGATCATCGGGAATGGACTTGAGCGTTACCAGCAGGAGGATCGCGGCCAACGGCACTTCTTTCCAGATGAAGGCGTTGGCAATAAGGGGAATGGTTTTGTCGGCATCCCCAAGCCAGACCATGTATTTGTCAATAAATCCCATTTGCAAAAGGGCGCCGTTGAGCGCGCCATATCCGGAATCGTAGATCCACTTCCACATCAGGGCATTGGCGACATAGGGAATGGCCCAGGGCACCAGCAGCATGGCGCTGATAAAGCGCCGCCCGCGGAAAGTCTCGTTCAATAGCAACGCAATGAGAAGGCCCAGGACCGTGATCGCCGTCACCGATATCAGGGTAAAGTACACCGTGCGCAGAACGGAGCCCCAGAACAGCTCATCCGCGAATAGGGTAAGGTAATTGTCAAACCAGACGAACGGAACCCGGTGCGGACGGGTCAGCTTCAGGTCGAAAAAACTAAGGTAAAGGGAATAGAAAATAGGAAAGACGGCGACCAGTACTAGCACGGCCATAACCGGCATTAGGAACAGATAGGCGCTCCGTTCATCGTAATTGAACCTACGGGATAAAGTGCTTGCAACAGTCGCGGCCACGGTTCCTGCCTCCGAAAGTTGGTAAATCAAATAATCAAGAAAAGGGGCCACCCCGTCTCCTGCGACGGGGTGGGTGGGTCAGTCTTCAGAGGGAGAGGCTAAGCCTGCTTCTTGAGTTTGTTCCAGGTGTTGGTGACTTTCTTGAGCGCCTCTTGCGGAGATGCCTTCTGCAAAATCGCCGACTGCCAGGCGGATCCATTCACTTCCTGCCACTCGCCAAACCAGGGCGTAACCATGTCCTTCTTGCGGGCCAGGGCCTGCTGTTTCTTGATCACATTGACGTCCGTATAGGAGTTGTAGGCCTTCTGCACGTCAAGATCGTTGAACAGCGGCTTGACCCCGAACCCGGCACCGATGTCGGTGAACAGGTATTTCTGGAACTTGTATTCGCCATCGGCTTTGCCGCCGAACCATTCGATTAGCTTGGCGGTGTTGGCGGCCCGCCTCTTGTCGGCGGCGGCGGCGGCACTCATGCCGTGGAAACGCATCCAGCCGACTGTGGCGTGTGAACCACCGTCGCCCTTGGGCATCAGGATCTGCTTGACGTTGCCGGCAATCTTCGATTGCTTGGGGTCGTTCAAATGACGCATACGGTATTTGGGTTCCAGTGCAAAAGCATGATTGCCGGAAGCAAACGCCTTGAGCCCCGTGAGTTCACCGGTTTCGACACAGGCGGGAGAGACGATCTTGTGCTTATGCACCGCATCGACCACCCATTGTAGGGCCTTGAGCGCCCCTTCGGAGGCGCTGTCCATGGCGCCCATGCCCTTGTCATCGGTAAAGCGTCCGCCCTGGGAATAAACCATCGCCGCCATGAACTCGATCAGCCAGCTTTCCTTGGCCAGGGCCAGCATCAGGGGATATTCGGAAATACCCGCCTCCTTGATCTTCAGGCATTGCTGGGTGACGTCGTCCCAGGTCTTGGGCGGGCTGGAGATGCCGGCTTTTTTGAGTTTGTCGGCGTCATACATGAAGCCCATGAAGTCAGTGTAATAGGTCAGGCCATATTGCCGACCGTTGTAAGTCATGGAATCTGTGCAGAACTTCTCCGCTTCTGCGTTGTATTTCATCAGATCCTTAAAGCCGTCGACAGGCTTGATCCAGCCGGCCTCGGCCCATTCCGGCAACCAGGCATCTGAGACCCACATCATGTCCAGCGGCGCCCCACCGACCAGACGGGTGACCATGGTTTCGCGGTACTGTGCCCACGGAAAGTTGCTGTAGTTGACGTTGAGGCCCTTCGACTTCTGGAAGGCGTTGACGTGACTCTTTACCAAATCCACAGCCGCCGACCAGGCGGAGAAGTGAATGGTTTCGGCCGCCATCACCTGACCGGCCAATCCACCGGAAAGGGAACCGGCGACACCGGCGGCGCCGGAATATTTCAGAAACTTACGGCGTCCGAATTTTGTAATTGCGTCCTTTGTCATGTTGAATCTCCTGTCATAACAGCATTGATGGATCGAATTCTTATCCTCTTTCTCTCCCTGTTCAGACGCATTTTATTGTTGTTGACACATCATGCGACCGTCTGCCCATTGACGGGGCACCCCCAGGGAAGGGAAGTTGCGAGTAAACCTAACACCATCCGGACTAAGTCGTCAATTGACGACAAATAACCGCTTATAATGACAAATAACCGCTTATAATATATGGAAACCACCTTATCCGAAATTTCCGTTCTCTCGCAGCATGGCGGGAAACCCGGCCAAGTAGGCGCGGACATGATAGGTGATGACCTGCCGTTCGGGGAAGGTTTGACTGGCCCGATAGAGATGGCGACGGATCGCAAAGTGGGAAATATTACCGTGCAAGGTCCAGCCCATCTCGTGGATCACTGCCTTGTCCTTGGGCAGGGAATGTTTCTGTTCATGGATTACCTCTTCGACGATGGTCTCCATCAGTCCCTTAATGATGTCGGAGATGTAATCCGGTGCCATATGCTCTTCGGCAAGGGATGAATAAAGAAACAACCTCAGCCATTTCCGTGTTAGGACATTGGCGAAATAATCCTCGTAAAAGGTGATCAGCCGTTCCTCGACAGGGCGGCTGCGATCCTTCAACTGCGGCAACCATACGGCTTTGAAGGGCCCGATGATGGCGTCCTTGTAGACTTCCTGCAACAGGGCTTCCTTGTTGGGAAAAAAACGGTAAAGGAGCCTTTGGGATATGCCGCAGGCATCCGCCAGGGCGCGGGTCTGTGCGGTAAGGCCGTATTCGGCGAAGAAGTCCTCGGCCTGACGTAGGATCTGGGCGCGGCGTTCGGCGGCCGGCAAGCGGGTCTGTTTGACCCCCGGCTTGGATTTTCTTTTTCGGTTTTTCCTCTGCTTGGCGGTCGACCTGAGCGACGCCGACTTGGGTTTCACGTGGTCGTCTCCCTCGAATTCTTTTTCTTGGGCGATCAAATGTCTATGGAAATTCTATACCAGCACTTCATGGTTCCGCCAAGGTTTGTCGTCAATTGCTGATAAAATTTCTTCAATATCATTCCCTAGAGTGCTAGAAATTAAATGACGCAGGCTTGGCGTACCTTAACGGGTGCCGCCACGATTCGATGACATCTCAAAGGGAGAAAACCTAACATGATCTACGAACATCGAACCTATCGGGTTCCGCCGGGCAAGGGTCCTGAATTTCTTAAACTGTACGAGCAAACCTGCCTACCTGTGATCACGCGCTATGCCAAGCTCATCGGTTGCTGGTTGACGGAATCGGGAACCTTGAACTCTGTCGTTTTCATTTGGGCCTACGACGATTTCGCCCACCGTACAGAACAGCGGGCGAAACTGGGCAAAGACCCCGAGTGGCCGGTTGGTGTTGAAAAAATTCTCCCTTATCTGGTTCATCAGGAAAGCTATTTTCTAACCCCTGCGCCCTTTTCGCCGCAGGAATGATGGCAATAAAATCTTTGCACCCGCCCGGGCGGTGCTCGACAACATCAATAAGTCGGGCATCCCGCCCTGGAACACTCTACCTCTGTCAGAAGCGCGGGCAATCTATCTTGATCAATGCGGCGCCGCAGCGGGAGAAATGATCCCCCTCGGGCATTGTCACATTAACTGACTGGCGTCTGAATGCCGTGCCAATGTAGCATCTCGGAATGCAGAACATCTCCTTCAAGCGCCACCGTTTTCCCCCTGAAATCATCCGCCACGCTGTGTGGCTCTACGCTCGGTTCACGTTGATCGTGCCAAACTCAACTGCCGCCAGCAGTTCAACACGTCGTCGTCGATGGGGCGGCTAACGCTCACCAGCAGCAAATTAAGGCAGTTGCGTGCCCGTGCATCCACCTAAAGCGTACAGTTACACGTGCCTAATTATTGTAGGGTCTTGAACAAATCCTGCCCCCGCAACCAACTTAATAACTAATAATATCAATGTGTTATGAAAAAATAGGCCGCTCTCGTTTGAGCGGCTGTTTTTATTTGTGTAAAAAATTGCCGCAATAATTGCTACGTTGTGCGACGGTAGGGGCAATTAATCAAACCTTCTAACTGCATATCAAGCAAACCCGGTTTAAACCAATTTTGGATTTACGCAACATCCCGGTAATGTATTTAGGCTTCATTGAGCCATTTAATGGTAATGAGTTCCGACCCGGAGGC